>Ga0160473_100126_pt1 | contig 72974 bp, 71 predicted proteins | sample HID1975I_E11MG_FD_108217 | JGI IMG/M metagenome (GOLD analysis project Ga0160473, IMG submission 108217) | Enriched soil microbial communities from UW Madison campus, WI, USA - HID1975I_E11 MG | ecosystem: Environmental > Terrestrial > Soil > Unclassified | place: USA: Madison, Wisconsin... | reverse complement strand
CGGAGATCGGCGAAGCGTTCGACGATTGCCACCACGGCACCGCGATCAAGCCGGTGCTGCACATGGATCCGAGTTGGGATTCGAACCGGGAGCCTGCCTGATGAACCGCCACGACATCTTCGATCACATCAAGGAATGGGGGAACGCCTTCACCCCGGCCGTGATCCAGGGCACCCACGCGCTGTTCGGGCCGTTGGTCGGCCGCCCGGACGAGGCGCAGGTCGTCCGCGATCAGGTCTATGGCGACGATCCGCGTCACCGCCTCGACATCTTCAAGTCGGACGCAGCGAGCGGCGCCAGGCCGGTGCTGCTGTTCGTCCATGGCGGCGGGTTCGTGATGGGCGACAAGGGCGCAGCCGATGCGCCGTTCCACAACAATATCGGCGCCTTCGCAGCCAAGGCCGGGCTGGTCGGCGCGACGATGAGCTATCGCCTCGCGCCGGGCCATGGTTGGCCGGCGGGTGGCGAGGACGTGGTCCGCGCCGTCGACTGGCTCGCCGCCAACATCGCCGATCATGGCGGCGATCCGAAGCGGATCTTCATCATGGGCACCTCGGCCGGCGCGACCCATGTCGCCGATGCGGTGACGATGGGCGCGAACGTCGCCGGTGCGCTGATGATTTCCGGCCTCTACGATGTCGGTCGCGCCGAACCGAACGACTTCCGCACCGCTTACTACGGTCAGGAGGAGAGCGATCTGACGGCGCGCTCGACCCTGTCGCGGCTGGCGGCGACGAAGACGCCGTGTCTGTTCAGCGTCAGCGAATATGATCCCAATGACTTCCAGAACCAGGCGCTCTGGCTCGTCGAGGCGTGGGTCGCGGCGCATGGCCGCTGGCCGGAGATGCACTGGCTGGCCGGCCACAACCACCTTTCCAGCGTGTCGCAGATCGGATCGCCGCACGACGACCTCGGACCGCTGATCGAACACTTCATCGCCCGCGTCGGGCGGGAGCCACGGGGAAGTCAGGCTTGACCGGTCCGGTGCGGATACAGGGTCGAGACGATTTTGAGGATTATCTCGACCGGTTCAGCGGCACGCGCCACGATTTCTGATGGAAGCGCGCCGCATCGCTCGCCGACTGTCGTCAGACCACCGCGTAGTAGCGGAACAGCGAATGGTCCTGCTCGTCGCTGCCGGGTGTCGCCGGCACCCGCTGCCCGACGCCGACCACGACGGTGCGATTGAGCCAGCCGTGCGGGCCCTCCGGCGCGCGGAAATAGGGCGTGCAGCGGAAATAGGATGGGATCGACGGAGCCTCGTCCGGACCCTGGCCGGGTGCGCGCAGCGGGCCGTGCACGTAGCCGAGGTTGCGGATGTAGATCTGCGTGCCGTCGTCTGCGACGATCATGTAGTGGGCGTTCAACTCGACCACGCCGTCCGGGCGAACTACCGGCCAGTCCGCGCCGCTATAATCCTCCAGCCTGCCGTTGAGCCGCGGTCCGACCACCGTCGATCCGGTGCCGATCGACGTATAGCCGTGCATCGCGCCGCCGGAGATCGGGCCGAACATCCAGCGCTTGTCGAAGTTGATGCGGATGTCGAACGCATGTTCGTAGCGCAGATCCAGCGGGCTCGTCATCCGTCTCTCTCCTCCGTTCGGCTTGCCCGATCGATGCGGCTAATCGGTTGAACCGTCAATCGGGCCATGCGAAACCGCTTGGGACAAGCAGTCCAGAGAGGATGACGATGGCCGATCCGCACCCCTATGCGCCGAAGTTCGAACATGCCTTCACGATTACCCAGAAGCTCGACGGCATCTATTGGGTGAAGCCCTCGGCGATGGGCGAGACGCGGGCGGCGGTGTTCAACGGCGAAGGGACGGTGACCGGGCCGCTGCTCAACGGCAAGCTCGTGCCCCGTTCGGGCGGCGATTATCCACTGGTGCGGCCGAACGGCGTGATCGACTTCGATGCGCGCTACGTGATCGAGGCGGACGACGGCTCGGCCATCTACCTGCAGAGCCGCGGCTTCCGCTGGGGATCGGAAGAGGCGATGGCCAAGATGGCGCGCAACGAGCCGGTCGCGGATGACGAATATTATATGCGCGTTTCGACCAAGTTCGATGCGCCGGCCAAGTATGAATGGATGACCAAGCACATCTTCGTCGGCGTCGCCGAGAAGACGCCGGGCGGCAATTCCATTCACTATTTCATCTGCCGCTGAGGGGTTTGCGCGATGGTCGATCTCATCATGCGGGATGGGGTCGACCCCCACACTGCTTTCGGCAAGCCGCCGCTCCCGCCGGCCGATTATGACCGGCGCGAGGAGCAGGGGCTCGTCATCGAGCGCAACCTGTCCGTGCCGCTGCGCGACGGCGTTCGCATCTTTGTCGACGTCTATCGCCCGGCCGGCCCGGCCGGGGAGCGGGACCTGCCGCTGCTGCTCGGCTGGAGCCCGTACGGCAAGCACGGTCTGACCAACCAGGTATTCTGGCCCGCGTCGGGCGTGCGGCCGGAATGGCTGTCGACGCTGACCGCGTTCGAGGCGCCGGACCCGGTTTACTGGGGTGAGCGGGGCTATGCCGTCGCCTTCGCCGATCCCCGCGGTGCCTGGCAGTCGGGCGGCGATTTCTATCATAATGGCTTGCAGGAAGGCGAGGATTGCTACGATGCAATTCAGTGGCTGGCCGAACAGCCCTGGTCGAACGGCAAGGTCGGCATGACCGGCGTGTCCTACCTCGCCGCCATCCAGTATCTCGTCGCGCCGCTCAAGCCCCCGGCGCTGGCCGCGCTCAACCCGTGGGAGGGCTTTTCGGACTGGTACCGCGAGTTCGCCTATCATGGCGGCATCCCGGAGACGGGGTTCATCCCGCGCGCATCGGACAATATCCGCTTCTCGCTCAACCGGACCGAGAACACCTGGGAGAACGTCCAGGCGCATCCGCTGTGGGACGACTTCTGGGAGTCCAAGGCGCTAGATCTGGAGGCGATCGATCAGCCCGCCTACGTCGTGGCGAGCTGGGCCGACCAGGGCCTGCACACCCGCGGGACGGTCGAGGCGTTCAAGCGCTTCGCCAGCCGCGACAAGTGGCTCGAGGTCCATGGCCAGAAGAAGTGGGCACATTATTACCGGCCCGAGAGCCGCGCCCGGCAGCACGCCTTCTTCGATCACTTCCTGAAGGAGCGCGGCACCGTCGTGCCCGCATGGCCGAAGGTCCGTTTCGAAGTCCGCGACCGCGCTGGTCAGGCGGTGGAACGGATCGCGGAGACCTGGCCGCTGCCCGAGACCCAATATGATGCGCTCTACCTGGACGCCGCAGAGAGCATCATGGGCAAGCGCACCGACATCAAGGAAGCGCATGATCGCTACGATGCGATCGAGGGCCGCGCGAACTACGACTATCGCTTCGAGGAAGAGACGGAGCTTACCGGCCACATGAAGCTCAAGCTCTGGGTTGAGACCGAGGGCGCCGACGACATGGACCTGTTCGTCGCGCTCCAGAAGCTCGACGCCAACGGGGCCGAGGTCGGCATGGTCTTCTATGCCTTCTACGAGAACGGGCCGGTCGCCCTCGGCTGGCTGCGTGCCAGCCACCGCGCGCTCGATCCGCTCCGCTCGACACCCGAACAGCCGTTCCATCCGCACGATGTGGAGGAGCTGCTGACGCCGGGCGTGGCGGTGCCGGTCGAAATCGAGATCTGGCCGTCCTCGACCCTGTTCCATGCCGGGGAAACGCTGCGCGTCGTCGTCCAGGGCAGCGACGTTTACAAGGATGCGCTCCCTAACCTGCCGTTCGCGCGCCACGAAAACACCCGCAATTGCGGCACCCACATCATCCGCACCGGCGGTCGATACGATTCCCACCTGCTCGTGCCCAGGATCCCGCGCCCATGACGACGCTCGGAAGCGGCGGCCCGCAGGTTTCGCGGATCGGCCTCGGCTGCATGGGCATGTCGGACTTCTACGGTCCGGCGGACGAGGCGACTTCGATCGCGATGATCGCCCATGCCGTCGATCGCGGCGTGAACCTGCTCGACACCGGCGACTTCTACGGCATGGGCCATAACGAGATGCTGGTCGGCCGCGCTCTGAAGCAAATCGGCCGGGACAAGGTGCTGCTTAGCGTCAAGTTCGGCGCGCTGCGCGATCCGGCCGGCGGCTTCGGCGGCATCGACACGCGGCCGGTCGCGATCCGCAACTTCGTCGCTTATTCGCTGAAGCGGCTCGGCACCGATCATATCGACATCTACCGTCCGGCCCGGCTCGATCCCGCCGTGCCGATCGAGGAGACGGTCGGCGCGATCGCCCGGCTGATCGAGGAGGGGCATGTCCGCTATCTCGGCTTATCGGAAGTGAGCGCGGAGACGATCCGGCGCGCCCATGCCGTCCATCCGGTTACCGACCTGCAGATCGAATATTCGCTCATGAGCCGCGGCGTCGAGGCCGAGATCCTGCCCACGCTGCGCGAACTCGGCATCGGCATGACCGCCTACGGCGTGCTCTCCCGCGGCCTCATCGCCGATGCCGCGCCGGACGACAAAGCCGGGATCCGAGGCCGGCTGCCGCGCTTTTCCGGCGAGAACCTGGTCGCCAACCGCGCTCTGGTCGAGGCGCTCGGCGTCGTCGCGCGAGAGCGTGGCCTGACCACCAGTCAGGTCGCGATCGCCTGGGTTGCCGCCCAGGGAGAAGACATCGTGCCCCTGGTCGGGACACGCAGGGCCGAGCGGATCGATGAGGCGCTCGCAGCCCTCGACGCGCCCCTGTCTGCCGAAGAACTCGCTCGAACCGAGGCGGCGCTACCCGCCGAGGCGGTGCGCGGAACCCGCTACGACGCTCACGCGATGGCCGCGCTCGACAGCGAACGCGGTTAATCCCCTGTCGCCGCGCCACAATCTGAACTTCAGGGTGGAACTTTAGCGCGATCCGCGCGATAATGCTGCGATGCACAACGACAGTTCAGCCCTCCAGATGGAACGCCCCGCGCCGGTTCCGGCCTCCCAGCTTCCCACGCGCATCTTCCTTGAGGCGGTCGCCCGCCGCGTCTGCGTCGCCGCGACGTACAACAAGTCGGCCGTCAAGCTAGCCCCGCACATCGTCTACACCCGGCATGGCGAACTGTTCGTCGATGCTGTGGCGGTGGAGCGGGACGGCAAGCCGCCGCGCGAGCTGAAGCTCGGCACGTTCAAGCTGGCCGGGCTCTGCGACGCGGTAATCACGCCGCGATCGTTCGACCGGTTCAACGGCTATGATGCCGCTGACTCGAAGTATTCGGGTGTGACGATCTTCGCCATCGACGGCTGAACCTGCCCGCGGTGATTGACCGGGCGCCTCGCCCGGCCGCATGGGGCGACATGCGCTTCTTTTCCGACAATGCCGCCTCCGTCTGTCCCGAGGTCATGGTGGCGATTGCCGCCGCCAACCGCGTCGACACCGCTTATGATGGCGACGCGCTCAGCCGCAGCCTAGACGGCGCCTTCTCCGATCTGTTCGGTACCGACGTCGCCGCCTTGTGGGTGGCGAGCGGCACGGCCGCCAATTCGCTGGCGCTCGCGGCGCTCTGTCCGCCACATGGCGGCGTCGTCTGCCACCGCGACGCGCATATCCAGAACGACGAATGCGGCGCGCCGGAATTCTATACGCATGGCGCAAAGCTGTTCCTGGCCGAAGGAGAAGGTGCGAAGCTTTCCGCAGCCGGCGTCTCCGACCTGCTCGGCAGCATCCGCGACGACGTTCACCAGGCGCAGCCCGCGGCGATCTCGATCACCAACGCGACCGAATACGGGCTGGTCTATACACCCGACGAGGTCGCCGCGATCGGCGTGGTCGCCAAAGACCGCAAGCTCGGTTTCCACATGGATGGCGCGCGCTTTGCCAACGCCGTCGCCTCGGTCGGCTGTTCGCCGGCTGACGTGACCTGGCGCGCCGGCGTCGACGCGCTCAGCTTCGGCTTCATCAAGAATGGCGGCATGTTCGCCGAGATGCTGGTCTTCTTCCGCCCCGATCTGGCGGCGGCGACCCGCTATCGGCGCAAGCGCGCCGGCCACCTGCTCTCAAAGGGCCGCTTCGCCGCCGCGCAGGTGCTGGCGATGCTCGCGGACGATCTGTGGCTCGCAAACGGCCGCGCTGCGAACGGCGGTGCTGCCCGGATCGCGCGGACCGCGGGCGCGCGTCTCGTCCACCCGGTTCAAGCCAATGAGGTCTTCCTCCGGGTGACCCCGGACGAGGCCGCGGCGCTCCGCGCGCAGGGCTTCGATTTCTATGACTGGGGCCCGGGCGAGGCGCGCCTCGTCGTCTCGTGGAACCAGCCGGAGGAGGAGATCGCGGCGCTCGCCGCGGCTATCGCCGCGCTCTGATGGCGCTCGCCCGCCCGCTCGGAAAGACGCAGCAGGCGCGGGTCGCGATCCCGTTCGTGATCGTGACCCTGATCTGGAGCTCGACCTGGATTGTCATCCGCGACCAGATCGGGCTGGTGCCGGCGGTCTGGTCGGTCAGCTACCGCTTCGCCGCCGCCGGTGTCGGCATGCTCCTGCTGGCATGGTGGCGCGGCGACAGCTTCCGGATCGGCCGGACAGGGCAGGGCATCGCTCTCGTCTTCGGCCTGTTCCAGGTCGTGTTGAACTTCAACCTCGTCTACCGCGCGGAGGCCTATGTCACCTCCGGGCTGGTCGCGGTCACCTTCGCGCTGCTGATCGTACCCAATGCGCTGCTCGGCCGGATCTTCCTTGCGCAAGGTGTGACGGGCCGCTTCCTGGCCGGATCGATGGTTGCCCTGGCCGGGGTCGGCCTGCTCTTCGCCCACGAGATCGCATCGGCGGGAAATGGCGGGCGCGCGGTAGCGATCGGTCTCGGCCTGACGCTGCTCGGTGTGCTCGCCGCCTCGGTCTCCAACGTGACGCAGGGCAGTGCCGCTGCCCGCACGTTGCCGATGCCGAGCCTGCTCGCCTGGGGCATGCTGTGGGGCACGTTGATGAACACAGGCGTCGCGCTGGCGACGGTCGGCCCGCCGACCGGCGACCCGCGGCTGCTCTATTGGGCGGGCGTGCTCTACCTCGGCCTGGTCGCCTCGGCCCTCGCCTTCCTGCTCTACTTCGGCATGATCCGCGCGATCGGGCCGGCCCGCGCCGGCTACGTCAACGTCCTGACGCCCATCCTCGCAATGGCGATCTCGACGGTGTTCGAGGGCTATCGCTGGTCGCTGCTCGCCGCGGCGGGTGCGGTGCTGGCCTTTGCCGGGCTGCTGATCGCCTTGCAGGCGCGAGGCCGCTAGGATCGCGGCAGAACAGCACGAGACAGGAGAGATCATGACCGAAGCCCGCCGGATCGCGCCGCTTTCCCCGTTCGAAGAGGAGATCGGCTTCACCCGCGCGTTGCGCGTCGACGATCGCATCCTCGTGTCCGGCATGACGGCGGTTCTCCCCGACGGGTCAGTGCCGGCAGAGGCCGGCGCCCAGGCCGATCGCTGCTTCGCGGAGATCCTGCGCTACATCACCGAACTCGGCGGCCGCCCAAGCGACGTCGTTCGCGTCCGCATGTTCGTGACCGACATCGCTTATGCCGACGATGTCAGCGCCGCCTTTTCCCGCGCGATGAAGCAGGCGCGCCCGGTGGCCACCCTGGTCGCCATCGCGGCGCTCTACCGGCCGGATTGGAAAGTCGAGATCGAGGCGGAAGCCATCGTCCAGGCAGATGGTTGACCCCATTGCCTCCTGCCGGCTGCGCCACCCGCTGCTTCGTCTAACAACGCCAGCAGGTTAAGCCGGTCTCGTCGGTCCGGGTGATACTCTCGACTGCCCTGCTCGAGGCGAAATCCGTCGCTTCCGCCATTATGGAACTAAAGCACGATCCATCCTTACAGCGCTCACACAGCGGAGCTCTCCTAACAGAGCGAGGAAAACCGCGGAAGACATTAGTAAAGCGCGAGTTAACTTCTGAAAACAGACGGAAGGGTTCTGTACCAGTACTTAGACTGTAGGAACCAACGCAAACTGGACTGTGTTTCAAGCTCTCTACTTTGGAGGGGAACCATCAAATGCAGTGCGTCTCCAATCTTGCGATCTCCGCCCTCGCCGCTGTCACGTTTGCCTCTGCCGCGTCCGCACAGACGGCCGGCAATCTCGCCGGAGCGCTACTGACCAGCGCCAAGGCCGCCGTGACCTCTGCTCTCGCCGGGCGGTGATGATCCGCGGATCCTAGCCTTCTTCTCGTCCCTCCAAATGGGGCCGTGCGACATGCCGACCAAGCCGCGCCTCCACCTGATCCCGTCCGTTCTGTCGCTCGCGCTTCTGGCCGGCGGCTGCGCCACGGGATCCTCAGCGTCGTTCACCATGGCGCCGTTATTCTTCTCCGAACTGGCGAATGCGGACGGCGAGATCGTCGCGACCAGTGACACGCCTGGCCGGAACGCAACGCTGGTGCCTTATCGCCCGCTGGACGAAGGGGTGGAAACCTACGTCGCGGCGAGCGGCAACGCCGTGCTGCCGGTCAACGCCGTCCTCCCCCCTGCACCGTTGATCGTGCTGACCGGCGGCTCGGCACCGATCGGTCCGCTGCTCGGCGGCAACGGCGCCGTGAACGGCATCGCTTTGTCTCCCCTGGGCCCGGTCACGTTGGGCGGAACGCTGGCCGGGCTCGGGCCGGCGATCACCAGCCTGGCAGGTGCACCGGTCCAGCTTGCCGCGAACGCGACGGCGCCGGTCGCAGGGGCGCTGGCCGCCGCCGCGGCACCTGTCAGCTCCCTGGCCGCCACCGGCATCGGGATCGTCGCCGCTGCGGCATCTCCGACCGTGAGCGCGGTCGCCGGCGTGGCGGCGCCGGCGGTCTCGACTGTTACGCCCGCCGTGGCAGCAGTGGCGGCGGCCGTCGCTCCCACTGTGGCGAGCGTCACCGCGCCTGCCGCGTCGATCGCCGCTGCAGCTGCCGGGCCGGCCGTTCCGATGGTATCCAGCGTCGTGGCAGCCGTTGCGCCCGCGGTCGCCCCCGTCACGGCGGCAGTCGCTCCCGTGACCGCCAGCGTTGCGCCGATCGCGGCGCCGGTGCAGCAGGTCGCAAGCAACATCGCGGCGCCGGTCGCCCAGGCGACCCTGTCGGCGGCGGCACCCGCGTTGATCACCGCCGCGCCGCTGCTGCCGGTCGCCACCAAGCCGGCCCCGGCCACCGCACCGACTCCGGCGTTGTTGACCACCGCGGCGACCGCGCTCGGACAGACCTGCGTCCTGGGCATGTGCCGGTGATGGCCTTGCGATGCACGGGCCTCCTGCTCGTTGCGGCATTGCTGGCCTCTCCCGACGGCGCGCTGGCCCAGACCAGCGTGCGCGGCGTGCCTGCCGACCGACCCGATCAGAAGCCGGCTCCGGCCGCCGCCCAGGCTGCGCCGCCGCAGTCCGCGCCCACACCGCGCCAGCCGGGCGTCGCCTTCGCGCCGTTCACGCTGGAGGACGTGGTCGTCGAGGGCTCCAGCCTGCCGCGCGACGCTTTAGCCGCGGCCTATGCGCCGTTCATCGGTCGGTCGATCGACAATGCCGCGCTGACCGCGATCACAAACGCCGTCGCCGCCGCGTACGCGAAGAGCGACATAGCGCTCTACACCGTGCTCGTTCCGGAGCAGCGCTTTGCCGGCGGCGGGCTGCGGCTGGTGGTGGTGGAAGGCTATGTCGGCGCGGTGGAGGTGCGTGGGTCGCTGCGTCGCACGCGGCTGAAGCTGTTACGCACCTACCTTAGGCGGTTGGAGCAGGAACGTCCGCTGCGTCGGTCGACGCTCGAACGGGTCGTCTCGCTGATCCGCGACATACCCGGTTTCTTGCCTGAGGTGCGGTTGGAGCCCGGTACCGAGCAGGGCGCGGTGAAGCTGGTGATGAACGCCCGCGAACGGCCGGTGCAGGTTGCGGTCGGCGCCAACGATCGCGGGACGGCGTTGCTCGGCCGAACCCAGGTACAGGCCGACGCCTATCTAAACTCCATCTTCGCCGGCGCCGATCAGTTGCGCGTTTCCACCGTGCTGCCCACCAAGGTGTCCCGCTTCCAATATGTGGCCGGGGCCTATTCCACGCCACTCGACGCCGACGGCACCAGCGTGACCGGCAATTTGTCGTACCTGCGCACGCGGCCGTCCGCCTTTCCGCTGAAGGGCGATGCGACGTCGTTCGGGTTGCAGTTCAGCCGTGCGGTGATCCGCGGCTACAGCCGCAATCTCTACGTCACTGTCGGCGTCGATGGGATCAATTCGAACAACGCGCTGCTCGGCTTCACCCTGTCCAACGATCGGGTCCGCACGCTGCGTGGCGCCGTGTCGTTCGTGACCGCCAGCGCGCGCAACCAGTTCTCCGTCAGCGCCACCGCCAGCATCGGCCTCGACGTGCTCGGCACGAGGATCGCTCCGGGCCAGGCGCGGTCCGGCTTTCGCAAGTTCAGCGCAAAGGCGAGCAATGCTCTCACGATCGGCAAGAGCTTCGCCCTGCGTGTCGCTGCGTTCGGCCAGACCACGCCCGATGACCTGCCCTCGTCCGAGCAGGTCGCATTGGGCGGCGACGAGTTCGGCCGGGCCTATGAGGCGGCGATCATCTCGGGCGATCGCGGAGTCGCCGGCTCCGCCGAATTCGCCTTCCGCCCCGGCGCGGGTTTGCCGAAGCAGATTGCGGGTTCGGAACTGTACGCCTTCGCGGATGCCGGGCGCGTCCACTACCGGTCCCGCTACGGCTTTGCCGGTGTCGACAGCCATCTCGCATCGGTCGGCGCCGGTGGGCGGCTCCAGCTCGCCCAGCGCACCATCCTGCAGCTCGAGGCGGTGCGCGGTCTCGACAACCCGGTCTTCTACACGGATCGCAAGAAGACCCGGCTGCTGTTCAGCGTGCGCTCGCTGCTATAGCCGCCTCCGTGATCGGACCGGAGCGGTCGCACAGCGACGTTTCAGAACGCAAAAGATCTGGGCGCGGTCGGCCCTCGATCAGCGGGGACGCTGGGCCGGTGGCAGACTCCGGAGCTTGAAGCCGCTGATCTTCGTACCGAAGGTGCACCGGAACGAACGTCGCTGCTTGCCGTCGTCCACGGTCCCCCAGACGATGATCCGGCTGGCCGTGTTCTGTTCGATATCGATGATGTGGACCGCCCCGTAGGTCGCCGCCCTGGCGCGGCAGGCTTCCCCGGCGGTCGGCTGCAGCTGCTCGTTACTCTCGGGCGTGCCTTGTGCGCCGCGCACGGCCAGGTCGACCGCGTTCACGGCCATGCCTGCCACGCAGCCGCCGAGCGACGGGGCGCTGGCCAGCAGCAGGGGCAGGATCAAGGCGCGATGCATGCCTCTGGCCTATGAGGATGTTCCGCGAGGCACAATGCCGCCGGCGCGCGCCCTTCACGCACTGTGAGCCGACAGAGTTGCCGTGCCGCCTGGGACAGTGCCTTCCGGCCGATCAGCTGTCCGGGTTCGCTGCCTGCGCTGCCAGCAGCTCGATCTCGTCGGGATTGAGGATCCAGGTCCGGGTCTTGCGACCGGCGCGCGCCACCGGTTGGCTGAGGAGGATCCGCGCGTCGGCTTTGGCGGCGACCGTGAACGCAGCGAAATGCTTCACGCAATCCCGCAGGGATCCGATGAAAGGCGCGGTCCCGTCCAGGTCGATCAGTGTCGCAGATTGGTCCCAAGACGTCGCCATGCCGATCTATTCCCCATCCGTGACGTTTGCCGGACTCGCGCCGCGATGTCCAAGTGGCGCCATGTTCGCCGTCAAACGAGCGTCAGCAGGTCTGCAGGGATGGCGGCGGCCCAGCTGCTGGATCCGGACAGGATGAAGTCACCAGCTTTCAGATCGGACGGGGAGAAGACCCCGTTCAAGACCAGTCGTCCACTTAGCCCGTCACCGGCTGCATCGTGGAAAGCGCCAAGATCGATCGTGGTGCTGCCGTAGAAAGGTGTAGAGGCGGCACTTCGCACATAGTCGAGCGTCAACGCACCACCTGCCAGGGTGCGCAGTCCGGAGAGATCAAGTCGGTCTCCGTCGATCTGGCTGAACTGGAGGCCGAGACTACCCCAGTCGCCCCGCTGCGCATCGACGATGTAAGTGTCCGCGCCCGCTCCACCGTCCATGAAATTGCCCTGCGCTACGTTGCCGACAGGCCCCAGCAGGTAAACGAGCCGATCGTTCCCCTCATTGCCATACGCGACAGGGTTGCGGCCATTGACGCCCCAACCGTCTGCCGCGTCGACCAGCAGATCATTGCCTTCGCCGCCGATCAGCGTATCCGCGCCGCGCCCGCCGATGAGGATGTCCGCCCCGTCCATGCCCCAGAGGACATCGTCGCCGCCGCGCCCGGCCAGTATGTCGTCGCCGCTGACACTCGGGGAAATGTTGACCCCGAACAGGCTGTTTGCCCGGTCATCTCCCAGCAGAATATCGTTGAATGCGCTGCCGCCGAGGCTCTCGATCGATACCAACGTGTCCTGAAGGAAGGTGCTGCCGAGCGAGATGGCCTGCCCGGACTGCAGATCCGCGCGAACCTGCGTGGTCCAGGATGCGAGGTCGATCCCCGCTCCGCCATCGAGGTAATTCGTGCCTGCGCCACCCGAGAGAGAATCATTGCCAGCGCTCAGCCTTACGACATCGGTGCCCGCTCCGCCGCTGAACGACGCGGAAGCGCTCCCGCTCAGTGTCACCTGGCTGCCCGCGCTGCCGCCGTTGATCGAGGCGAAGCCGTCGTTGATCTGCGCATCGATGGTAAGCGTGCCGTTTCCCGCGAAGAAGTTGAGGATCTGCCCGTCCAGCGTGAACGTACCCCCGAGACGGTCGTCGCCCGAGCCGAAGGTGATGAACAGCGGCAGCCGACCGGTGCCGGTGATGGAGATGTCTGCCGTCGACCGTCCGAGAAAATAGCTGGTAAAGCCGCTGAGATCGTGGCCGTCGAGTGGCGAGGACGACGCCCGCACATGCGTCAGCGTGCCGTCGATGACGAAAGCCGCCTTGTCCACCAGCACCGCGCTCAGAGGATTGCCGCGCGCCTGGATGACCTGCGGCGAATTGGGCCCACTCAGATCGCTCGGCAGACCGCTGTAGCGATCAATCGTCAGATAGCGGATCAGCGGGTTCTCGTCCGCCGGCGCGCCCGTGACCGCTATATACTCGCGGGGGCTGAACGCTGCCGACGGATCGCGCCCCTCGCGCCAGCCATAAGCGAGGAAGTGTTGCAGCGGATCGACGCCGGCAGCTGCCACGTCCGGATTGTTCTTGAGATAAAAGGCCTTGTCGAACAGACCGTTCGGCGCACGTCCCTCGACCGCACCATATTGCTGGTAGTGGATGTACGGGTCGACGCCGGCGGCCGCGACGTCCGGATTGGCGGACAGATAAAACGCACGGTCAAAGCCCTCGCGCAGCTCGCCAGTATAGTCGCGTGCCAACGCCCTGTGTTCCGCCTGCCCATAGACCAGATAATGCAGGAGTGGGGATGCGCCGGCGGCGGCAACGTCCGGATTGGCGCTCAGATAGTCCGAGGTATCAAAGGCGATCGATGGATCACGTCCCTCACGCCACCCATATGTCAGATAATGAGCGAGCGGATCGATACCCGCGGCCGCGATGTCCGAGTATGTGGAAAGATAGAAGCTGACGTCGAAGATGGCGTTTGGATCACGACCCTCTCGCCAGCCATGCTCGAGGTAGTGCTGGTACGGATCGATCCCCGCTGCCGCCACGTCGGAATTCCGGGAGAGATAGAATTCCCGGTCGAACCCGTTTGCATCGATAGCCATCAAGCGCCCCTCTTCCCTCGCGTCTGCTAATCCCACGGGAGAGCTAAAGGCAAGAGAGCGCCCACTATTTTGGCCGGCCTGGCCGCTGACGGCGCCGTCTGGCCAACGCGCCATGCAACGAAGGCGGCCCTCGAAGCGACTGGCAAGCGCGGCGGGTTGGGCGGCCGCCGGCTAATCCGCAGAGCAGGCTGGTTGCAGAATTGAGTGGCGGAGCGGGAGGGATTCGAACCCTCGAAGGGCTGTTAACCCTTACACACTTTCCAGGCGTGCGCCTTCGACCACTCGGCCACCGCTCCCCCGGCACTGGAAGGCCGCCGCCCTATCCTGACCGGACGCGTTCCGCAAGCCGGCTCTGGCCGCTTATGGCTGCTGGTTGCGGCCGGTGCCCCGCTGACGGAATTGGCCGCCACCGCGAGGCTCGCCGGACGGCCGAGGGGTGAAGGTGCGCTGGCGATCGAAACGCTGCGGTGCAGCGCCCGGCGTCGTCGCTTGGCCCTGCGGCATCGCCTGGCGGCGCTCCGTCCAGCGCTGGCTACGGTCGCGGCCGCGCAGCTGGCGGTCGACCGTCCCACCTACGCCACCGCCGTTGCGAAGCCGTGGGTCGCCCTGACCGCGGCCGTCGCCCTGCCACTGCCCGTCACGCTGACCATCGCGTCGTCCGCCGTTCCAGCGGCCGTCGCCGGGACGCCGCCCGCCCGGCACGCCCACGCCGTCCCGGCCACGCCAGTTACCGGCCTGACCGTTGCGGCCGCCCTGCCAATGCTGGCGATCGCGGTTGCGCATCCGGAAGCGCCGGCCTCCGCGATCGTACACGTAATAGCCGTTGCCTGGATAATAGAAGCCGTCGAACCAGCCGTAGGCCGGATAGCCGCCATAGCCGAAGCCGTCATAATAAGGATCGTAGCCGCCATAGCCGTAGCCGCCGCCATAATAGCTGCCGGCCCCGACCGAGACCCCGCCATAGCCGTAGCCGTCATCGTAGCAGCCGCCGAGCGCGAGCGTGGCCGCGCCGGCAATACCCATGCCCAGGGTCTTCAGGAAGGTCGCCATACGCCCGTATCCACTTCGTACACCATGATTGGGATCATGAACGCACGAAGCGGTTGAACGGCCACTGAACCCCGGATTGTCGGCGCCGCAGGCCCGGTCAGTTACCCGCGGCGCCGTTGTCAGGACTAGGCGGCGAGCTTGCGCAGCACGTAGTGCAGGATGCCGCCGTTCAGGAAATATTCGAGCTCGTTGACGGTATCGATCCGGCAGCGCGTCTCGAACGTGGTGGTGGTGCCGTCGGCGCGGGTGACGGTGACGTTGACCATCTGGCGCGGCCGCAGCCCGGCGACGTCCTGGATCGTGAAGGTCTCGCTGCCGTCGAGAGCGAGCGTCTTGCGATCGATCCCTTCAGCGAACTGCAGCGGCACGATCCCCATGCCGACCAGGTTCGAACGGTGGATCCGCTCGAAGCTCTCGGCGATCACGGCGCGCACGCCGAGCAGGTTGGTGCCCTTGGCCGCCCAGTCGCGCGACGATCCGGTGCCATATTCCTTGCCGGCGATGACGACGAGGGGCGTGCCGTCTTCCTTGTAGCGCATGGCGGCGTCGTAGATCGCCATCACTTCGCCGGTCGGCACGTACCTGGTCATGCCGCCTTCGATACCCGGGATCATCTCGTTGCGGATGCGGATGTTGGCGAAGGTGCCGCGCATCATCACTTCGTGATTGCCGCGGCGCGCGCCGTACGAGTTGAAGTCGCCACGGGCGACCTGATGCTCCTGCAGATAGCGGCCGGCCGGGCTGTCGGCCTTGATGCTGCCAGCGGGCGAGATGTGGTCGGTCGTGATCGAATCCGCGAAGATCGCCAGCGGCCGGGCCTCACGAATGTCGGCAACGGCGTCCGGCGTCATCGACATGCCTTCGAAGTAAGGCGGGTTCTGGACGTAGGTGGAGCCTGCCGACCAGCTGTAGGTGTCGCCGCCTTCGATGGCGATGCTGCGCCACTTGCGATCGCCCTCGAACACGTTGGCGTAGCGGGTGGCGTACATCTCGCGATCGATGAAGCTGGTGATGACGTCGGCCACCTCGGTGTTCGTCGGCCAGATATCCTTCAAGTAGACCGGCTTGCCGTCCGTGCCCTGGCCGATCGGCGTGGTGGTGATGTCCTCACGCACGGTGCCCTTCAGCGCATAGGCGACGACCAGCGGCGGGCTCGCGAGGAAGTTGGCGCGCACGTCCGGCGACACGCGGCCCTCGAAATTGCGGTTGCCCGACAATACGGAGGCGGCGACGATGTCGTTCTCGTTGATCGCCTTGCTGATCGGCGCGGCCAGCGGCCCCGAATTGCCGATGCAGGTGGTGCAGCCATAGCCCACCAGATCGAAGCCGATCGCGTTCAGGTCGTCCTGCAGCTTGGATTCGGTCAGATAGTCTGTGACGACCTGGCTGCCGGGCGCGAGGCTGGTCTTGACCCAGGGCTTGGGGGTCAGGCCGAGTGCCCGGGCCTTGCGTGCGACCAGGCCGGCGGCGACCATCACCGACGGGTTCGAGGTGTTGGTGCAGCTGGTAATCGCGGCGATCACGACGTCGCCGTGGCCGATGTCATGGCCGCGCTCGTCGATCGCGACGCGCTGGTCGCTAGCGCCGGACTTCTTGTAGCCGGTGGCGAGTTCGGTGTTGAAATTGTCGTCGACGTTGCTGAGCAGGACGCGATCCTGCGGCCGGCGAGGACCGGCCAGCGACGGCTGGACCGAGCTCATGTCGAGCGCGAGCGTGTCGGTGAACAGCGGATCGGGCGCATTGGCGTCGCGCCACATGCCCTGCGCCTTGGCATAGGCCTCGACCAGGTCGATCTGCCACGTGTCGCGACCGGTGAGGCGCAGATAGTTGAGCGTCGCCGTGTCGATCGGGAAGAAGCCGCAGGTCGCGCCATATTCGGGCGCCATGTTGGCGATCGTCGCACGGTCGGCCAGGCTCAGCGAATCCAGGCCCGGGCCGTAAAACTCCACGAAGCGGCCGACCACGCCCTTCTGGCGCAGCATCTGGGTGACCGTCAGGACGAGATCGGTGGCGGTGATGCCCTCGACCAGCGAACCGGTCAGCTTGAAGCCGACGACTTCCGGGATCAGCATGCTGACCGGCTGGCCGAGCATCGCCGCCTCGGCCTCGATGCCGCCGACACCCCAGCCGAGCACGCCCAGGCCGTTGACCATCGTCGTGTGACTGTCCGTGCCGACCAGCGTGTCGGGATAGGCGATCATCGCCCCGGCCGGATCGCAGGAGGTCCACACCGTCTGGGCGAGGTTTTCCAGGTTCACCTGGTGGCAGATGCCGGTGCCCGGCGGGACGACCTTGAAGTTGTCGAGCGCCTTGGAACCCCACTTCAGGAACTCGTAGCGTTCCATGTTGCGGGCATATTCCAGGTCGACATTCTCGGTGGCGCTGGTCGGCGTACCGAAGCTGTCGACCATGACGCTGTGGTCGATGACGAGGTGGACGGGGACCTGCGGGTTGATCTTCTGCGCATCGCCGCCGAGGTTGTTCATCGCATCGCGCATCGCGGCCAGATCGACGACGCAGGGCACGCCGGTGAAATCCTGCATCAGCACGCGGGCGGGGCGATACTGGATCTCACGATCGGAACGGCGCTCGGCCAGCCAGTCGACCATCGCTTTCAGGTCGTCCTGGGTGACGGTGGCGCCATCCTCGAAGCGGAGCAGGTTCTCCAGCAGCACCTTCATCGAGAAGGGCAGGCGGGAGACATCCCCCAATGCCTCCGCGGCCTTCGGGATCGAGTAATAGTGGACGGTCTTTCCACCGACCTCGAGCGCGGTGCGGACGTTCAGACTATCCTGGCCGACGGCGGTCATTGGGCTTTCCCCCTTATGCTGCAATGCGAAGACTCCCGCGGGCCATAGCAAGGGGGGGCGGAGGGGGAAAGTCCGGCAAGCGGGCCGGCGCCGGACGGAATTATCGCAGCCCAGTCTTCAGGCCGCGATGGATTACCGGCCGGCGGTCACCGAGGCGGCCGTATCCGGATCTTCCGCCCATTCCAGGCGCAGGCGACCGCCCGGGTTGCCGGCCGCCGCCGTGCCGCCCCGCGCGACGACCCCGGCGGCGACGGCGGTTCGTTGCCGCAGCGTCCCGCCATCGACCGTGAGGGTTCGGGCAAGTCGGGCGGAGGCCCAGCCGGCCAGATCCAGCGCATCGTTGTCGATGACGCCCGAACTGATCGTAAGGGCAGGGAGCGCGACGTCGCCCGGTGGGCTCAGCAGCGCCCGCCCGTCGGGTACCGCGGCGTCCGCCCGCCGCTCCAGGTCGCGGTAGCCGGCGATCCCCAGCCCGGAGAGCGGGGCCGCGCTCGCCCGTATCGTGTTGCTCGCTTCGTCGAAGCGGACCGCAGAAGTGGGAACGCCGGCGATCAGCGCCACATCCGCCAGCGCCCGATCACGGGCGCGGCTGGCCAGGAGGGCGGCCGTGTTGCCGGCACGGGCTATCTGGGCCGCTTCGACGGTCCCGGAATCCGGCGATATCCGCACCTGATCGACATGGACGTCGACGGGCCGGCCCAGCCGTCCGCGCAGGTCCGCCGCCAGCTTCCGATCCGCGCCGGGCTCGATCCGCGGGGTCAGCATCACGGCACGGACGCGGACGGGACTGGAGCCATGATCGATCTCGACCTGGCTGAGCCGCGCGCCGGCGGGAAAGTCGTCCCTCAAGGCGTCCCGCACCTGCCGCTGCGCCACCGCCTCGAACGCGATCCGGCGCAGCCCGGCACCTAGCGGGATCGAGAGGATACCCATCGCCACGAGGAACAAGACGAGCTGCCAGCCGGTATGATGCGGCGACAGGTGGCTGCCGAATCCGTAGCAGCGGGCGACCAGCGCGGCCGTGAGGGCGATGGTGATCGCATTGGTCAGGAACAGCAGCAGGGCGCCCGAGAAGACGACCCAGCTCCACGTCGCGATGCCGAAGCCGACCACCACCAGGGGCGGCATCAGGGCGATCGCGATGGCGACGCCGACCACCGTGCCCCCGCGTCCGCGGATCAGCGCGTAGCCACCGGCAATCGCCGACAATAAGGCGACCAGCAGATCGAACAGGGTCGGTTGTGTCCGCCCGGCAATCTCGCTCGTGATCGTCTGGACCGGCGACAGGAGGATCAGCACCACCGACAACCCGACGGCGATCACCGCGCCCAGAGTCAGCGCCGTCGCCGCCCGGCGAATCTCGCGAAAATCGAAGGTGGCGATGCCGAAGCCCAGTCCGATGATCGGCATCATCAGCGGCGACAGCAGCATGGCGCCGATCAGCACCGCCACCGAAGGCATGAGCAGGCCGAGCAGCGAGATCGCCGCCGAGATGATGATCAGGAAGACGTAGCGGCCCGACCACCCGGACTCTTCGACGATCTGCCGCAGGACGCCATCGTGATCGACGTCGTCTCTCATCCGGGCCAGCCAGGTGCGGGGCAGGGTGAGGGCTTCGGACGGGTTCAGAGGGATTTGCTCGTCTCCGACGACAGGATGGCGATCAGGGCTTGCCCGGCATCAGGTGACCGTATGCCGGCCTTTCCGTCTCTTTAAAGCGCTTCGAGGGCGACGCCACCCCGCAGGCCCGGCGAGCGCTAGCCGGTACGGCGCGCGGTGCTGTCCTACAGGCCGAAACATGACGTAGATCTTCGTCGTGACCGCCTGCCGAACCCTGTCGCCCCCGGCACATGGCCGAACTCCGTCTCGAAAGTCGGGCGTCCTCCAGGCGACTTTCACGACTTTTGACACCTCAGCGACCTTAGCGACCTTAGGACGGCCAGGCGGAGCCGGTTGCTTCCGCCTCAACTCAGTCCTGCGGTGCGATCGCTGCCGCCAGCCATTCCGGCAGCAAGACTTCCGCCGCCTCGCTGCCGAGAGTCAGGGGCGTGCCGAGATGCTCGACGCGCAGGTGCGCCACGGCCAGGCCGAGATCCGGATAGACGGCGCGGACGTCGCCGGTCGGACGTCCGCCCGCATCGGCGACGGTTGCGCCCTCGACGGCGCCGGCCCCGCGCAGCACGACCAGCCGCCGGTTGACCTTGCTGCGGTGGTGCATGCGGGCGGTATTTTCCTGCCCGACATAGCAGCCCTTGGTATAGCTGACCCCGCCCAGTTCTTGCGCGTTGGCCTCCAGCCACAAGGTCTTGTCCTGGCCGAGTTCGGCGACGCCCTCCGTCACGCCCAGCGCCAGACGATGCGCGGTCCAGCCCTCCGCCGGCGCGTCGGCCGTGGCCAGCCAGCGCCGCCCAAGCGCCGGCAGCCGCGGATCGGGCACCTCACTGTCGCCGTCCAGCGACCAGTGGACGGCCAGGTTCGGCTCCCGCGCGATCGTGATCGCACGTCGAAGCCGGTAGAGCGTCAGCCGCCGCGCCAGCGCATCCGCCTGCGCGGCTTCGCAGTCCACCAGCAGGCCGTCGCCGTCCTCCCACAGGAGGAAATCGAACAGCGCCTTGCCCTGCGGCGTCAGCAGCGCCGTCCAGACCGGTAACGGACCGCCGGTGTCGCTGGTGACGAGCCCCTGGAGGAAGCCGCGCACGTCCTCCCCCGAGATGCGAAGGACGGCACGGTCGGAGAGGGTGGTTCCGGACATGGCTAACAGGTAGGAGGGCACCGCAGCCAACACAAACCCGTTCGTGTCGAGCGAAGTCGAGACACGGTAACCGGTGGCTGCATTCCATCGACTTCGCTCGGGACGAACGGAGATCCAGAGTGCCGACTTACGATCTGATCCTCACCAACGGCACCGTCTGGACCCCCGCCGGGCCCGCCGAGACCTCGGTCGGCGTTCGCGACGGCCGCATCGTCGCGATCGGTGAGCCGGGCGATGCCGGCGAGACGATCGACTGCACCGGCCTGACCGTGCTGCCCGGCGTGATCGACAGCCAAGTCCATTTCCGCGAACCCGGCCTCGAGGCGAAGGAGGATCTGGAGAGCGGCAGCCGCGCCGCTGTGCTGGGCGGCGTCACGGCCGTGTTCGAGATGCCCAACACCAAGCCGAACACGGACTCGGCCGACGCGATCGCCGACAAGCTCACCCGCGCCGCCGATCGGATGTGGTGCGACCATGCCTTCTACGTCGGCGCGACCTCAGCCAATGCCGACCGGCTGGTCGATCTGGAGCGGTTGCCCGGCACCGCCGGCGTCAAGATATTCATGGGCGCCTCCACCGGCGACCTGCTCGTTTCCGAGGATTCGGAACTTGCCCGCGTGCTCGCATCGGGCAGCCGCCGGGTCGCGATCCATGCCGAGGACGAGGCGCGAATGAACGCGCGGGCCGGCGAACGCATCGACGGCGATCCCGCCTCGCACCCGGTGTGGCGCGACGACGAGAGCGCTATGCTCGCCACCCGTCGCATTCTGGCGCTCGCCCGCGCCGCCGGCCGCCGCATCCACATCCTCCACGTCACGACCCCGGCCGAGCTGGAGCTGATCGCGCAGAACAAGGACATCGCGACCTGCGAGGTGACGCCGCAGCACCTGACGCTCGCCGGTGAGGACGCCTATCCGCGGCTTGGCAGCTTCGCCCAGATGAACCCGCCGATCCGCTCCGGTGCGCACCGCGACGGCCTGTGGCGCTGGCTCAACCAGGGCGTGCCGGACGTGCTCGGTTCGGACCATGCCCCTCACACCCGCGAGGAAAAGGCTAAGCCTTATCCCGCGTCACCCTCCGGAATGCCGGGCGTGCAGACGCTCCTGCCGCTGATGCTGGATCATGTCGTCGCCGGCCGGCTTACCCTGCAGCGCCTGATCGAGCTCACCTCGGCCGGGCCGCAACGCGTCTTCGGCCTGGTCACCAAGGGCCGCATCGCCGCCGGCTATGACGCCGACTTCTCGATCGTCGACCTGAAGGCGCGCTGGACGATCGAGGAAAGCTGGCTGGCATCGCGCTGCGGCTGGTCGCCGTTCACCGGCATGACGTTGACCGGGCGCCCGGTCGGCACGATCGTCCGCGGCGACCGCGTCATGTGGGACGGCGGTCTGGCCAACCGCGCGACCGGTCGCCCGATCCGCTTCGAATCGACCTACCGGCCCTGAGCGCGGCTCAGAACGGCAGCCACTTCGACGTCTTGGAAAAGCGCATGTAGCCGACGTTGGCGCCCAGTCGCCAACCGACGCCGAGCCGGATCGGGATCAGCACGGTGTCGCCGCGCCGCATATAGCTCGCGGTGAAACCGCCCACGACATAGACCGCCGCCTCGCCCGCGGGGAAGCGGTGGAACAGGTCGTCGCTGTCGTAGAGATTGTAGACGAGCACGAACGTCTTGGAGCCGTTGGCGCCGACGTCGAAACCGAGCGACGGTCCGGTCCAGTAGACCGGCAGGTCGCCTTCGACCTTGTGGTGCATGGTCCCCGAGCCATAGCGCACGCCGACGGCGAACGCGCCGCCGCCTTCGCGTCCGGCAATGTAGGCGTTGGGACGGCCCTGTTCCTTTAGGACCTTCTCCAGCAGCTTGGCGAGCCCCTCGGCGCCTTTCCCGAACACGCCCTCGGCCGCGGCGAATACGTCGTCGTCCTGGAACGTGTCGCCCGGATCGGCAAGCGTGCCGGTGCCGGTGCGTGCCGTGCTGGTGTTGCCCGATGCTGCGACCGCGCTGCTCGTCGCCGGCGGCGGCGGAGCGGGATCGTCCTCGTCCACCGGCACCGGCTCGGGCGCCCGCTCGTCGGCTCGCGGTGGATCGCGGAGCGCGGCATTCGGATCGACCGTGCGCATCTGCGCGCCCGCAGTCACGGCCGAGCAGGCCGCGACCATGGCGATCAGACGGAACAGGAAAGGTCGTGTCGACATTGCATCAGCCCCCTTGGCGCACATCGTCATGGTTAGCGCCGAAGCGGCTGTCGCTGCAATGAACGCCGCGCCGAACCGAGTCCATGTCGCGGCGGGTGACCGTTCGCGCAATCTGCGACGCGTTTCGCGTTGACCGACCCGCGACGAGACCCTAGGAAACCGGGCCTTGCCGCTACTCGGAGACGTGGGTGAGTGGCTGAAACCAACGCTTTGCTAAAGCGTCATACGGGTAACCGTATCGAGGGTTCGAATCCCTCCGTCTCCGCCAGGGCCTTTGTAAGTTGTTTAATTGGAGTGTCTCTTCGGGATCCGGCGTTCCCGATCATCACTCCGCCTAACAACCAGTCTGGAACAACCTGGACTTGATAGGGACGCGGTGAACCGACGCAGGTTGTTAGTTCGGCCACCGCCTTTACCCTAACCATCGAACTCGACTCGCCGCGACAATCTGGATCGGGTTTAACGACGACTCCTTCGGGAGCGGCAAGCGTGGCGCCCAGCGTGGACGGATCAACCCGGACGCGGGACAGCGGCACACCGGCCGCCGTACACTCATCTATCACAGCGCAATCAGAGACGTGGCCTCAGCGGATCATTCGTAGGTCAAAGCGTGCTGATCCATAGCGCCGCCGGAAATGTCGGACGGTACGCCGTGCAACGCGCGCGTGAAGCCGGCCTTCGCGTTCTCGGGACTGCCAGCCCGCAGGACGGCGAAGCGATTTTCGGATTAAGAGCGGATGTCGTCATCGGGTGCGATCTGGCCACCGATGAAGGTAGATGTCGCTTTCGACCTTGTCGGTGGCGGCACGCAGGCGCGCTTGTTCGACTGCGTGCGCGCTGGCGGCGCGCTGCTATCCGCCGTTCGGAACCAGATGCGGCTCTCGAGGCCGAACGATCGATCCGCTCGGCCATCATACTGGTTGACGTTAGGACGACGGTGCTGAGCCGGCTCAGCGAGTTCTCTGATCGCGGCGTGCTGCGCATCTGCGTGGGCACGATCATGCCCCTGGGCGATGCAGCGGAAGCGCACCGCATGCTGGATGGCCTTGTCCCACACATGCCCGGCAAGATCGTGCTTCACGTGCGCCAGTTGCTGTGGACTCGGTGTGGCTGCCGAAAGGGAGGTGCGGTCCTCATCGTTGAAGCTCAACAACGGGCAGATTCAGGAAGGGGAACATGGCGTTGAACGTCTGCACATGAACCAAACGTCAGCCCGCTGGCTCCCAATACGGCGGTCTCCCGAAAGTCTTCCTCAAACTGTCGACGAGCGCCAACACCTTCGCCGGGACGCTGGGTGCCAGAGGGTAGCATACGAACAACTCGGCTCCCTCAGCCTCCACATCTATGTCGATCTCTTTCAGTGATCCGGCCGCGATTTCGCGATATGTGAAGAACGTCGGCAGGAGCGTAATGCCATGGCCTGCCAGCGCCGCGTCCCGCATGATGAGCCCGTTGTTCACGCGCACACAATTGCGTGGCCTCACGACGATCCAATCCCCCGCGCTCGCAAAGCGCCAGTCGGTGTCCCTGTTGCTGTACAAGATTCCGCGATGATTCTGGAGATCATCGGGCGATGTCGGTGTCCCTGCACGTTCAAGGTAGGTGGGGGAGGCGACGAGGGTGCGGCGGGTTACGGCCAGTCGCTTGGCAACCAGCCGGTTATCCACCACCGGCCCGTGTCGGATGACCGCATCGAAGCCGTCCGCAGCGGCGTCGACGAAGCGATCATCTAGCTCGAGCGACAGCTCGAGGTCCGGGTGCTTCGCTAGGAAAGCGTAGATGGCAGGCCCAAGGTGCAGGACGCCGAAGCTAACCGGGGCGGAAATGCGGAGTGGCCCGGCGAGACTGCCGCGGCGCTCGACGATCTCCGCGGCAGCCTCCTCAATATCGGCAAGGATCCGTCTGGCGCGAGGCAGCAGGCTATCTCCGTCCTGGGTCAGCGACAGCTTGCGTGTCGTGCGCTGAACGAGGCGGGTGCCTAGCGAGCGTTCGAGTTCGGCGAGGCGCTCGCTGACCACGGATTTCGACCAGCCGAGGCGCCGTGCCGCCTCAGTGATTGATCCGGCTTCGACCGTGGCGACGAACGCAGCAATGCCGTCGAGCTTCATCATCGTTCGGATTTCCGAAAGGCAGTTTCGGCCGCTGTTGGCTACCCGGAACGATGCCCGGCGTGCATCCTGATGTCGAGGTCTCGCACCGACGCTCAAGAGGGGTCGCTATGCTTCGTTCGATGCTGCTTATGTTGGGACTGATCCTCGCCGCGCCTGCCCTTGCACAGGTCCAAGCTTTTCCGTCGTCGTTCGTTAAGCGCAACATCCCCACCAATGGGACCACGCTTCACGTTCGTGTCGGCGGCAAGGGGCCCGCTGTCGTGCTTCTCCATGGCTATGGCGAGACAGGCGATATGTGGGCGCCGCTCGCGGCAAACCTCGCGCGGGACCATCTGGTCATCGTGCCGGATCTACGTGGGCTCGGGCTGTCCGCGCATCCCGATGGGGGTTATGACAAGAAGACCCAAGGGCATGACATTGCGGGCATGCTGGACGTGCTCAAGGTCGGCAAGGTCGACCTCGTCACGCACGATATCGGCAACATGGTGGGTTACGCCTTTGCTGCCGAGAACCGCGACCGCGTCCGGCGCTTCGTGCTCATGGATGCCCCAGTACCTGGGGTCGGCCCCTGGGAGGAGATCCTCAAGAACCCGCTGCTCTGGCATTTCCGTTTCGGGGGACCCGACATGGAACGTCTAGTGGCAGGACGAGAGCGGATCTATCTGGATCGCTTCTGGAATGAGTTTTCGGCAACCCCCGCCAAGTTCAGCGAAGCATCGCGGCAGCATTATGCCGTGCTCTACGCTCGTCCTGGCGCGATGCATTCGGGGTTCGAGCAGTTCAAGGCATTTGACCAGGATGCGAGGGACAACCAGGCATTCCTTGCCGCCGGAAAACTGACGATGCCGGTGCTCGCGATTGGCGGGGATCATTCGTTCGGTCCGACGATGGCTGCTGTAATGCGTTTCGCGGCCAGCAAAGTGCAAGAGTCCGTCATCCAGGAATCCGGCCATTGGCTGATGGAGGAGCAGCCCGACGCTACGGTGGCGGCGGTCCGGACCTTTCTGGACGCCAAGCCATGAGGCGGCGCTAGGTTCGCTGGCCGTCCTCGCCGCGTAGCGCTGGCTGCCGGACAGCCTTACCACCTCGCCTAGGACGAGGGCGCGTATGTTCAACCACAGGCACCGCCGGATGTATGGACGGGTCGAGCCGGCTTAGACCTCGGTCCGCTCGGCGAGCTCGAGGGCGTCCTCAACGTCGACGCCGAGATAGCTTTGAAGTGGGAACAGGCGACACCAGCGTCCGGGTAAGCGTCAAACGCAACCTTTACGCGCGCGCTCGATCGTAAGCGACAGCGGCTGCCGCGAAGTCCTGCTCATGATCCAGTGCCCACGAACAGAGTGCTTGAAACGGTTCGCGAAGAGAGTGACCAAGCGGCGTTATTGCGTATTCGACGCCGATTGGGCTGGTCGGAAAAACAGTTCGAGAGATGAGTCCGTGACGTTCGAGGCGCTTTAGCGCGTCGGCGAGCGACTTGTGTGTGATGCCATCGAGCCGACGCTTGATCTCGTTGAAGCGTGCGGGCTGAGGGCACAACACCGTCAGGATCATGATCGTCCACTTGTCGGCGATCTTGTCCAGCACGGGACGGATGCGGGGCACGTCCATCATCGCCCTGCACGACAGCGCCTCAAGGTCGGTATCGCTGGCCATATCTACTCCACTCCAGGTGCGTTCTTGATAGCAGATATGCTTCATATATCTGATCAGCCGTCTCGAATGGAAGGACGGACGATGGCAAGAATGACAGGCAAGGTCGCAGTGGTGATCGGCGGAGCAAAGGGGATCGGCCTCGCGACTGCCCGCGCGCTCGCGGACGAAGAGGCTCGTGTTCTTCTGACCGGACGCAGGCAGCATGAGGTCACCGCGGCGGCTCAGAGTATCGGTCCGTCGGCGCAGGGCATCGAAGCCGATGCGGCCTCCCAAATCGACCTGGAAAGGGTCGTGCGCGAGGCTAGGCGGCTGCACGGGCGCATCGACGCGCTGGTGCTGAACGCCGGGTTGTCGGAGCCGGCGACGCTTCCCGAAGAGACGGCTGAGCATTTCGACCGGCATTTCGCCGTCAATGTGCGCAGTGCGCTATTCGGTATCCAGGCGGCGTTGCCTGTGTTGAGCGACGGTGCCTCGGTAGTCCTGGTAGGGTCAATCGCCGACGTCATGGGTGTGACGCCCTTCAGCACCTATGCCGCGACGAAGGCTGCGTTGCGCTCCTACGCGCGCAGCTGGGCGGCCGAACTCGCGCCGCGCGGCATCCGCGTCAACGTCGTCGCTCCAGGACCAACCGACACGGATATGATGGCCGCTGTTTCCGACGAGATGCGACAGACGCTGATCGCGCCCATCCCGCTCGGTCGCATGGCGCGCGCCGACGAAGTGGCGGCCGCTGCTGTGTTTCTTCTTAGCGACGCAGCCAGCTTCGTCACAGGCGCCGAGCTCTGCGTTGATGGCGGCATGCGGCAGGTATAGCTGGATGACCCAGGAGCTGCTCACCGGATCCGTCGCCCGTCTGTTCATGGCCGCAAATGGGTCTTGGCAGAAGGTTTCCGTGCGACCTACGAGCATCATCATGCGTTCAGTGCAGGTGACAGTCACGATCGAGATCTTGCAAAAACGGATGGATGAGGCCGTCGCCGCTCTCGATTTTGAAGAGGCGAGCAGGTGTCGCGACATGATCAATGCGATGCGTGGCGGCGCTACGTCCACCGAGGCTGAAGAAGCGAGCTTTGAGGGATTGCAGCGCCAAAGGTCCGGAGCAATGGGCTTGGGAACCAGCCAGCAGAGGGTTTCCCCGCCTGTCGGCTGGCGCCCCCCGCCGAAGCCTGATCCGATGACAGTGGGCCGCTCAAGGCGCGGCCGCGACCCCAAACTATGACAATAAACGTCCGCGCTACGACACTGGCGCTTCTGGCGTCTCGATCACCCAACGCGACAGTCTGTCCGAGTGAGGTAGCGCGCGCGATCGCTCCCAAAGGTGATTGGCGAGACGTCATGCCGCTGGTCCATGCAGCTGTTGATAGTCTCCGCGAAGAAGGGCGCGTGCAGCTAAGCTGGAAAGGAAAGCCTCTCACTACCCGCAATGGACCTTATCGCATCAGCGGTCCCGTGCTCGGCTAGGTCGTGCCCCGCTGTTCGCAATGCTCCAAACCTAGGACCTGAAGCGCCGTCTCGCACTTCGAGCGAAAGTCCGCTTATGGGAGGTCGCCGCGAGACGGTGGGTGTCTGGTTCTGGGTCTTACCGCAAGTGATCCTCATGGCGGTAACATGCTGCCAAGCCTTGTAAGATACTCGTACACAGCGGGCGTCTACGTGCTTCGCCTCGATTTCCGCGGTTTGGGTATGGGCAGCTCTGCCGCTGTGACGCGGAGCAGGTCACCGAGCCACTCGGCATCTTCCCAGCGATCGGCCTCGATCAGCAGGTGCGGCTTGGCCCCTGGATAGGGCGGCGCTTCCGATACCGGCTCGGCATGGAGGCGACCGAGTGCCGTCGGCTTGATGTAGAGCTGATCGTCGCAGATCGAGCCGATCATCTTGCCGTCGACGTAGACGCCGTACTCGCCGAACATCGGCTTGGTCGACACCGCGCCCGCGCCTATCGCCTGCTCGAGCAGGTAATCGACTGTGCGTTGCTGCGTCGCCATACTCCCAGCCTAACAGACGAGCGTCGCCGCGGGCAATGGACGCACCCTTGTCTGCGTCGCCGACCGTAATGCACGAGCGTCCGCCTTCGGGGAGGATCAAGGTGCGATTGGATGACCGGGAATGGGTCTAATGAGCAGGCGCTTCTTCACGTGAAATGGCCAGCCTGGTCTGCGGTTCGCGTTTGGTCGGTCGATCGCCTTTACCGAATCGCGCGTAGAGGGTTGGCAGCACGAACAAGGTGAGCACCGTCGCCGATATCAGACCGCCGATGACGACGGTCGCGAGCGGCTTCTGCACCTCCGCTCCCGCTCCCTGCGCTAGGGCCATCGGCACGAACCCGAGCGATGCAACGAGCGCGGTCATAACGACCGGCCTGAGCCGCGCCATCGCCCCCTCATGCGCTGCCTGGGCGCGCTCCATGCCGCGCTCCATCAGGTCGTGGATCGACGTGACCATGACGAGGCCATTGAGGACCGCGATGCCGGACAGAGCGATGAACCCCACCGCGGCCGATATCGAGAACGGCATTCCTCTTAGGAACAGCGCCAGCACGCCACCTACCAAGGCGAGCGGCACCCCTGTAAACACGATCGCGGCGTCCCGAACGCTGCGGAGCGCGCCGTAGAGCAACAGCAGGATCAGCGCGAAGCATGCAGGCACGATCAACGCGAGCCGGTCGCGCGCGGACGCCAGATTCTCGAACGCGCCGCCCCATTCGAGATAGGTGCCTGCCGGCAACCGGACCTCGCGACCGATCGCGGCCTGCGCGTCGGCGACGACACTCGATACGTCGCGGCCGCGGACGTTGGCCTGCACCACCACGCGGCGCTTGCCGTTCTCCCGGCTGATCTGGTTGGCGCCATCCGTCACCGCGATGTCGGCAACGCTCGCCAGTGGCACGAATGCCCCGTCGGGCGTCGGCACCGGCACCTGACCTAACGTCTCGAAATTAGCACGCTGCTCGTCGCCTAAGCGGATCGTCACCGCGAACCGCCGATCGCCCTCGAAGATCAAGCCAGCGTCACGCCCTCCGACTGCCGCGGCAAGCGTGTCCTGCATGGCGCGGGCCGTTATGCCGAGCCGCGCCATCGCATCGCGGTTGGGACGGACATCGAGCATGGGCAGTCCTTCGGTCTGTTCCACCTTCACGTCGGCCGCGCCCTCCACCTTGCGGAGGATGCTGGCGATCTGGTCGGCGGTGCGGTTCATTGTCGCGAAGTCATCGCCGAACACCCTGACCGCCACGTCGCTGCGGACGCCGGCGATCAACTCGTTGAACCGCATCTGGATGGGCTGGGTGATCTCGTAGGCGTTGCCGGGCAGCACCGCCAACGCCGACTCGATCTTCTCCACCAGCTCAACCTTCGGAAGCGTGGGATCGGACCATTCCGCCCTCGGCTTCATGATGATGAAGGTATCCGATATGTTGGGCGGCATCGGGTCAGACGCCAATTCGGCCGTGCCGGTCTTCGAAAACACGAACCTTACCTCGGGCACGCGGGCGATGGCCTTTTCCACCTGGAACTGCATCGCCTGGGCCTGCTCGACCGACGTGCCCGGGATGCGGACCACCTGCGTTAGCACGTCGCCCTCATCGAGCTGGGCAAGGAACTCCTGCCCCAAGGTCGAAAAGGCTCCGATCGCGAGCGCGAACGCGGCGATCGCCACGCCGATCGTGATCGTCGGCCGTCGCATCGCCTTGTCGAGGCCGGGTTCATAGAGGGCTTTCAAGCACGCCATGATCCGGCCGTCCTTCTCGTCGATCCGCTTGCTGAGCCAGATCGCCAGCATCGCGGGTACGAAGGTCAGCGACAGCACGAACGCAAAGGCCAGCGCGATGATGACGGTCAGCGCCATCGGCGTGAACGTCTTGCCCTCCACCCCGCTCAGCGTGAGGAGCGGAATATAGACGAGGATGATGATCGCTTGGCCGAACACGGACGGGCGGATCATCTCGCGTGCCGCCCCGGCGACGACGGACAGGCGCTCATCCAGGTCGAGGAGGCTGCCCTGGCGGTGCTGCCGCTCGGCCATGCGGCGTAAGGCGTTCTCCACGATGATGACCGCGCCGTCGACGATCAGCCCGAAGTCGAGCGCTCCGAGGCTCATGAGGTTCGCCGACACGCCGCCCCGGAGCATTCCGAAGCTGGTGAGCAGCATGGTGACGGGAATGACCAAGGCCGCGATCAGCGCCGCGCGGAAGTTTCCAAGCAACAGGAACAGCACGACGACGACGAGCAGCGCGCCCTCTGAGAGGTTCTTCGCCACGGTTTTGATCGTCGAGTTGACGAGCGCGGTGCGGTCGAGAACCGGCTGCACGATCACGTCCGTGGGCAGCGAGGCGTTGATTTCTCCCAAGCGATCCGAGACAGCCGATGCCACGGAGCGGCTGTTCTCGCCGATCCGCATGACGGCGGTGCCGACGACGACCTCGCGACCGTTTTCCGATGCCGATCCCATGCGGATCGCCTGGCCGGTCTTCACGGTCGCGACCTGGCTCAACAGGATCGGCACACCCTCGCGGGTGGCGATCACAGTACGCGCAAGCTCGCTCGCGTCCGCGATGCGGGCATCGGATCGGACCGCCAGCCCTTCGCCGTTGCGATCGACCACGCCGGCGCCAACGCCGGTGTTATTCTCTTCCAGTGCGGTCGCGAGATCGTTCAGGCTCAAGCGGAGCGCAGCAAGCCTCTGCACGTCCGGTACGACGTGATACTGCTTCACATAGCCGCCGATCGCATCGATGCCGGCAAGACCAACCGTCTTCTTCAACAGCGGCGTTACGATCCAGTCCTGCACCGTGCGGAGATATGTCGCTTGATCTGCCTGGCTGACCAGCCGCTCACCCTCAGGCGTGATGTAGCTGCCGTCCGGCTGAATGCCGGGCGCGCCGGGAGCGTGCTTGTCCTCGGGCCGGTGCGCGAGCCGCACGGTCCACATATAGACCTCGCCCAAACCAGTTGCGATGGGCCCCATTTCGGGCGCCGCGCCGCTCGGCAAGCTTTCCTCGGCGGTACGTAGGCGCTCCGCGACCTGGGCGCGTGCGAAGTAGATATCGGTCGCGTCGGTGAACACGGCGGTCACCTGGGCAAAGCCGTTGCGACTGAGCGAACGAGTATATTCCAGGCCCGGCACGCCCGCGAGCGCGGTCTCGATCGGAAACGCGACCTGTTTCTCCACCAGCTCGGGGGAGAGGGAAGGGGCGCGGACGTTGATTTGCACCTGGTTGTTGGTGATATCGGGCACTGCGTCGATCGGCAGGCGCGCAAGCGCCCAGCCTCCGATCATCGCGGCAATGGCGGTGAGGAGCAGGACGAACCAGCGCCGCTCCACCGAAAAGGTGACGATGCGGTCGATCATGGCTTAGTCCTCATGCTCCGCTTCGCCTTTTCCGAGTTCGGCCTTGAGCGTGAAGCTGCCTGTGGCGGCGATTTCCTCGCGGCCGGTAAGCCCGGACGTGACGACGACGTTGGGTCCGCTCGCCTGCCCGATGACGACGGGGGTGGCGGCGAATCCGGTAGGCCTCCGCACGAACACCACCGATCGGTTATCGATCGATTGGACGGCCGCGGCCGGCACGGTCACGGTGCCGCTGCCCGCCCCGGAGAGCTGGATCGCGGCCGTCACCGCCTCGCCCACGCGCCACTGTCCGCCACGATTGTCGACAATGGCGATCACCGGTACCTGGCGCGTGGTCTCGTCCAGGATCGGCGATACAAAGCTGACGCGCGCGGTCGAGCGGCGGCCCCCGGCGCTGATCGAGACGGTCGATCCTGGCCGGACCAGGCCGGCATCGGCGGGGGACAGGGAGACCGTCACCGCCACTTGGGACAGATTGGCTACCCGGAACAGCTCGGCGTCAGCGGCAACGGTCTGCCCTAGGGTCACGCTACGCGCGATCACCTGCCCGCCGATCGGGGATACGATGCCGATGCGATTAAGCGCACCACCACCGCCGCCCGCTGCTGCCACCTGCTGCTGTGCCAGCCTGAGCGCGATGCTCGCCTCGGTCGCGGCGGTGCGGGCCGCGATCAAATCCTGCTCGGGCGATACCCGCTCGGCGAACAGCCGCTGCTCGCGGCGAAGCTGAGACTGCGCCAGCGCCGATCGCGCGCGTGCGGCTTCAACCTCGGCCTTCAACGAAGCCGCCTCGCGGCTCTCGATGATCGCCAGCGTCTGCCCGCGGTCGATTGACTGCCCTAGATTGCGGGTAAGCGACACGACCCGCCCGCTGATCGCGGCCGATACGACCTGGGTGCCTTGCGGGTCGCCCTCGATGGTCGCGGGAAGGGTGAGTATCCCACCGCCACCTGTCACGCTCGGCCGGACGACCTGGATACCCGCCGCGGCGATCTGCTGCAGGGTCAGGACGATCGCGCCCTCGGCTTCACCGTGGCCAGCTTCCTCGGCCGTGTTGCCGGCAACCGCGTTGCCAGATTCCTGGCCGCTGCCACACGCGGCAAGCAACAGGGCAATGGTGACGGGCAAAGTCGCCCGATTGACTGTGGTCATCATCGGGCCGGTTCCTTCGAATAGTCGGGCGCCGGCGTCGCAAGACGATCCCTGCGGGCCTGGGCGTCGCGATAGGCGGCAAGCGCGTCGATCGCGGTCGTTCGAGTCTGGGAAAGGGTGCGTTCGGCATCGAGAAGGTCGAGCTGGCCGAACTTGCCCTCGCGGTAGCCGATGCGCGCGATGCGTGCGGCCTCCTGTGCCGCGGCTAGCGCCGGGCCGCTCGCTGCGCGCGCAGTTGTCGCGGCGTTCGCCACCTCAGCCTCCGCGGACGCGAGCGCCTGCGCCGCCTCCAGCGCCGCGACGCGGCGTAGCGCCTCGGCCTGGTCCTGCTGCGCGCTGGCCTGGGTGATAGCGGCGCTGCCGCGATTGAACACGGGGAACGGGATCGACACGCCGAACACCGCCGCCATGTCGTTGGTGACCTCCAACCGGCGCGCGCTGGCACTTACCGTCACGTCCGTAACGCGCTGGGCGCGGGCAAGCCGGACTTGGGCCGCGGCCGTGGCTACCTCTGCCCGCGCCGCGGCAAGCGCGAGCGTGTCGGTCTGCTCCCGGGCAAGTGGCGGGTCATGGCCTTCCACCTGATCGAACCATGCGATGTCGAGCGGAGCGGTGATCGGCTCGCCAATGCGCCGCGCCAGATTATCGCGCGCAACGATCGTCAATCGATCGGCGCGCTCAACTGCCGCCTCGGCATTGATGCGGAGCACATCGGCGCGCTGCTGCTCGATGGGAGAGGCACGGCCTGCCAGAACGCGGAGGCTCGCTGCCCTCAGCGCCTCGGCGGCAATCGCTGCCTGCTCGCGCGCGGTCGTCAGCCGGCGTTCCGCCGCGACCGCCTCCACATAGGACTGGGTGACGGCAAGCCGAAGATCGGCCGCCGCGATGGCGGCGGCGATCTGCGCCCTGATGCTATTGGCATCGGCAACGGCGATGCGCGCCGAACGCTTACCGCCCAACTCGATCGGAAGCGCCAATCCGGCCGTCGTCTCGGCGCTACGCAGGCCGCGATACTGGCCGCTGCCGGCGATGTTCTCCGTTTCGGCGACAATGGTAGGGTTGGGCCGGTAGCCGGCGACGGCGCGGCCCGCCTCGGCAGCACGGACGCCGGCCGATGCCGCGTCAATGGCAGGCGCGGTCGCGCCAGCCAGCGCGAGTGCTCGGTCCAATGTCAAGGGCGAGCTGGTCGTGGCGGGCGCGACCGATTGCGCCTGCGCGATCGACGCGCAGGACGCTACGGCAAGAAATGCCGCGATGAGACGGTGCATGGAAGCTGGACTCCTGACGAAACCTGGAACCCGCCGCGACGAGCCGCGCGGGCGTTAGAGGTTGGTCAGGCTTGGGGAGGACGTAGCGCGGGGTCCGCGGTCGCGCCTTGGGTTCGATTGTGATCCCACGAAAGGCGCTGCACGCGATGGTCGGTGCCATGTTGCAAGGGGTCGAGCGTGATCGGCACACCGACATGGTGGCCGTGGCAACCGCCATGATGATGCGGATAGCTCTTCTCGGAATCGGCGGGCACCTGATCGCCGTCGCCATCCGCATGGTCGATGCTTGATGCCGCTGAGGCCTCGATGCAGGTCACTGGCTCATTGGCATGGGCAACCGAACCCAGCCCCAACGTAGAGGCGAGCAGAAGGCACAAGGCTAAGGCAAGCAGCCGACGCATCGCGTGGCCCCTATCAGCTAAGTTTGGCGATGTAACGCGCTGTCGAACGCGTGCTCGCGCGCAGCGTCCCACCCGAACGGCTGAAAGGCAGCAGATCCAGAATGATGCCGGCGGCTACTTATACGAGTGCCCGTCGCCGCGCGCACATGCTGCGGGGGACTTCAGCCTGCGTCCTGACTACTCTATCGAATGTCGGTGCACCCCACGCTTCGACAGCTTCGCTATCTGGTCGCGTTGGCCGATCATGGGAGCTTCACGCGTGGTGCGGCCGCGGTCGGGGTGTCGCAACCAAGCTTCTCCCAGCAGATCCAGCTGATCGAACAGCTGCTCGGCGGGCGCGTCGTCGAGCGCGGCGGACGGAGCATCCTGACGCCACTCGGGCGCGACGCGGTCGGCGCCGCGCGGCGGGTGCTGGCGGAGGTCGATGCCTTCACCGCGCTGGCGGGCCGCCGGGAAGACGCGCTGATCGGCACGATCCGGCTCGGCGTCTCGCCGACACTGGGGCCCTATCTGCTGCCGCAGCTCGTGGCGCAGCTGCATTCGAGCAGTCCGATGCTGCGTGTCCATGTCCGCGAAGGGCTGCCGAGCGCCCTAACCGAGATGCTCATCGACGGAGGTCACGATGTCATCCTGGTCCAGCTGCCGATCGACGGAGCCGGGCTGCACATCGAACGATTGTTCCGGGAGCCGCTCTACGTCGCAATGGCGGCCGATGACGTGCTGCACGTCCGTCCCGAGATCGTCACGGCCGACCTAGCCGGTCGCGGGCTGCTGACGCTTCAGCCGCAATACCGGATGAGCGATCAGGTCGCTGCCCTGGCCGATCAGGCGGGCGCCCACGTGCTACGCGACTATGAGGGGACGAGCCTAGATGCCATTCGCCAGATGGCCGGCATGGGCATGGGCCTTGCTCTCCTGCCGCAGCTCTATGTCCGGCAGGAAATCCGCGGCGGCGACGACGTCATCGTCCGGCCGTTTGCCGGCGGGCGCTTCTACCGCGAGATCGGCCTGGTCTGGCGGGCGGGAGCGGGGCGGGCACCCGCATTCCTCACCCTGGCCGACCTCCTGCGACGGGTCGCCGCATAGCCAAATCCTATAGGTGCTATAGTCTCTCTGCCATTGTTCCTATAGAGCGCTCACCACACCTTGCATGTCTCCACTCGTGAGGCGGCAATGGCGGAACGTGGCCTGAACTTCAGAAGCGTGCGAAGCTGGATGGCGCTGGTGCTGGCGCCCGATGCGGACTTCTTCCGGCTGGCCATCCTCTACGGCGTGGCGATTTCGCTCCTTTCGCTGGCGACGCCCGTGTCGGTGCAGCTGCTCATCAACTCGGTCGCGAACACCGCGCTGCCCGCGCCGCTGTTCACGCTTTCGGCGATCCTGTTCCTGCTGCTTCTGATCGCCGGTCTGCTGGCGGCGTTCCGGATCCACCTGATGGCGGTGTTCGAGCGGCGGCTGTTCGCCCGCATCGTCGCCGAGATTACGCTGCGCGCGGTTCACGCTCAGAATCCGTTCTTCGCCGACACGCGCCGGGGCGACTTGTTCAACCGCTTCTTCGACCTGATTACGGTGCAGAAGGCTTTGCCGAGCCTGCTCGTCGGCGGCTTCACGATCGCGTTGCAGGGCGCTGTCGGCCTGATCGTCACCAGCTTCTACCACCCGTTCTTCCTCGCCTTCAATGTGGTGCTGGTCCTCATTCTGCTGTTGATCTGGCAGCTGTGGGCGTCGCGCGCGATCGACAGCGCCGTCGCCAAGAGCCACGCCAAGCACACCGCCGCGCACTGGCTCGAGAGCGTCGGCGGGTCGAATGGCTTCTACAAGTCGAGCCGCCATCTCGACTATGCCATGGACCGGTCGGAGGCGGTGACGGCAGGCTATGTCGCCACGCATCGCCGCCACTTCCGCTACACCTTCGCGCAGACGCTGTGTCTGCTGTTCACCTATGCCCTGGCGAGCGCCGCTTTGCTCGCCCTCGGCGGCTGGCTGATCATCCGCGGGCAGCTGTCGATCGGTCAGCTCGTCGCCGCCGAGCTCATCCTGTCCGGCGTGTTCTACGGCATCGCGCAGTTTGGAACCTATCTCGAGGCCTTTTACGACCTGGCAGGCGGGCTGGAGGAGCTCTCCCGGTTCTGGAGCATCCCGCAGGAGGACTCGCAGCCGACCGGCGAGGGGCCGCGCGATGGAGCGATCCGGCTGCGCGGCGTCGAGCATGACGGCCACCGTTTCCATTTCGCGGTGGATAGCGGCGAGCAACTGGCGATCGTCGCGGCGCCCGGCGTCGAGCGCGCGCTGACCCTGCTGCTGAAGCGTCACGAGGCGGCCGGCAAGGGACTGGTGCTGGTGGGCGGGGCCGACATCGCCGCGTTCGACATGTACCGCCTGCGCGCCGAGGTGATGGTGCTCGACCGGCCGGGCTTCGTCGAGATGTCCCTGCGCGACTATCTCACCCTTGCCGGTCCTTTAGATGGGGCCCGGCTGATGGAGGCGCTCGACATCGTCGGCATCTCCGAGCGGGTCGGCGGACTGGCCGATGGCCTCGACACGATCGTCTCCAGTTCGGGCTGGCCGCTTTCGATCGGCGAACTGATGGCGCTCAAGCTGGCAGCAGCGCTGCTTGCCCGGCCCCGCGTGCTCGTCCTGTCGCCGCTCTACGATCTGCTGCCGACGGAGCGGATCGATGCCGCTCTGGCGGCGCTCAGGCCAAGCGGAACCACCGTGCTACAATTCACCCGGCGGCCGGAAGGCCTGAATCGGGATGGCCGGCTCTGGCTGGGCAGCCGCAGCCAGCAACGCTGCGCCGACGAGTCGGAGCTGATGGCGGCTGCGCGCACGGAAGGAGGCAGCCATGCCCTTCAGGCCTGAACATATCGCGCATTTCCCGACGCTGGCGACGCTCCGCCCGCCGCGGCTCACCCGGGTGCTCGCCTGGATGATCGCCTCGACCATTGCCGTGGTCGGTGTGATCCTCTTCACGGTGCCATGGGTGCAGACGTCGGCGGGGACCGGTCAGGTCGTGGCGTTGAACCCGGAGGACCGGGTGCAGGGCGTCTCGGCACTCGTGCCGGGTCGGGTGGAGCGCTGGTACGTGCAGGACGGCGATCTGGTGAAGCGCGGCGATCCGATCGCGCGGATCGTCGACAACGATCCCAATCTTCTGCAGCGCCTGGGGGCCGAGCGCGCGCAGGTCTCCGCCGAGATTGGCGCAGCCCGGCAGGCGATGGCGCTGGCGCAGATCGATGTGGGCCGCTCGGCCCAGCTGCTCGGTGAAGGCCTGATCGCTCGGCGCGACTATGAAGCGGCGCAGGGGAAGGTCGCCGATCATCGCGCCAAGCTTGCCGAGGCCCAGGCGAAGCTCAGCCGCGTCGACGTGGCGCTCAGCCGTCAGTCCGCGCAGACCGTGCGCGCACCGCGGGACGGGCGCATCCAGTCGATCAACGCCGCGGCCGGAGCCACCCTGGTCAGCGCCGGCGACGTGCTGGCCACGATCGCGGCCGAAAGCCCGATCCGGGTGGTCGAACTGATGGTCGACGGTCGCGATGTCGCGCTGATCCACCCGGGCCGTGCCGTCCGCCTGGCGTTCGAAGGCTGGCCAGCCATTCAGTTCAGCGGCTGGCCGTCCGTCGCTCATGGCATGTTCGATGGCCGGGTTCGCTCGGTCGATCCATCGGCGCAGGTGACCGGCCTGTTCCGCGTGCTGGTCGAACCCGCCCCCGGCAAGCTCGCCTGGCCGGACGCGACCTATGTCAGGCTCGGCGCCAAGGTCCGCGGCTGGATCCAGATGGATCGCGTGCTGGTCGGGTACGAATTGTGGCGCCAGCTGAACGACTTCCCGCTCGAATTCCGCCGTCCGGCGCTGGAGCCCACCGGCCAGACTCCCGCGCCGGCGAGCGAGAAGGGAGCGGCGAAATGATCCGCCTGCTGCTCGTCATCCTCGCCGTTTTCATGCCTGCTCACGCCGGGGCGCAGCCGCTGACGCTGGACGAGGTGCTGAAGTCGTCGGCGAACCACGCCCCCGCCATCCTCGAGGCGATGACGCGTGAGGCGCAGGCCAAAGGCCGCCGGGTTTCGGCCGAAGGCGCCTTCGACCTCGTGTTCGAGGGCGATGCCCAGTCGCGGCTGCTCGGTTACTATGATGGAACCTTCGTTGAGGGGCGGGCGACGCGCCCGCTCTCCACCAACGGTGGTTCGCTTTACGCCGGCTACCGGGTCTCGAGCGGGTCTTTCCCGATCTACGAGGACAAGGCGTTCACCAACCGGCTGGGCGAGGTGAAGGTGGGGGCGGTGTTCGCCCTGATGCGCGATCGGTTCGTCGATGAGCGGCGGACGCGCCTCGGGCTGGCTGACGCCGATCTGAAGCTGGCGCGGCTGGACCGCGAGATGGTCGCGATCGGCGTGCAGCGCCGCGCGATCGAGGCGTATCAGCAGTGGGTCGCCGCCGGCCTGCGCGTCGCGGTGTTCCGCGATCTGCTGAGGCTTGCCAGCGAGCGGCAGGTGTCGATCGAGCGGCAGGTTGCCCTTGGAGCGCGGCCCTCGATCTTGGCTACGGAGAACCGGCAGAACATCGTGCGCCGCCAGACTCTGGTGGTGCGCGCCGAGCAGGAGCTGGAATCGGCCGCCAACGCGCTGTCCTTCTATCTGCGCGACCCGGCCGGTGATCCCACGCCGCCGCCGTCCGAGCGTCTCCCCGCGGCGTTCCCGACGCTGCGCCTGCCGCCGGTCCTGCCGGATCTCGCTCGCCGCATAGAGCGGCCGGATCTCGACGCCATCCTGGTTCGCCTGGATCAAGTGGAAGCGCGACGGTTGCTCGCCCAGAACGATCTCCAGCCCCGCTTGGATCTTCGCGCGGAAGCATCGCAGGATCTTGGATCGGCGCGGTTCGGTCGCAATACGAGCGATCCCGAAGCGATCTTCGGACTGCGCTTCTCCGTCCCGCTAGAACGTCGCCAGGCGCGCGGTCGCATCGCCGAGGCACGGGCGGAAGCCGATGGTCTGCACCTGCGGCGCAAGCTGATCGAGGATCAGATCCTGGTCGAGGTGAACGGTCTGTCGATCCAGGTCGATGCCGCCGAGCGGCTGGTGAAGCTGGCGGGGGAGGAAACCGAGCTTGCCGATCGCATGGCCGCCGCCGAACGGCGCCGCTTTGAGCTCGGCGCCAGCGACTTCATCGTGGTCAACCTGCGGGAGGAGGCGGCAGCCGATGCGCGCCTTCGACAGCTCGACGCGGAGTATCGCCGTTCCGCCGCGCGCGCCGAACTGGTTGCCGCGACGGTGGATAGGACTCAGCTTCGCCTCTGATGGCGGATGGCGCGCGAGCCGGCGCCAACGATCATCCAGGCAGCTTGTCGCGGACCGTGCCGTTCGGCGCGATCGTCCATATGTCACCGAAGTCGGGATGGTGGAGCGGGGCCGGGCGTGGGCCGCCAAGTTGTTCGACGATGTCGGGCACGGTATTGCTGTGACCGACGATCAGCACCGGTGTCCGCTCCGCGCGCGCCTTGCGGACGATCGCGGCGTTGTCGGCGGGATCGTAGAGTTTCGGCGTCAGCCCGCGCTTCGTCGCGAGCGGCGCGACCGTCTGGCGGGTCTGCTTGAAATCGGAGACGTAGATCGTTGCGAGCGGCTTGCCCGCAAACCATCGCACCAGTGCCGCGGCATGGCGGCGGCCTGCGGCGGTAAGGTCCGGGTCGCGCACCCCTTCGGGCGTGTCGAGGTGTCGCATGACATAGATCGTCGGGGCCGGAGGGGCTGCGGCCCCGCTGGTCGCTAGGGCGGAAAGCGCCGCCGCGGCCGCGAGAAAGTCGCGCTTCGTCATGTCCACCTCGCGTCTCTTCATCGCCGCAGGAGAAGGAGCATCGGCGATCCCGCCAAGGGTCACGCCGGGATCGGCAGCGCCGTCGTGTCCTTGATTGCCTCCAGAACGAAGCTGGTGCGCATGTCCTGCACGCCCGGCAACTTCAACAACACGTCCTGCGCCAGCGTCGAATAATCCCCCATGTCGCGCGCGACGATCTTCAGCAGGAAATCATACTGGCCGGCCATGATGTAGCAGGCGGTGATCGCCGGCTGCTGCCGCACCGCGTCCTTGAAGCGCTCGACGATCGCCTCGTTCGCGACCTGCGGCACCTTCACCTCGACATAGGCGGTGATGCCGAGGCCGAGCTTGCGATTGTCGAGCAGCGCGACATAGCCGCGGATCAGCCCAGCCGCTTCCAACTGCTTCACCCGACGCAGGCAGGGGCTCGGCGCCATGCCTACCCGTTCCGCCAGCGCCACGTTGGACAGTCCGCCATCGGTCTGGAGAATGGCGAGGATCTGGCGATCGGTGCGGCTGAGCTCGGTCATGTTTCACCCGTCCAACTAGGAAATGAGTCACCTTATGACCATCGCGGGTTTAAAGGCGGCGCAAATGGGCAGGAAATGACCAACGATCTACGCTATTCTGCGCAAGAGGATGCAGGAGAATAATATGTGCGGCGTGCATGAAATCGAACGGCCGTTCCCGCAGGCGGGTCGCGAGCGGCTGATCGTTCCCGCGCCGGTCGGCACCAAGGGCACCGATCATGTCGACAACGAGAAGGAACTGCTCGCCCGGCTCGGCCCCGATGTCGTGATGATGATGGGCGACAATCCCGCGCTGCCGCGCATGCCCGAGCGGCCCAAGCTCATGGATTTCTTCCGCTGCCGCTTCAACGACATGACGATCCGCCACCTGCTGACCAGCGGCAAGAAGGCGCTGGACGACGGCCAGGATGAGAAGGTCGTCATGGCCTGCCTGCTCCATGACATCTCGAACGGTTGCCTGATCCGGGCCGATCACGGCTATTGGGGCGCGCAGATGGTGGCGCCCTATGTCGACGAAGAGGTCGCCTGGGCGATCAAGTATCACCAGCCGCTGCGTTACTTCGCCGACGAGAGCGTCGGCTACGCCTATCCGCCGACCTACGACGCCTTCTTCGGGGAGGACTATGTGCCGCCGGAATATATCCGGCGCGATGCCGAACATGCCCGCAACCACCGCTGGTACATGAGCTCGCGGCTGGTGACGCTGTACGACATCTACTTCTTCGAGAAGAACGACCCGGTCGATCCGGAGATCTTCACCGACATCATCGGCCGCAACTTCCGCGAGCCGGAAGAGGGACTGGGCTTCGACGACTCCCCCGCATCGCACATGTGGCGGACGATGATCTGGCCGAACAATTTCCTATAGGTGCGCGCCGCAAGAGCGACCGGCGCGCGTGACGCGTCAGGTTCGGAAGTACGGCTCGACGCTGCCGTTCAGCTTGATCGTCATGGCATTGCCCTTGCGGTCGAGCGATTTGCCGACCGCGAGACGCACCCACCCTTCGCTGACGCAATATTCGTCGACGTTGTGCTTTTCCTGGCCGTTGAAGCGAATGCCGATGCCGCGGGCGAGCAGCTCGGGCTGGAAGAACGGGCTCTTGGGGTTGGTGGCAAGCCGGTCCGGCGGGGTGTCGGTCGGTGCGTCCGATACAGCGTCGCTGTCGGCGGACCCGCTCTCGGTCGGAGCGGTCGCCGCCGGCGCCTCGTCGGCTGGCGTCGGCTCGGCCTGGGGGATCTCGGTGTCGGGTGTCTCGGTCATGGCTCTCTCGTCGAATTCGTAAGGGAAGGCGTCAGGCGCCGTCGCGGGCGCGTTCGTGGTGGCGGATCACCTCGTCGATGATGAAGCGCAGGAACTTCTCGGAGAAGTCCGGGTCCAGCGCCGCGGACCGGGCGAGGTCGCGCAATCGCTCGATCTGCGCCGCTTCACGGCCGGGATCAGCCGGCGGCAGCCCGGATTCCGCCTTGTGGCGACCGACCGCCTGGGTGATCTTGAACCGTTCGGCCAGCAGGAAGACGAGGGCCGCATCGATGTTGTCGATGCTCTGGCGGTAGCTCGTGAGCGTCTCGTCGGTCATCTCGTCCAGTCGCTTGCCTCGGGGCAGGGTGCCGCGCCTTTTGTTGCCTGCCGGCCCCCAAAGCAAGCCATGGACTTGCCTTTGTCGCTCTCGCAGACCACATCGCGGGTAACCATGACAGCCAACGTCCTGCCCATCCGCCCGGCGCCCGCGCCCTCGCTCGACCCGATGATGGCGCTGGTCGCAGGTGACATGAACCAAGTTAATAGCGTCATCCTGGCGCGGATGCAGTCGGATGTGCCGCTGATCCCCGAGCTGGCGGGTCACCTGATCGCCGGCGGCGGAAAGCGGATGCGGCCGATGCTGACGCTCGCCTGTGCCCGCCTGCTCGACTATTCCGGCACCCGCCACCACAAGCTCGCCGCCTCCGTCGAGTTCATCCACACCGCGACGCTGCTCCACGACGACGTCGTCGACGGATCGGGGCTGCGCCGCGGCCGCCGCACCGCCAACATCATCTGGGGCAATTCGGCGAGTGTCCTCGTCGGCGACTTCCTGTTCAGCCGCGCTTTCGAACTGATGGTCGAGGATGGCAGCCTGCGGGTGCTGCGCATCCTGTCCTCGGCCAGCGCGATCATCGCCGAGGGCGAAGTCAATCAGCTGACTGCCCAGCGTCAGATCGAGACCAACGAGGAGCGCTACCTCGACATCATCGGCGCCAAGACCGCCGCTCTGTTCGCCGCCGCCTGCCGCATCGCTGCGGTCGTCGCCGAGCGCGATGAAAAGGTCGAGATGGCGCTCGACGCCTATGGCCGCAATCTCGGCATCGCCTTCCAGCTGGTCGACGATGCGATCGATTACGCCTCCGACGCCGCGACGATGGGTAAGGGCCAGGGCGACGACTTTCGCGACGGCAAGGTCACGCTGCCGGTCATCCTCGCTTACGCCCGCGGCTCGGACGAGGAGCGCAAGTTCTGGCGTGACGCGATCGAGGGGCGGCGCACATCGGACGAGGATCTCGTTCATGCCACCCGCCTGCTGCGGGAGCGCGGCGCCATCGACGACGCGTTCGGCCGCGCCCGGCTGTATGGCCAGCGCGCTATCGATGCTCTGAGCGGCATAGGCGGAGGCAAGGCCCGCGCGGCTTTGATCGAAGCGGTCGAGTTCGCGATCGCCCGCACCTACTAAGCCCGGCGGTCTGCCGAAGGCTGGCGCGTTTTCCCAATGCTTGGCGTGTCAGACTGGCGTGATCCGCTCGCTCAGGGCGCCAGCCCGGTTCTCCCCTCTCACGAGCCTCCAATCCTCGGCTTGGCACGGACCGTGCGAGGCATCCGGCAACCATGCGGACGGAAACGTCCGCTGCACCGGAGGATCAGCCCATGTCGACGTCCAAGCCCAACCTGTTCACCCGCGACGATACCTTCCTCGGCGTATGCGAGGCGATCGGCGAGGATTGCGGGTTCAACGCGAACTGGTTGCGGGTGGCCCTAGGCGTCGTGGTGCTGTGGAACCCCGCGGTCGCGATCGGCGCCTATCTGGCCGCCGGCGTGCTGGTCTTCCTGTCGCGCTGGCTGATGCCGTTGGCTTCCCCGTCGGACGCTGGCCGGGCTGACCAAAGCGTCGAGACGGCACCGCGCGCGCTTGCCGCGAGCAACGATGAGGCCGCGCTGGCCGAAGCGGCCTGATCGCGGTCGGAAGCAGGCCCGGCGGCAGCACTCCGCCGCCGCCGGACGGAACTCACGCTGCGTAGGCGAGCTGCGGCAGGCCGAGCAGATCGCGCGATTCGGCCGCTGACATCGGTTCGAAACCAAGTTCGGTCATGATCCGCACCTGACGCTCGATCAGCATTAGGTTCGTCGCCTTCACCCCGCGCGAGTAATAGTGATTGTCCTCGAGGCCGACGCGGACATGACCGCCGAGCAGTAGCGCCTGGGTTGAGGCGGGCAGCTGCGCCGGGCCGATGCCGGACACGCACCAGATCGACTGCGGCGGCAGGTGCTTAATCATCGCCGCCAGAATTTCGTGGCTGTACGGCATCGCGCCCTGGAAGCCCTTGTCGCCGCCCAGCACCATGTTGATGTAATAAGGCGGCTTGTCGTAGCCCTTCTGGATCAGTCGGGTAACGTCCTGGATGATGTGCTCCGGGCTGAACACCTCCCACTCGGGCTTGATGCCCTGGTCGCACATCCGCTTGACCAAAGTCTCGCAGCGCGACGGCGAGGTGATGACGACGACTTCCTTGCCGCCGTTGGTGTCGACTACGGTCACGCCGTCGAACGTGCACATCTCCGCGCCGCCGTCGCAGCCCTTCAGCCGCTCGTCGAAGCTCGACTCCCACAGGCCATCGGCCCGCTCGATCAGCATGTCGCCGGAATTGCCTCCGCCGGTCGAGTTGTTGAGGATGATGTCGCAGCCGGCGCGGATGCGGTTGTTGATGTCGCGGTAAATGTCCGGGTTGCACGTCGCCTGATCGTCCGGACGACGGGCATGAATCGCGACGATGCTGGCACCGGCCTTGGAACATTCGATCACTTGATCGGCGATCTCCTGCGGCTGGGTCGGCAAGTTCGGGTTGGCGGTCTTCATCGACATGCCGCCCGTGGGCGCGATCGTCAGCATCACCTTGGCCATGGTCTTCCTTCCATTGTGCGGCATCTCCGGCCCGAGCGACTAGCGCAGCCGGGCGCCCGCGTCACCTTACTGCGGTTCGGGTGGCTTCATTCTTCCACCCAACGCGGTGGCCGGCGTGAAGGGAGAGGCTGGGCTTGCGTCGGTGACGCAGGCTAGAGGAACGCATGGCCGACCTGCCAATTCATGCCGTCCTGCCCGATCTGCTCGCCGCCTTGCGGGTGGGGAGCAGTGCGGTTCTCGTCGCGCCGCCGGGCGCGGGTAAGACGACGGCCGTTGCGCCGGCGCTGCTCGGCGAACCATGGTGCACCGGCCAGGTGCTGCTGCTCAGCCCGCGCCGCATCGCCGCCCGTGCTGCGGCGGAGCGGATCGCCGCACTCAGCGGCGAGCCGGTGGGTCGGACGATCGGTTACGCCACCCGCCTCGATTCGAAGCAGTCGCCGCAGACGCGGCTGCTGGTCCTGACCGAGGGGATCTTCCGCAACCGCATCCAAGCCGATCCGGAACTCGCCGGCGTGTCCGCAGTGCTGTTCGACGAGGTGCACGAGCGTAGCCTCGACAGCGACTTCGGTCTTGCCCTCGCGCTCGACGCCCAGGCAGCGCTGCGGCCCGATCTGCGGCTGGTGGCGATGTCGGCGACGCTGGACGGCGGTCGCTTCGCTACACTGCTGGGCGACGCGCCGCTGATCGAAAGCGCCGGCCGCGGCTTTCCGATCGACCTGCGCCACATTGGCCGGGCGGCGGAGGCGCGGATCGAGGACGAGATGGCCGCCGCGATCCGCCGCGCCCTGATCGAAGGGGAGGGCGGGGTTCTCGCCTTCCTGCCCGGAGTCGCCGAGATCGAGCGCACCGCGGAGCGGCTCGCTAGCCTGCCCCCGGGTGTCACCGTCCACCGGCTCCACGGCAGCCTGGAGCCGGGCGAGCAGCGCGCCGCGATCGCGCCCGCCCCGCCCGGCACGCGCAAGGTCGTGCTCGCCACCAGCATCGCCGAGACCAGCCTGACGCTCGACGGCATCCGCATGGTCGTCGATTCCGGGCTGGCCCGCCGGCCGCGCTACGATCGGGCCGCCGGTCTCACCCGGCTCGTCACCGAGCGCGTCAGCCAGGCGGCTGCCACGCAGCGCGCCGGCCGCGCCGGGCGCCAGGCGCCGGGCGTCGCCTATCGCCTGTGGGAAGCGGCGGCCACCGCCGGACTGCCGCGCTTCGACCCGCCCGAGATACTGGAGGCGGACCTGTCCGCGCTCCTGCTCGACTGCGCGCTGTGGGGCGTCAGCGATCCGGCGAGCCTGCGCTGGCTCGATCCGCCGCCGGCTGCGGCGGTCAACGAGGCACGCACGCGGCTGGCGGCGCTCGTCGCGGTCGACGCCGCTGGTCGTCCGACGCCCCGCGGCCGGGCGATGGCCACCCTGCCTTTGCCACCGCGGCTGGCCCACATGCTGATTGCCGCCGGGGAGCGCGGATGGGGCGCGACGGCTGCCGAAGTGGCGGTGCTGCTGTCCGAACGCGGGCTCGGCGGCAGCGACGCCGATCTGGAGCTCCGCCTGCGCCGCTGGCGTGGTGAGCGTGGCGCGCGAGCCGAGGCCGCCCGAAAGCTGGCGCGAAGGTGGCTTGGACTGAACGGTGCAGGGAGAGCGGCTGCCAGCCAACCTCCAACTCCTACTGCTGGTGGCAGGGGTGAGGAGGTCGGGGGCTGCGTCGCCTTGGCGTTTCCTGATCGCGTTGCCCGTCGCCGTGGCGCCGACGGCGCGGACTGGCTGTCCGCTGGTGGCCGAGGCTTCCGGCTCGACCCGGCCTCGCCGCTCGCCCGCGAAAGCTGGCTGGCCGTTGCCGAGGTCCAGGGCAGTGCTGCCGGCGCCCGCATTCTATCCGCCGCGGCGATCGAGCAAGCGACTGTCGAGGCGCTGTTCGCAGATCGCATGGTCGCGTCGCGCACGGTGAGCTTCGATCCCGCGACCGGCGGGGTCGTCGCGATCCGCGAGCGCCGTCTCGGCGCGCTACGCCTCGGCGGCGGGCCTGACGATGCGCCGGACCGCGCCGCGGTCGCGGCCGCACTCCGCGACGGAGTTCGCGGCCACGGGCTCGGCCGTCTCGACTGGCCGGAAGCGGCGGTGCGGCTGCGCGCCCGCTCCGCCTTCGTGGCCATACAGGGTGGGGCGGCCGATCCGCTCTCCGACGAAGCGTTGATGGCCGATCTTGACGACTGGCTGCCGCCGCTGATCGCAGGGGTGCGCCGCCTGGCGGACATCGCCCCGGCGGCGCTCCTCGGCGTGCTGGACGCGCGGCTCGGCTGGCCAGGGCGGCAGGCGCTCGATGCGCAGGCGCCGGACCAGTTCGTCTCTCCGGCCGGCAGTCATCACGCCATCGACTATGTCGGCGACGGCGCCCCAGCGGTCGAACTTCGCGTCCAGGCGCTGTTCGGACTGGACGAGCATCCCCGCGCCGGCCGCGTGCCACTGCTGCTGCGGCTCACCTCACCGGCCGGCCGGCCGATCCAGACCACGCGTGACCTGCCGGGTTTCTGGCGCGGCAGCTGGGCCGCCGTCGCCAAGGAAATGCGCGGCCGCTATCCACGCCACCCCTGGCCGGAGGATCCCGCCCGCGCCGACCCGACGCTGCGCACCAAGAAGGCGGCGGGGCGCTAGGCCGTGCGGGTCGCCGCGGCGTAGAGCGCGATCGCGGCGGCATTGGAGACGTTGAGGCTCTCGACGCGCGGGCTGATCGGCAGGTGGGCGAGTTCGTCGCAGTGTGATTCGGTGTTCTGGCGCATGCCTTCGCCTTCCGCACCGAGCACCAGGGCGACACGCGAATCGCCGATCGCCTCGCCGACGGTGCGGCGTCCGCTGCCGGTCAGCCCGATCCGCCAGAAGCCGGCTTCGCCGATTTCGCCGAGCGCGCGGGCGAGGTTCACCACCCGCACCCACGGCACCAGTTCCAGAGCGCCAGAGGCGGAGCGGGCGAGCGCACCCGATTCGGGCGGCGCATGCCGATCCTGCGTCACCAGCCCGAGCGCATCGAACGCCGCCGCCGAGCGAAGCACCGCGCCGACGTTGTGCGGATCGGTGACCTGATCGAGTACGATCAGCGGCCGCCGGTCGTCACGGCCGGCATCGAGCAGGTCGCCGAGCCAGACGTCCTCAAGCGGATCGACCTCGATCACCAGTCCCTGGTGCGGCGCGTCCGCGGGCACCAGCCGGCCGAGATCGGCGACGTCGGCATAGGTGACCGGGATGATCGGCGGCACCTGCAGCACGGCCAGCGCCTCGCGCGTGCCCCACATCCGGCGAACCGTCCGGTCGGGGTTGGCGAGTGCGGCGGTCACCGCGTGGCGCCCCCAGAAGCGCGGCCGGCCCGCCGCGGGTGTCGATGGCCGATGTCCCTTGCGCATGGCGCCGCCTTTCCACGACCCGGCGCCTGCGCGCAAGTCGCGGACAGCCATGTTGACAGCCATGTCTCCTTTGGCCATGAGCGCCGCTCCGTACGAACGGGCATCCGGAGGGGTGGCCGAGTGGTTAAAGGCAGCAGACTGTAAATCTGCCCGTGCAAGCGTACGCTGGTTCGAATCCAGCCCCCTCCACCATCCGACCCTGCCGCCGGAGCTTCCCGCGCAGGCTTCGGGATGGACCGCCGGCAGGCCGGATCAGAACGCCGCGGTCAGGTTGAACGAGGCGTAGCGGACGTCGCTGCGGTTGGTCGCGTTCGGTGCCGTCTTCAGGAAGCGGCCTTTCGCCAGCACCGATCCGTCGAACTCGAATCGCAGCGCCTGCGGGATGATCCAGTAGCGAACCCGCCCATCGAACTGGTGACCGGCGAAGCTGCCGGAACCGCCGGTCGCGTCGCGCACGCTCGTCGTTGAAAAGGCATCGTGGCGGTCGGCCAGCCACATCGCCTTGTAGGTGACGAACCAGTCGATGCGCTTGCCGGGTGTCGCCTCGATCCGCACGCCGGGTGTCGAGATGTTGGCACGGCCGATGCTGCTGTAGATGCCTGACGGGGCGAAGTCGGGCCGGCGCATCCCGAACAGAGTGTCGAAACGGCCATAGCTGCGGCCCGGCCCGTCGCCGCTCGCGCGATCATATTCGATCGACAGCCGTGGCTTCCACGCGCCCGCAAAGGTGTAACCCGCATCGGCGTGGACGAACCAGGCGGCAACGTCGAGCTTCGCCGCATTCGCGGCCGTACTGCTCCGGATGCTGCCCGTCTGGTAGAAGCCTTCGATCTCGTAGTCGGCGGTGTCTGCCGCCGGTTCGCGCACGACCCGTCCACCGAACGTGTCGAGCGACCGGTTGCGGTTTGGATGACCGGGCGAATCGTTCTCGCCTAGGTGGAAATAGGTGAGCTCGGCCAAAGCAGGACCGATCGCCCGCGCTCGGCTGACCGCGCCACCCCACAGCACGAGATCGAAGCTCTCGCGATCGAAGGCGACCTCGTTGTCGAGAAGCGCATCGATCCGGTCCGGCCGCCGTTCCTGGGGCAGCACGTAGACGAGCGACGCCTTCACGCCCTGTGGCGCCGTAATCTCGGCATCGATGCCGGTGTAGCCGCTGGTCGTGTTGCGATAATCGTCGGCGGAGACCAGCCGCCGCGAGCCGACGTTGAGCATGAAACGGCCGCCGCGGATCGTGGCCGACGTCGCTCCGCTCTTTCCGCCCCCGATCTTGGTCTGCACATAGGCCTGGACGAGCTCAAGGGCATTGACCTCGTTGTTGGTGACCGGCGTGCCGCGATTACCGCCATAAGCGCGGCTGTCGAACATCTCGGCGGCGAAATCGACATCTTGGCCAGTGTTATATTCGGCGCGCAGCGTCGTGCGCAGGCTGGTCAGGTCGTCCTTGCGATTGAAGCCGGCGCGGGGCTGCCCGTCGATGGCCTCGTAGCGGAGTCGCACGCTGCCGCCGAGCTTCAGCCGGCCACTTCCTGCGGCGGGCTGCGCGACCGCAGGGGAGCCGGTGCCTGCCGCGACGGCCGCCAGCAGGATCACACCGCTTCGCTTCAAACGCTCGTCTCCAAGACTTTCGCCGGACGCATAGGCGCACGCGATCGGGTCGCCCACAGGAAATTGGCTTGGCACACGATCCTTGCGCCCTGCGTCTCGCCCGCGCGCACTATCGCGGATAGGATGCCGCAATACGGGGAGAGGCGGCTGATGGCGGTGGAGGCATTCCTGACGGCGGCGGCCACGGTGGTCGGCAAGGATCACGTCATCGCCGATCCGTCCGGCCTCGCGCCGTTCGCGCGGATCATGCTGCCCTTGCCGGAAAAGGAACATGCTCCCGCCGGCGTCGTCTCACCCAAGACCGTGGAAGAAGTCCAGGCGCTCCTGCGCCTGGCCGGTGAGCACAAGGCGCATCTGTGGCCGACCTCGACGGGGCGCAATTTCGGCTACGGCACGAGCGCCACCGCGACGCCGGGGCAGGTAATTCTCGACCTGCGGCGGATGAACCGCATTCTCGACGTCGATCCCGTGCTCTGCACCGCGCTGGTCGAGCCGGGCGTGACCTACAAGCAGCTGCAGGATCATCTGCGCGCCGAAAAGCTCGAGCTCTGGATCGATTTTCCTGCGCCCGGCCCGCTGGTCGGCCCGGTCGGCAACACACTCGAGCGCGGCGGCGGCACGACCCCTTATGGCGACCATTTCGGCAATAGCTGCGGTTACGAGGTGGTGCTCGCCGACGGCACGGTGCTGCGCACCGGCATGGGCGGGGTCAAGGACACGACCAGTTGGCAGGCGTTCCGCTATGGCTACGGCCCGTTCCTCGACGGCATCTTCACGCAGTCGAACTTCGGCGTGGTCACCAAGATGGGCCTGTGGCTGATGCCGGCGCCGCCGGCGCATCGCTCGGGCATGGCGGTGTGGCAGAAGCCGGACGACATTGCGCGGCTGATCGACGCGCTGCGGCCGCTGCGCTTCGACGGCACGATTGGAAATTTCGGCACGCTCGCCGACTGTAACCTGATCCTTGCCTCCTCCAAGCGCCGCCGTGACGTCTATGACGGGCCTGGTGCGCTGCCCCTTGAAGTTGGCTTGGCCGAAGGGCGCAAGATGGGGCTCGGCGCCTGGCAGTATCTGTTCTCGGTCTACGGCCGGCCGGATCGGGTCGCCTCCGACTGGGCGGTGATCGAGAAGGCGGTGGTCGCGGCGGGCGGTACATTGGTACCCGACGTCTACGATCCGATGCAGGTCGGCGTGCTGTCGCTCAAGACCTTCTCGCTGCTCAACTGGGTCGGCGGGCACGGCCTGGCCTGGTTCTCACCGGTCACGCCGATGCGCGGCGCCGATGCGGCGCGGCAGATGACCCTGGCGCGCGGCATCATGGATCGCCACGGCGTCGACTTCATGACCGGCATGACGCTGAACGGCCGGGAGGGATTGAACGTGATGCCAATGGTGTTCGACCGCTCCGATGCCGCATCGACGGCCCGGCACCGCGCCTGCTTCGAGGAGCTGATCGCCGCGTTCGGGGCTGCCGGCTATGGATTCTACCGCACCGGCATCGGTTTCATGGACAAGGTCGCGGCCGTGCATGGCGAAGCACAGATCGAGGTCAACCGCCGCATCAAGCGCGCACTCGATCCCGGCGGGGTAATCGCGCCGGGCAAATCGGGGATCCGGATATGATCCGCGCGACGATAATCCTGCTGTCTCTGGTCACGCCGACCCTGGCTTCAGCGCAGTCGGCCGGTCAGTGGCGCGGGCCGGAGCATATCTGGGGTGCTTCGTGCGGTTATTGCCACGACGAAGGCGTCGGTCCGCAATTGCGAGGCCGCAAACTGCCGGCCGAACTGATCCCGCCGGTGGTTCGGCAGGGCCTTCCGGGCATGCCGAGCTTCCATCCCTCCGAGATCGACGAGCGGGAGCTCGCCTCGCTCGCACGCTGGATCACCCGAAGCCCCGCGCCGGCCAGGGCCGCGGCCAAGTGAGTGCGAACCGGCGCGAGCTGATCTTGGCCGGCGGATGCGCCGCGCTGGTGACCGTGTTGCCGGGTTCGCCGGCATTTGCGGTAATATCCGGGCAACGGCTGCTCACCGACGACGCCGAGCTGGTCGAGGCCGCGGTGTCGTTAGCCCCCGGGCAGTTTGTCGATGATGCGCTGGTCTCGGCATTGCCTCGTGGCGATTATCTCGCCCGGCTCAGCCCAGCCAATGCGCTGCTGTTGCTGGAAGTGTTGCGGAGCCACCGGATCGCCGCGCGGGACGATGGCGTCGGCGGACTGTCGTTCAAGATCAGCCGGCACACCTGAACCCAGGCGGCCGGCCGATAGCGTCGTCAGCCGCGCTGGGGCGGCGGGATGGTGATGCGCACGTCTTCGCCCGAATTGCCGGGGAAGCCGGTGAACATCGCATCGACCAGGTTAGGAACAAGGTGCGGCAGGCTGTCGTCGCGCGAGCGGGCGCGGGCGCGTCCCTCGAACAGACGCTGGCCGTCGGCGGTGCGGCTGATCCGCATTTCCAGGAAGCTGGTGTAGTAAGTGTAGCTGTCGACCTCGGTGCCGCCCCAGAAGGGATCGTTCCAGCCCCAGGCGTAGCCGGGATAGCCGAAACCACCATAGCCGAACCGACCGTAGCCGAACGGGTAGCCGAAGCCGCCGTAACGACCGTAGCGACCATAGCCGAAGCCGCCAAACCCGCCGAAGCCCGGGCGGCTGACGATCTTTTCCTTGCCCTGGTCGACGCCGTAGCCGATCGTGACGACCAGCGCGGCATCGCGCGGGCTTTCGACCGGGCGGTAACCCTGAGCTGTCAGCCGCTGGGCGACGAGCGAGGCATATTGCGAGAATTCCAGGCCGCCCTGGTTGCGGGTATCCGCAGCCTGGACGACGAAGGTCTGACCGGCCGGGACCGGCAGTGCCTGGAAGCGGGAGACGTCGGCGCGGAACGGCGCGGCGCAGGCGCCGAGCGCCAGCAGCGCCGCCGGGGCGGCGATCTTGAGAAGTGTCTTGGTGACGGACATGGGACGCGAGCCTCGAAGAGGAGCTGGACTATGAAGCTAGTCCTTACGCGCAGTTTCGCAAGGACCGGCTGAATAGGGCTTTAACGTTCGAAGAGGCGTGAGTGTCCCGCTCCCGTACCCGGCATCACGCTAACCCAGACCGACTGCCTTATAGGCGGCCGCCAGTGTCGGCGCGGCCGTCGCGCGGGCCCGCTCCGCGCCGATCGCGAGCAGGCGATCGAGCTCGGCTGGATCGCTGTTCAGCTGCACCAGCCGCTCCGTGAGCGGCCGCAGCGACTCGACCAGCAGTTCGGCCAGAGCCGGCTTGAACGCACCAAAGCCCTGACCGGCGAAATCGGCGAGCACGGCGGCCGGCGTTCGATCCGTCAGCGCCGCATAGATGGCGACCAGGTTCTTCGCCTCGGGCCGGCCCTCCAGCGCCGCCGGATCCTCCGGCAGCGGCTCGGGATCAGTCTTGGCCTTGCGGATCTTCTGGGCGATCGTGTCGGCATCGTCGGCCAGGTTGATCCGGCTCATGTCCGACGGATCGGACTTGGACATCTTCGCCGCGCCGTCGCGCAGCGACATGATCCGCGCCGCGGCGGGCGGGATGGTCGGTTCGGGCAGGGTGAACAGCTCGACGCCATAGTCGGTGTTAAACTTGGTCGCGATGTCGCGAGCGAGCTCCAGATGCTGCTTCTGGTCGTCGCCAACCGGAACGTGGGTGGCCTGATAGAGCAGGACATCCGCCGCCTGAAGCACCGGATAGGTGTAGAGCGCGACCGATGCACCCTCGCGGTTCTTGCCGGACTTGTCCTTGAACTGGGTCATGCGGTTCAGCCAGCCGACCCGCGCCGTCCCGTTCAGCAGCCATTGCAGCTCGGCGTGACCGGTGACCGCGCTCTGGCGGAACAGGGTGGCCCGCGTGGGATCGATCCCGGCGGCGATCAGCGCCGCGGCCATTTCGCGGATTCCGCCGGCCAGCACGTCCGGCGCGATGAAGCTGCTCAGCGCATGGAGATCGGCCAGGAAGAAGTAGCATTCGTCGCCGGTCTCGGCCGCGGCGTCCTGCATCCGCACCCAATTGCGGATCGCGCCGAGATAGTTGCCGAGGTGGAGGCTGCCGGTCGGCTGGATGCCGGAGACGATGCGCATGGTCATGGCCAGCGCCTGTCGATGAAGCGGGCCGACGGGTCAAGGTGCGACCCGCCCCGGCCATCTACTCCATCAACGCGAGCGGCTGCGGCAGCAGCGCGAGGAGCTCCTCGTCGAACTGCGCGGCGATGTGGACATAGGCCATCCGCGCGACCGCATCGGAGCGGTTCTCCCAGGCGTGGTCGGTGCCGCGCTGGACGACGACCTCGCCCTGGCGGAGCGTCACTTCGCTCTCGTCCAGGATCAGCGTCACCTCGCCTTCGATTACGACGACATAATCGAGCGTGCGGGTGCGGTGCATGACTGTGCGGCCGCCGCCCTGCGAGGCCGGATACATGTCGATGATGCGCAGCAGGTGGCCGGACGCGGGCATCATCGTGAACGGGCGCTCGTTCGGCTCGCGCGGCTCGGCCGGGGTCAGTGGCGGAACGGGATCGGCGACGTTCCAGATCTCGATGAAATCGGCGCCGGTGAAGTCGCGGCCGTGATGCTGGGGCGGTGGACCGTTGGACAGGATCACCGACTTGCCGTCCGCATCGTGACCGGTCACGATGCGCCTGCTCTGCCTTGCCATCGTCACTCTCTCCGTTGGTTCCTGCCGAAGAGGGCGGTGGCTGTGCCGCGATGTCAACTGCGAGATCAGCCGGTGCGACCGCGCCGGGTCAGCTGGGTCTTCAGGTCCGCGACGCTGAACGCGCCAAGCAGGAAGGCGACAGCGAAATAGGCGATGCCGCCAGCACCCATCAGCAGGACCAAGCCCAGGCCACGCTCGAGAAGGCTGCGGTCCATCAGCGGATCGATCCAGCGGTTCGCCGCCAGCAGCAACGCCGCCATCGCCGCCGTTGCCGCCAGCAGGCGAACGATGCGGGCGCGCAGCCGCGCATCCAGCGTCAGGTGCGCGCGGCGATGCAGTGTCCAGTACAGCAGCCCGGCATTGACCCACGCCGAGATTGCGGTGGAGATCGCCAGCCCGACATGCGCCCACTGCCAGATCAGCGTGAGGTTCAGGACGAGGTTCACGACCATCGCGACGAGAGCGATCCGCACCGGTGTCTTGGTGTCGGCGCGGGCATAGAAGCCGGGGGTCAACACCTTGATCAGCACATATGCAGGCAAGCCGACCGAGAAGGCTGCAAGCGCACTGGCCGACGCGACCGTGTCCTCGACGGTGAAGGCGCCGTGCTGGAGCAGGGCGCGGATCAGCGGCGTCGCGCTGACCATCAGCGCCGCGGCCGCAGGCAGGGTCAGCAGCAGGGCCAGCTCGATCGCCCGGTTCTGAGTGTACATGGCCGGCACGTCCTCGCCCCGGCCGATCTGGCGGGAGAGGGTCGGCAGCATCGCCGTGCCGATGCCGATGCCGATCAGCCCCAGCGGCAGCTGGTTCAGCCGGTCGGCATAATAGAGGTAGGAGACCGAACCCTGCGGCAGGAACCGCGCGGCGAGCGCGGTCGAGATCAGCAGGTTGAACTGGACGGCCCCGGCGCCGAGCGCGGCCGGCCAGACGATCTTGAGGAGCGTGCGCACCTGCGGCGTCAGCCGCGGCAGCTTGAGGCGGAGAACCACGCCGGCGCGGCGGCACGACCAGATCAGCCAGGCGAGCTGGAGCACGCCCGAAACGGTGACGGCGATCGATTGGGTGCGCGCCGTTTCGATGTCGCTGTGGCCGCGAAAAAACAGCAGCCCACCGATCAGGCAGAGGTTGAGCAGCACCGGCGCCGCTGCATTTACCCAGAAGCGGTTGAGCGAATTGAGGATCCCGCCCAGCAACGAGACCAGGCTGATCAGCAGCAAATAGGGGAAAGTGATCCGGGTGAAATCGGTGGCGAGGGCGAGCTTGTCGGGACCGCCGTCCGGGAAGCCGCCGGTCATCGCCCACACGATGGGGCCGGCCGCCATCATCATCGCCCCGGTGAACAGGACGAGCACGGGAACGAGGACCGACAGCACGTCCTCGGCGAAGCGCAGCCCGGCGCCGAGATCGTCGCGATTCTGGCCGATCGTGCGATTGAACATCGGCACGAAGGCGGAGGCAAACGCCCCCTCCGCGAACAGCGCGCGGAACAGGTTGGGCAGGCGGAACGCGATCAGGAAGGCGTCGGACGCGAACCCGGCGCCGACGAACCGCGCCATCAGCATGTCGCGCACGAAGCCCAGCACGCGGCTGACGAGCGTCAGCCCGCCGATGGTGGCAGTGGCGCGGACCAGGTTCATGGGTGGGAGTCGCCCGGCCCGCTCACTTGTGCGGGAACAAGACCGGGCGGTCCGGAGATCAGGCCTGGCCGACCGGCTCGGCGCTGACGAGGCGGTTCTGGGCTTCCTCGGCCTGCTGCATGTAGAGCGCGCCGAAATCGATTGGCTCGAGCAGCAACGGCGCGAAGTTGCCGTCGCGGATCGCATCGGAGAGAACGCGGCGGGCGAACGGGAACATCAGGCGCGGCGCCTCGGCGAAGAGGAACGGTTGGATCTGGTCATCCGGCACGTTGCGGATGCCGAACAGAGCGCCGTAGACCAGCTCGACCTGGAAGGCGGTCTTGTCGGCCGCGACGGCCGAGACCTCGATCTTGAGCGCGACCTCGTGGACGTCGTCGCCGACGACCTGGGCGCCGATGTTGAACTGCACGTCGATGCGCGGCTGGCCTTGCCACTGGTACACCGCCGGCGCGTTCGGGTTCTCGAACGAGAGATCCTTGACGTACTGCGCCATCAAAGTGACCTGCGGCGTGGTATCTTCACCGTTGGCGCTCGTGCCCTCAAATTCGGCCATCTCGACTTCGTCCCTGCTGAGCTGAAAATTGCGCTACCGGCGACGAGCGCGCGGCGTATCGGCGCGCGACTAGCAGGCAGGGCAAAGCAGGGCAATGGTCGCCCGAGGGTGTGCCGCGGACAGAATATGCCGCGCCATTTGAAACGAGCGCAAGCCGCGCCTATGTAGGACCGTCAAGGCGATGGAGGCCCGGTGGTCGAGATCATTCTTCTGGCGCTGGTCGCGCTGTTCGTCGGTCTAAGGCTGTTCAGCGTGCTGGGCCGTCGGACGGGTCACGAGCAGCCTTTGACCAAGCCCGCCGAGGTTCCGCCGCAGGGTGGTGCGATCGCGCGCTCCGTTACCGATGTCGCTCCCGCCGCTGCAGGGGCTGCGGATTCCCTGGTCGACTCCTCGGCCAATGACGGCGTTCGTGCGATCATCGCCGCCGATCCGGAGTTCGACGTCTCGCGCTTCCTGGAAGGCGCGCAGGCGGCTTATCGGATGATCCTCGAAGCATTCTGGAAGGGCGACGAGGAAGCACTCGGCCGCCTGACCGGCGACGATGTGCGGGATGCCTTCCTGCGCGCCATTGCCGAGCGCAAGGACGCCGGTCACATCCTCGACAACCGGCTGGTCACGATCGAGCGCGCGGTGATCGAGAAGGCGCGCGTTGCCGGGCAGATGGCGAGCGTTACCGTTCGCTTCGATGCCGACGTGGCCGCGGTGACCCGGGATGCCGATGGCAACGTCGTCGCCGGGTCGATGACCGATGCCGTGCCGACCCACGACGTCTGGACGTTCAGCCGGCACGTCCGTGCCGACGATCCCAATTGGGTGCTGGTCGAAACCGACGAGGCGGCGTGACCCTCCTCCGTCTGGCGGGCGCGGCACTCGTCGCGCTGGCTCTTTCCGCCTGTGTTCCGCAGACGTCCGCCGACAGGCCGGCCCGTGAGCCGGAGCCCCCCGCGGCGCGCGCCCGGCCGGCACAGTCCGCGCCGACGCCTACACCGTCGCGGCCTGCCGGCCCTCCTTCCACGGTACTGAACCAGGCCGGGGCCGGGCGGCTGACCGGCGTGCGGCCGGGTGGCGACATTGCCGCGCTGGCGATCACCGAAGAGAAGGCCAGGTCGGCGCTCGCTGCCTTCCGTCTGTCCTGCCCTGTGCTGCTGCGTCGCGCCGACGCGAGCGGCCTGACCCGCGGCGCCGACTGGGCGCCGGCCTGCACGGCCGCCTCGACGTGGCCGGATCGGGACGCGCGGCGTTTCTTCACCAGCCAGTTTGAAGCTGCCATCGTCGGTGAAGGCACCGCCTTCGCGACCGGCTATTACGAACCCGAGATCGCTGCCGCGCCGACGCGGCGGGCCGGCTACACCGTCCCGATCTATCGTCGCCCGGCCGACCTCGTTGAGGCTGATCTCGGTCTCTTTTCCGACGACTGGAAGGGGAAGCGGATCCGCGGCCGCATCGTCGACGGCAAATTCGTGCCCTATCCCGACCGGGCCGCCATCGTCGGCGGCGCGCTGTCCGGGCAGGGGCTTGAGATCGCCTGGGCGAAGGACGGGATCGAATTCTTCTTCCTCCAGGTCCAAGGCTCGGGTCGGCTGCGCATGCCGGACGGATCAATCGTGCGGATCGGCTATGACGGCCAGAACGGTCGCGACTATGTCGGGATCGGTGCGCGGCTGCGGGATCGTGGTGTGCTCGCCCCCGGTCAGGCATCGATGCAGGGCATCATGGAATGGCTGCGCACCCATCCGGATCAGGCGCCGGGGGTGTTGAACGAGAATAAGAGCTTCGTCTTCTTCCGCGAATTGACCGGCGCCGGCCCGCCGGGCGCATTGGGTGTGGCGGTCAGCGGACGGACGACCGTGGCCGCCGACGCGGCGTTCGTGCCGCTCGGCGCGCCAGTCTTCCTTAACCTAGATCGTCCGGAGGCGACCGGACTGTGGGTGGCGCAGGATACCGGCGGCGCGATCAAAGGCGCCAATCGCTTCGACACCTTCTGGGGCGCAGGCGACGATGCGCGGCGGATCGCCGGCGGCATGTCGGCGCGGGGCCAGGCGGTGCTGCTGCTGCCCAAGGGGAGCATCGTGCGGTTGGCCGGGGGTGGAAATGGTGGGGCGGCGGCTCGACGCTGACGAACGGGCGCTATGGCGCCGCGTCACCGCGTCGGTCCGGCCGCTCGAACCGCGTGTCGCCGTTCGTAAGGCTGCTCCGCCCGAAGTTGCAAGGGTCGACTTGCCGCCCCCGCCGCGAATGCGTGCCTCGCAGCCGCAGCCGCAGCCGCAGCCCGCACCGCCTGCCGCGGCGGCCCGACCCGCGCCGGGCGAGACGCTCGACGGTGGCTGGGATCGGCGCCTGAGCCGCGGACTGGTCGCGCCCGACCGCACCGTGGATCTCCATGGCCACACGCTGGCAAGCGCCCATGGTGCGCTCGATCATGCGCTGGATCGGGCGATCGGTGATGGCGCGCGGCTGATCCTGCTCGTCACCGGGCGTCCGCCGCGGCCCGAGGATCGCGGCATGGGGCGGCCACGCCGCGGCGCGATCCGCGCGGCGATCGGCGATTGGCTAGCGGGATCGCGGCATGCGGCACGCATCGCAGCGGTGCGCAACGCACACCCGCGGCATGGCGGCGCCGGCGCACTTTATATCGTGCTCCGGCGCAACCGTAACGGCTGACTGGGCAATTCCTTAACCCCGAAATGCGAACGCAGGCCCGACGGCGCTTCGGCGCGCACCGAGGGTTGAGCCGCCGCCGCATGGAAGATCGCACTTTTAGGAACCGTGCCGTGTCGTTCGCGACATGTGCAGGCATGTCGGTTTTTCTGCTGGCGCTGCTGGCGATGGCCCGCGGTGCTTCGGATGATCGGTTCGCTGGAGCGCTGCTCGCTGCCCTGGCCTGCGGTGGGCTGACCTGGCTTGCGTCGCGGCATGCCTTTGCCGGCGTTGCCGATGCGGTCGACCGGCTGGCAGTCCGCTTGTCCGATGCGGCCGAAGGTGATCTCGTATCGCCGACGCCGGAACCGGTGCGGGAAAGCCTGCCGCAACTGAGCGCCGCTCTCGAATCGCTGTTCGCCCAGGTCCGCTCCAATCTCGACAGCGTGCATGCGCTGGCCCTGTTCGATCCGGTCACGACGCTGCCCAACCGCCTGCACTTCCGCCGCGAGGCCGAACGGCTGATCGCGGAGAGCGAGGACGGGACGTCGGCGGCCTTGCTGTTCATCGACCTCGACCGGTTCAAGGCGGTGAACGACAATTTCGGCCACGCCGTGGGCGACCAATTGCTGCTGATGGTCGCCAACCGGCTCCGCCAGGTGCTCGCGAGGGAGGGTGATCCGGACGGGTCCGTCGTCGCGCGGCTGGCCGGGGATGAGTTCACATTCTTCTCGTCCAGAACCGGCGCCGCCGAAGCGGCCCGCTTCGCGCGGCGCGTGTTGAGCGCGCTCGCCGAGCCCTTCGACCTGTCGGGCGTGCGCCTGGAGCTCGGCGCGTCGGTGGGCATCGCGCTCTTTCCCGATCATGGCCGCGATCTTGCCGCGCTGATGCGCGCCGCCGACATCGCGATGTATCAGGCCAAGGCCGAGGGACGCGGTCGGCAGATCCTGTTTTCGCCGGAATTGGCGGCGCGGGTCGACGGCCGTCTGTCGCTCGATCGCGAACTCCGCGACGCGGTCGACAAGGGTGAATTCGTGCTCCACTTCCAGCCGCTCAGTCGCGGCCAAGGAACGGGGCCGGTCGCGGTCGAGGCGCTGTTGCGCTGGGAGCATCCGATCCACGGCACGCGCTTTCCCGCCGACTTCATCACCGCGGCCGAGGAAAGCGGGTTGATGGTAGAGATCGGCGACTGGGTCATTGAAGCCGCCGCCGCGACGCTCGGTCGCTGGACCCGGGCCGGGCGCCGGCTGCGCATCGCCATCAATGTCAGCCCGCGCCAGATCGAGCAGCCGGGCTTCTTCACGAAATTGCGGCACGTTCTTGCCCTTCACGAAGCACCCCTCGATCTGTTCGAACTCGAGATCAGCGAGACGACGGCGATGCAGTGCAGTCCGGCCGTACTCGACGGGTTCGCGGCGGTGCGCGCGGATGGCGTGTCGGTCGCGATCGACGATTTCGGTACCGGCTATTCGAACCTCGCCCGGCTGAAGGATGTGCCGGTCGATCGCGTCAAACTCGACCGGAGCCTGACCTGGGATGTCGCGGAGTCGGCGGAGGCCCGGATCCTCGTCCACTCGGTCGTGGGACTGGTCCATGCGCTCGGTTACGCCGCGGTCGCCGAGGGCGTCGAGGGTGCGTATCAGAGCGAGGTGCTGCGCGCGATCGGCTGCGACCTGCTGCAGGGCTATGCCATCGCCAAGCCGATGACCGAGGCGGATCTGCTCGACTGGATCGGCGGCGTGCCGCGGCTGGCGCGGGCCGGCTGAAGGCCTAGCCCGCCGACCCCGGCGGCAGCGCGCGGCGGATCACGCCAGCATATATGGCGGTGAGCGCCGCCAGATCGGTGAGGGCAACCGCCTCGTCCAGCTTGTGCATGGTGGCGTTGACCAGGCCGAATTCCACCACCGGGCACAGCCGCGATAGGAACCGTGCGTCCGACGTGCCGCCGCTGGTCGACAACTTGGGCAACAGTCCGGTGACCTCACCGATCGCCGCGCTGACGAGCCCGGAGAGCAGCCCCGGTTCGGTCAGGAACGCCTCGCCCGAAATCTTGGAGGTCACCCGGGCCGCCGGCGCGTGGCTGGTCGCAACGTCGGTGACCCGAGCGACGAGCGCCGCGCCGGATTGCAGATCGTTGAAGCGGATGTTGATGCGCGCGCCTGCACGGGCGGGGATGACGTTGGTGGCCGTGTTGCCGACATCGATGTCGGTGACTTCCAGGTTCGACGGCTGGAACCAGTCGTTGCCGGCATCCAGATCCCAGCGACCGAGTTCGTCGAGGATGCGGACCAGCCGGGTCACCGGATTGTCGGCAAGATGCGGGTAGGCAACGTGGCCCTGCGTGCCGGGTACCTCAATCCAGATATTGACCGAACCGCGCCGCCCGATCTTGATCGTATCGCCCAGCCGCTCGGCGGATGTCGGCTCCCCAACCAGGCATAGATCAGGGCGGATCCCCCGTTCGGCCATCCAGTCGATCAGCGCCACCGTGCCGTGCGTGGCCGGCCCTTCCTCATCGCCGGTCAGGATCAGGCTGAGCGTGCCGCCATGGTCCGGCACCTGCGCCGTCGCGGCGACAAAGGCGGCGACGGCGCCCTTCATGTCGACCGCGCCCCGGCCCGCCAACATCCCGTCCGCGATCGTTGCCGTGAACGGATCGCTCGCCCAGCCGGCGCCGGGCGGGACCACGTCGGTGTGGCCGGCAAAGGCGAAGTGGGGCGATCCCGTGCCGCGTCTGGCGAACAGGTTTTCGATCGGGCCATCGGGCGGGCTGCCGGCGGCGAAGCGGTGCACCGCGAAGCCCTGCGCCGACAGCGTTTCGGCCAGCAGCGCCATCGCGCCGCCGTCCGCTGGTGTCACGCTGGGGCAGGCGATCAGCCGACTGGCGAGATCGAGGGGATCGATTGCGGGGATCATCGCCGCCGCCTAGCTTGGCGCGCCCGACTTGGCCAGCCGGAGTGCCCATGCCCAAGCTTGATCTGGAATCGATCGAACAGACCAGCCGCACCGGCTATCCGCCGCCGCTCGATGCTCCGGTACGCGCCCGCCGCTACCGCCGGCTCGCCCCCGCCGCCGGGATCGTCGACTTCGGTGTCAGCCATGTCGTGCTCGCGCCCGGCGCCGCCTCCAGCCAGCGCCACTGGCACGAAGGCGAGGACGAGTTCGTGGTGCTGATCGAAGGCGAGGCGGTGTTGATCGAGGATGACGGCGAGACGGTGCTGCGCGCGGGGGATTGCGCGGCCTTCCCGAAGGCGGTCGCGAACGGCCATCATCTCGTCAACCGCAGCGAGCGGCCTTGCGTGTTCATCGCGATCGGCAGGCCGGCCGAGACCGATTGCCACTATCCCGACATCGACATGCGCCTGGACGCCGCGACCGGCCGCTTCGTCCGCAAGGACGGCAGCCCCTACTGAGCCGCTTGCTCGAACTGCTCGATGACCCAGGGCTCCTCCTGCGCGGCAGCGATCCAGTCCTGCATGAAGGGATGATCGAACATCGCCTGCATGTAGGGGAGGGCAAATCGCGGCGCCGGAATGGAATAGGTGACGAGCCGCGTTACGACGGGTGCGAACATGATGTCGGCCGCCCCGAACTCACCGAAGAGGAAGTCGCCGCTGCCGCCATAGCGCGCGCGCGCCTGCGCCCAGAGCTGGTAGACCCGCGCCACATCGTGCGTCGCACCCTCGCTGAGCGGCTGCGGCGGATATTGCTGGCGGATGTTCATCGAATGCTCGCGGCGCAGATGCTGGAAGCTGGAATGCATCTCGGCCGACATCGACCGCGCCATTGCCCGGGCGCCGTCATCCGCCGGCCAGAACCGGTCACGGCCAGCCTTCTCGGCGCAATATTCGACGATCGCGAGGCTGTCCCACACGACGACGTCGCCGTCCCACAGGATCGGCACCTTGCCGGACGACGGTGCGAACTCGTCCCCTTCGCGGCGCTGGTCCCAATCCTGATCGTAGAGAGGGACGACGATTTCCTCGAACGGCAGCCCTGATTGCTTGACCGCCAGCCAGCCGCGTAGCGACCAAGAGGAGTAGGCCTTGTTGCCGATGAAGAGCTTGAACATGCGAAGGCCGCTCCCTGACGTGGCGGGAGGGACGTTTACCGGCCCTACGGCTCAAGTCTAGCCGATCGCCTCAAGCACCGCGGCGCGCAGTTCCGGAATGCCGAAGCCGCCCTCGCTGGAGGTGGCGAGGATTTCGGGATGGGCGGCGACGTGGGTGCGCGCCTCGGCGGCGAGCTTCGTCATCGCACTGTCGAGTTCCGACGCCTTGATCTTGTCGACCTTGGTCAGCACCAGCCGGTACGAAACGGCGGCTTCGTTCAGCATCTTCATCAAATCGCGGTCGACATCCTTCAGGCCGTGGCGGCTGTCGACGAGCACCAGCACCCGCTTCAGCACCGCGCGGCCGCGCAGATAGTCGTTGATCAGGAAGCGCCAGCGGCGAACCATGTCCTTGGGTGCCTTGGCAAAGCCGTAGCCGGGCATGTCGACCAGCCGGAACACGGGCGGCGTGCCGACGTCGAAGAAGTTCAGTTCCTGCGTGCGGCCCGGCGTGTTCGACGTGCGGGCCAGGCTGCCGCGATTGGTGAGCGCGTTGAGGAGCGACGACTTGCCGACGTTGGAGCGCCCGGCAAAGGCCACCTCCGGCACGGTCGGATCCGGCAGGAACTGGAGCTCCGGCGCGCTTTTCAGGAACTCGACCGGGCCGGAGAACAGCCTGCGCGCCGACTCAGTGAGTTCCTCTTGTCCTGTGCCTTCGGTCGTCACTTCGCGGTTGCCGCCTTGAGGCCGGGGTGGCGGCTGTAGAGCCACTTCTGCTGCGCGATCGTCAGCAGGTTGGAGACCGTCCAGTAGAGCTGCAGGCCGGCGGCGAACGGCGCCATGACGAACATGAAGATCCACGGCATCAGGCCGAACACCTGCTTCTGCATCTCGTCCATCGGCTGCGGGTTGAGCTTGAACTGCAGCCACATTGTGATGCCGAGCAGGATCGGCAGCACGCCGATCGCCAGGAAGTGCGGTGGCGTGAAGTCGAGCAGGCCGAACAGGTTGAGCGGCGTCAGTGGATCCGGCGCGGAAAGATCGCGGATCCACAGCACGAAAGGCTGGTGGCGCATCTCGATCGTCAGCATCAGCACCTTGTACAGCGCGTAGAAGATCGGGATCTGCAGCACGATCGGCAGGCAGCCGGCGATCGGATTGACCTTCTCCTGCTGATAGAGCTTCAGCATCTCGGCCTGAAGCGTCTGCTTGTCGTCCTTGTGGCGTTCCTGGAGCGCCTTCATCTTGGGCTGGATCGCGCGCATCCCGGCCATCGAGGCGAACTGGCGCTGCGCGACGGGGAACATCAGGCCCCGGACCACGACCGTGAGCAGGATGATCGCCACGCCGAAATTGCCGGTCAGGCGGAACAGCCAGTCGAGCACGAAGAAGATCGGCTTCTCGATGACCCGGAACCAGCCCCAGTCGACCGCCCGCTCGAAGTTGACGATGCCGAGGTCGTTCTCGTAGCGCTGGAGCAGCCCGATTTCCTTGGCGCCGGCGAAGATGCGCGTCGTCGACTGCGCGACCTTGCCGGGCTGGACGACCTGCGGCGCAACCGTCGCATCGGCCTGGTAGCGCTCGCCGGCACCGCCCCGCAGCGATGCGTTGAACGGCACGCGCTGATCCGGCGCAATCGCAACCAGCCAGTATTTGTCGGTGAAGCCGATCCAGCCGCCGGTGCTGGCAAAGGTGCGCGGCGCCACGTCGGGCGTCAGGTTCTTGTAGTCGACGCTATAGTCGGTCGCGCCGCCGAACGTGCCGACCGGGCCGACGTGGAGCGTCCAGCTATCCGGATCGGGCGACTTGCCGGTCCGCGACACCAAAGCATATGGTCGGGTGACGATCGCGCCGGTGCCGCTGTTGGCGACGCGCTGGACGGCGGTGATCATGAAGGCGTCGTCGATCGACAGAGCGATCTCGAAACGCTGGCCGGCGCCATTGTCCCAGCGCAGGGTGACCGGGCTGGTCGGCGACAGGGTCGGGGCGCTGGCCTGCCAGACGGTGTTCGGGCCGGGCAGGGCGACGCCGTCGCCAGCCCAGCCGAAGCCGGCAAAATAGGCCTTCTCGGTGCCGCCGGGCGACAGCAGCCGGATCGGCGGCGAGCGCCGGTCGACCGTCTCGCGGTACGTGGTGAGCACGAGATCGTCGATCCGCGCGCCGCGCAGGTTGATCGATCCGGCGACCCGCGGGCTGTCGATGCGGACCCGCGGCGTTTCGCGAAGGACGAGCGCGCGGTCGCGCAGCGCGGCCGGCGAATCGGCAGCGGGGTCGGCGCCGGGATTGGGGATCGCCACCGACTTGCCGTCGACGACCTTGGTCGCGGGCGGGTTGGCGACCGGGAAGAACTGACGCGTCAGCATCGGCCAGCCGAGCAGGATCACGAGCGTCAGCAGGCCCGCGATCACCATGTTGCGCCAATTATCCACGGTTCTTCCCTTGCGTCATGGTACCGGATCGCTGCCCGATCCCCCGAACGGGTGGCAGCGCAGCAGCCTGCGGGCGGCAAGCCAGCCGCCCTTCAGCGCCCCATAGCGCCCCAGTGCGGTGATCGCATAGGCCGAGCAGGAAGGCGTGAAACGACAGGTCGGCGGCAGGATGAGCGACGGCCCGAGCTGCCAACCCCGGGCAATCAGGATCAGCAGCCGCGCGATCATCGCGGCGTCCCGGCGCCGGATGCAGCGCCGGACCGAGCGACGACCTTCGTCAGCGCCTTGGTGAGTTCGCGGCGGAGATCGTCATAGTCGCGCTCGATCCCGCCGGCGCGGCCGATCAGGACATGATCGGCGCCGGGCGTGCCCGCGACCGGGAACACCTCCCGCGCGAGGGCGCGAAAGCGGCGCTTCATGCGGTTGCGAACCACCGCATTGCCGATCTTCTTGGTGACCGTATAGCCCACCCGCATCGCCGGTGAGCCGTCGCCCCGCAGCCGCATCAGCAGGATGAAGCCGGGCATCGGCGCCCGTGCGCCGGCATTGGCGGCGAGGAAGTCGGCGCGCCGGCTGATCGTCGTCAGCTCAGGCGCGCCGCCTTCGCCGGAAATCAGGCCGACAGCTTCTTGCGGCCGCGGGCGCGGCGCGCCGCCAGCACCTTGCGGCCGCCCGGCGTCGCGCTGCGCGAGCGGAAGCCGTGCCGGCGCGCGCGGACGAGGTTGCTGGGCTGGAAAGTGCGCTTCATCGCTCATGCCTCTAGGTCAAACAAGAAAAGGGCCACCGAACGAGCGGCGGCCTGAATGCCGGCTGGCGGATAGGCAGGTTGGGCGGCGGAGTCAATCCGCGCCGCCCTTCGATGCCTGTCCGCGCTCCTGGGCGATGGCGTGCCGGCGGCGGGCGCTTTCCCGGCGCAGGCCCCAGTCGCACCACCCGCCCGGCTTCGGCCAGCGCCGCTTGAAATGGACGTAGCGCCGCTTGGCCCAGGCCGAGTTCTTGAGCGCGAGTCCGGCGCCGATCGCGAAGGTAAAGACGCCGCCGGGGCCGGGCAGCACGCCGACGATCGGGGTCACGATCAGCAAGAGGCAGCCAAGCACGAAGAGGCAGGTCCGGACGGTCGGATTGCGCCCGAGCGCGCGCCAGGTGGTGCCGATATCCATTAGGTCGATGTGGCGAGCGCCCCGCCCCGGCGCAAGGCTGCCGATCCACCGCGCGCCGCTCCCATCGACCGACGCCCCCGACGCCGCAAAAGCGATTGCACCGCCTCGGCGATGATCGGAAACTCGGCCGGCGTCCCGATCCGGGGCGCGGCCGGAGCGGACAACCGGAACGGACAAGGGAGAGCGGGCGATGCGCGTGATGGTGCTGGTCAAGGCGACGGAGGATAGCGAGCGCGGCTTCTCGCCGACGCCGGAAACCACCGCGACGATGGAGGCGATGGACAGGTTCAACGACGAACTGAGCGCGGCCGGCGTGCTGCGGATGGGCGATGGCCTGAAGCCCTCCTCCCAAGGCAAGCGCGTCGCTTTCGACGGAGCCGACCGCACCGTCATCGATGGGCCGTTCTCCGCCACCCGCGAACTGGTGGCGGGCTTCTGGCTGTGGGAGGTCGCGGATATGGACGAGGCGGTCGCCTGGGTGAAACGTTGCCCCAACCCGATGCCAGGACCGAGCGAGATCGAGATCCGGCCGCTCTACGAGATGGCCGACCTGCAACCCTAGCCGCCTCGACAGCCGGCCCCGGCCGTGCCTAGAACCGATCCGGAACAAGAGGGGGCTGGATGGTCGCGCACGTCTCGACGGTGGCGTTTCTGGGACTGGAGGCGCGCAGCGTCGAGGTGCAGGTGCAGGTGGCGCCGGGGGTGCCGGCGTTCGTCGTCGTCGGCCTGCCCGACAAGGCGGTCGGCGAAAGCCGCGAGCGGGTTCGCGCCGCGCTCGCCGCGATCGGGCTGGCGCTGCCGCCCAAGCGGATCACCGTCAACCTGTCCCCCGCCGATCTGCCTAAGGAGGGATCGCACTACGATCTGCCGATCGCGCTCGGCCTGCTCGGCGCGATGGGCGTCGTCGATGCCGAGACGCTCGCCGGCTACGTCGTCGTCGGCGAACTCGGGCTCGATGGGCGGGTCGCGCCTTCTCCGGGCGTGCTGCTGGCGGCGCTGAACGCCTCGTCGCGCGGGCTCGGCCTGGTCTGCCCGGCGGCGCAAGGGTCGGAAGCGGCTTGGGCGGGGACGATCGAGGTCGTCGCCGCGCCCGATCTGCTGGCCCTGCTCAACCATTTCCGTGGTGGCGCCGCGCTGCCGCCGCCGCTGCCGGGCGAGACCGCGCCGGCCGCGGCCGGGCCCGACCTGAGGCAGGTGAAGGGCCAGGAGACCGCCAAGCGCGCGCTGGAGATCGCTGCGGCCGGCGGGCACAATTTGTTGATGAGCGGGCCGCCCGGATCGGGCAAGTCGCTGCTCGCTGCCTGCCTGCCCGGCATCCTGCCCGATCTGACCCCGGCGGAGGCGCTGGAAGTGTCGATGGTCGCCTCCGTCGCGGGGGAGATGCGCGATGGCCGGCTGGTGCGGGCGCGGCCGTTCCGTGCCCCGCATCATTCGGCATCGATGGCGGCGCTTGTCGGTGGCGGGCTACGGGTGCGGCCGGGCGAGGTCAGCCTCGCCCACCTCGGCGTGCTGTTCCTGGACGAGCTGCCGGAATTCTCCCGCGTCGTGCTCGATTCGCTGCGTCAGCCGCTGGAAACGGGAACGGTCGCGGTGGCGCGGGCCAATGCCCACGTCACCTTTCCGGCGCGCGTTCAGCTGATCGCGGCGATGAACCCGTGCCGCTGCGGCCACCTCGGTGATGCGAGCCTTGCCTGCGCCCGCGCGCCGCGCTGCGCCGCCGACTATCAGGCCAAGGTGTCGGGCCCGCTGCTCGACCGTATCGACCTGCATGTCGAGGTCGCCGCGGTCAGCGCCGCCGACCTCGTCCTGCCGCCGCCCGCCGAGGGATCGGCGCAGGTCGCCGCCCGCGTTGCCGCTGCGCGCGCCATTCAGACGGAGCGCTATGCCGGGCAGGGGGTGCGCACCAACGCCGAGGCGGACGGCGCTCTGCTCGACGGCGTCGCCACCCCCGACGATCCCGGCCGCAAGCTCCTGGCCCAAGCCGCCGAAGCGATGCGCCTCTCCGCCCGCGGCTTCCACCGCGTGCTCCGCGTGGCACGGACGGTGGCGGACCTGGCGGGCAGCGAAACGGTCGGCCGCGTCCATGTGGCGGAGGCCCTGAGCTACAGGCGGCGGGCACCGACGAATTGACATAAACGGAGGGAGGGGCCGGAATGCAGCGACGTTTCGAGGGGAAGGCGATCATCGTCACCGGTGCCGCCAGCGGCATCGGCCGGGCCGCGGCGCAGGCGTTTGCGGCCGAGGGCGGGCGGGTGCTCGTCGCGGATCGGGACGGAGCAGGGGCGGAGCAGGTCGCAGCGGACATTCGCGCGGCCGGCGGCGAGGCGGTTGCGATGGCCATCGACATTGCCGACTTCGCGCAGTGCGAAGCGATGGTGGCGCGTGCGGTCGCTGAGTTCGGCCGCCTTGACGTCGCGTTCAACAATGCCGGCATTCCTGGATCGCTGACTGATCCGGTGCACACCGTGTCGCTCGCCGACTGGCGGGCGATGATGAGCGTGAACCTCGACGGCGTGTTCCACTGCATCAAGGCCGAGGTGCCGGCGATGCTGGCGCGGGGCGGCGGCGCGATCGTCAATACGGCCTCGGTCGCCGGGCTCGTCGCCGGGCCGACCATGTCGTCCTACGTCACCGCCAAGCACGGCGTGATGGGCCTGACCCGTGCCGCCGCGATCGATCTCGCGCCCAGCAACATCCGGGTCAACGCCATCTGCCCCGGCGCGGTCCGCACCGGCATGCTCGAGCCGGCGCTTGAGGATCCGGAGGTCCGCGCCCAGCTCGAGGCGAGCCCGATCGGCCGCATCGCCGAGCCGCAGGAGGCGGCCGCCGCGGCTTTGTTCCTGGCGTCCGACGCGGCAAGCTTCATCCTCGGCGTGGGCTTGCCGGTCGATGGCGGCCTGACCGTGCAGTGAGCGCGGTTTCTTCTCTGGCCGGACGGGCGCCGCCGCGCTAGCCTGGTACATAACAGGAACGATGGAGTCGGATCGTGGCGCGGATCAACTATGTCGAGCTGCCGGTGACGGACACGGGCGCGGCCAAGGCGTTCTACGAGACCGCGTTCGGCTGGACGCTTACCGAATACGGGCCCAGCTATGCCGCGACGACCACCGGCGACGTCGATCTCGGGCTGCAGGGCGATCGGGCCGAGGCACCGGCGGCGCCGCTGCCGGTCATCGACGTGTCGGGGCTGGATGCCTGGCCGGACAAGGTGACCGCCGCCGGCGGCACCGTCGTGCGGCCGATCTTCGCCTTTCCGGGCGGCCGCCGCTTCCACTTCCGCGATCCGGCCGGCAACGAGTTGGCCGTCGTCGAGGCGGATCACTGATCGCGGCGCTCAGCCTGGCGCGGACGTCGAGCGGCCTTCCATCATCTCGCGCATCCGGCGGGCGAGCACCTCCATCGGGAACGGCTTGGTGACCATCTCCATGCCGTGATCGAGGAAGCCGCTCGCGAGCGCGGCGTTCTCGGCATAGCCGGTCATGAACAGCACCCGGAGCGACGGACGTAGCTCACGCCCGCGATCGGCGACCTGCCGACCGTTGAGCCCCGGAAGGCCGATGTCGGTGACGAGCAGATCGATGCGCTGGTCCGATTCGAGGATGCGGACGCCGGCCGGTCCGTCCGCCGCTTCCAGCGCCCGGTAGCCGAGCTCGGACAGCGTCTCGAGGATGAGGCCGCGCACGACGGCATCGTCCTCAACCAGCAGCACGGTTTCGCCCTCGATCGCCGCCGGCGGCGCCTCGATCGCCGCCGCGTCGGGCTGCTCGGCCTCGCCGCGGTGGCGCGGCAAATAGAGCTTGACGGTCGTACCCTTGTCGACCTCGCTGTAGATCTTGACGTAGCCTTCCGACTGGCGGGCGAAACCGTAGATCATCGAGAGGCCGAGCCCGGTGCCCTGGCCGATCGGCTTGGTCGTGAAGAACGGATCGAACGCGCGGCTGACCACGTCCGCCGGCATCCCGGTGCCGGTATCGGTGACGCAGATGCAGACATACTGGCCGGGCCGCACGTCCCGCACGGTGGCGGCGTAGGCGCTGTCGAGATGGGCGTTGCACGTCTCGACGGTCAGCGTGCCGCCGCCGGGCATGGCATCCCGCGCGTTGATGCACAGGTTCAGGATCGCGTTTTCGAGCTGGTTGGGATCGCACAGGGTGAGCCACAGTCCGCCGCCGAGCACCAGTTCCAGGGCGATCTGCTCGCCGAGCGTCCGGCGGAGCAGGTCCTCCATCGACGAGATCAGCGGATTGGCGCGGACCGGCTTGGGATCGAGCGGCTGGCGGCGGGAAAAGGCGAGCAGCCGATGGGTCAAGGCGGCGGCGCGGTTGGCGGAGGTCACCGCGCCGGCGATGAAGCGCTCGACATCGGCGCTGCGCCCTTCGGCGATACGCCGCTGGACGATGTCGAGCGAGCCGGTGATGCCCTGCAGCAGATTGTTGAAATCGTGGGCGATGCCGCCGGTCAGCTGGCCGACCGCCTCCATCTTCTGGCTCTGGCGGAGCTGCTCCTCGATCTCGCGCTGTTCGGTGACGTCGCGGCCGATGGCGTAATAGAGACCCTGTTCCGGCGCTGCCGTCCACGAGATCCGCCGGAAGCTGCCGTCGCGGGCGCGAAACCGGTTCTCGAAGCGCAGCGTCGTGGCTCCGGTGTCGAGCTTGCCCATCTCCGCCAGGGTCGACGACACGTCCTCGGGATGGATCAGATCGAGGAAGTTTGTCGCCAGCAACTCTTCCTCGCTCCAGCCGAGCAACTGTGTCCACGCCCGATTGACGGCGAGCAGCCGGCCATCGGCGTTGCACACGTCCATCAGGTCGCTGGAGAGCCGCCACATTCGGTCGCGCTCGCGGGTGCGTTCCTCGACCCGTGCCTCCAGCGTGGCGTTGGCGGCCTGCACCGAATCGAACAGCGTGGCATTGTCGATGGCGACGCCGGCCTGCGCCGCCAGGCCCTTGATCAGCCACTCCGAGCGCTCGTCGAATTTGGCGGCCTCGGCATGCCCGAATAGCAGCGCGCCGATCACTCTGCCGTCGCGGGAGACTACCGGTACCGCCAGGTAGCTGGCGACCTGTAAATGGCCCTTCGGCATGCCGTGGTGGGTGTCGCTCCGGCCGTAGCGCGGGTCCAATCGGATATCGTCGGACCGAACGATGCCTTCGCCGGCAAAGGTCGGCGCGAAGACCGCCGTGTTGCGTGGCATCGGGAAGCGGGCAAAGGTCTCGCGCGGCGCGCCGGTCAGCGCATACAGCATGTAGGCATCGCCGTTGGTGTCGCGCACATTGTAGAAGAACGCGCCGACTTCGGCGCCGATCAGTTCCGCTCCGGCTTCGACCACCCGCTGAACCAGGCGCTCCAGGTTGAGCTCGCTGCCGAGCTCGTTCGAGATGCGGTTGAGCAGCTCCAGGGCGGCGCTCTCGGCGGCGAGGCGATCGCGGCTCTCGACGAGGGCCTGTTCGTCGCGCTTGCGATCGGTGATGTCGTAGGTGACGCCGAAGAAGCGGCGGGAGCCGGTGCGCTGGTCCAGCACCGGCTCGCCTCGCCTGGCGATCCAGCGGACCTCGCCGGTGTCCGGCCGACGGATGCGGTATTCGACGTAATCGAGGGCGCCGGCGGGCAGGTCGCGTCGGTCGGTGGTGATGAGGGCGCGGTCCTCGGGCAGGAGCAGGTCGACCATCTGGCCGACGGTGAAGCTCGGCTGCATTGGCAGCCCCCACAAGGCACAGAACGCCTCGGAGACGTTGATCCGGCCTTCGTCCGGCAGCAGCTCGAACGTGCCGATGCCGCCGGCCTCCTGGGCGAAACGCAGCCGTTCCTGGCCGACGTTCAGTTCCTCGATCCGCGCCCGGGCCTCGTATTGGCGGCGCCGCGCCCGGACTGCGGATCGGGCGAGGCTGGACAGGGAGGCGGGGTGGAACGGCCGCTCCACGAACGACACGTTGCCAAGCACGTCGCTAAGCG
>Ga0160473_100123_pt1 | contig 75128 bp, 76 predicted proteins | sample HID1975I_E11MG_FD_108217 | JGI IMG/M metagenome (GOLD analysis project Ga0160473, IMG submission 108217) | Enriched soil microbial communities from UW Madison campus, WI, USA - HID1975I_E11 MG | ecosystem: Environmental > Terrestrial > Soil > Unclassified | place: USA: Madison, Wisconsin... | reverse complement strand
CCTGACGCTCTCGACGATCTCTTCCATGGTCCGGCCGGCCTCCGCCACCTGGCGGCTGCCCTCCTCGACCTTGCCGACCGAGTCGTCGATCAATTGCTTGATCTCCTTGGCCGCCGCGGCCGAACGCTGCGCCAGGCTGCGAACCTCCGAGGCCACCACCGCGAAGCCGCGGCCCTGTTCGCCCGCACGCGCGGCTTCCACCGCCGCATTGAGCGCCAGGATGTTGGTCTGGAACGCAATGCCGTCGATCACGCCGATGATGTCCATCACCTTGCGCGACGACGTGTTGATCGAGCCCATGGTGTCCACCACCTGGCCCACCACGTCGCCGCCGCGCACCGCCACTTCCGATGCGGACACGGCCAGCTGGTTGGCCTGGCGCGCGTTGTCGGCGTTCTGCTTGACGGTGCTGGTCAGCTCTTCCATGGAAGCGGCGGTCTGCTCGAGCGAGCTGGCCTGCTCTTCGGTGCGCGACGACAGGTCCTGGTTGCCGCTGGCGATCTGGTTGGACGCGGTGGCGATGGTGTCGGTGCCAGAGCGCACCTCGCTCACCACCTTCGACAGGCTGTCATTCATCTCGCGCAGGGCATGCATGAGCTGGCTGGTCTCGTCCTGCCCCTGGACGTCGATGCGGGCCGACAGATCGCCGGACGCCACCTGCTGGGCCACGACGACCGCGTTGCGGATCGGGCTGGTGATCGAGCGGCTGATCAGCCAGCCGATCGCCGCGGCCAGCAACGCGGCCAGGGCGGACAGCAGCATCACCAGGTTGCGCGCCCGCGCGTAGCTGTGGGCGGACTCGGCCTGCACTGCGGCGGCACTGCGCGTCTCATGCTCGACCAGGTCGCGCACCGCATAGATGGCCGCGCGCAGCGCCGGCCGGAATTTGGTGAGCGAGAACTGCGTCGCCTGCTGGTTGAGGTCTTCCAGCGCGATCTTGATGAGTTCTTCGTTCAGCGCCAGGCAGGCGGCCATCGTCTGGTCGATCTTGGCCAGCAGCGCCCGGCCCTCGGGCGAGGCGACGAGGTTGCCCAGCTTCTCCCTTGCCTTGCGGAAGCTGTCCCTGGAGTCCTGGATGCGCTTGACGTAGTCCTGCATCTCCACGGGATCCGACAACAGGATCAGGTAGCCGTCGAGGATGGCCATGGTGCGGATGTCCGACGACATCTGGTTGGCATAGCCCACCTTGGCGTTGCTCTCTTCGACGATCTTGACGATGTTGGCCTGGATGTCGCTCATGGCGTGCAGCGAAAGGCAGGCCACGCCGACCAGCAACATCAGGACGAGACCGAAGGCGATGGCCAGGCGTGTCCGGATACGGGTTTTGGCAATGAATCTCATGAAATCTCCCTGATTTCGTCTTGTTGGCTTTTCGAACGATCTTCGGTGTGCCGGCTCTCAGGCCGTTGCTTCCACCAGACCCATTTCCTCGCTGGACATCAGGCGCTCGATGTCCACCAGGATGAGCATGCGCTCGCCCTGCGTGCCCAGCCCGACGAGGTAGTCGGTGTCCAGTGCCGCGCCCATCGCCGGGGCCGGGCGGATCTGCTCGGGTGCCAGGGTGATCACGTCGGAGACGCTGTCGACCACCATGCCGACCACGCGGCCGGCGATGTTGAGCACGATCACCACGGTGAACTGGTCATACGTGGGCGTGCCCAGCGACAGCTTGATGCGCATGTCGATGATCGGCACGATGATTCCGCGCAGGTTCACCACGCCCTTGATGAAGGGCGGTGCGTTGGCGATGCGCGTGACGGCTTCGTAGCCGCGCAGCTCCTGCACCTTCTGGATGTCGATGCCGTATTCCTCCTCGCCGAGCGTGAACGAGAGGAACTCCTGGCGTCCGTCCGCGCCGGGCGGCATGCCGGCGCGCGGTTGAATGGTGTCTGTGCTCGCGATCTGCATATGTCCTTCCTTCCCTGGTTGAGTTACTGCGGCCTGAAGACGCTGACTGCGCCGGCCAGGCCTTGGGCCTGCGCCTGGAGCGCATGGGTTGCCGCGCTGGTCTGCTCGACCAGCGCGGCGTTCTGCTGGGTGACCTGGTCCATCTGCGCGATGGCCTGGTTGATCTGGTCGATCCCCGCGCTCTGCTCCTGGCTGGCGGTGGTGATCTGGCTCATGATGTCGGTGACGCGCCGCACGCTGCCCACGATCTCGTTCATGGTGCGGCCGGCTTCGCCGACCAGCGCCGCGCCGGCGCCGACCTTGCCGACCGAGTCGTCGATCAGCCCCTTGATCTCCTTGGCGGCGGAGGCGGATCGCTGCGCCAGCTCGCGCACCTGGCTGGCGACGACGGCGAAGCCGCGCCCCTGATCGCCGGCGCGCGCGGCTTCCACCGCCGCGTTGAGCGCCAGGATGTTGGTCTGGAACGCGATGCCGTCGATCACGCCGATGATGTCGCCGATGCGCCGCGACGACGCCTCGATGGCCTTCATGGTGTCGACCATCTGCCCGACCACGCTTCCGCCGCGCAGCGCCACGTCCGACGCCGCGCCGGCCAGCGCGTCGGCCTGATGCGCGTTGTCGGCGTTCTGCCTGACCGTGCCGGTCAGCAGCTCCATGGATGCGGCCGTCTGCTCCAGCGAGCTGGCCTGCGCGCCGGTGCGCGATGACAGGTCCTGCGTGCCGCCGGCGATCTGCCCCGACGTCCCCAGCACGCCGTTGACGCCGATGCCCACGTCGGCCACCACGCCGCACAGGTTGGCGCTCATCTGGTTGAGCGCACGCAACAGGTCGCCCGTCTCGTCGCCGGCGCGCACCTGGAAGCGCGCGAGCTGGCCGCCCGCGATTCCGCGCGCCACCTGCAGGGCGCGGTCGAGCGGACGGAACACCGTGCGGTCGAGGAACAGGCCCAGGGCGGCCCATGCCAGCACGTTGATCGCCAGACCGGACAGCAGCAGCGGCGACAGGCCGGCCGCGCCGCCGGCGCGCGCCCACGCCACCGCGGCCAGTCCGAGGGTCAGCGCCACGGCGCCGCCCGTGACGGCGCGCACGCGCTGGCGCACCGGAATGCGCCGCACGGCGGCCAGCGGGTCGGCCCAGGCCGGACGCACGACTTCGCCCTGGCGCAGGCGGGCGCCGCCGGAGCGGCCTTCGCGCATGCGCCGGTACAGCGCCTCGGCATAGGCCGTTTCGGCCTGCTCCGGACGGCTGCGCACCGACATGTAGCCGACGCTGGCGCCGCCACGGCGGATCGGCGTCACGTTGGCCAGGACCCAGTAGAAGTCGCCGTTCTTGCGGCGGTTCTTCACCACGCCGGTCCAGGGCAGGCCCTGGCCGAGTGTCTGCCACATGTCTGCGAATGCCTGTTCCGGCATGTCGGGGTGGCGCACGATGTTGTGGGCCTTGCCCATCAGTTCCTCGCGTTCGAATCCGCTGGCCTCGACGAAGGCCGGGTTGACATAGGTGATCCGGCCCTTGAGGTCGGTGCGCGAGACGAGCGCCGCGTCCACGGGCAGCGGGTATTCCTTGTCGGTGATCGGTAGGTTGACTCGCATGTGTGTTGCGCGCTCTCTCGCGGGTCCTTCTCACGGGTTGCAGGCCGGCCCGATGCCGTGCCCTGAACCGTTATCGGCATCCCTAGGCGAAAGTTGAGGCCTCCTCGGCGGCGGCCTGCTCCTCCGCGCGTTCGAGGCGGAAAGTGCCCACCGCCTGCGACAGGCCGCCGGCCTGCTCCTGCAGCGAGGCGGCGGCCGCCGCGGCCTCTTCCACCAGCGCGGCGTTCTGTTGCGTGACCTGGTCCATCTGCGTGATGGCCTGGTTGATCTGCTCGATGCCCGAGGTCTGCTCCTGGCTGGCCGAGGCGATCTCGCCCATGATGTCGGTCACACGCTTGACGCTCTCGACGATCTCTTCCATGGTCCGCCCTGCGGTCGCGACCAGCTGGCTGCCGGCGTGCACCTTGCCGACCGAGTCGTCGATCAGCTGCTTGATCTCCTTGGCCGCCGAGGCCGAGCGCTGCGCCAGGCTGCGCACTTCCGAGGCCACCACCGCGAAGCCGCGGCCCTGTTCGCCGGCGCGGGCGGCTTCCACCGCCGCGTTGAGCGCCAGGATGTTGGTCTGGAACGCAATGCCGTCGATCACGCCGATGATGTCCATGATCTTGCGCGAGCTGGCGTTGATCGAGCCCATGGTGTCGACCACCTGCCCGACCACGCTGCCGCCGCGCACCGCCACTTCGGACGCCGAAGCCGCCAGCTGGTTGGCCTGGCGCGCGTTGTCGGCGTTCTGCTTGACGGTGCTCGTCAGCTGCTCCATCGAGGCGGCGGTCTGCTGCAGCGAGCTGGCCTGCTCTTCCGTGCGCGACGACAGGTCCTGGTTGCCCGAGGCGATCTCGCCCGATGCCAGCACGATCGCGTCGGCCGAGGCACGGATGCGGCCGACCATGTCGGTCAGCATGTCCTCCATGTCGCCCATGCCGCGCAGCAGGCGGCCGAAGTCGCCGCCGCGGTCGGTGGAGAACTCCTGGCTCAGGTCGCCTGCCGCCACGGTCTCGGCAATGAGCAGCGCCTCGTCGATCGGCTGCACGATGCTGCGCGTGAGCAGCCACGACAGCACGGCGCCCACGGCCAGCGCCAGCGCCGCGATCACCATCAGCTGCGTCCGCCCGGCCCGGTATTGCCCGTCGATCTCCGCCGCCGTGGCGTCGATGCGTGCGCGCAGGTGTTCCGACATCGCGCGGATGCTCGCGTCGTAGCTGTCGAGCGTGCCGATCAGCTTTTCCTTGCCCAGCCGCGCGGCTTCGTCGAGCTGCCCGTCGGCCTTGAGCTTGAGGATCTGGGTGCGCAGGCCGACGTATGCCGCACGCCTGGCCTTGATCTCTTCGAGCAGCGCCAGCTCCTGAGGCTCGCTGAGCATGCCTTCGAGCTTCTTCTGGGTTTCGCTGATGGCGGCGCTGGTGCGCGTCATCGCCTTCTGCAGGTAGTCCTGCACGTCCGGGTCGTTGCTCTTGAGCAGCGCGAACGTGCGGATGCTGTTGTTGCTGGTGTTGAGCAGCCAGGTCGCGGCAAGCCGCTCCTTCTCGAGTTCGAGCTGCGCCATGTCGTGCGTGGCCTCGCCCACGTGCTGCAGGCGCCATATGCCCACCGCGGCAATGGCCGCCACCAGGGCCAGGACCAGTGCGAACCCGGCACCCAGCCGGGTGCGGATCTTCCATTCCTTCATGCTTGTCTCCTGTGATCGCTGTATGCGTCGGCGTGTGGTGGCGCCTCAGGCGGCAAGCGTTTCGATCCGGACCAGTTCCTCGCCGGACATTAGCCGGTCGATGTCGACCAGGATCAGCATTCGGCCTTCGAGGACACCCAGGCCGATGAGGTAGTCGGTGTCGAGCACCGAGCCCATCTGCGGCGGCGGCTTGATCTGCTCGGCGGCGAGCGTGATCACGTCGGACACGCTGTCGACCACCATGCCCAGCACCCGGCCGGCGACGTTGAGCACCAGCACCACGGTGAACTGGTCGTAGGTGGGTTCGCCCAGGCCGAACTTGATGCGCATGTCGATGATCGGCACGATGGTTCCGCGCAGGTTGACGACACCCTTGATGTAGTCGGGCGCGTTGGCGATGCGGGTGACCGCGTCATAGCCGCGCAGTTCCTGCACCTTCTGGATGTCGATGCCGTATTCCTCGTCGCCGAGGGTGAAGCTGACCACCTCCAGCCGGCCCGCGCCGGACGTGGAGGTCGATGCCGCAGGCGCGGCGCGGGATCGCAAGGTCGCGATGTCTGACATGGGGAGGTTTCCTGGGAGGGTGGGAGGGAATGCGAGACGTTCAACCGAGCTGCCGCATGATCTGCACGAGCTTGCGGCCGTACTGCGGGTCGGTCGCGTAGCCGGCGCGTTGCAGGCCGTGCGCGGCCTCGGCCGCGTCGTCGGTGTCCAGCACGCCGGCGTAGCGCGGGTTGCGCGTGAGAAAGCGCGCGTAGTCGGTAAAGGCTTCTTCGTACGAGCCGTAGGCGCGGAACTTCGCGCGCACTCGCTGCGGCTCGCCGTCGACGTATTCGGTGGTCCAGACCTCGACGCTCGGCCCGCGCCAGCTCTTGTCGGCCTTGATGCCGAACAGGTTGTGGCTTTGCGTGCCGTCGTCGCCGCGGATCTCGCGCTTGCCCCAGCCCGACTCGAGGGCGGCCTGTGCCAGGATCAGCGGCGCCGGCACGCCGGTGGCGTTGCTCGCCGCCTCGGCCGAGGCGCCCATGCGCTGGACGAAGCGGTCGACGTGGTTCTGCAGCGATGCGGTGGCGGCCGACGACTCTTCGCGGTCGGCATTGGCCTGGTAGACGCTCAGGTCGACGCGGGCCATGCGCGACGGCGCAGCGCTGCGCGGCACGCCGGCCGACGGCGACGCCAGCGCGTCGCGCGCGGAGGGCACGTAGGCCGTGGCCGGTGCCGGATCGACGTCCATGTCAGTCGCGCCGGACGAAACCTGGCGCTGCAGCTGGACCAGCATCGCCTCGGCCAGGCCGACGCCGCGGCCCGACAGGTTCTGCGCCAGCTGCTGGTCGAGCATCGAGGTGTAGATGCGCTGGCTCTGGCTGTCGAACAGGCCGCTTTGCGGCACCGCCTCGCGCATGCTCTTGATGACCATGTTCATGAACATGGCCTCGAACTGGCGCGACACCTGGCGCAGCCCTTCCTGCGGAGAGGCGTGCACGGTGCGGCGCAGCGCGTCGACGCCCTGCACGTCGAGCGCGAAGCGCTGGTCCAGCGCGCCAGTGCGCGCGTCGGCGGCGGCCCGGGAGGAAAGCGTCGCGCTGGTCATGGGTTCGCGCCTGCTAGATGATCTCGAGCTCGGCGTGCAGCGCGCCGGCGGTCTTCATGGCCTGCAGGATGGACACCAGGTCCTGCGGATTGGCGCCCAGGCTGTTCAGGCCCTTGACCACGTCGGCCAGCGAGGCGCCGCCGCGCACCATCTGCAGCGCGCCGCCGCCCTGGTCGACGGAGATCTGCGAGGTCCGCGCCGCCACCGTGCGCCCGCCCGAGAAGGCCTCGGGCTGGCTCACCACGGGCTCGGTGTTGATGACCACCGACAGGTTGCCGTGCGCGACCGCGCAGTTCTCCACCCGCACCGCCTGGTTCATGACCACCGAGCCGGTGCGTGCGTTGATCACCACGCGCGCGGCCTCCTGCGTCGGCGTCATCTCCAGCGCCTCCAGGCGCGCGAGGAAGCCGACGCGCTCGTTGGGCGAGGCCGGCGCGAACACGCGCAGCGCGCGCGCGTCCACCGGCACGGCCGAGCCGGGGCCGAACTGGCGGTTGATGGCGTCCACCGCGCGTTGCACGTTGCCGAAGTCCGAGCGCTGCATCTCGACCATCACCGCGCCGTCCTGGGAGGCGAAGTCGGTGGCCACCGCGCGCTCGACCAGCGCGCCGGCCGGAATGCGCCCCGAGCTGAGCTGGTTGACCTGCACCTTGCTGCCGTTGGCCGAGGCGCCTGCGCCGCCGACCACCATGTTGCCCTGCGCGATCGCGTAGACCTGGCCGTCGGCGCCCTTGAGCGGCGTCATCAGCAGCGTGCCGCCGCGCAGGCTCTTGGCGTTGCCCATCGACGAGACGGTGACGTCGATCGTCTGCCCCGGCCGCGCGAACGCCGGCAGCGAGGCGGTGACCATCACGGCCGCCACGTTCTTGAGCTGCATCCGCACGCCTTCCGGGATCGTCACGCCCAGCTGCTGCAGCATGTTGCTCAGGCTCTGCGTGGTGAACGGCGTCTGCATGGTCTGGTCGCCGGTGCCGTCCAGCCCCACCATCAGCCCGTAGCCGATCAACTGGTTGTCCCGCACCCCCTGGATCGTCGCCAGCTCCTTGAGCCGCTCGGCATGCGCCGCCCGCGTGGACAGCGCAAACAGGCAGGCCGCGACAAGCATGGCCTGCACCAGCCACACCCACCACCCACCAAACCGCCGCCCGATGCGCAGCGAGCGATGAACCCCACGCCCGGAGCGCAGCAGGCGCGAGTGCAACGAGCCGTTCGGGAAATGCCGCGGAACCGGCTTTGCCGGGCCGCAGGCATTGCCCCCTGCAAGGGGGTCGGCGAAGCGCGCGACAGCGCGCGAAGACTGGGGGTTCATATCAATATGGCATGACGTTGAGGAAGAACCGCTGCAGCCATCCCATCTGCTGCGACTCGTCGATGTAGCCCTTGGCGGTGTATTCGATGCGCGCGTCGGCCACCTGGGTCGACAGCACCGTGTTGTTGCCGGTGACGGTGCGCGGGTTGACCACGCCCGAGAAGCGGATGAACTCGGTGCCCTGGTTGATGCCCATCTGCTTCTCGCCGCTGACCAGCAGGTTGCCGTTGGGCAGCACGTCGGTCACGGTCACCGTGATCACGCCGTTGAAGTTGTTGGCCGCGCTGGCGCCGCCCTTGGCGTTGAGTGCGCTGCTGCCCGAGAGCTTGGCGTCCTGGTCCTTGAGCAGCCCGCCGAGCACCTTGGGCACCAGCTCGAACGCCGCGCCGGTGCTGGAGGTGCGGGTCGCGTTGGCGCCGGAGTTCTTGCTGGCGTTGATCTTCTCGCTGATGACGATGGTCAGGATGTCGCCGACGCTGCGCGGCCGCCGGTCCTCGAACAAGGCGATGCCCTGCCCGCCCCCGACGAAGATGGAACCGTTCGTCAGCCGCGACGCCGGCGGCGCATACGGATCGGCCCGCGCCGTCATCGGCTGGTGCACCAGCGGCTCCTTCGGCACCAGCGCGCAGCCGCCCAGCACCCCCGCCACCGCCAGTACCCCCACCCGCCTCAAGCCAAAGGCGAGCGCCAGCGAAGCCCCTTCGCGAACACCATGGAACCGGCTTTGCCGGGCCATTGGTGTTGCCCCCGGCGAGGGGGTTGGCGAAGCGACACGAAGTGCGCGGAGACTGGGGGTGTGCAACCAGCCCTTGGGGGAGGTCATAGCTGCGCCAGCCGCTGCAGCATCTGGTCCGAGGTCTGCACCGCCTTGCTGTTGATCTCGTAGGCGCGCTGCGTGGTGATCATGTTCACCAGCTCCTCGACCACGTTGACGTTGGACGCCTCGGTGTAGCCCTGGCTCACGATGCCGGCGCCATCCACCCCGGGGTTGACCAGGTTCGGCGGGCCGGAGGAGTCGGTCTCGGTGTAGAGGTTCTCGCCCTGGCTCTGCAGGCCGGCGGGGTTGAGGAAGGTCGCCAGCTGCAGCTGGCCGACCTGGATGGTCGCGGTGCTGCCGGCCTGGGTCACCGAGACGATGCCGTCGCGGCCGATGGTCAGGCTGGTGGTGTTCTGCGGGATGGTGATGGCCGGCTCGATCAGGAAGCCGCTGGCGGTCACCAGCTGGCCCTCGCTGTCGGTCTGGAAGGAGCCGTCGCGCGTGTACGAGGTGGTGCCGTCGGGCATCTGCACCTGGAAGAAGCCCGCGCCGTTGATGGCGACGTCCTTCGGGTTGTCGGTCTTGGTCATGTTGCCCTGCGCGTGCATGCGCTCGGTGGCCACGACGCGCACGCCGGTGCCGACCTGCAGCCCCGAGGGCAGGCGCGTCTGGTCGGAGGTCTGGCCGCCGACCTGGCGCAGGTTCTGGTACATGAGGTCCTCGAACACGGCACGGCTTTTCTTGAAGCCGGTGGTGCCGACGTTGGCGAGGTTGTTGGCCACCACGTCCAGCTGCGTCTGCTGCGCTTCGAGGCCGGTCTTGGCGACATAAAGGGAACGGATCATTGCAAGGCTCCTGATGAGGAATGGCTGGGCCGCGCGGCTCAGCCGTAGGCAAGCAGCCGGTTGGCGGCCTGCGCGTCTTCGTTGGCGGTCTGGATCGACTTCATCTGCATCTCGAAGCTGCGTCCGCTGGCGATCATTGCGACCATGGCCTCGACCGAATTGACGTTGCTGCCCTCGATGACGCCGGCAGCGACGGTGACCGCGGGATCGGCCTCGGCCGGCGGCAGGCCGTCGCGCATGCGGAACAGGCCGTCGTCTCCGCGCACCAGGTCGCGCGTGTCGGGGTTGACGAGCTTGAGCCGGCCGACCTCGCCCACGCCGGTGGCCGGATCGCCGGGGCCGCGCGCGGCGATGGTGCCGTCGGATGCGACCGTGACGGTGGAGCCGGGCGGTATCACCAGCCCACCGGCATCGCCCACCACCGGGCGGCCGCCCATCGTCGTGACCTGCCCGTCGGGGCCGACCTGCAGGTTGCCCACGCGGGTGTAGGCCTCGCCGCCGTCGGGCGTGCGCACGACCAGCCAGCCGTCGCCGTTGACCGCCACGTCGAGCTCGCGCCCGGTGTCGGTCAGCGGGCCGTGCGAGAAATCCGCGCCCGGCGTGGTGGCCACGACGAAGGCGCGGGTGGTGGGCTCGTCGCCGACCACCGGCACCGCCCGGAAGGCGTCGATCTGGGCCCGGAAGCCCGGGGTCGAGGCGTTCGCCATGTTGTTGGCGACCGAGGCCTGCTGCTCCATGGCCTGCTTGGCGCCGCTCATGGCGACGTACAGCATGCGGTCCATTGCGCTCTCCTGGGGTGTGTTGTCGGAATGACGGCCTGGGGAATCCGCGTCAGCGGATGTTCATCAGCGTCTGCATGACCTGGTCCTGCGTCTTCACGGTCTGCGCGTTGGCCTGGTAGTTGCGCTGCGCGACGATCAGGTTGACCAGTTCGGACGTGAGGTCGACGTTGGAAGACTCCAGCGCGCCGGAAGCGAGCGAGCCGAGCTTGGTGCCCTCGCCCGGCGTGCCGGTCAGGGCCGCGCCCGAGGCCTGGGTTTCGGCCCACATGTTGTCGCCCTTGGGCTCGAGCCCGTTCGGGTTGGCGAACGACGACAGCACCACCTGGCCCAGCAGGCGCGTCTGCTCGTTGGAGAATTTGCCGGTGACGGTGCCGTCGGGGTTGATCGAGAACGAGGTCAGCTCGCCGGAGGCGTAGCCGTCCTGGCTGAGCTTGCTCATGCCGTTGGCCGAGCCGAACTGCGTGGTGCCGCTCATGTCGACGGTGATGTCGGCCGGCGCCGAGCCGTTGCCGAAGTTCATGTTCGGCAGCGTGATCGCGCCGTTGGCCGGTGCGGTGAGGTTGCCGTTGGCGTCGAAGGTCAGGCCCGACAGGCTGGCGCCGGCGGCCAGCGGCGTGCCGTCGGCGGTGCCGTACACGTCCCAGGCGTTGTCGGCCGTCTTGACGAAGTACACGACCATGTCGTGCGGGTTGCCCAGCGAGTCGTACACCGGGCCGACGGCGTTGGAGTAGCTGTACGTGTCCGAATCGGCCGCGTCGAACGGGGTCTTGGTCGGGACGGTGCTGCGCGCGTCGAGGTTGAACTCGGTGTCGATCGCGGTGGTCGCGTTCGGCTGCATGGAGCCGGTCTGGATCTGGATCGCCTCGGGCGTGCCGCCGTTGATGCCACCGCTGGCGTTCACGCCGTAGCCGGTCAGGCGCAGGCCGGAACTGTTGACGATGTAGCCGTCCTTGTCCTTGGTGAACTGGCCGTTGCGCGAGTACATGACTTCGCCGCTGGCGCTGGCCAGGCGGAAGAAGCCGTCGCCGTTGAGGATGGCCACGTCGAGCGGGCGGCTGCTGGTCTGCGTCACGCCCTGGGTGAAGTTCTGCACCACGCCCGAGACCGAGGCACCCAGGCCGATGCGCGAGCCGGCGTAGATGTCCTGGAAGGTGGCGGTGGACGACTTGAAGCCCACGGTGCCGGAGTTGGCGATGTTGTTGCCGATGACGTCGAGATTGGAGGCGGCCACGTTGAGGCCGCTGATGCCTTGCGAAAAGCTCATGGGGATTCCTTGCTGGAGATGCTTGGGGGAGGGAGACCGCTCACAGGTACATGCGCACGTCGGACAGGCTGATGCTCTGGCCCGACACCAGCTCGAGCGTCACGCCGCTGTCGCCCTGCTTGACCGCCGCCACCTGGGCGAAGGTCAGCGAGGTGGCCTGCACCGGCGCGCTGCCGTTGGTGGCCGCGACGGTGAAGCTGTAGGCACCGGCCGGCACGGCCTGGCCGAGCTCGTCCTTGCCGTCCCAGGTGACGGCATTGATGCCTTCGCCGAGCGTTCCGGCGTCGATGGTGCGCACCGTCTTGCCGCTGGCGTCGACGATCTTGACCTGCACGTCCGATGCCGTGCCCGGCAGTTGCACCGCGAAGGCCTGCACGGCAGGGTCCTCGCCATCGGCGGGGGTCTGCGTGGTGATCGTGTTGCCGGGCGACAGCACGTTGTAGCCAATGAGCGATGCAGCCTGCAGCACCTGGTTCGAGCCGGTCTGGTTGACCAGGCCCGACAGCGTGCTGTTGAGCTTCTCGATGCCGCTGACGGTGCTCATCTGCGCCAGCTGCGACGTCAGCTCCGCGTTCTCCATCGGGTTGAGCGGATCCTGGTTGTTCAGCTGGGTCACCAGCAGGGTCAGGAAGCGCTGCTCGTTGTCGCTGCTCGAGACGCTGGTGGCGCTGGCGGCGGCGGACGCGGCGTTGGCGCCGGAGATGGAAGAGGTATCGGCGATGGCCATGGGATTGTTGTGTTGGGGCTGCTTACTGGCCGACCGTCAGCGTCTTGAGCATCAGCGTCTTGGCGGTGTTGAGCACCTCGACGTTGGCCTGGTAGCTGCGCGAGGCGGAGATCATGTTGGTCATCTCCTCGACCACGTTGACGTTGGGCATGGCGACGTAGCCGTCGGCGTCGGCCAGCGGGTTCTTGGGGTCGTACTGCATGCGCGGCGGCGACGGGTCGTCGATGACGCGCGCGACCTGCACGCCGCCGATGTCCTGCTGCGCCGACGGGTCGAGCTCGAACACCACCTGCTTGGCGCGGTAGGGCTGGCCGTCCGGGCCGGCGACGCTGTCGGCATTGGCCAGGTTGCTGGCGGTGACGTTCATGCGCTGCGACTGGGCCGTCATGGCCGAGCCGGCGACGTTGAAGATGTTCATCGCGGGACTGGAGATGGGCATGGCTGGCTTCCCGTCCTGCTTATTGCTGCACCGCCGACAGCAGCGTCTTGATCTTGGCGCCGATGACGGTGAGATTGGATTCGTAGCGCAGCGCGTTGTCCGCGAAGTTGACGCGCTCGACGTTCATGTCGACCGTATTGCCGTCGATGCTCGACTGGGTCGGCACGCGGTAGAGCAGGTCTTCGTCGGGCAGCGCACCGGCCTCGCCGCCGAGATGGCGCGCCGAGGTCGTGGCCATGGACAGCGATTGCGCGCCGCGGCCCTCCTCGACGACGCGGCTGAGCGTGCTGCTGAAGTCGAAGTCGCGCGCCTTGTAGTTGGGCGTGTCGGCGTTGGCGATGTTGGCGGCCAGCACCTCCTGGCGCCGGGCCCTGAGGTTGAGCGCCTCGCTGTTGAAGCGAAGCGCGGCGTCCAGCTTGTCGATCATGTTTCCATCCTTCGTGCGATGCCGGCGCTCCATACGCGGAGGACGCAGGCCGAACCAGATGGAAAGCAAGTCTATGCACGGGCGTCCCGGGCAATGGATCGAACAAAGGCGGTTTTGGGCTGCACTTCACCCCTTCGCCGAGGCGGGCGCGTTCCTAGAATTCCGGCCAAGGCGAGAGCAATGAACACCATGGAACTACTGAGCAACTGGACCTTTGCGCGCGCACTGCGCGAATCGGTGCCCGCATGGCTGGCCGGCGTGGCGATGGCCTTTGCCATGCCGGGCTCCGCCGCGCCCCTGCCGGACGCCGCGCACCAGGCGATCGAGCGGCTGGTGCGGACGCAGACGGCCGGCCTGCCGGGCGAAGCCAGCGTGACCTTCCGGGCCGGCCCGGCGCTGCCCGACTGCGACGCCGACTACGAAGCCTTCCTGCCCACCGGCAGCGCCCCCTGGGGCCGGGTGTCCATCGGACTGCGCTGCCGCAGCAGCCAGGACCCGTGGACGCGCTACGTGGCTGCCCGCGTGACGGTCCGGGGCCGCTATTTCGTCGCCGCGCGGGCGATTGCGCCAGGCGAGCCGTTCCGGCCCGGCGACTGGGTCGAGCGCACCGGTGACCTGAGCATGCTGCCGCGCTCGGTGGTCACCGACGAATCCGTCCTGCAGGGCGTGACCAGTTCGCAGCGCATCGCCGCCGGAGCGCCGCTGCGCAAGGACCTGTTGCGTGGCACGGTGGTGATCCAGCAGGGCCAGACGGTGCAGGTGGTGGCCCAGGGATCGGGCTTCACCATCAGCACCGAAGGCAAGGCCATGACCCGGGCCGAAGCCGGCGCCACGGTCCAGGCCCGCACCCGCGACGGCCGGCTGGTGACCGGCCTGGCCGACGAGGAAGGCCGTATCCAATTGGCGCAGTAGCGGGTTTTCCCGCTTCTGCGCCACCGTGGCCTAAAGTTTCGAATCCGTGCGCCGATATAGAAGGCAGCCCCACTGAGGAAACATCGTGAAGATCGACCCATCCGCGCCTTCGGCCACGTCGCCCGCCCGTCCCGCCAAACCTGGCGCTGCCGCCGCGACCGCTGCCAACGCCGCTGGAAGCACCAAGGACAGCACCGTGCAGCTCTCGGCCCAGGTTCATGCCATGCCCGGCCCGCCGGACGGCGAATTCGACGCCGCCCGCGTCGCGGCCATCCGCGAGGATATTCGCGCCGGCCGCTACCAGGTCGACCCGGAACGCATCGCCAGCGGCCTGCTCGACAGCGTGCGCAGCCTGCTCGGCCCGGAGAAGCCCGAATGAATGCCGCCTTCCTGGCCTGCCTGCAGGCGCAACTGGGCTGCATGGAGACGCTGCGCGAGCTCTTGGCCCGGGAGCAGGAGGCCATGGCCCAGAGCCGCTTCACCCAGTTGATGGACATCGGCGCGCGCAAGGAAGAACTGCTCGAGCGCCTGTCCGGACTGGACAGCCGGCGCGAGGCCGCGCAGCAGGCAGCCGGCTTCGAGCCCGGCCGCGCCGGCGCCGAAGCGGCGGCGATCGCCGGCGGCGACGTCACCCGCAAGGCGTGGTCCGACCTGCTGGCGCTCGCGGCCCGTGCCCGCGACGAGAACATGCGCAACGGCGCCACGGTCTGGGCGCACCTCGAATTCACCCAGCGGGCGCTGAATTTCCTGCAGTCGAGCGCACAGATGTTCTACGGCCCCGATGGCGCCCGGCGTTCCACCTCGGTCGGTGGCGGCACCCGCCTGGCGGCCGGCTGAGCGACGACGCCGCATGAACATCGCAATCCCTGCCGCGTCGCGGCCGCGCCAGACGCGCGCCGCGCCCCGCTTTTCCCTGACCGAGAGGCCCGCGCTGCTGGGCGGGCTGCTCGAGCGCCGCACCGAGCTGGCCGACGAGATCCGGCGCACGCAGGCGGCGCTGCGCAAGATGCACGAGGCGCTGCGCAGCCTGGACCACCTGATCCTGCTGGAAGACCCCTCGGCCGAACTGCCGCAGATCGCGGCCGCGCAGCTGCCGGACCGCCCCAAGATGCTCTCCACGCTCGCGCGTGGCGACGTCAGCCAGCTCAGCCTGGAGACGGTGCGCAAGGCCGGCGGCGCGGTGCTGACCTCGCGCGAGGTGACCGCCCAGGTGGTGCGGCTGCGCCAGCTGACGTTCCCGACGCGGCGCGAGGAGAGCGACTTCGCCTCCAGCGTCACGATGGCGCTGACGCGCCACGCGCGCCGCGGCCTCATCGAGAAGGTCGCCGCCGGCCAGCACCGGGAGGGGCATTGGCGTGCCCTGCCCGAAGGCGTCCTCCCGTCCCCGGGACCGGAAGGCCGCGGCCAGGCGGCCTGACGCCAACCGCCGCCTACGGCGTGCAGTGCGCGCGGAAGAACTCCAGCAGCCGATCCGGACAGACCTGCCGGATGGTGGCCCGGCCGCTGCGCCCGCGCTCGCCGGCATTGGCCTTGAGCAGGGCGTAGAGGCGGCGATCGTCGTCGTAGTACCGCGTCTCGCGAAACAGCGGCGCCGCCGTGACGCCCCATTCGCGCCGCAGCACCATCGTGTTGCCGTCGCACATCTCGTAGGGCACGCGGCGCGAAGGATCGTCGCCGACCGACTCGAACCGGTCCACGCCCAGGTCCTCGCCGGCGGGCGACAGGATGCGGCGCAGGCAGGTGGCCCACTGGCGCCCGTGCGCCGCCGCCAGCAGCGACTCGGCATGCTCGGGCGCCCAGGTGACGTCGTCGTCGGCGAAGGTCACCCAGGGCGTGGCGGCCGCCATCAGCCCGACCGCGCGCAGCGCCGAACCGGGCGCATGGCCCTGGACGCCGAAGCCGGCACCCAGCGCCAGGCTGAGGCGGCCCGGCCCCTGGTAGCCCGCCCAGGGCTTTGCGTCCGGCGCCCGGCGGTCGTCCCACAGCAGGATATGGAAGATGCGCGAGGCGCCCAGCGTCTGGGCGTCGATCGATGCGATCAGCGCGTCCAGGCCGGGCCGGCCGATGGTCGGCGTGATGACCGTGAGCAGGCGATCGCCCGGGTCCGGCCACATGGCACTCAGCCAGCTGCTTGCGGCGCGCGCCAGCTGTACCAGGCGTGGATCATCCCGGTCTGCGCGAACTGGACCGGCAGCTCGAACCCGCTCGCCGCGATGAGCGCCGCCACCTCGGCCGGCGGCAGGATGGCCACGTCGCGCGCGTAGGCGGCACGCATGCGCTCGACTGCCTCGGGCGTGACTTCGGCGCTGCTCATCAGCCGGAACCAGACCTCGAGCAGGCTGCGGAACTCGGGCGAACGGGTGTCGCCAGCCAGGTCCGAGCTCAGCAGCAGCCCCCCGGGGCGCAACCGCGCGCCGATGGCGCGGAAATACGCGCAGCGCTCCTCGCGCTGCAGCAGGAACTGGGAGACGAGCAGCGAGGTGGCCGCATCGAACGGGCCGCAGGAGGTGGGCAGCGAATCCACGTAGCCTCCGTGGAACTCGCAGCGGTCCGCGATCCCTTGCGCCTCGGCCTGGCGGCGGCAGACCTGCAGCATGCCGGCGGACGGCTCCACCGCCATGAAGCGCCAGCCCGGAAAGCGCCGGGCCAGGTCGATCATCTCGGCGCCGGTGCCCGCGCCGACGCACAGCACGCGCGAATCCTCGGGCAGTTGCGCGAACACCGCACTCGCCAGCAGGTGCACCGCCTCGCGCAGGGGCGCGAGCCTGGCCCATTGGCCGTCATATGACTCGGCCTGCTGGTCGAAGGTCCGTTCGAGCTCCTCGCGCTGCATGGCCGCTCAGCCGGCGCGCTTGTTGCGGATCGCCTTGGACGCGCGCGAATTCGGCTCGCGCCCGAGCGCTTCGCTGATGTAGACGCCCGCGTCGATCAGGCGGTCGAGGTCGATGCCGGTCTCGATGCCCATGCCGTGCAGCATGTAGACCACGTCCTCGGTCGCAACGTTGCCGGTGGCGCCCTTGGCATACGGGCAGCCGCCGAGGCCGGCGACGGAGGTGTCGTACTGCCACACGCCCATCTCCAGGCTGGCCAGCGTGTTCGCCAGCGCCTGGCCGTAGGTGTCGTGGAAGTGGCCCGAGACCTCGTCCACGCCGAAGTGCGCCAGCGTGGCCTCGATCGCGCGGCGCACCTTCACCGGCGTGCCCACGCCGATGGTGTCGGCCACGCCGACGTGCTGCACGCCGATGTCCTTCATCATGCCCGCCAGCATGCCCACGCGCTCGGGCGCAACCTCGCCCTCGTACGGGCAGCCCACCGTGCAGGACATGGCGCCGCGCACGAAGATGCCCTGCGCACGCGCCGCCTCCGCCACCGGGCGGAAGCGCTCGATGCTCTCGGCGATGGAGCAGTTGATGTTGCGCTGGCTGAACGCCTCGCTGGCGGCGCCGAAGACGACGATCTCGTCGGGCCAGGTCTCGCGCGGGCCGGCCACCGCCGCCTCGAAGCCCTTCATGTTGGGCGTGAGCACCGAGTAGCGCACGCCCTTCTTGCGCCGTATGCCGGCCATCACCTGCGCGTTGTCGCCCATCTGCGGCACCCACTTGGGGCTGACGTAGCTGGTGGCCTCGATCTCGGTCAGGCCGGCGTCCTGCAGGCGCTCGATGAGGCCGAGCTTGACTTCGGTGGGCACCGGCTACTTTTCGTTCTGCAGGCCGTCACGCGGGCCGACGTCGACCATCTTCACGCGGGTGGGGTACTTCATGGGGGCTCTCTGGTTGGCTCGTGTCCGTGGTTCAGTATCCGCGAACCGGATCGACCACGCCGGCAATGCGCTCTCCGCGGCCCAGCGCGCGGATCTTGCCGGCGATCTGGGCCACGGTCTCGTCGCGCAGGGTGCGCGCGGACGCATGGGGCGTGACGGTGATGCGCGGGTGGGCCCAGAAGGGATGGTCTTCGGGCAGCGGCTCGACCTGGAACACGTCCAGGGTCGCGCCGGCCAGGTGACCGCTGTCGAGCAGCGGGATCAGCTCGTCCTCCACCAGATGGCCGCCGCGCGCCACGTTGATGACGTAGCCGCCGGGGCGCAGCTGCGACAGCGTCTTGTGGCACAGGATGCCGCGCGTGTCCGGGGTCAGCGGCAGCAGGCACACGAGCACGCGGCTGGCGGCCAGGAACTGGCCCAGGCCGTCGTCGCCAGCGAAGCAGCGCACGCCGTCGATGTCCTTGGGCGTGCGGCTCCAGCCGTTGACCGGGAACTCGAAGTGCTGCACCGCCCGCGCCACGCGCTGGCCCAGCACGCCCAGGCCCATGATGCCCACCGGGAAGTCGGTGCGCAGCAGCGGCCGGCGGAAGGCCCACTCGCGCTCGCCGGCGGCGGCCTGGTAGGCATCCAGCTCGCGAAAGTGGCGGATGAGGGCATGGCACACGTATTCGGCCATCTGCACGGCCATGCCGCCGTCGTCGATGCGCACCAGCGCCGCCTGCGGCGGCATGCGCAGCCGCGTCAGCGCGTCGACGCCGGCGCCGATGTTGAACACGGCCTTGAGGCCCGGCTGCTCGTCCAGGAACTGCTGCGGCGGCACCCAGACCACGCCGAAGTCGGCCTGCGGCGCGCCGGGCGCCCAGGCGTCGACCTGCGCGTCGGGCAAGGCTTCGCGCAGCGCCTTGACCCAGGGTTCGGGACGGTTGTCGGTGAGGCAGACGGTGATCTTCATGCCGGCAAGCTTAACGGCGCCGCGCGCGCCGGCGCGGCTCAGGCCGCCAGGCGCAGCAGCTCCGCGCCCTCGGCCACCTGGTCGCCCGGCGCGTACAGCAGTTCCTCGACCTTGCCGTCGGCCGGCGCGGCGATGGTGTGCTCCATCTTCATGGCCTCCATCACGGCCAGCGGCTGGCCGCGCGTGACCGTGTCGCCCGCCTTGACGGCGAAGGACACCACCTTGCCCGGCATCGGCGCCGTCAGCCGGCCGCCCTCGGCCTGGGTGTCGCCGGCGTGGGCCAGGCGATCGATCGTGGCGATGCGGGTGGCGCCCTGGGCGCCGAAGACATGCGCGATGCCGCCGTGCGTGTCGATCCGCAGCGTGTGCCGCCGGCCGTTGAAGGCCACCTCGGTCTCGCCGTCGGGCAGGCGGCCGATCTGCAGCGGGCCGGCCGCGCCGCCGACCTCGAGTTCGAGCGCACCGCCGGGCAGGTAGCGCAACTCGGCCGCATGGGTCTGGCCGCCGAACTCGAAGCTGAAGGGCCGCACCGCGGCACCGGCCACGCGCCAGCCGTCGCGCCGGTCGAACGGATCGGGGCCGGCCGCCTCGGCCTCGCCCAGCAGCGTGTCGGCCACGGCCGCCGCGGCGGCCAGCGGCAGGCCCAGCGGCTCCTGGTCGAACAGCACGGCGCGCTCGCGCTCGATCAGCGCGGTGTCGAGCCTGGCCTGCGAGAACGATTCGGTGTGCAGCACCCGGCGCAGGAACTGCACATTGGTCGCCAGGCCGACGATGTGCGTCTGTGCCAGCGCGGCGTCGAGCCGTGCCAGCGCCTCGGCGCGGGTAGCGCCGTGCACGATCAACTTGGCGATCATCGAGTCGTAGAAGGGCGAGATCTCGCCGCCCTCGCGCACGCCGTCGTCGATGCGCACGCGGCTGCGCTGGAAGCTGGTGTGCTGCGGCGGCTTGCGGTAGACGTGCAGGGTGCCGGTGGCGGGCAGGAAGCCGTTGTCCGGGTTCTCGGCGCAGATGCGCGCCTCGATCGCATGGCCGTGGATGCGCAGTTCGTCCTGCGCCAGCGGCAGCGGCTCGCCGGCGGCCACCCGCAGCTGCCACTCGACGAGGTCCAGCCCGGTGATGGCCTCGGTGACCGGGTGCTCGACCTGCAGGCGCGTGTTCATCTCCATGAAGTAGAACTTCATGGCCTCGGGCTGGTCGTAGCCGCCGGTCTGCTCGACGATGAATTCGACCGTGCCCGCGCCGACGTAGTTGACCGCGCGGGCGGCGTTGACGGCGGCCTCGCCCATCTGGCGGCGCATGGCCTCGGTCATGCCGGGCGCGGGTGCTTCCTCCAGCACCTTCTGGTGGCGCCGCTGCACCGAGCAGTCGCGCTCGAACAGGTAGACGCAGTTGCCCTGGGTGTCGCCGAACACCTGGATCTCGATGTGGCGCGGGCGCTGCACGTATTTCTCGATCAGCACCGCGTCGCTGCCGAAGCTGTTGATCGCCTCGCGCTGGCACGAGGCGAGCGCGGCGGCGAAATCTTCCGAACGCTCGACGATGCGCATGCCCTTGCCGCCGCCGCCGGCACTGGCCTTGATCAGCGCCGGGTAGCCGATGCGGTCGGCCTCGCGCTGGAGCAGGTCCGGGCCCTGCTCGGCGCCATGGTAGCCGGGCACCAGCGGCACGCCGGCCTTCTCCATCAGGCGCTTGGATTCGGCCTTCAGGCCCATGGCGAGGATGGCCTCGGCCGGCGGGCCGATGAACACCAGGCCTGCCTTGGCGCAGGCCTTGGCGAAGTCTTCGTTCTCGCTGAGGAAGCCGTAGCCGGGGTGGATGGCCTCGGCGCCGGTGGCCTGGGCCGCCTCGATGATCTTCTCCCAGCGCAGGTAGCTGTCCCGCGGCGCGCTGCCGCCCAGGTGGACCGCCTCGTCGCAGGCCCGCACGTGGTTGGCGTGGGCATCGGCGTCGGAATACACCGCCACGGTCTGGATGGCCATGCGGCGCGCAGTGGCGGCAACCCGGCAGGCGATCTCACCGCGGTTGGCGATCAGTATCTTCCTAAACATGCTTGGTCTCCGCGGTGAGTTCGCCTGCGCCCGCTGCGCGGGCCATGCACTTTGCCTTCGGCGCTGCGCCGCTGCGCGGCAGGTCACCGCGGTTGGCGATCAGTATCTTCTTGAACATGTCATCAATCTCCGTTCGGAGTCTTTCGGGTGAAGGCAGGGCTCACGCCCGGATCGGGGCGGCCGCTGAAGATGCGCGCCACGCGCGAGAACAGCGCGCGCAAGAAGCGCCAGCTCTTGTGGATGAGCCAGATGCTCAGGACGATCAGCGCCAGCAGCACGACGCCGAAAACGAGCGGGTGGGCCAGCGCGAGCCACAGGCCGGCCGGCACGGCGCTGTCCTCGACCAGCGAGGCACCGACGTTGCTGAAGGGCTCGGGCGAGGTGTTGATGGCCGCGCGCGTAGTGGCCTTGGCCGCATGCGAGGTGGCGGCCAGGCTGCCGCCGACCAGCGCCGCCGCCACGGCCATGGCGGCATGGTCGGCGCCGAACACGCCGGCCGCGAGCGCGGCGCCGGCGGGCACCCGGATCACCGTGTGCACCATGTCCCACAACGAATCCAGCCCGGGGATCTTGTCGGCGAAGAACTCGACGAAGAGCATGAAGCCGCTGGCCACCAGGACCACGGGATGCGCCAGCAGCTGCAGGCCCTGCGGCAACGGGACCCAGCCGAGGTAGCCGGCCAGGCCGGCGAGGAACACCACCAGGTACAGCCGCACGCCGCTGGCCCAGCCGAGGGCACCGGCCAGGGCCAGGAGCTGCGGCATGCTGAGCGCGTCGAGCGTGTTCATGGTGGTGACGTGTCCTGGCGCGGGCTACTTGCCAGCGCCCTGCACCCAGGAAGGCTTGCGCTTCTCGAGGAAGGCGCGAAGGCCTTCCCTGCCTTCGTCGCTGGCACGCAAGCGCGCGATGCGCTCCACTGTGTCCTGCGACAGCGCCTCGGTGATCGGCTGGCCGGCCATGTCGCGCCACAGGCGCTTGCTTTCCTGCACCGCGACCGGGCCGGCGGCAGCGATGCTGCGCAGCACCTCGTCGACTTTGGTGTCGAGCGCATCCGGCGCCACGATCTCGTGCACGAAGCCGATGCGGTGCGCCTCGGCCGCGCCGAAGCGCTCTGCCGTGAGGAAGTAGCGCTGCGCCGCGCGCGCGCCCATGGCACGGATGACATAGGGGCTGATGGTCGCGGGGATCAGGCCGATCTTCACTTCGGACAGGCAGAAGTTCGCCGTGTCGGCGGCGATGGCGACATCGCACACCGCCACCAGGCCCATGCCGCCGGCGTAGACGTCGCCGTGGATGCGCGCGATCACCGGCAGGCGGCTGCGTTCCAGCGTGCGCAGCATGCGCGGCAGGCCGGCGGCGTCCTCGAGGTTCTGCTCGTGGGTGTAGCCGGCGGCCTTCTTCATCCAGTTTAGGTTGGCGCCGGCGCAGAAGGCCGGGCCGCGCCCGCCCAGCACGACGGCGCGCACGCCGGGCGCCGCCTCGGCCTGGACGAAGGCCTCGCCCAGTTCGCGGATGAAGACGTCGTCGATGGCATTGCGCATTTCCGGCCTGTCGAGCCAGATGCGCGCCACCGCACCGTCGATGGCCAGTTCAAGGGTGGTGAATTCGCTGTTGCTGCTCATGTCGCGCCGCGCGCCTCCTGCTGTAGCTGATAGACCCAGTCCAGTTCGGGGCCGGGAAAGCCCATCGACGTGAGTGCGGCAGACAACTGGCCGCGGTGGTGGGTCGCATGGTTGAAGACATGGCCGAGCGCGGGCGCGAAGGGAATGCGCACCGTCTCGCCGTTGTTGCGGGTGTAGCTGAGGTCGCCCGCCAGCCGCTCGGCGTCGGCGCCGGCCAGCCAGCGCGGCCAGCGCTGCACGGCCTGGCGCAGCGCGGCCACCAGGGGATCGCGCTCGTGATAGAGCTCGGTGTCGAGCGCCATGCGCGGCGAGACGCCCTGCGCGAAGCGGGCATGCCAGATGTTGTCGGTCACCAGCAGGTGGTTCACCGTGCGATGCACCGAGCCGAAGTACAGGCCGCAGTCGCGGTGCCACTGCTCGTCGCCCAGGTGCGCCAGGCTCTTGCCGAGCAGCAGCTCGGTGGCCCACGCGTGATAGCGGGCCAGGCGGATGAAATAGTCGATCAGCTGCATGCTGCCTGCACTCCTTCGAGGGCTACATCCGGAACACGCCGAACCGCGGCTCCGGCACCGGCGCGTTGCGGGCGGCGGCCAGGCCCAGCGCCAGCACGCGGCGGGTGTCGGCCGGATCGATGATGCCGTCGTCCCACAGGCGGGCGGTGGCGTAGTAGGGATGGCCCTGCCGCTCGTACTGGTCGCGGATGGGCTTCTTGAACGCCTCTTCCTCGTCCGCGCCCCACTGTCCGCCCCTGGCCTCGATGCCGTCGCGCTTGACCGTGGCCAGCACGCTGGCGGCCTGCTCGCCGCCCATCACGCTGATGCGCGCGTTGGGCCACATCCACAGGAAGCGCGGCGAGTACGCGCGGCCGCACATGCCGTAGTTGCCGGCCCCGAAGCTGCCGCCGATGATGATGGTGAACTTGGGCACGCTGGCGGTGGCCACGGCGGTGACCATCTTGGCGCCATGGCGGGCGATGCCCTCGTTCTCGTACTTGCGTCCCACCATGAAGCCGGTGATGTTCTGCAGGAACACCAGCGGGATCTTGCGCTGGCAACACAGCTCGATGAAGTGCGCGCCCTTCTGCGCGCTCTCGGAGAACAGGATGCCGTTGTTGGCCACGATGCCTACCGGCATGCCCTCGACGGCGGCGAAGCCGCACACCAGCGTGGTGCCGAAGCGCGCCTTGAACTCGTGGAATTCGCTGCCGTCCACGATGCGGGCGATGATCTCGCGCACGTCGAACGGCTTGCGCGTGTCGGTGGGAATCACGCCGTAGAGCTCGGCGGCGTCGAACGCCGGCGGCCGCGGCGGCAGGTCGGCCGGCGCGGCCTCCGCTCGCGCGGCATTCAGATTGCCCACGGCCTCGCGCGCCAGCGCCAGCGCGTGCAGGTCGTTCTGCGCCAGGTGGTCGGCCACGCCGGACAGGCGCGTGTGCACGTCGCCGCCGCCCAGATCCTCGGCCGACACCACCTCGCCGGTGGCCGCCTTCACCAGCGGCGGGCCGCCCAGGAAGATGGTGCCCTGCTTCTGCACGATGATCGACTCGTCGCTCATGGCCGGCACGTAGGCGCCGCCGGCCGTGCACGAGCCCATCACCACCGCGATCTGGGCGATGCCCTGGGCGCTCATGTTGGCTTGGTTGTAGAAGATGCGGCCGAAGTGGTCCCGATCGGGAAACACCTCGTCCTGGTTCGGCAGGTTGGCGCCGCCGGAATCGACCAGGTAGATGCACGGCAGGCGGTTCTGCTGCGCGATCTCCTGCGCGCGCAGGTGCTTCTTGACGGTCATGGGGTAGTAGGTGCCGCCTTTGACCGTGGCGTCGTTGCACACGATCATGCAGTGAACGCCCTTGACGCGGCCGATGCCGGCGATGAGGCCGGCGCCCGGCGCGTCGCCGTTGTACATGCCGTATGCGGCCAGCGGCGACAACTCCAGGAACGGCGTGCCCGGGTCCAGCAGTTGCGCCACGCGGTCGCGCGGCAGCAGCTTGCCGCGGGCCGTGTGCTTGGCGCGCGCGGCCTCGCCGCCGCCGGCCTCGACGCCGGCGAACTGGGCGCGCAGGTCGTCGATCAGCGCGCGCATGGCAGCCGCGTTGGCCTGGAAGGACTCCGAACGGGGGTTGAGTTGGGAGACGAGTTTGCTCATGAATGCCTTCTGTTCTGGCGCCGCGAAGCCGGGCTGCGCGATGATGCGGGGCCAAGGCCCAGCTTCGCGGCCGACCTGCCGATGCCGACGTGGATACCGTTGAAACCGTTCTTCTGATGCTGATGCTGGGCGCGGTGACCGGCGTGGCCGCCCGCTACCTGCGCGCCATTCCGCTGCCGCTGATCCAGATCGCGCTGGGTGCGCTGCTGTCCTGGCCGCGCCAGGGGCTGCACGTGGCGTTCGATCCGGAACTGTTCCTGCTGCTTTTCATTCCGCCGCTGCTGTTCTCGGACGGCTGGCGCATTCCCAAGCGGGAGTTCTTCGCGCTGTACAAGCCGATCCTGCGTCTGGCCCTGGCGCTGGTACTGGCCACGGTGCTGGGCCTGGGCTGGCTGATCCACTGGATGATCCCGCAGATGCCGCTGCCGGTGGCTTTCGCCCTGGCCGCGGTGGTCTCGCCGACCGACGCCGTGGCGGTCTCGGCGATCACCCGCAACCTGGGCATGCCGGCGCGCACCATGCACATCCTCGAAGGCGAGTCGATGCTCAACGACGCCTCCGGCCTGGTGGCGCTGAAATTCGCCGTTGCCGCCACCGTCACCGGCGCTTTCTCGTGGAGTGGCGTGGCACGCGAATTCGTGTGGGTGGCGGTGGGCGGGCTGGCCGTCGGGGTCGGGCTGGGCTGGGGCTTCGCCTGGCTGCGCGAGTTGATCACCCGCCGTCTGGGCGACCTGGCGGCCACGCAGATGGTGATGCTGCTCCTGCTGCTGCCCTTTGCCGCCTACATGCTGGGCGAGCGCGTCGGGGTCTCGGGCATCCTGGCCGCGGTGGCGGCCGGCTTCGCCACCAACTTCGCCGACCTGCGGCGCGGCGAGTTCATCGGCGAGCGCATGCAGAGCGCCGGCGCCTGGGCCATGCTGGAATCGTCCTTCAACGGCGCCATCTTCCTGTTGCTGGGGCTGCAGTTGCCGTCGATCGTCACCGGCATGGAAGGCTCGGGCTACGGCGGCTGGCAGCTCGCCGGCTACGTGCTGGCCCTTACCGCCGCCCTGCTGGCGCTGCGCTGGGGCTGGCTGGTGCTGGCCATGCAGGGCCGCCTGCTCAAGGCGCGCCTGGCCGGCGATGCCGGCGCGCGGCGCACCTGGCTGACCGAGCTGGCGGCCACACTGGCGGGCATCCGCGGCGCGGTGACGCTGGCCGGCGCCTTGTCGGTGCCGCTGATGCTGGACGCGGACACGCCCTTCCCCGCGCGCGACCTGCTGGTCTTCCTGGCCACCGGCACCATCATCGTCACGCTGGTGCTGGGCAGCATCGGCCTGCCGCTGGTGCTGCGCCGGCTGCCGCCGGCAAGCGAGACGCGCGAGGTGCGCGAGGAGCGCGCGGCCAGGCTGGCCGCCTGCCGCGCGGCGGTGACCGACCTGGCCCTCGACCCGGACCGGCCCGAAGCCGGCGACGCCGACTGGATGGCCCAGTACCAGGAGACGGTCGGCCGACTGACGCAGGACTACCGCCGCCGCATGAGCCTGCTCGACGACGGCAGTGCCGACGCCGGCTCGCCCGAGGCGCAGGCCGAGACGCCGCTGGCGCAGCAGCAGCGGCGCCAGCGCTACCTGCTCGAACTCGAGATGCGCCTGAAGTGCCTGCATGTCGAACGCGACGCGCTGTATGCCGAGCGGTTCGCCGAGCGCATCAACGACGAATCGCTGCGCACGCTGGTGGCCGAGCTCGACCTGTCCGAGATCTCGTTGCGCCGGCGGGTCAAGGTGGCGCAGCAGACCGCCGCCGCCGGCGTCGCGCGGACGGCGGGCGATGATGGCTGACTCGCAGGAGCCGGGGCTTGGCGGACGGGACACGGTGGCGTGGCGCAAAAGCCGGCGGCGTCAGGCGGTCCGGTCGGCCGTCAGGCCGAGCTCGGACGCCATCTGCTCGCGGATCCTGAACTTCTGGATCTTGCCGGTCACGGTCATCGGGAACGCGTCGACGAAACGGATGTAGCGCGGCACCTTGTAGTGCGCAATCTGCCCCTTGCAGAAATCGCGCACCTCTTCCTCGGTGACCGACTGGCCCGGCTTGCGGATGATCCAGGCGCACAGCTCCTCGCCATAGCGCCTGTCGGGCAGCCCGACCACCTGCACGTCCTGCACCTTGGGGTGGCGGTACAGAAACTCCTCGATCTCGCGCGGGTAGATGTTCTCGCCGCCGCGGATCACCATGTCCTTGATGCGGCCGACGATGTTCACGTAGCCCTCGTCGTCCATGGTGGCGAGGTCGCCGGTGTGCATCCAGTGCTCGGCGTCGATCGCCTCGGCGGTCTTTTCCGGGTCGTCCCAGTAGCCGTGCATGACCGAGTAGCCGCGGGTGCACAGCTCGCCGCGCTCGCCGCGCGGCACGATGGCGCCCGATTCGGGGTCGATGATCTTGACCTCCAGGTGCGGCTGCACCGTGCCGACGGTGGCCACGCGCTTGTCCAGCGGCGTGTCGGTGCTGCTCTGGCAGCTGACCGGGCTGGTCTCGGTCATGCCGTAGGCGATGGTGATCTGCGACAGGTGCATCTGCTCGACCACCCGCTTCATCACCTCGATCGGGCAGGGCGAGCCGGCCATGATGCCGGTGCGCAGGGTCGACAGGTCGAACTCGCCAAAGCGCGGATGGTCCAGCTCGGCGATGAACATGGTCGGCACGCCGTGCAGGCCGGTGCACCGCTCGGCCTGCACCGTCTCGAGCACGGTGAGCGGATCGAAGCCGTCGTTCGGGTAGACGATGGCCGAGCCATGCGTCAGGCAGGCCAGGTTGCCCAGCACCATGCCGAAGCAGTGGTACAGCGGCACGGGAATGCAAAGGCGGTCATCCGGCCCGAGCTTCATGCATTCGCCGATGAAGAAGCCGTTGTTCAGGATGTTGCGGTGCGTCAGCGTGGCGCCCTTGGGGAAGCCGGTGGTACCGCTGGTGAACTGGATGTTGATGGGGTCGCCGGCGCCCAGCGCGGCCTGCACCTGCGCCACGCGCGGGTCGTGCGCATCGCCGCTGGCGAGCAGGTCGGAAAAGCGCTGCATGCCGGGCTCGTCGCCACCCTGCCCGGCCGGCGCGTCGATCCACACCACGCGCGCGAGCTGCGGCAAGCGGGCCGAGGCCAGGGCACCCGGCGCAGCGGCGGCCAGCTCGGGCGCCAGCTCGCGCAGCATGCCCAGGTAGTCGCTGGTCTTGAAGCGCGCCATGGTCACCAGCGCCTTGCATCCGACCTTGTTGAGCGCATATTCGACCTCGGCCGTGCGGTAGGCCGGGTTGATGTTGACCAGGACGAGCCCGACCTTGGCGGTCGCGATCTGCATGAGCACCCAGGCCACGTTGTTGTGCGACCAGATGCCCACCCGGTCGCCCGGCACGAGCCCTGTGCGCAGCAGGGCGCTGGCCAGGCGGTTCGACGCGGCCTGCAACTCGCGGTAGGTGAAGCGCTGGCCTTCGTGCCGGCTGACCAGCGCTTCGCGGTCGGGCTGGCGCGCGACCATGTCGTCGAAGAAATCGCCGATGGTCTGCTCGATCAGCGGCACGTCGGTGGCGCCCTTGGCGTCGCTCTGGCTCATCGCTTGTCTCCTTGTCGTTCTTGCGCGGGCGGGCGGCCCGCCGGCCTCAGGCCGTCTCGTTGAACAGCTCGCGGCCGATGAGCATGCGGCGGACCTCGCTGGTGCCGGCGCCGATCTCGTAGAGCTTGGCGTCGCGCCACAGGCGCTCGACCGGGAAGTCCTTGGTATAGCCGACGCCGCCCAGCGCCTGGATGGCCTCGCCGGCCATCCACGTCGCCTTCTCGGCCGAGTAGAGGATGGCGCCGGCGGCGTCCTTGCGGAAGGTCCGCGCGTGGTCCTGGCGGTCGCAGGCCTTGCCCACCGCGTAGACGTAGGCGCGGGTGGCCTGCCAGGTGCTGTACATGTCGGCGACCTTGCCCTGCATGAGCTGGAATTCGCCGATGCTCTGGCCGAACTGCTTGCGCTCGTGCACGTAGGGAAGCACCGCGTCCATGCAGGCGGCCATGATGCCCAGCGGGCCGCCCGAGAGCACGGCGCGCTCGTAGTCCAGGCCGCTCATCAGCACCTTGGCGCCATTGCCTTCGCCGCCCAGCACGTTTTCCTCGGGCACCTCGCAGTTGTCGAAGAACAGCGGGTAGGTGTTGGAGCCGCGCATGCCCAGCTTGTCGAGCTTGTTGCCGGCCGAGAAGCCCTTGAAGCCCTTCTCGACGATGAAGGCGGTCATGCCGCGCGCGCCCATCTCCAGGTCGGTCTTGGCGTAGATCACCAGGGTGTCGGCGTCGCCGCCGTTGGTGATCCACATCTTGCTGCCGTTGAGCACGTAGCAGCCGTCCTTCTTCTCGGCGCGCAGCTTCATGCTGACCACGTCGGAGCCGGCGTTGGGTTCGCTCATCGCCAGCGCGCCCACGTGCTCGCCGCTGACCAGCTTGGGCAGGTACTTCTTCTTCTGCGCATCGCTGCCGTTGCGGTGGATCTGGTTGACGCACAGGTTGGAGTGCGCGCCATAGGACAGGCCGACCGAAGCGGAGGCGCGCGAGACCTCTTCCATGGCGATGATGTGCGCCAGGTAACCCAGCTCGGTGCCGCCGTATTCCTCCTTGACCGTCATGCCGTGCAGGCCCAGCTCGCCGAGCTTGCGCCAGAGGTCATGCGGAAAGAGGTTGTCGCTGTCGATGCGCGCCGCGCGCGGCGTGATCTCGTGCGCGGCGAAGTCGCGCACCGCGTCACGCAGCGAATCGAGCGTCTCGCCAAGGTCGAAGTTCAGGCCGGGATCGTGCATGTCGCTTGTCTCCTTCAAGAGGCTGCCCGCGTGGACGTCACCACGGCTTCGCGCCATGGCGGCCATGCGAAAAATCGCAGCTTACGCCCGGCAGCGGCGCAAATGGCGCCACAATAGTTGCAAATCGCGCCACCACTTCGAGCCACCAGATGTCCACGCCCGCCCTGCGCGGCCAGCCCCGCGCCGCCACGCCCATGGCGTTCGTCCAGGCGATCGTCCGCGCTTACGCGCGCTACGGGAAGGACCCGGCGGCGGCGTTGCAGCAGGCACAGATCGCGCCGCGCGACGTGCGCAATCCGCAGGCCCGGGTGACGGCTGCGCAGTTCGAGACCCTCTCCGGCCATGCCATGCAGGAGCTGGACGACGAGGCCCTGGGCTGGTTCGGCCGCCGCCTGCCCTGGGGCAGCTACGGCATGCTGTGCCGCGCGTCGATCAGCGCCCCCAACCTCGGCGTGGCCATCAAGCGCTGGTGCCGCCACCACTGGCTGCTGGCCGACGACATCCGCATCGAGCTGCACATCCAGGGCGGGCTGGCCACCGTCTCGGTGATCGAGCTGCGGCCGCTGGGCGAGTTCCGCGAGTTCTGCCTGGTGACGATGCTGCGCTTCCTCCACGGGTTCGCCAGCTGGGCGATCGACTCGCGGGTGTCGTTGCGCGAGGCGGCATTCCCGCATCCGGCGCCGCCGCATGCCGAGGCCTATCCGCTCATGTTCTGCGAGCGGGTGCTGTTCGGCGCCGATCACGCCAGCTACAGCTTCGACGAGCGCTACCTGCAGCTGCCCCTGCATCGCGACGAACGGGCACTGCGCGTGATGCTGCGGCGCGCCCTGCCGCTGACGGTGCTGCAGTACCGGCGCGACCGCCTGCTGGGCCAGCGGGTGCGGGAGCTGTTGCGCACCCGGCCGCAGGAAACCGGCAATGCGCAGGCCCTGGCCACGCTGCTCAACGTGTCTGCGCGCACACTGCATCGCCAACTGCAGGAGGAAGGCATGACGCTGCAGGCGCTCAAGGACGAGGTCCGGCGCGAGTCGGCCATCGCGCTGCTGCGCCGCGGCGGCCCGCAGCGGCCGATCAAGCAGGTGGCGCTGGCGGTGGGGTTTCGCAACGAGAAGAGCTTCGCGCGTGCGTTCCGCCAGTGGACGGGCAGCACGCCGGGCGAGTTCCGCGAGCAGGATCGCTGAAGCGACGATGCCCGCTCGCGCTCAGCGTTGCTGCTGCTGGCGCGCCCTCGCCTGCTCGGCCTGGCGTCGCGCCTGCTCCTGCTGCTGCGCCTGCTCCATCTGCACTTGCTGCTGGTGCAGCAGATCCTCGCGGCGGGTCTGCTGCAGGCGCCGGGCCTGATCCTGCTGAACCTGCAGCTGGTTGCGCTGCTGGGTCCATTGGTCCTGCGTGCGCTGGTCGCGCCGCGCCTGGTCCACCCGATCGCGTTGCTGGCGGTCCTGACGGGCGCGTTCCTGCCGTGCCTCCTCGTGCCGGCGCGCGGCCTGTTGCTGGCGCTGCTGCGGCGTCGCCTGCGCCACTTGCACCGATGGCTGCCATTGGAAAGGTTGCGACGCCTGGGGCACGGGCTCGCCTGTGGCCGTAGGCTGCAAGGTGCGCTGCGCCCAAGCGCCACCGGCAAGCGACATGACTGCCGCCGCCAACGTCACGCAGCGGCCCGAGTGCAAAAGGAGTTGCGAAGCCATGTCCCCATGCTAGCCGTGCGCGCGTGGCGCGCTTGCCGGCCAGCCGCGGCGGTGGCTGTCGGAACAGGCGCCGCGTTGCTCAGGCGTCGTGCATGCGGTGCGCCGCCAGCACGGCCGGCAGCTGCGCCATGTCGACGAAGATATGCACCACGCCAATGGCGCGCAGCGCGTCGGCGCTGCTGTGGCCCAGCCCGCCCGGGCTGTAGCCGAACACGGTCGCGCCGGCGGCGAGCCCGGCCATGGCGCCGGTGACGGTGTCTTCGACCACCGCGCAGCGGCGCGGGTCGGCGTCGAGCGCACGGGCGGCGGCGAGGTAGACGTCCGGGGCCGGCTTGGAGCGCGGCATCTCGTGGCCGCTGAACACCCGCCCCTGGAAGGCGTCGAGCAGGCCGATCTTTTCCAGCTGCAGTTCCACCTTGAGGCGGTCGGCGCCGGAAGCGCAGGCGATGCGCCCGCCCAGGCGCGCATGCAGCGCGCGCACCGCGGCCGGCGCGCCGGCAATCTCGACCAGCTCGCGGTCGAGCGCCTCGTTGCGGCGTTCGCGGAACTGCGCCAGCCATTCGGACGTGATGCGAGTGCCGGTGTGCGATTCGATCAGGTCGATCTCGTCCTTGACCGCCTTGCCGACAAATGTGCGCATGCAGTCGGCAAGGGACATGGACCAGCCCAGCTCCTCGAGCATGTCGCGCAGCACGCGGTTGGTGATGGGTTCGGAGTCGACCAGGACGCCGTCGCAGTCGAACAGCACGGCGTCGAAGGGAATGGGGCTCATGCGGGGAGTCGGAAGGAAAGAGTCCGGCGCGGCCTTCAGCCGGCGCCGGCGGCCGGGTCGCCGGCCGCGTCCACATAGTACCAACGCGCCAGGCCGTCCGCGCCGCGCTCGCGCACGAAGCGGCTGCGTTCGGCCAGGCGCGTGGCCCGGCCGCCGGCGTCCCGCACGCGCGCCACGAACTCGACTTCGGCATGCGTGTCGTCGATGCGGCGGTGCGACTTGACCGACAGGCCGAGCCAGCGCGCGCCGGGCTCGAAATCGAGCGAAGCCGGCCGCTGGCCGGCATGCCAGGTGGCGAGCAGGTAGTCGGCGCGCTCGCGCACGAAGGCGCTGTAGCGCGAGCGCATGAGCGATTCGGCATCCGGGGCGGGCCGGCTGTCGAAGTGGTCGAGGTAGCGGCCGCAACAGTCGGCGTAGGCGAGCGCGCGGCCGCGCGTGTCGGTGCGACCGCAGGGACAGGGAATTTGGTCGTTCATGCTCGTGAAGTGTCGCTGACAGGCGGCGGCCCAGGACTCAGAACGGCCGCTGCGGCGCCGTGGCGCAGGCCGTCACCAGCCATTCGCGGAAGGCCTTCATCGCCGCGGTGGGCCGGCGCGACTTGAGCGAGGTGAGCCAGTAGGCGCCGCGCGCCAGTTCCTGTGCAAACGGCTGCACCAGCCGGCCCTGCTGCAGTTCGCGCGAGAACAGCCGCACCGGCAGCAGGGCCACGCCGGCGCCCTGCGCGGCCGCTTCGGCAAGCGCCAGCGACGAATCGAAGACGGTGCCGCGCAACACCGGGCAAGCCGTGCCGGTGGCCGCGAACCAGTCGGTCCATTCGTCGGCGCGGTACGAGCGCAGCAAGGTCTCGCGGGCCAGGTCGGCCGGCACGCGCAGCCGCGCCGCCGTCGCCGGCGCGCACATCGGCGACAGCGGGGCCTGCAGCAGCGCGTCGGCGCGCGTGCCATGCCAGGCGCCGTCGCCGAAGCGCACGGCAAAGTCGAGCCCCTCGGCCGCCAGGTCGACCCGGTTGTTGTGCGTCTGCAGGCGCAGGTCGACGAACGGGCAGGCCTCCTGGAACTGGCGCAGCCGCGGCAGCAGCCAGCCCACGGTGAAGGTGGCCACGGCCCCGACGGTGAGCACCTCGCGCGGACGCGCATCGCCCAGCTGCGCCAGCGCGGCACCGACGCGCGAGAACGATTCGGCCACCACGGGCAGCAGCGACTGCCCCTCGTCTGTCAGCGCCAGGCCGCGCGGCAGGCGCCGGAACAGCGGCCGGCCCAGGCGCTGCTCGAGATTGCGGATGTGCTGGCTCACCGCCGTCTGCGTCACGTGCAGTTCCTCGGCGGCGCGGGTCAGGTTCAAGTGGCGCGCGGCAGCCTCGAAGGCGCGCAGCGCGTTGAGCGGCAGGTGCATGGTGGGCCAGTTTTTCTTGGGTCCGGCCGCGCTTCTTGTCGATGGTGCGGACGGCGGGATGTGCCTATTGTCGAGGGCATTCCCTGACCACGGAGATCCTGTTGATGATGAGAAGACGCGAATTTTCCTTTGGCCTGGCCATGTCGGCATTGATGGCCGGCACGGCGGGCGCGGCCCCTGCGGCCGCAGGCAAGCAAGCCGGCGCGGCCTGGCGCGCCGGCATGGCGCGCATCGAGGCAGGCACGGGCGGCCGCCTGGGCGTGGCCATGCTCGACACAGGCTCCGGGCTGGCACTGGGCTGGCGCGAGAACGAACGCTTCGCCATGTGCAGCACCTTCAAGCTGATGCTGGCGGCCTGGATGCTGGCGCTGGTGGACCAGGGCCGCGAGCGGCTGGACACCCGCATCGAGTACGGGCCGGAGGTACTGGTGCCCTATTCGCCGGTCTCCGGCCCGCACGCCGGCCCACGCCGCGAAGGCAAGGAGCCCGGCGGCGGCCTGACCGTCGCCGAGCTGTGCGACGCGGCCGTGACGCTGAGCGACAACAGCGCGGCGAACCTGCTGCTGGCGCGCCACGGCGGGCCGGCCGGCCTGACCGCCTTCATGCGCACGCTCGGCGACCCGGTGAGCCGGCTCGACCGCAACGAGCCGGGCCTGAACGAGGCCGCCGTGGGCGACGAGCGCGACACCACGACGCCGGCCGCGATGCTGCGCTCGATGCGCAAGGTGATGCTGGGCGAGGCGCTGTCGCCGGCGGGCCGCGCGCAACTGGTCGCCTGGGCCACCGGCAACCGCACCGGCGACAAGCGGCTGCGCGCCGGCGTGCCCGGCTGGCGTGTCGGCGACAAGACCGGCACCGCCGGCGAAAGCGGCACGGCCAACGACATCGGCGTGTTCTGGCCGCCCGGCGGCGCGGCGCCGGTGCTGGTGACCTGCTACCTGACGCGGGCGACGGTGCCCGCCGCGCAGCAGGACGCGGCGATCGCCGAGGTGGCGCGCAGTGTCTCGGCGGCGATTGGGGGCCGAAGCCGGACGGGCTGAACGTCCGCGCGCGCGCTCAGCGCCCCGCTTCGTCGGCCGCCAGCAAGGCCCGCAGCCGGCGCGCGTCAGCCGGCTTGTACAGCAGCGGATACCCGGCGCGCTCGACCTCGGTGCGGTGCTTGGCGGCGGTCTCGCCGGTCAGGATCGCCACCCGCCGCACTTTGCCCACACCGTGCAGCGCCTGCGCCGCGGCCAGGCCGGACAAGCCGCTGCCCAGGCGCAGGTCGCCCAGCAGGAGGTCGAACTCGCCGGCGAGCTCCCAGGCCTCGCCGGGGTTGGCCGCCAGCGCCACGTCGTGGCCCCAGCCGCGCAACAGCGTCGCCATGGCACGGCGCACCGGCTCCTCGTCGTCGAGCACCAGCACGCGGCGCGGCGTCGCGTCCTCCAGCGGCGCCGGCGCGGTGTCCGCCGGCGCGTCGCCGGGCGGCGCGGCCGGCAGCGTCAGGCTGAAGACGCTGCCACGGCCGGGTTGCGAACGCAGGTGGATGCGCGACTGCAGCATGCGCGCCATGCTGGCCACGAGCGACAGGCCGAGCCCCAGCCCGCGGCTGCGGTCGCGGCCCGGGTTGTCGAGCTGGAAGAACGGCTCGAACACCTCCTCGCGGTGCGCCGTGTCGATGCCGATGCCCGAATCGCGCACCTCCAGCCGCCAGGCCGGCCCGGCGTCCGTGTGCGCGCGGCGCACCGCCACCAGCACCGTGCCGCGCGACGTGTACTTGATGGCGTTGTCGACCAGGTTGCCCAGGAGCCGCGACAGCACGCGCTCGTCCGATCGCACCGCCGCGTCCGTGGCGGCGAAGCGCAGGGTCAGGCCCTTGGCCGAGGCCATCGGCTGGAAGCGGCTGCGCAGCGAACGAAAAAGCGGCGCCAGTCGCACCGGCTCCATCGTGGCCTGCAAGCCGTCACCGTCGAACTGGGCGATGTCGAGCAAGGCGTCGACCGAGGTGCGCAGCGCATCGACGCTGTCGCGCATGGCGCGCAGGGTCTCGCGCGTGGGCGGCTGCACCGGGCTGAGCGCGTCGACGAAGATGGACAGCGCATGCATCGGCTGGCGCAGGTCGTGGTTGGCGGCGGCGAAGATGCGCGCGCGCTGCGCCGCCAGTTGCGCCACCTGGTCGAGCTCGCGCGACAGCGCCTGGGTCAGCCGCGTGTTCTCGAAGCCGGTGTTCATCGATTCCACGATCAACCGGTGCTGCTTGTGCGAGTAGTACAGCGCCGACCACAACTGCAGCACCACCAGCGCGCCCATCAGGATGGTGACGTTGTCCCCTTCCCATATCAGGCGGACCGACAGGCTCAGGTAGCCCGGCACGGCGAACAGCACCGCGGCCCGCCACCACTGCGAGATCGCCATGGTCGAGGCGCTGGTCATGGCGCTGATGAAAAAATACATCAGCAGGATGTAGGCCAGTTGCCCGCTGGGAAAGAACAACCACGGCGCCAGCGCCCACACCACGCCCGGGAACAGCATGCGCGTCTCGAGGTCGCGCCGGATTCGGAAGGCGTCCTGCACGCCATAGGTCTCCGGCCGCTCGCGGTGCAGGTGGAAGTACATGTGCACCTGCATGCCGTGGACCATCACCGCCCACACCAGCGTGCCCTTGTCGCCGGTCATGATCAGGAAGGTGATCCAGAACACCGCCGCCACCAGGCCAGCCGAGAAAGGCGTGTCGCGCGTGTCCAGCACGTACGCCTGCGCCAGGCGCTGGTCCACCAGCGGGTTGGCATGCGGCGTGTCGGTCCAGAGGTGGCTCAGGCCCCGCAGCAGACCGGCCACCCGACCGCGCTCGGTGGGAGCGATGGCGTCAGGCATAAGTAGACACAATTGTTGCCGAAACGGGACAACTGTGCTCGCGCCTTCCCGCCGCTTTCGGGGGCCTTGCGCCTTTTTCAACATCTGCGGCAGATCATGGTGCGCGGGGCCGACCCGCTCAGAACGGCGCGTCGGCGTCCACGGCCGCCTCGGGCGGCGCCTCGCCACCACCCGGCCGGCGATTGAGCTGGTCCAGCAGATTCATCACCTGCTTGCGCAGGCCGGTGTTCTCGGCGGTGAGCTCGGCCACGCGCTTGCGCAACGCCTCGACCGTATCCCCCGCGGCGGAGGCGTCGGCGCCGGGTTCGCCTGCCGCCGCGTCGCCGGCGGGTTCGGCGCCCGGCTCGCGCGGCTTGCGCCTGGCTTCGCGCGCGCGCTTGGCCGCCTGCTTGAGCTCGTCCTTGCCGGCGCTGGCGGCGGCAACCTGCTCTTCGGCCGGCAAGGTGGAGACCACGGCCGCGGCGTTCAGCGAAATGTCGCCGGACTTGATGGCCGCCACGAGCTCGGGCGTCGCCTGCTTCTGGATCTTCTCGATCATGGCGACCTGCGTGTTGGTCAACCGCGCCGCACGTGCCAGGGCCTCGCGCGTGGCGAGCGCCTGCGCGGCGGCGTCATCCGCGCCAGGGCCGCTCGCCTCCTCGCGCGGCGCGGGCACCTCGGCGTCCTGCGGCGCCGCGGCGGCGCGCGCGCGGCGCTGCGCCACGATCTCGCGCTTGCGCAAGGCCAGCACGCCGCGCTGGAAGTCAGAGACGCTGCGCCGGCCCAGGTGCTGGTCGATCATCCACAAGTGCACGTCTTCCATGGACTGGAAGCGCGTGTTCTGCACCGTGTTGAACGGCAGGCCATGCTTCTGGCAGATGCCGTAGCGATTGTGGCCGTCGACCAGCACGTCGCCCCACAGCACCAGCGCATCGCGGCAGCCTTCGGCCAGCAGGCTGCGTTCGAGCGCTTCGTATTCCTCCGCGGTCAACGGGTCGATGTAGGCCTTGAGTTCTTCGTTGACGACGATGTCCATGAATGCGCGGTTCCCGGTGATGTTCAAAGGGCGGGCATTGTAGAGATGCGTCGCGGCGCGCCGGTGCTACAACCTGGCCTGGCCGGTCGTCGTTGCCGCCACCTGAAAGCCCGGATGAAGGAAATGAAACAACCAGAAGACGTTCCCCGCGCGTTCCAGGACGCCTGGAACAGCCACGACATGGCGTCTCTGGGCGCACTGTTCCATGAGGACGCGACCTTCGTGAACCGCTTCGGCCACTACGTGCGGGGCGCCAGCGAGATCGTGAAGCTGCACACGCCCATCCATGAAACCATCTACAGCGATTCCACGTTGGAGAACGAGTTGATCGACGTCGTCACGACCGGCGACGGCGCGGCGGTCATTCACTTCTGGAGCCGCCTCGCGGCCGGTACGGCACACCCGGCGGGCCCTCACGCCGTGGACACGTTGATCCTTGCCGTGCTGACGCGGCAGGCCGGCCAATGGCGGATCAAGGCGCTCGAGAACGTGACCCTGACGAATCCGCGCACCGGCCAGGCGGTGCTGCGTGGCGCCCCGGGTTCGCCGTACGCAAGCTGACGAATCTGGCCCCGGTCAGGCCCACAGGCGCTTGCGGGCGCTCTGCAGAAAGCCTTCGCGCCGCAGTTGGGGCTTTGCCTTGGTCTGGCCTTGCGCAATGATCTCGAACGCTCGGCCGGAGTTCAACTTGAAGCCAAGGCCGTCGCGCGAACCAAGGCGGGCATGCGTGTTCGAGGAGATCACATGCACCTTGAGGTGGCGCCCGATCGATGCCGAGAGCTTCTGGCACGCTGCCGACATGTCCGCCTTGTCCGGGACCAGCTCCCCATGGACGACCAGCAGCTCGACGGTGCCTTCCTCGTCTTCGCCAAGAATGAAGGCCCGCACGACCGACGCCTTGAACCTGGACCGCAGCATTGCGCGGATGGGCTCGGCCGCGGCGAACGACTTGAGCGCGATGGCCCTCAGCTCGTCGTAGAAGACGAACGATCGATTCGCGCACACCGCCATCGACTCGCCGTCCTCGCCGGCCCGCTCGGTCAGGATGCCGCTCGTGACGAGGTGCGCCTGCGTGCGCTCCACGTCGGCCGCGTCCAGCTTCGTCCTCCTGGCGAGTTCACCGACGGTGAACTCGCCGGCCGGCTCGGCAAGGACCACCTTGAGCAGTTTCTGGACTTCAGGGGCAAGAAGGAAATCTGCGGCACTCATCGCGGCGCCGAACCTCAGATGGCCCGCTGGATCAGCAGTTTCTGGATATCCGACGTGCCTTCGTAGATCTGGCACACGCGCACGTCGCGGTAGATGCGCTCGAGGGGGAAGTCCTGCACGTAGCCGTAGCCGCCCAGCGTCTGGATGGCGGCGCTGCACACGCGCTCGGCCATTTCGCTGGCAAAGAGCTTGGCCATGGCGGCTTCTTTCAGGCAGGGCCGCCCGGCATCGCGCAGTGCCGCGGCATGCCAGATGAGTTGGCGAGCAGCTTCGATCTGCGTGGCGCATTCGGCCAGGCGAAAGCCTACGGCCTGCTGGTCGAAGATGCTGCCGCCGAAGGCCTGGCGCTCCTTGGCGTACCGGACCGCAACGTCGAACGCGCTGCGCGCCATGCCCACGCTTTGCGCGGCGATGCCGATGCGCCCGCCCTCCAGCGCACCGAGGGCGATCTTGTAGCCCTCGCCTTCCGCGCCGATGAGGTTGTCGGCCGGGATGCGGCAGTCCTCGAAGTTGATCTGCGCCGTGTCGCTGCTGTGCTGGCCGAGCTTGTCCTCCAGCCGCGCGACCTGGTAGCCGGGCGCGTCGGTCGGCACGATGAAGGCGCTCATGCCGCGCTTGCCCGCAGCCTTGTCGGTCACGGCGATGACGATGGCCACCTGGCCGTTCCTGCCGCTGGTGATGAACTGCTTGACGCCGTTGATGACGTAGTCGTCGCCGTCCTTGCGCGCGGTGGTGCGCAGGCTCGACGCGTCGCTGCCGGCCTGCGGCTCGGTCAGGCAGAAGGCGCCGAGCATGCGGCCCTGCGCCAGCGGCGTCAGCCACTGCTTCTTCTGCGCCGCGCTGCCATAGCGCATGAGGATGGCGTTGACGGGGCAGTTGGTCACGCTGATGGCAGTGCTGGTGCCGCCGTCGCCTGCGGCGATCTCCTCGAGCACCAGCGCCAGCGTCAGGTAGTCCAGCCCGGCGCCGCCGTGTTCCTCGGGCACGCAAATGCCGTAGGCGCCCAGTTCGGCCAGGCCGGCATGCGCCTGCGTGGGGAAGGTGTGCTCGCGGTCCCAGCGCGCGGCATGCGGCCACAGCTGCTCCTGGGAAAAGGCGCGCACGGCATCGCGGATGGATTCCTGTTCGGGCGTCAGCAGCATGGCGATCTTTCGTCTCGTTCGTTCTTGTCGGTATGGATGCTCAGGAAGGCGACTGTTCGCCGCGCAGCTGCTCGCGGTAGCGCGCCAGCATCTGTTCCTGCGTCTCGGCAGCGGTCGCGCCGCCGGTCTGGTCGCGGATCATCTGGTTCATGGTCGGCATCGCGTCACGCGGAATCCACGTCTGCGGCTGCCACAGCTGCGAGCGCATGAAGGCCTTGGCGCAATGCAGGTAGGCCTCGCGCACGGCGATCTCGACGACCAGCTTCGGACGCTGGCGTTCCTGCGCAAAGCGGTCGCAGAACGCCGGCTCGTCGCGCAGCCGCGCGGTGCCGTTGACGCGCAGCGTCTCGTCCATGCCGGGGATCATGAACAGCAGCGCCACGCGCGGATCCGCCAGCAGGTTCTCGAGCGTGTCGAGCCGGTTGTTGCCGCCCGAATCGGGCAGCAGCAGGCTGGCGCCGTCGTCGCTGCACTTGACGAAGCCGGGCGCGCCGCCGCGCGGCGAGGCATCGAGCAGGTCGCCGCCGCGCCCGCCGCTGGCGATGACGCAGAACGGCGACAGCGCCACGAAGCGGCGGCCGTGCGCATCCAGCGCGGCCATCTGCTTGCGCACGGCGCGCTCGCCGGGGGCGGCGTAGAGCGCGCGCAACTGGTCGAGCGTCTCGATCATGCGGTCACTTGCCCGCGCCCAGGTCCATGATCAGGCGGCCGGCCATGTACAGACGCCGCGGCACCGCCTCGATGTCGACGTACTCGGCCTTGTCGCTGTGGTACCCGAAGCCGGGCAGGCCCAAGCCCTCGATCACCGGTTTGCCCGACAGCGCCGCGTAGGCCGCGTCGGAGCCGCCGCCGGTGCGCGGCACCAGGGCCATCTCGCCGGCGCCGGCCTCCTTGTAGAAGGCGATCGCCTTGTCGATCACCGCGCGCCCGCCGTCGCCTGCGTTGTAGGCCGGCCGACCGCGCTTGACGTCGACCTTGACGACCGCGTCGGGAAGGCGCTTTTGCTGCGCCTTCTCCTGCAGCGTCTTCATGGCGGCGTCGAAGTCCTCGTTGCGCGCATAGCGCACGTCGGCATTCACGGTGGCGCTGTCGGGGATGATGTTGTTGGCCGTGCCCGCCTTGGCCATCGTCCAGTTGAAGCGCAGGCCCTTGTCCTTGTCGTCCAGGCCCATCGTGCGCAGCACCAGGTCGGACGCCTCGACCAGGGCGTTGACGCCCTGCTCCGGCGCGGCGCCCGCATGCGACGCCTTGCCGGTGACCTGGGCCTGCACGTAGGCAATGCCCGAGGTGGCCAGCACGAAGCCCTCGTGCCCGGCCGCGCCGGGTTCGAAGGACAGGATGTAGTCGGCCTTCTTCGCCTCGTCCTGGATCAGGTCGCGCGAACCGAAGGAGCCCTTTTCCTCGTCGGTGTTGAACAGCACCGTGATGCTGCCGAAGTCCTGGAAGCCGCGTGCCTTGAGCAGGCGCAGCGTGTGCAGGATGACGGCGACGCCGCCCTTGTCGTCGGCGATGCCGGGCCCGTAGGCCTTGTCCCCCTCGACCTTGAACGGCGCCTTTGCCAGGAAGCCGCGCGGATACACCGTGTCCTGGTGCGCCATCAGCAGGAGCTTGCGGCCGCCCTTGCCGGCCAGGTAGCCGACGATGTTGTCGCCCACCACGTCGCCGACGGCCTTGTGCCGCGTGACGGCGAAACCCAGCGACTTGAGCTCGCCTTCCACGAAGGCGGACGATGCGGCCAGGCCTTCGGCGTCACCGGTGCCGGTCTCGATGTTGACCAACGTTTCCAGCGTCTTGAGCAGGGCCGCCTTCTCGGTCGTGGCGGCAGCCAGCAGCGCGTCGTCGCGACCTTGGGCCCAGGCGTTGCCGCCGATCCCCGCCATCCAAAGGGCGGCGGCCAGGGCCGCCATGCGCGCAGTGCTCGATGTCTTCGATGCCATTGTTCGCCTTCGTCAGACCAGCTCGATCGCCACCGCGGTGCCTTCGCCGCCGCCGATGCACAGCGTGGCCACGCCGCGCTTGCCGCCGCGCTGCTGCAGCGCGTGGATGAGCGTGACCATGATGCGCGCGCCGCTGGCACCGATCGGGTGGCCCAGCGCGCAGGCGCCGCCGTGCACGTTGACGATGTCGTGCGACACGCCCAGTTCCTTCATCAGCGCCATCGGCACCACGGCGAAAGCCTCGTTGACCTCCCACAGGTCGACATCGCCGGCGCTCCAGCCGGTCTTGGCGAACAGCTTCTGCACGGCGCCCACCGGCGCGGTGGAGAACCATTCGGGCTGCTGCGCGTGGGTGGCGTGGCCGAGCACGCGGGCGATCGGCCTGGCGCCCAGCCGCCTGGCCGCCGACTCGGTCATCATGACCAGCGCCGCGGCGCCGTCGTTGATGGACGAGCTGGAGGCGGCGGTGATGGTGCCGCCGTCCTTCTTGAAGGCGGGCCGCAGCGTCGGGATCTTGTCGACCTTGATCTTGCCCGGGCCTTCGTCGATGGCCACCACGGTCTCGCCGGCGCGCGTCTTGACCGTCACCGGCGCGATTTCGGCCTTGAACAGGCCGTCGGCGGTGGCGTGCTGGGCGCGCTGCACGCTGGCCATGGCGAACGCATCCTGCTGTTCGCGCGAGAACTGGTACTTGGCGGCGCAGTCCTCGCCGAAGGTGCCCATGGAGCGGCCGGGCTGGTAGGCGTCTTCCAGGCCGTCGAGCATCATGTGATCGAAGATGCGGTCGTGGCCCATGCGGTAGCCGCCGCGACCCTTGAGCATGAGGTAGGGCGCGTTGGTCATGCTTTCCATGCCGCCCGCGACCATCACGTCGTGCGTGCCGGCCAGCAGCATGTCGTGCGCCATCATGGCCGCCTTCATGGCCGAGCCGCACATCTTGCTGAGCGTGACGGCGCCGGCGCTGTCGGGTAGGCCGCCCTTGTAGGCCGCCTGGCGCGCGGGCGCCTGGCCCTGGCCGGCCATCAGGCAGTTGCCGAACAGCACTTCGCCCACCACCTCCGGCGCGATGCCGGCGCGCTCGACCGCGGCCTTGATGGCGGCACCGCCCAGGTCGTGCGCGGCGAGCGACGAGAAGTCGCCCTGGAAGCTGCCCATGGGGGTGCGTGCCGCACCGACGATGACGATGGATTCACTCATAGCCGTACTCCTTCAATTCAGGGATCAATACAAAAACGGACTCAAACTGCTAGAGCCACGGTGCGTGGCCGTCGTGGACGAAGCGCCGGGCCTCGTCATAGGGAAAGACATCGAGCATCTGGCCCGCGCCGATGCGCTCCTTGTGGCTTTGCCAGAAGCTGGCGTCGAGCAGGTCGGCGTGGTGCGCCATGAACACCTCGCGCACGCGGTCGTTGCCCAGCAGGAACGGCGCGAAGGTCTCGGGAAACACGTCCTTGGGCCCGACGCGGTACCAGACCTCGCCGCTCATCTCGTCTTCTTCGTTGCGCGCCGGGGGCACCTTGCGGAAGTTGCAGTCGGTGAGGTATTCGATCTCGTCATAGTCGTAGAACACCACCTTGCCGCCGCGGGTGACGCCGAAGTTCTTCCACAGCATGTCGCCGGGGAAGATGTTGGCGGCCACCATGTCCTTGATGGCGTTGCCGTATTCGACCACCGCCTGCTCGAGCTGCTGCTGCGCGCGTCGGCGCTGGGTGCGGCCTTCGGCATCGTCGGGTGCGTCGAGCTGGTCGAAGGCTTCCTGCAGGTAGATGTTGAGCGGGATCATGCGCCGCTCGATGTAGACGTGCTTGAGCACGACTTCCATCTCACCATTGCCGTCGCGGTCTCCGATCTCGAGCTGGCTGGGCGCGAACTGCTCGATCTCGGCCAGCAGGTCGGGCTCGAAGCGCGACAGCGGGAAGCCGACGTTGCTGTACTCCAGCGTATCGGCCATGCGACCCACGCGGTCGTGCTGCTTGACCAGCAGGTACTTGCCCTTGATCTGCTCGCGCGTGGTGTCCTTCTGCGGCGGATAGAAGTCCTTGATGACCTTGAACACGAACGGGAAGGACGGCAGGTCGAACACCAGCATCACCATGCCCTTGATGCCGGGCGCGATGCGGAACTTGTCGGTGGAGTAGTTGAGGTGCGCCAGGAAGTCGCGGTAGAACAGCGTCTTGCCCTGCTTGGCCAGGCCGAGCGCGTTGTAGATCTCCGCGCGCGGCTTGCGCGGCATGAGCGAGCGCAGGAACTGCACGTAGGCCGACGGCACCTCCATGTCGACCATGAAGTAGGCACGCGCGAAGGAGAACAGCATCTGCAGGTCGTCCTCGCCGAACAGGACGGCGTCGACGTAGAAGCGCCCGGCGGCGTCATGCAGGATCGGCAGCGCGAACGGCAGCTCGACGAAGCCGTTGATGATCTTGCCGACGACGTAGGCGCCCTTGTTGCGATAGAACAGACCCGACAGCACCTGCACCTGGAAGTTGGCGCGCAGCTTGACCTGGTGGAAGCGGCCGAGCACCGCCTGCGCGACGCGTTGCGCGTCGCGGTGCCGGTCGGCCCAGGCGCCCTGCAGGCCGAAGTCCTCCAGCATGCGGATGACGGTGTCGTCCAGCGTGTCGTGCGGCGGGTAGTAGGCGCGGTAGGTGGGCGCGTCGCGCGTCTCGAGGTACTCGGTGCTGACGGCCGGGCGCACGAAGATGAAGTCGTTCTGGAAGTACGCCCGATGCAGGATCTTGGTGGTGACCGAGTTGAAGAAGCTCTCGGCCAGTTCCGGCTGGTGATGGTTCACCAGCAGGCCGATGAAGTGCAGCTTGATCTGGTGCCATACCTCCATCGGCTGCTCGCCGGCCTTGAACTCCTTCTCCAGCCGCGCCACCGCCTCGGCCACCCGCAGGTCATAAAACTCGATGCGCTCTCGCTGGGCGCGCTGCTGGCCGTGCCAGTCGGCCGTCTCGAAGCGGTGTTTGGCGCGCGCGGATTCGGCGCGAAACAGCCGGTAGTGGCGATTGAAGCCATCGGCCATCGCCTTGGCCACGGCGTAGGCCAGCGGGGAGTCCAGTCGCTGCGGGAACATCGCTGGCTTTTTCTCCCGTTCGGGTCCGTCCTGGTCGGGCAAGGTGCAGGTGCGGCGTCAGGCGGCCGGCAGCTCGGGGGTCTTGGTCCACTTCTCGCGGATGCGCTCGATCGCGTCCGGATAGAGGTTCTGCAGCGCCTCGGAACTGTTGACGGTGATCTGCAGGTCGTTGAGCAACCCGTCGTGCACGCCGAACGACCAGCCGTGCACGCGCACGTTCTGGCCCCGGCCCCAGGCGTCGAGCATCACGGTGCTGCCGCAGACATTGACGACCTGCTCGATCACGTTGAGTTCGCACAGGGCGTTGGCGCGCGCCACCTCCGGCAGGCTTTCCAGCAGGCCGCGGTGACGGTCGCGCACGTCCTGGATGTGGCGGATCCAGTTGTCGGCCAGGCCGATGCGCGCGCCTTCCAGGGCCGCCTGCACGCCGGCGCAGCCGTAGTGGCCGACCACCATGATGTGGACGACCTTGAGGCGTTCGACGGCGAACTGGATCGACGACAGGGCGTTGAGATCCGAATGCACGACGATGTTCGCCACGTTGCGGTGCACGAACACCTCGCCGGGCTCGAGGCCGGTGATCTGGTTGGCCGGCACCCGGCTGTCCGAGCAGCCGATCCACATGTAGCGGGGCGACTGCTGTTTCACGAGGCTGGTAAAGAAACCGGGGCGGTCGCGCTCGGTCTGGGCGGCCCAGGTGCGGTTGAGGGCGAAGAGGTCGCTGAGGCTGTCTGGCATGGTGGTTCGGATTGTGAGGGACGGTGATGGGCCTGGTGCCGCCATTTCAGGCGACGGCGGAAGCGGCGCGGCGTGCCCGGGCCAGCGCGGCGCGGCCCTGTCGCTCCTGGCCGCGCACGTCTTCCAGGTTGGATTGGAGCTCGGCCAGCTGGGCTTCGAGCTGGCGCCGGTGGACGCCCAGGATATCCAGGAATCGCTCCAGCTGGGGCACGGTGTCTCGCGGGCTGTCGTACATGTCCAGCACGTCCTTGGCCTCGGTCAGGCTCAGTCCCAGGCGCTTGGCCCGCAGGGTCAGCGCCAGGCGGGTGCGGTCGCGGCTGGCATAGACGCGCTGGCGTCCGCCGGGGCCGCATCGCTGCGGGGCCAGCAGGCCCATGTCCTCGTAGAAGCGTATGGCCCGCGTCGTGAGGTCGAATTCCTGCGCCAGCTCGCCGATGGTGTAGGTCTGTCCGGACATGTGCTCGCGAAAAAAAATGGCGGGATCGGGGGCGTATCGAGGGCGACAGCACGATTGCGCTGCACTCTCTACAATGACCGATTCACAAATGACGTTTACGTAAACGTCAATCGTACATGAATCCCCTCGAACGCGAACTTCATTACCCCTTCGGCGACCAGTTGCCCGCGCCGGGCACCACGATCGAGGTCGCACCCGGCGTGCGCTGGATCCGCATGGCACTGCCCTTCGCGCTCGACCACATCAACCTCTGGCTGCTGCGCGACGAGATCGACGGGCGCGAAGGCTGGTCGATCGTCGACTGCTGCATCGCACGGGACGAAGCGCGCGCCCAATGGGAACAGGTCTTCGACAGCGCGCTCGAAGGGCTGCCCGTGCTGCGGGTAATCGTCACGCACATGCACCCGGACCACATCGGCCTGGCCAGCTGGCTGTGCGAGCGCTGGAATGTGCCGCTGTGGATCAGCTCGACCGACTACCACGTGGCGCGGCTGCTGTGCACCAAGGGCGACAGCGCCGCCGGCGGCGAGGACGCGGCGCGGTTCTTCGGCGCCCACGGGCTGACCGACCCCGCGGCGCAGGCCGAGATCCGCCGCCGCACGCACTACTACGCCAGCCTGGTTCCCTCGGTGCCCGACGAATTCGTGCGCATGCTCGACGGCGACGAACTGACCATCGGCGGGCGCACCTGGCGGTGCATCAGCGGGTACGGCCACGCGCCCGAGCACATCTCGCTCTACTGCGAGGCGCTCAACGTGCTGCTGGGCGGGGACATGATGCTGCCGCGCATCTCGACCAACGTCAGCGTGCATGCGGGCGAGCCGGAGGCCAACTCGCTGCGCCTGTTCCTCACGAGCATCCGCCGCTTCCTCGAGCTGCCGGCCGACGTGCTCGGCCTGCCGGCCCACGGCAAGCCGTTCACCGGGGTGCACAAGCGCGTGGAGCAGCTGGAAAAGCACCACCGCAAGCATCTGGGCGCGCTGCTCGACTTCTGCAGCACGCAGCCGCGCTCGGCTGCCGAATGCCTGCCGGTGCTGTTCACCCGCGCCCTCGACCTGCACCAGACCACGTTCGCCATGGGCGAGGCGGTGGCGCACCTGCACTATTTGCGCTTCGGCGGCCAACTGGTGCGCACGCTGGGCGACGACGGCATCTACCGCTTCGGCCTGCCCGGCGGCGCCTGATGGCCGCGCCAGCCGAGGCGGACGGCGCCGCCGACGCGGCGCGGCGCACGCTGGACGACCTGCGCGCCGGCCGGCTGGCCGGCACGCGGCGGCTGCAGCTGCGCGGCGGCCTGCAGGAGTTTCCTCGCGAGATCTTCCAACTGGCCGATTCGCTCGAGGTGCTGGACCTCACCGGCAACGCGCTCGATGAGCTGCCTGCCGATTTCGGCCGGTTGCAACGCCTGCGCGTGGTGTTCGCGTCGGACAACCGCTTCACGCGCCTGCCTGACGTTCTGGGCGACTGCCCGGCGCTGGAGATGGTGGGCTTCAAGGCCAACCACATCGCGCAGGTGCCGGCGGCGGCACTGCCGGCGCGGCTGCGCTGGCTGATCCTCACCGGCAACCGGATCGCCGCGCTGCCGCCCGACCTGGGCCACCGTCCGCGCCTGCAAAAGCTCATGCTGGCCGGCAACCGCCTGACAGCGCTGCCGCAGACGCTGGCCGCCTGCGAGCGGCTGGAACTGCTGCGCATCGCCGGCAACCGCATGCAGGCGCTGCCCGACTGGCTGCCGGCGCTGCCGCGCCTGGCCTGGCTGGCCTTTGCCGGCAATCCGCTGGCGCAGGCGGCCGAGGCAGGCGCCAGCGCAGCCAACCCGGCGCCCGACATCGCCTGGTCGCGTCTGGCCGTCCATGAGCTCCTGGGCGAGGGTGCGTCCGGGCGCATCCACCGCGCCACCTGGACCGATGCGGCAGGCCAACCGCAGGCGGTCGCGGTCAAGCTCTTCAAGGGCGAGGTCACGAGCGATGGTTCGCCGACGAGCGAGATGGACGCCTGCATCGCGGCCGGCTCCCATCCTTCGCTGATCCCCGTGCGCGGGCGGGTGACCGGCCATCCGCAGGGGGCCCGCGGCCTGGTGCTGGGGCTGGTCGACCCCGCCTGGCGCAACCTGGCCGGCCCGCCCAGCCTGCAAAGCTGCACGCGCGACGAATACCCGCCGGACACCCGCCTGGCCCCCGCCAGCGTGCTCGGCATCGCCAGCGGCGTGGCGTCGGCCGTGCGCCAATTGCACACGCGCGGCATCACGCATGGCGACCTGTACGCGCACAACATCCTATGGAACGGCGGCGCGCAGGCGCTGTTGGGCGACTTCGGCGCCGCGTCCTTTTCGCCGCCGGCCAGCGCCCAGGCGACGGCCGTGCGGCGCGTCGAGGCACGTGCGTTCGGCTGCCTGCTCGAAGAACTGCTGGCCCATGCGGGCGACGGCCTGGGCGCTGCGGCGCGGGATGCGCTGCAGGACCTGCAGGCGCGCTGCCTGGCCCCTTCGGCCAGCGCCCGTCCCGACTTTGCCGAGATCGACGACACGCTCGCCGCGCTGGGCCGGCACTCCTAGGCGCCGCGGCCAGTCAGCGCGTGGCGCGTAGGTGACGCCGCGACGGGGCGCATCGCACTTAAGCTCGGGCACAAGTGCAGATTTCATCCAGGAGACACACGCATGGACACCAGCCAACTCTTCTCCCTGAAGGGCCGCAGCGCCCTCGTCACCGGCGGCTCGCGCGGCATCGGACGAATGATCGCCGAGGGCTTCCTGGCCCAGGGTGCACGGGTCTACATCTCCGCGCGCAAGGCCGAAGCCTGCGACGCCGCGGCGCGCGAGATGTCGGCGCTCGGCACCTGTGTCTCGCTGCCGGCCGACGTGTCCACGCCCGATGGCGTGCAGGCGCTGGTCGCGGCGCTGCAAAAGCATGAAGAGAGCCTCGACATCCTGGTGAACAACGCAGGCGCCGCCTGGGGCGCGCCGTACGAGAGCTTTCCGGAAAGCGGCTGGGACAAGGTGGTCGACCTGAACATGAAGACGCCGTTCTTCCTCACCCAGGCGCTGACTCCGATGCTCAAGGCGGCGGCCACCGACCATCTCGCCAAGGTGATCAACATCGCGTCCATCGACGGCATCGCCGTCAATCCGCTCGAAACGTACTCGTATGCGGCCAGCAAGGCCGGGCTGATCCACCTCACCCGCCGCATGGCGACTCGCCTGGCCAAGGACCGCATCGTGATGAGCGCGATCGCCCCCGGCGCCTTCGCCTCGGACATGAACCGCACGGCGCGCGACCACGGCGACGAAGTGGCCAAGCGCATTCCGGCCGGCCGCATCGGCGAGCCGGAGGACATGGCCGGCGCCGCCATCTACCTGGCATCGCGCGCCGGCGACTACGTCATGGGCTCGACGCTGGTGGTCGACGGCGGCGTGATCCACACTCGCGGGGAGTAGAAACAGGCGCCAGTCGCCGAACGAGCCCTGCCCCGGCTGCTGCGGATGGGACTCGCACCGCAGGTCGCAGAACGGAGGTTGCCCGATGAACGTCGAACCCGCTGTCGAGCGCGAGGGCGCATGCACCTGCCGCCAGGTGCGCTACCGCATGAGCGGCCGCCCGCTGTTCGTGCACTGCTGCCACTGCCGCTGGTGCCAGCGCGAGACCGGCAGCGCATTCGCGCTCAACGCCATGATCGAGACCGACCGCGTGACGCTGCTGCAGGGCCACGCCGAACTGGTGGACACACCCTCGAACAGCGGCGAGGGCCAGCGGATCGCCCGCTGCCCGCATTGCCGCGTGGCGCTGTGGAGCCACTACGCGGGCTTCGGCGCGGCGGTGAGTTTCGTGCGGGTGGGAACGCTGGACGATCCCGACGCGCTGCCTCCGCAGATCCACATCTTCACCGAGTCCAGGCAGCCCTGGGTGGCGCTGCCTGCCGGCACGCCGGCGGTGACGCAGTACTACAAGGCGTCGGAGATGTGGCCGCCCGAAAGCCTGGCGCGGCGCGCGGCGCTCCTGGCGAAGATGCCGGCACGCCCGAAATAGAGCAGCCGGCGCCACGCGGTCGCCCAGGCCGGCACGGGGTCGGACTGGAGCCAGTGCGCCGCTTCGCCGTCGCCCGCCCGCAATGCCAGCCACCCGGCCTGACCCACGCAGTGCGCCTGTCCCTCGGCCAGCGCCAAGGTTGGCCACGACAGGGTTTCCGCAAGCCAGCGCGGCGGCTCGGTCAGATGCAGGCGGCCGCGCACGACCTGGATGACGGCGCCGGCTCGCACCGGCATCAGCAGGCATTGGCCTGCGTCCAGGCAGTTCGGGCGCGCGGCGGAAGGGGTGGATGCGGTGATGGTCACGGCCGGCTCCAGGTGGGATGAGAACGCCTTCATCGTAGGAAGCGCGGGCACCCGCGATAAGGCACAGAGTCGGGTCATTGCCACGAAACAGACGGCGGCGGCGGGGCTCTGTTATGGTCCTTTCCCGGTCGATCTGCATCTGTTCCGGCCGGCGCATTCGCGCCACCATGGCCACCCGCCCCATGGACACACCTGTTCTCTACAAGCGCCTCGCCGCGCATTACCTGGACGCGATCCAGGCCGGCACGTTGGCGCACGGGCAGCGCATGCCGTCGCTGCGCAACCTGATGCGGCTGCACTCGGTCAGCCTGTCCACGGCGCTGCAGTTGTGCCGCGAGCTCGAGAGCGCCGGCTGGCTGGAGGCGCGCGAGCGGTCCGGCTACTTCGTGCGCCAGCCGGCGCGGCTGGCGCTCACCGCGATGGCCGAACCCGCCGTCCATCGCGCGCCGGATCCGGCGCAGTACGTCGGCATTCATGCCCGCGTGTCGGCGTTCGTGGCGAACCGGCGCGACCGGCCGGTGAAGATCAATTTCTCGATTGCGCGCGCCGCGCCGCACCTGTATCCGGGCGAGCCGCTGCGCGCCGCGCTGGCCAAGGCATTGCGAACGCGCCCGGAACTGCTGACCGCCGCCCCGCAGCAGCGCGGCGACCTCGGCTTCCGCTCGGTACTGGCCCGGCGTGCGCTGGCCGGCGGCATGACCCTGGCGCCCGACGACATCCTGGTCACCAACGGCTGCATCGAGGCGCTGAACCTGGCGCTGCGCGCGGTCACGCAGGCCGGCGACACGGTCGCGGTCGAATCGCCGACGTTCTACGGCCTGCTGCAGGTGCTCGAAAGCCTTGGCCTGCGCGCACTCGAGATCCCGACCAGCCCGCGCACCGGACTGTCGCTGGAGGCACTGGAACTGGCCCTGCGGGCCTACCCGGACGTGCGCGCCGTGGTGGTGGTGCCGCATCTGCAGAACCCGCTGGGCAGCCTGATGCCCGATGCGCACAAGCGGCAACTGCTGAAGCTGTGCGAGACGAGCGGCATCGCCCTGATCGAGGACGACACCTACACCGCGCTGGCGGATGGTGACGCACCCCCGCGAGCCATCAAGAGCTGGGACCGCACCGGGCAGGTGATCCATTGCGCGTCGCTCCACAAGATCCTGGCGCCGGGCCTGCGCCTGGGCTGGATCGCGGCCGGCCGCTGGCAGGCACGCGTGGAGATGCTCAAGTACGCGCAGACCCGCAACAACGAGGGCCTGGCGCAGGTCGGCGTGGCGCAGTTCATGGGCACCGGCGCCTACGACCGGCACCTGCAGCGCCTGCGCGCCGCGCTGGCCCGGCAGCGCGAGCGCACGGCCGACGGCATCGCCCGCTACTTTCCGGCCGGCACGCGGATGAACCTGCCGCCGGGCGGCCTGCAGGTGTGGGTGGAGTTGCCCGAAGATCTGTCTGGCCAGCAGCTGTGCGAGATGGCCCTGGCCGAACAGATCCTGGTCGCGCCGGGCGCCCTGTTCTCCAATTCGGCCCGCTTCGACCACTGCCTGCGCATCAACTGCGGCTGGCCGTACGGCCCGGAGGTGGACGCGGCACTGCGCCGGCTCGGAGAGCTGGCCGGCGAGCTGGCGCGCCGACCGACCGCACGGCATTGAGCCACCGGCTGCCTCGCCTTCAGCGGCGCGACTGGATCACCTTCCAGCCGTTGCCGGCCGGATCACGAAAGCCCGCATCGACGGTGCCGTAGCGATCGACCGGCTCCTGCGTGAACTCGACGCCCTGGGCGCGCATGCGCTCGCAGGCGGCGCGGCAATCGTCGACTTCGAGAACGAGCGGCGGCATCGCGCCCTTGGCGACCATTGCCTGCAGTGCCTGCGCCGTTGCCGCGTCATGGACGGGCGGCCCGGGCACGAACAGGCCGAGCTGGAAAGACGCCGGGCCGGGCGCCTGCACCGTCAGCCAGCGGTAGTCGCCATTGCGCACGTCGGTGTGGACACGAAATCCGAGCTTGTCGACGTAGAAGGCCAGCGCTTCATCCTGATCCCGCACATACACGCCGACGACCTGGACACTTTGGTTCATTGAGGATCCTTGAGTAGAGCCTCTTTTGTACCGCCGGCCGCACGCCGGCGCTTCTCCAAAACTGCGGTCCTGAGATCGGGGCGCTGCGCCGCGCCGACGATGCAGGCGGGCACGCTGGCCAGACCGTGGGCCGCCGCGCGCGCTCGAGCGCGGCTCGCGCCGGGTGTCTCGCCGGTGATGTCGCGGAAGATCCGCCCGAAAGTGCCAAGGCTGCGCCAGCCTGTCTGCAAGGCGATGTCGGTGATGGGCAGGTCGCTGTCGCGCAGCAGCGCCACGGCTCGCTCGATGCGGCGTGTCAGCAGGTAGCGGTGCGGCGGGATGCCGAAGGCCTCCTTGAAGGACCGGGCGAAGTGCGCTTCGGAGACGTGGCTCACGCCGGCCAGGCGCTCGACCGGCCAATCCTCGTGAGAGGCGGCGTCCATGCGGTCCTTCGCGCGCAACAGCCGGCGCAGCAGCAGCGGATCCTGGCCGGCCCGATCGACGCCCATCGCAAGCATCACGCCGCTCAGCCCCAGCGCGGCATGTGCGCGTCCTTGAGTTGGCGGCGCAGGTGGTGGTAGTCGGGCACGACGCTTTCCACCGTCTCCCAGAAGCGCGGGCTGTGGTCCATCACGCGCAGGTGGCTCAGCTCGTGCGCCACCACGTAGTCGATGACCGGCATGCGCAGATGCACCAGCCGCCAGTGCAGCCGGATGGCGCCGTCGATGCTGGCGCTGCCCCAGCGGGTGGAGGCGTTCGTCAGCGACAGCTTCTTCCACGCCACGCCCAGCAGCGGGGCGAAGTGGTCGAGCCGCTCGATGAAGATGCGTCGAGCCTGGCGCATCAGCCAGGCTTGCGCCGCATCGCGCACCTGAACGCTGGAGGCATTGCGCGCCAGCGACAGGCGCAGCACGCGGGCATTGCCGTCGGCGCCGAGGTCGAGCACGCCGCCACTGGCCGCGAAGCCATGCGCGGGATCGAGCACCACGGTGACCGTCTCGCCGAGAAAGGGAAATTCGGCGCCGTCGCGCCACTCGATGCGTTCGGACTCCTGCCGCTGCTGGCGCTCGCGCATTTCGGCGAGCTTGCGAACGATCCACGCGGCCTTTTCCTGCAGCGCGGCGTCCACCTCGCGCAGGGGCACCCAGCGCGGGGCGCGCACGCTCAAGCCTTCGGGCCCGATCACGAAGCCGATGGTACGGCGCTGGACCCGGGTGAATTCATAGTCGACGAAGGCGTCGCCCAATCGCGCCTGGCGATTCGCGCGCGGATGGGTGAAGCTGGCCGGCGCAAGTGCATCGGCCAACGGCAGCGGCAGCAAGGCGGCGCCATCGAGGGCGACGACGCGCGGCTCGGCCCGCGGGGCCTCGCCCGCCGGACCGCGGGTCGGGCCGGATGAGCGCTCGGGCGCGCTGGAATTCACTGTGGGGGCAGCCGGCGCGTCGCTGAACAGGTTCAGGGTGAGTTGCTGCAGCGCGGAGAACATGGCGCGATTGTGCCTGCGCCAACAAGAGGCGCCGGATTCCAGAGCGCAAGAAACACGTCGTGCCAATTTGTGTCTAGCAATTCACGTTGGTCTCCAAAGAGCACACCAAACACAGGGGTAAATGCGCTGGCGGGAATTGGAAGAGCCGTAATAATTTGTAGGCTCAATTTGCCCTCGAGCGCGCTTCGATCCAGCTACCGCCACATCTTCGCAAGCAGGGCCGTTTTTCCATCTTGCACGACGGGTGTCCCATTGGCTGCTGATCGCTCTTCCACCTCTTCCAAGTCCCGCGCCCGGCTGCATCTGGCGAGCGATCGCGCGCACACCACGGTGGGCGCCGCCGACGCCATGACCAAGCCTGCAGCGTGGGCCACAGTGATCGAGTTGCTGCGGCTGCTGCGGCCCTACTGGGGTTGGCTCGTCTTCTCGGCGCTCGCGGGCGTGGCCGCGGGCGCGGCCACCGTCGCGCTGCTGGCCCAGATCAATGCCGCCCTGCAAGCCACTGAGTACCACGGCGCAAGCCTGCTCGGCGCCGTCGTGGGCCTGTGCCTGTTGACGCTGGTGGCACGTGCTGCGTCGCTCATCAGCAGCAACTGGATCGGCCAGCGCCTGGTCGCGCAGGTGCGGCGTACGCTGGCGAGCAAGATCCTCGCGGCGCCCGTCGATGCCCTGGAGCGGTTCCGCACGCACCGCCTGATGCCCGTGCTCGTGAACGACGTGGACACGATCAGCGGCACGGTGTTCTCTCTTTCCGCCCTCGCCGTTGCCGTGGTGGTGGCCTCGGGCTGCCTGCTGTACCTGGCCTGGTTGTCGCTGCCGATGTTCGGCCTGTTGATGCTGGCACTCGCGGCGGGCACGCTGGTGCAGCAGATCGCCCAGCGCCGCAGCATGGTCTGGCACCAGCGTGCGCGTGCGGCCGAGGAGCGGCTTCACAAGGCGTACCGCGGCATGAGCGAAGGCGCGAAGGAACTGCGCCTGCACCGTCCGCGCCGTCTTCGCCTGTACGAGCAGGAGGTGGTCGGCGCCACCGAGCAGATCGCACGGGTCAATACGCAGGCCACGAACATCTTCGTGACCGGCAACGCGTTCGGCGTCGCTTCCTATTTCCTGATCATCGCGGTGCTGCTGGCCTGGTCGCAGAACAACGCGCTGGAGCCCGGCACCCTCGGAGGCTTCGTGCTGGTGCTGCTGTACCTCAAGGGGCCGCTGGACCAGATCGCCAGCATCCTGCCGGCGCTGGGGCGCACGCGAATCGCGCTGGAGCGCATCGCGGACCTGTCCGAGCGTTTCGCCACGCCCGAGACGGCAGCGCAGGGCACGGACCAGCCGGCGAGTGCGCCGCCGCACCTGCACGACTGCATCGAGCTGCGCGATGTGCACTACGTCTACGAGGCCGCGCAACCCGATCCTGACGCGCTGGACGTGGACATCGCCAGCAACGACGAGGACGAGAACGACGACAACGAGGACGTCGGCCGCCAGCGATTCGAGGTCGGACCACTGAACCTGAGGATCGACAAGGGCAGCATCGTCTTCATCGTCGGCGACAACGGCTCGGGCAAGACGACGCTGGTCAAGCTGCTGCTGGGCCTGTATGCACCGCACCGCGGCCAGGTGCTGCTGGACGGGCAGGCGGTGACGCCGCGTACGCGCGACGACTACCGCCAACTGTTCGGCACGGTGTTCTCGGATTTCTACCTCTTCGAGGAGCTGATGGGCTCGGCCGCGGACGGCCCGCTGTCGTCGCGCTCGGCCCAGGCCTACCTGGAGCGCCTGCAGATCGGCCACAAGGTCAGCGTGCGCAACGGCGCCTTCAGCAGCATCGACCTGTCGACCGGCCAGCGCAAGCGGCTGGCACTGACGCACGCCTACGTGGAAGGCCGCAGCGTGCTGGTGTTCGACGAATGGGCGGCCGACCAGGACCCGGCATTCAGGCGCCTGTTCTACCGCGAGCTGCTACCCGAACTGCGCGCCCTGGGCCACACGCTGGTGGTCATCTCGCATGACGAGCGCTACTTCGACGTGGCCGACCAGCTGGTGCGCATCAGCGAGGGACGCATCGTGCACGACGGGGTGCGGCCGCTCGCGCGGACGGCTCAGCGATAGGCTTCGGGATCGAGCCGGCGCATCTCGGCCTCGATCCAGGCCTCGGCCTCGCGCATCAGCTCGTCGGGCTTGCGCCCGGTACTGGGGATGCTCGGCCCGATGGAGACGTCGACGATGCCGGGGCGCTTGATGAACGCCTTGCGCGGCCAGACCTTGGCGGAGGTGACGGCAATGGGAATGACCGGCACGCCGGTCTCGATCGCCAGGCGCGAGCCGCCCGATTTGTACTGCCCCTTCTGCCCGCGCGGGATGCGCGTGCCCTCCGGGAACATGATGACCCACACGCCCTGCGCCAGCAGGCGCTTGCCCTGCTCGACCACCTTGTTGAAGGCCTGGGCGCGCTGGCGCCGGTCGATGTGGATCATGTCCAGCCGGCCCATGGCCCAGCCGAAGAACGGCACGAAGAGCAGTTCGCGCTTGAACACGAAGGCCAGCGGATGCGGCATCAGCGTGGGCATCAGGAAGGTTTCGTAGGTCGACTGGTGCTTGACCAGCAGGACCGCACCGGCGCGCTTTTCCTGCGGCAGGTTCTCCATGCCGCTGACACGCACCTGGATGCCCAGCAGCACACGTGCGCCGCCGATGGCCCAGCCGAGCCAGCGCACCGCCATCCAGTACAGCGGCTCGCCGCGCCGCCACAGGGAGGCGACCAGCATGATGATGGCCCAGGGCACGACGGTGACGAGCATCCACAGTGCGTGGACGATGGAACGGATCAGGGACATCGGGGGGATGGAATGAGGATCGGGAAGGTCAGTCCCCGGCCGCCTCGGCGTCGGCCTGCCGCCGCGCCTCGCGCGCCAGCAGGAAGTCGACGAAGGCACCCAGGTCGGCATGCACGCGGGTACCGGGCGGATACTCGGACGGCAGGGGATCGACGCCGCGGCAGGCTTCGCCCATGCCGGTGAGCAGCAGGTGCGGCTCGCAGCCGACGGCGTGGCCGGCCAGCAGGTCGCGCAGGCTGTCGCCCGCGGTCGGCATGCCCGCCAGGTCGACGCCGTAGCGGTCCGCGATCTGCGCGAACAGGCCCGATTCGGGCTTGCGGCAGGTACAGCCTTCGTCCGGCGCATGCGGGCAGAAGAACACCGCGTCGATGCGGCCGCCCACGGCGGCCAGCATCTTGTGCATCTTGGCGTGCATGGCATTGAGCGAGGCCATGTCGAACAGGCCGCGCCCCAGGCCGGACTGGTTCGACGCGATCACCACGCGCCAGCCCGCATGATTGAGCCGCGCGATGGCCTCCAGCGCACCCGGCAGCGGCGCCCACTCGACGTCGCTCTTGACGAAATCCTCACGATGCACGTTGATCGTGCCGTTGCGGTCGAGGATGACGATTTTCATGGCGTGTTCCGACGACGTGGCAGGGCGGCGCCTCAGGCGGCGAGCCGGTCGAGGCGGGCCACCCGGTTCATCGCGGCGTGCAGCCGCGACAGCAGGCCCAGCCGGTTCAGTCGCAGGTCGGCCTCGTCCGCATTGACCATCACGCCGTCGAAGAAGGCGTCGACCGGCGCGCGCAAGGCGGCCAGCGTCTGCAGCGAGCCGGTGAAGTCGCCGCCGTCGAACTGCGCGTCGGCCCGCGGGACCACGCTCTGCATGGCCTCGTACAAGGCGGCCTCGGCGGGCTCGCGCAGCAGTGCTGCGTTGACGTGGGCATCGGCCTCCGGCGCCTTCTTCAGGATGTTGCCGATGCGCTTGTTGGCTGCCGCCAGCGCCGGCGCCTCGGGCAATGCGGCGAATGCGCGCACCGCCGTCAGCAGCGCCGGCACGCGGGCCAGGCGCTGCGGCTCGCTCGCCAGGACGGCCTCGGCTTCCTGGGCGCTGGCACCCTGCTCGCGCAGCTGGCCGGACAGGCGGTCGAAGACGAAGGCCTGCAGGCCGTCCACGGCACGTGTGGCGTCGAACTCGGCGATGGCGCCGAACTGCTGCGCCGCGAGCGCCAGCAGGTCGCGCAGATCGAGCGCCAGGTTCTTCTCGGTGAGCATGCGGATGACACCCAGCGCATGGCGGCGCAGCGCGAACGGGTCGCGGTCGCCCGACGGCAGGTTGCCGATGCCGAACATGCCCGACAGCGTCTCGAGCTTGTCGGCCAGCGCGACCACCACGCCGGTCTCGCCGCGCGGCAGGCTGTCGCCGGCGAAACGGGGGCGGTAGTGGTCCTCGATGGCGTCGGCCACGTCGGCATGCAGGCCGTCGTGCTGGGCGTAGTAGCGGCCCATGATGCCCTGCAGTTCGGGGAATTCACCCACCATGTCCGTCACCAGGTCGGCCTTGGCAAGCTGCGCCGCCTGCGTGGCGCGGGCGGCCAGCTCGACGTCGCCCAGCAGCCCGGCGATGCCGCGTGCAATGTGCATGACGCGGGCGATCCGCTGGCCCTGGGTGCCCAGCTTGTTGTGATAGACGACCTTGTCGAGTTGTGGCACGCGCGAGGCGAGCGACTTCTTGCGGTCCTGGTCGAAGAAGAACTTGGCGTCGGCCAGGCGCGGACGCACCACCCGCTCGTTGCCGCCGATCACCGCGCTCGGGTCTTCGGGCCGGATGTTGCTCACCACCAGGAAGCGGTGCGTCAGGCGGCCCTGCGCGTCGAGCAGCGGAAAGTACTTCTGGTTGGCCTTCATCGTCAGGATGAGGCATTCCTGCGGCACGTCGAGGAACTCGCGCTCGAAGGCGCAGACCAGCACGTTCGGCCGCTCGACCAGCGCCGTGACTTCGTCGAGCAGGGCGTCGTCGTCGATGGGCACCGAGCCCGCGCCCACCTGGACCGCCGCCGCAGCCAGCTGGCGCGCGATCTCGGCGCGGCGCGCCTCGAAGCCGGCGATGACGGCGCCCTCGTCAAGCAGTTGGAGCGCGTAGCTGTCGGCATCGCGCAGCACCACGGGATCGACCGCGGCTTCGAAGCGGTGTCCGTGCGTCTCGCGCCCGGCCTTCAGGCCCAGGGCCTGGACCTGAACCACCTCGTTGCCGTGCAGCGCCACCAGCCCGTGCGCCGGGCGTACGAAGCTGACGCTGGTCCAGCCCGGCAGTTCGCAGCCCTGATGCAGCTGATAGCTCATGACCTTGGGAATGGGCAGCCGCGCGATCGCCTCCAGCAGCGCCTTCTGCAGGCCTTCGGCCAGCATGACGCCGCGCGCGGTGCTTTCGAAATGCAGGGTCTCGGCCTTGCCCTCGCCCTCGCGCCGCAGGCCGGCAACTGCCGACGCATCCGCGCCGAGCGCGGCCAGCTTCTTGAGCAGCGCCGGCGTTGGCTGGCCGGCCGCATCCAGGCCCACGCTCACCGGCATGAGTTTCTGCGAGACGGACTTGTCGGCGGCCTGCGCGGCGACGCCGGTCAGGTGCGCCGCCAGTCTTCGCGGGGACGCGTAGGGCGTGAGCACGGAGCCGCCGTCGGCCAGTCCTTGCGCGGCCAATTGGTCGCGCAGAACGGTGGCGAAGGCCTCGCCCAGCTTCTTGAGTGCCTTGGGCGGGAGCTCTTCCACGAAGAGCTCGACCAGGAGATTCTTTCGGATCGTCGTCGTCATCGGTTCAGGCCGCCTTCCTGGTCATCTGGGCGACCCATTCGCGCGGCGCCATCGGGAAGCCCAGGCGCTCGCGGCTGTCGTAGTAGCTCTGCGCAACGCTGCGCGCGAGGTTGCGGATGCGCCCGATGTAGGCAGCGCGCTCGGTCACGCTGATGGCGCCGCGCGCATCGAGCAGGTTGAAGCTGTGCGCTGCCTTGAGCACCTGTTCGTAGGCCGGCAGGGCCAGTTGCTGCTCCGTCAGGTGCCTGGCCTGCTTCTCGTGCGCGGCAAACGCAGCGGTGAGGAACTCGGCGTCGCTGTGCTCGAAGTTGTAGGCGGACTGCTCCACCTCGTTCTGTTTGTAGACGTCACCGTAGGTCAGGCCGTCGGTCCATTTCAGGTCGTAGATGTTCTCCACGCCCTGCAGGTACATGGCCAGGCGCTCCAGCCCATAGGTGATCTCGCCGGTGATGGGCCGGCAGTCGATGCCGCCGACCTGCTGGAAGTAGGTGAACTGCGTCACCTCCATTCCGTTGAGCCAGACCTCCCAGCCCAGCCCCCAGGCGCCCAGGGTGGGGTTCTCCCAGTCGTCCTCGACGAAGCGGATGTCGTTCTTCTTCAGGTCGAAGCCCAGCGCCTCGAGCGAGCCCAGGTAGAGCTCCAGGATGTTGTCCGGCGCCGGCTTGAGTACGACCTGGTATTGGTAGTAATGCTGCAGGCGGTTGGGGTTTTCGCCGTAGCGACCGTCCTTGGGGCGGCGGCTGGGCTGCACGTAGGCCGCCTTCCAGGGCTCGGGGCCGATGGCGCGCAGGAAGGTGCCGGTGTGCGAGGTGCCCGCGCCGACCTCCATGTCGTAGGGCTGCAGCAGGGCGCAGCCCTGGGCGTCCCAGTACGACTGCAGGGTGAGGATGATCTGTTGGAAGGTGAGCATGGTCGGCCTGTGCCTGGAGGACGGCCGCATGCCCAAGGGGCCCGCGGCGCGACGAACCGGTCATTTTAAGAGGCGGCAGGCGCTTCGGCGCGCCGGGCCTGCCGGCGCTACCATCGCCAGCACCGTGCAAGCGCCAACCGGCGCGCATTCGCCACCGACTCCGCCATGAAAGCCCCCGCCGCCGATTCCCCATTGCCGGACCTGCCCGCACCGGAAGGGCCGCTGTCGCGCGCGCGGCCCGGCCGCGAGCGGATCATGGCGGCCATCCGTTCGGCCGCCATCGCCGAATTCAGCCTGCACGGGCTCAAGGGCACCTCGACCCAGGCCATCGCCGACCGGGCCGGGCTGACCAAGCCGCAGCTGCACTACTACATCGCCGGCAAGGAGGAGCTCTACGCCGAGCTCCTGATGCAGGTGCTGCACGACTGGAAGGTGGTGTTCTCCTTCGACGAGGGCTCCGGCGACCCTGGCCAGGTGCTGGCCGGCTACATCCGGCAGAAGCTCGACCATGCCTTCGACAAGCCGGAGATGTCGCGCATCTTCACGCGCGAGGTGCTCGACGGCGGTCGCAACCTGGAACGCTACTGGCCGATGTCGCGCCAGTGGACGCAGAAGAAGATCGACGTCATCAACGGCTGGATCGCACGCGGCCAGATGCGCCCGCTCGATGCGCGCCTTCTGCTTCAGCACATCTGGGCCATGACCCAATACCACGCGGACTACGCGCTCCAGGTGCGCGCCATGGGCGGCCTGCCCGAAGAGGCGGCGGTCGACCGCGAGCCGGTCGCGCGCGAGCTCATCGCCTTCATCCTGGCCGGCTGCGGCATCGGGGTCGACGTGAACGGGGTTCGCGACAGGGCGAACATCGATCGCTAGCCCGCGCGCCGCACAGATGCGGCGCCGCTTCATTTCGGTGCATGCGGTACCCGCTGCCGCTGGCACGGCGCTTGCGTAACTTGACCACTTGCTCTGATTAAGCGGTCAAGAACACACCATGCGCGTGCTCGTCGTCTATTGCCACCCGGTCGAAACCAGCTTCCATGCCGCCCTGCACCAGGAAGTGCTGCGCAACCTGCGCGCCGCAGGGCACGAAGTGGACGACTGGGACCTGTATGCCGAGGGCTTCGATCCGGTCATGTCGCGCGAGGAACGGCTGGGCTATCACGAGGTGCCGGCCAACCGACTGAAGGTCAAGGGCCACGTCGACCGCCTGCAGCGCGCCGAGGCCATCGTGTTCTGCTTTCCGACCTGGTGCTTCGGCCTGCCCGCCATGCTCAAGGGCTGGTTCGACCGGCTGCTGATGCCCGGCGTGGCGTTCGACATCAGCGACCCGGCCAACGTGCGGCCGATGCTCACCAACATCCAGCGCATCAGCGCGGTCGTGACGTATGGCCGGCCGCGCTGGATGGCCTGGTACATGGGCGACCCGCCGCGAAAGATCGTCACCCGCTACATGAAGCGCCTGACCGCCGCGCAGGCCCGCGTGGACTACCACGCGCACTACCACATGAACGTGGCCACCGAACCGCAACTCAAGCGCTTCATGCAGCGCGTGGGCCGGGCCATGGCCAGCTTTGCCTGAATCCAAGGAGCCTTCTCGTGCTGCACGGCTACATTCCACCGCACCGCTTCCTGCCTTATCTGAGCTGGACCGAGATCGACCAGCTGCCGGACAAGGCCAACACCGTCATCGTGCTGCCTTGTGGTGCGATCGAGCAGCATGGGCCGCACCTGCCGTGCTCGGTCGACAGCGTCATCTCGTCGGGCGTGATGGGCGCGGCGCTGGCGCGCCTGCCGGCGCAGGTGCGCGCATTCGCGCTGCCCACCATCACCTACGGCAAGTCGGAAGAACACCTGCACTTCCCCGGCACCATGACGCTGACCGGCACCACGCTGCTGTCGACGGTGATCGAGGTGGGCGAATCGGTGTACCGCTCCGGGTTTCGCAAGCTGGTCTTCGCCAACGGCCACGGGGGCCAGCCGCAGGTGCTGGAAATGGCCGCGCGCGAGCTTCGCCTGCGCCATGGCGACTTCGTGATCGTGCCGCACGGCGTCTCGCGCCTGCCGAGCGCGGCCAGCAGCCAGGTGAGCGAACAGGAAAAGAAGCTGGCCATGCACGCCGGCCATTCCGAGACCGCGCTGATGCTGGCATTGGCCCCCGAGACGGTGCACATGGAGCGCGCGGTGGCCAACTATCCGCCGCCCTTCCCGATCAAGCTGCTGTCGGCCGACGGCCGGCCGGCGTGCGCCTGGACGGCGCGCGACTTCGGCCCCAGCGGCGTGATCGGCGACCCCACGTCGGCCACGCGCGAACAGGGCCAGGAGATCCTGGACACGCTGGCCGACAGCTGGGCGCAGGCGCTTGCCGAGCTGTTTTCGCTGCGCTGGGTGGTACGCGACGAGCCCACCTGGGAGCGTGGCCACCACGCCGGCTTCGTCCAGTCGGCGCGAGGCACCGCGCTGGACAGCTGAATCCACGTCCGCCTCCGTCCCTCTTTGATCCACCGAAACCCACGTCTTTCTTTCACGAGGAGTATTTCCATGCGCAAGACCATCGTCCATCGCTTCGCTCCCCTGGCCGCGGCCGCCGCCTTCGCGGTGGCCGCCTGGGCACCGGCCCACGCCGATGAAAAGTTCACCTACATGACCAACTGGTATGCGCAGGCCGAGCACGGCGGCTTCTACCAGGCGTTGGCCACCGGCATCTACAAGAAGCACGGGCTCGACGTGAGCATCAAGATGGGCGGCCCGCAAGTGAACATCGCCCAGATGATGGCGGCCGGCCAGACCGATTGCATCATGGGATCGAGCGACATCCAGGCCATGCAGATGCGCGAGAGCGGCCTGCCGGTGGTGACCGTGGCGGCCTACTTCCAGAAAGACCCGCAGGTGCTGATCGCGCACGAGGACGTGACCAGCTTCGAGCAACTCAAGGGCAAGACGATCCTGATCGCCAACAGCGCCAACCGGGGCTACTGGCCGTGGCTGAAGATGAAGTTCGGCCTGTCGGATTCGCAGGCCCGGCCCTACACCTTCAACATCCAGCCGTTCGTGGCGGACAAGAACTCGGCACAGCAGGGCTACCTGACGTCCGAGCCCTACGCCATCCAGAAGGCCGGCGTGAAGGCCAACACCCTGCTGATGAGCGACCACGGCTACACCGCCTACGCCACCACGGTGTCGTGCATGGAAAAGACGGTCAAGGAGCGCGCCAAGGCGGTCGAGGCCTTCGTCAAGGCGTCGGCCGAGGGCTGGAAGAGCTACCTCGCCGACCCGGCGCCGGGCAACGCGCTGATCAAGAAGGACAACCCCAACATGACCGACGACCAGCTCGCCTACAGCGTGGCCAAGCTCAAGGAGATGGGCATCGTCACCAGCGGAGACGCACAGACCCTGGGCATCGGCGTGATCACCGCGGCGCGCAGCAAGAAGAACTACGACTTCCTCGTCGAGGCCAAGCTGCTCGATCCGGGCAAGGTGGCACTCGCCAGCACCTTCACCACCGACCTCGTGAAAGACGCCAAGGTCCTGCCGTGACCTGGTGAAGGAGTTCTGCATGTACCAAGACGATCCCGAGGTGTTCGCGCCGCCCCCCGGGCAGACCGGCGCCGCGGCGGTGGAGATCCTGTCGGCCGAGAAGACCTATCCGGACGGCACCCAGGCGCTCCTGCCGGTCGACCTGCGCATCCAGCAAGGCGAGTTCGTCACCCTGCTCGGTCCGTCGGGCTGCGGCAAGAGCACGTTGCTGAAGATGGTGGCGGGCATGCTCGAACCCACCGACGGCCGCCTGCTGGTGTGGCGCCGACCGGTGCACCAGATCGACCAGGCCGGCCGCAAGATGGCCTTCGTGTTCCAGGCCCCCACGCTGATGCCGTGGGCCAGCGTGCACACCAACGTGCGGCTGCCGCTGGATCTGGCCGGCGTTGCACGCAAGGAAGCCGACGACCGCGTGGCGGAGGCGCTGGACATGGTCGGCCTGGGCAAGTTCGCGCGCGCGCTGCCGCGCGCCCTGTCGGGTGGCATGCAGATGCGCGTGTCGATCGCGCGCGGCCTGGTGACGCAGCCCGACCTGCTGCTGATGGACGAGCCCTTCGGGGCGCTGGACGAAATCACGCGCCACAAGCTGGACGCCGACCTCCTCGACCTGTGGCACAAGAAGAATCTGACAGTCATCTTCGTAACGCATTCGATCCACGAGGCGGTGTTCCTCTCGAGCCGCGTGGTCATGATGGCGGCACGGCCGGGACGCGTGGTGGAGGAGTTCCGCATCGACGAGCCCTATCCGCGCCGCGCGGACTTCATGGTCTCGCCGCAGTTCACCCGCCATGCCAGACAGCTGCAGGACAGCCTGCTGCGCGCCAGCGGCTTCAACGATGCGGAGGCCTGCGCATGAGCTCACATCCGGCCTCGCTGGCGACGAAGCAGAAGCGGACTCCGCTGCTGGCACGCCCACAGGTGCAACGCGTGCTCTACCCGGTGCTGGTCGGCGTCGTGCTGCTGGGCCTGTGGCAGGCGATGGTCAGCATCATGGAGCTGCCGCCGTACCTCGTGCCGTCGCCGATCCTCATGGTGAAGACGCTGGTGACCGACTGGGCGGCGCTCGGGATGGCCCTGCTGACCACGTTGAAGGTGACGGTGTTCTCTTTCCTTCTGGCCACGGTCGTGGGCGTGTTGATCTCGTTCCTGTTCGTGCAGAGCAAGCGCATCGAGACCGCGTTGTTCCCGTACGCCGTGCTGCTGCAGGTGACGCCGATCGTGGCGGTCGCACCATTGATCATCATCTGGGTGCGCAATCCGACCGCGGCGATGGTGGTGTGCGCCGCGCTGGTGGCGTTGTTCCCGATCATCAGCAACACCACGCTGGGTCTGCGCAGCGTTGATCCGGACCTGCAGAGCTACTTCAAGCTCAACCACGCGACGCGCTGGCAGCAGCTGGTGCGCCTTCGCATACCGAGTGCGCTGCCCTATTTCTTCGGCGGCCTGCGCATCTCCAGCGGGCTGGCGCTCATCGGCGCGGTGGTGGCCGAATTCGTCGCCGGCACCGGTGGACAGGGCGCCGGACTGGCCTACCAGATCCTGCAGGCGGGATTCCAGTTGAACATCCCGCGCATGTTCGCGGCGCTGCTGCTCATCTCGCTGACGGGCGTTGCCCTGTTCGTGCTGATGGCCTGGCTCACCAAGCTGGCGCTCGGCTCCTGGCATGCCAGCGAACTCTCCCAGGATTGAATCCCGACCATGAACGCTCCCCTTTCCTCCGTCGAGCAGCTGCAGCTGGAGCTGCCCGCGCTCGACTGGATCACGGACAAGTCGCGCATCGCGCGGCTGTCGCAGGATTTCGCCTGGTTCAGTCCGGTGTTGCATCGGCAGCTCAAGGACAAGGTCGCCGACGCCGTGGTCCGGCCGCGCAGCGAGGAAGAAATCCGGATGCTGGTCGCCGCGTGCGTGCGCCTGCGCGTGCCCATCACCCTGCGCGGCAGCGGAACCGGCAACTACGGCCAGACGACGCCGCTGGCGGGCGGCCTGGTGCTCGACATGAGCGCATACAACGCCCTGCTTTGGGTTCGCCCGGGCGTGGCGCGTGCGCAGGCGGGCATTCGCCTGGGCGAGCTGGAAAAGCGCGCGCTCGAGACCAGCCAGGAACTGCGCTGCATGCCCTCGACCTACCGCAGCGCGACGCTGGGCGGGTTGTTCGGTGGCGGGTTCGGCGGAGTCGGCTCGATCAACTACGGCCCGCTTGCGGCTCCCGGCAACGTGCTGGGCGTACGAGCCATGACGATCGAGGCCGAGCCGAGAGTCGTGGAGTTGCGCGGTGCCGAGGCCATGCGCATGCATCACCTGTGGGGCACGAACGGCCTGGTGCTCGAGCTGGAGGTGGGTCTTGCGCCGGCGCACCCCTGGCTGGAATCGCTTGTGGTGTTCGAGGACTTCGACCGCGCACTCGCCTTCGGCGATGCACTGGCCCAGGCGCCGGGACTGGTCAAGCGCGAGGTCGCTTTCTTTGCCAGCCCGGTGCCCGACCACCTGGCGCAGTTGGCCGAGCATTTGCCGCGAGGCTGCCACGCGGTGCTTTCGCTGGTGGCCGAGGCGTGCGAGGAACCGCTGCAGGAGCTGGTGGCCGCGCATGGCGGCCGCACGACCTATCGCAAGACGGCCCAGGAAGTGCGCAAGAGCAACCGCACGTTGATGGAATTCACCTGGAACCACACCACGCTGCACGCGCTGAAAGTCGACAAGTCGCTCACGTATCTGCAGAGCGCGTTCGTGCCCGGGCAGCACGTGGCGCAGATCCGGCAGATGGAGGCGCGGTTCGCGGGCGAAGTCCTCATGCACGCGGAGTTCCTGCGCGGGCTCGACGGCCGAGTCACCTGCAGCGCCCTGCAACTGGTGCGCTTCTCGACCGAGGAGCGGCTCGACGAGATCATGCGCCTGCACCGCGAAGCGGGCGTGCGCATCAACAATCCGCATGTGTTCATCGTCGAGGACGGCAAGGCCGGCGGCGCGCTGGCGCCGGAGGTGGTGGCGATGAAGGAGCAGTTCGACCCGCACGGGCTGCTCAACCCTGGCAAGCTGCGCAACTGGCCAGCGGTCGCCGAGTCGGCGCTCAGCGCCTGAAGCGCGTGGCCAGCGCCGCCGCCGCGGCAATGGCCAGCGCACCGATCCACAACGGCCACAAGCCGAAGCGCGACACCCAGCGCGCATAGGGCGTCAGGCCGCGGCGCCCCTCCACTTCGACCTGAAGGACTCCGCGCGTCAGGCGCGGCAGGGAGTGGGTCACGCGGCCGCGGTGGTCGATGGCGACCGTGGCCCCTGTATTGGTGGCTCGCAGCATCGGCCGCTCGAACTCCAGCGCACGCATGCGCGAGATGGCCTCGTGCTGGTCGATGGCGATGCTGTCGCCGAACCAGGCGATGTTGCTGACGTTGAGCAGCACCGTCGGCGCGGTCGATTCGTCGCCGAAGCTGGCGCCGATCTCGTCGCCGAACAGATCCTCGTAGCAGATGTTGGGCGCGATGCGCTGGCCTTGCCACTCGAATCGCGCCTGCGCCAGGCCCCCGCGCCGGAAGTCGCCCAGCGGGATGTGCATCATGTCGGTGAACCAGCGGAACATCGACGGCACGAACTCGCCGAAGGGCACCAGATGGTGCTTGTCGTACCGGTAGGGCTGGGCGCGGCCGGGTGCAAAGGCGAGCACCGAATTGGTGTACTCGCGCCCCTGCCCCAGCGGCAGGCCGACGATGGCCGCCTGCGTTCCGCTCGCGTAGCGCGCGGCGATCGCGTCCAGGTAGCCGGGCGGGAGTTGGGCAGGCAGCAGCGCAATGGCGGTTTCTGGCGTGATGACGAGCGGCGCCTGGTTGGCCTGCAGTTGCTCGCCGTACCAGCGCAATGCCGTCGCGACGCCGCCGCCGGGAATGAACTTCTCGTCCTGCGGGATGTTGCCCTGCAGCAGGGCGACGCGCAGGCGCCCCGCGCTGCGCGCTTCGGCTTCATGCCCAGCACCACAGCCGTTGTTCAGGCAGTGGGACGTGTAGCCGCCCCAGCCCAGCAGCGCGGCGCCGAGCGCCGGAGCCAGCCACTGCGCCGGCCGGCGCCATGACGCGCCGTCGAGCGATTCGAGCCAGGCGGCGCACAAGGCTGCGACGAACGCGGCGACTGCACCGATGCCGTACACGCCGATGTCGCGGGCCAGGCCGATCAGCGGCCCGTCGAGGTGCGCATAGCCGCCGGCACCCCACGGAAAGCCGGTGAACCATGTATTGCGCAGGAGTTCGGCAAGGGTCCACAAGGCGGCAAAGAGCAACGCGCGGGCGGGCGCGCGGCGCGGGGCCCAGGCCACCTGCAGCGCCGCGGCCAGCGCGTAGTACAGGGCCAGCGCCGCCGAAAGCGCGAGTGTGGCGATGGCGGCAAGCGGGGCCGGCAAGCCGCCGTAGGTGTGCATGGAGATGAACAGCCACCAGGTGCTGCCGCACAGCCAGGCCGTGGCGAAGCTCCAGCCGGCCAATGCACCCGCGCGCCAGGACGGACGGGGCGTGCCACTGCCGGAGTCAGCGTTGCGGCGGAGCCTTTCGAGTGTCCACGCGAGCACTGCCAGCGACAGCAGTTGCAGCCACCACTGCGGTTGTCCGTTCCAGGGCGCGGCAATGCTCATGGCCTGGGCCAGGCCAGCCACCGCCATGATCGGCACGAGCGCCAGGCGCGGGATCAATCGGCCGCGTCGCCGCCCTGGGCAGGCGAAACCTTGAACCAGCGCACGGCGCCGCCCTTGGTGTGCAGCACGAGGAAGTCGAAACCGCCGACGGTGTGCCGCTCTCCGCGCTTGGGCACATGGCCCATCTCGTGGGCGATGAGGCCGCCGATGGTCTCGAAATCCTCGCTCAGCTGGTCCTCATGCAGGGCAATGGCGAAAGCCTCCGCCACGCGCTCGACCGGCGTGTCGCCGGAGACGCGGTACGTGTGGTCGGCCAGGCCGAAGATGTCGCCTTCGTCCTCGATGATGTCGAACTCGTCCTCGATCTCGCCGACGATCTGCTCGAGCACGTCCTCGATGGTGATCAGGCCGGCGACGCGTCCGAACTCGTCGATGACGATGGCCAGGTGGTTCCGGTTGCCGCGGAATTCGCGCAGCAGGTCGTTCAGTCCCTTGCTCTCGGGTACGAAGGTGGGCGGGCGCAGCAGCGCGCGGATGTTCAGTTCGGGCGAACGCTGGAGCTTGAGAAGATCCTTGGCCAGCAGGATCCCGATGATGTTTTCCTTGTCACCCTCGTACACCGGAAAGCGCGAGTGGGCGGTGTCGATGATCATGTGGAGCATCGGCTCGTACGCGTCATCGATGTTGACCAGGTCCATGCGCGGCGCCGCGACCATGACGTCGCCGGCGGTCATGTCAGCCATGCGCAACACGCCTTCGAGCATCACGCGCGAATCGGCGCCAATGATGTCGTTGTCCTCGGCGTCGGCCAGCGTCTCGATCAGTTCGTCGCGCGAGTCGGGACCGGGATTGATGAACTCGACGAGCTTCTGGAAAAAGCTGCGCTTGTCTTCCCTCTCGTTGGAGGGGCGTTCAGGGTGTGGGTCTGCCACTGCGGGAGGGCGATAGTTGTGAACAGAGGTACAAGGATAGCGGATTGCGCCGCCGCACTGTCCAGACAACGTCGCAACGCGCCGACGACGACGGGCAGGCGGAGGCCGCCGCGCCTCAGGGCGACGACTTGCCGCGCGCTTCCTGCACGCCGCTGCGCACCTCCTGCAGGCCCTGCAGGAACGACCAGAACTGCTTGGCGCGGGTCTTGATGCGGAAGTCGACCTCGGCGAAGTGCTCGAGCGCGATTTCGCTCATGCGGCTGTCCAGCGTGGGCTCGGGCAATTCGAGGTGTGCCTCGGCTTCGGAACCGCTTCGCACTACGCTTGCACCGGCCTTGCGCGCAATCCTGAGCATGGCGGCGTTCTCCGACAGGGCATGGATGAACAGAATGCGCACGCCGGCATTGCGGGCGGCGACTTCGGCGCGCTCGAACAGGCGCGCGCCGTAGCCGCGGCCGCGGGCATGGCTGGACACCGAAACGCCGAACTCGGCGCATTCGCCGGGTTGGCCTGCCGGTGCGAAGGCCAGGTGCGCCATCGCGATCAGGTCGAGGCGCCGATTGAAGATGCCGAAGATGTCGTCGCGCTCGAAATCGAGCCCTTCGACATAGCGGCAGACCTGCTCGTCCGAGGCGCCATAGCCAAAGCGCAGGTAGCGGTCGTGCGGCTCCAGCGCGAGCAGGTGGGCCGTGATCATCTCGCGCTCCTGAGGGCCGAGCGAGCGGATCGGCACCAGCACGGGGGCAGGCTGCGGGTCGGCCGTGCCGCTCGCGCGCGACTCGGCGCGGGGCATCCGCAGCAAGGCGGGGGCACCCAGCGAGGCGCGGAGAACGGCGAAGGCATGTTGCATTGCACAAATAATAAGGGTTTTCCCTTGTTATCGCTGGCGCAACACGCAATCTCCACAGGATCGCACGTGCTTTGGGAGACTTTGTTCGCGGCGAAGGCGGGTTCTCGTGGCGGCGTCTCGCACAATCGCCCGGCACATTTGCGAAACCCTCTGTCTCCGGATATCTCCTTGCCCGATCTGTCGTCCCCAGATGCACGCCTGCCGCCTGGCGTTCAGGTGTTCGAGCGCGGCTGGCTGTCCGCGAACAATATCCTCATGCTGGGGCCGGACCAGGCGGTCCTGGTGGATTCGGGCTATGCCACCCACGCCTCGCAGACCTTGGCGCTCGTGCAACGTGCGCTGGGCGCGCGGCCGCTCGACCTTCTGGTGAACACGCATCTGCACAGCGATCACTGCGGGGGCAATGCCGCATTGCAGGCACGATTTCCGGATCTGGAAGTGTGGATTCCTCCAGGGGAGGCGCAAGCGGTTCGCGAATGGGACGAGGCGCGACTGAGCTACCGCCCGACGGGCCAGCAGTGCCCGCGCTTCACGTTCGATGCCCTGCTCGCGCCAGGCACCGAGATCGAACTGGGTGGCGCCCGATGGCAGGTGCATGCGGCTCCGGGACACGACCCGCACGCAGTCATCCTGTTCGAGCCGCATCGCCGGGCACTGATTTCCGGCGATGCGCTGTGGGAGCGCGGCTTCGGGGTGGTGTTCCCAGAAATGTGGGGCGAGCCTTCCTTCGCGGAGGTCGGCGCTTCGCTCGACCTGATCGCCGCGCTCGAGCCACGGGTCGTCATTCCTGGGCATGGCCGGGTGTTCGACGACGTGGACGCGGCGCTGGACGTGGCCCGACAGCGCCTGGACGCTTTTGTCCAGTCACCGCAGCGACACGCAAGACATGCAGTCAAGGTGCTGCTGAAGTTCAAGCTCCTGGAGCGACAGCGCATGACGCGCGGCGAACTGGACGCCTGGCTGGCCGGGGCCGGCTATCTCGCTCAGGTGCATCGAATCCACGGCGCCGATACGCCGATACGCGGTTGGGTCGACTCGATGCTTGAAGAACTGGCACGCGCCGGGGCGCTGAGCATGGCCGGTGATCTGATCATCGATGCCGGCTGAGCGCGCGAACGCCGGCTAGCCGCGCGCGCCAGCCACGCTCACCAGCCAACCAGTCAGATCGCACCGACGCTGCCGGTGATGGGCAACACAAGGCCGGTGATGTAGCTGGCGCAAGCCGGCGCCGCGAGGAACACGAAAGCCGGCGCAATCTCCTCCGGTTGAGCCGGCCGCCCCATGTCGACCTGGCTGCCGAATTCCCGCGTCTTTTCAGCCGGACGGTCCGCGGGATTGAGTGGCGTCCACACCGGACCGGGCGCGACCGCGTTGACGCGAATGCCGCGCGGCAGCAGGTTGCTGGCCAGCGACTTCGTGAATGCATGAATGGCGCCCTTGGTGGCTGAATAGTCGAGGAGCTGGGCACTGCCTTGAAGGCCAGTCACGGACCCGGTGTTGATGATGGAACCGCCTTCGCGCAGCAACGGCACCGCGGCCCGGGCCATCTGGAAGTAGCCGTAGATGTTGGTTCGCATCGTCATGTCCCACTGCTCGTCGTCGATGTCCTCGATTTCGTTCGCGTGCAGTTGGAATGCCGCGTTGTTGACCAGGATGTCGAGCTGCCCGAAAGCGTCGGCAGCACGCTTGACCGCGCGCCGGCAGAACGCAGGGTCGCGTACGTCACCCACGATGGACAGGCAGCGTCCGCCCTCGCCCTCTACCTCGGCGCAGGTCTGGTCGGCGTCTTCCTGTTCCGCGGGCAGATGAACGATGGCCACGTTCGCGCCCTCGCGCGCAAAAAGCACTGCAATCGCGCGGCCGATTCCCGAGTCGCCGCCCGTGACGAGCGCATTCATGCCTTCGAGCTTCCCGCTGCCACGGTAGGCTGGGGCCTTGTGGCGAGGCTTGAGTTCGAGTTCAGACTCGAGGCCGGGCTTGGCGAGATGCTGAGCCGGCAGGGGATTGACGGGCTGGTCGCGCGCGCCGGCCTGGACGGCCTTCTTGCTGCCCTTGGTCGCGTTGGGCGCGCGCTGGTCTGCCGCGTCGCGCTTGCGCTGCAGCGCACGTTGCGCTCGAGTCGTGCCGTCTTTCCCGGCTTGGTCATCGGTTCGCTTTTTTGGTGCGGACATGGGCCACCTTTCTGCGTGCCGGCGAACGCCGGCCATGTTTGCGGCGGATCGAGGCGATCGCCGGGAGAGATACGTCGTCCATGCATTGGATGCCGCTCGCCGCGCGCGCACCTATAGTCCGGCTGCCCGGCAAGACCGGCGCCTGCGATGTCATCCGGCGTCAGCGCCGTCTGACGCACACACGGCGAGGCGGCGCCTACGCTGCGAAGGCGCCTATAGCAATGCGTTTGCCCTACGGCCCGTGCCGAATCAAAGGACGATCATGACGAAGGTTTCGGATGTGATGAGCACTCAGCTGCGGACGATCGCGCCGACGGATTCGCTGGCCGACGCCGCGCGGCTGATGAAGGAACTGGACGTCGGAATGTTGCCGGTCACGACGGACCGCCAACTTCTGGGCGTGGTGACCGATCGCGACATTACCGTGAGAGGCGTCGCCGAAGGGTTGTCGCCGGAGCAATGCCTGGTGGCCGACATCATGACCGCGGAGGTGCGCTGGTGCTATCCGGAGACCCCGTTGGAGGAGGCGTTGGTACAGATGGGAGAGCGCCGCATACGACGTCTTGCGGTGGTTGATCGGGATCACGTGCTCGTCGGTGTCGTTTCCATGAGCGACGCCTCACGAGCTGCTGCCGGGGCGGCCTGACGCCCCTTTCCGGCGCGTTGTCCCTTTCGTTCATTGCCATGGCGGATCTTCCGGTTCGAGCGTTTGCCGACAGCCGTGCCCCGTCACTCTCCTACAGCGTCCAGGGTCTGCTCCTGATGCAATGCCCGCACGGACGATCGTCGCGGAAAGTTGCCGCGCCGCCGGTCTGCTATTGGAGGTTCGGAATGAGCCATGTCGTCACTTTGTGCGTGGCGGGCGACGCCCGGGACAATGAGCACGAACGCGCCACCCGTGAAGAATTCGGTCGGCGCTTGGCGGCGCTGCGCAAGCTGGAGTTCGGAGGCGAGTACGAGCCCGCCCGCCATGCGCCACCGCTCTACTACGTGCCGAACGAGACCCTGGTCGTCCACGAGCTGGCACGCTTTCCAGGCATCGAGCACCAGGACCAGCTTTTTGGCGGCGTGGTGCCGCATCGCTTCGTGGCAACAAAGGTGATCTCGCACCCGCTCGTTTCCGAAGGCGCGGTGCATCCGGTGGGCTGGACGAACTGCCTCACCGATCAGTTGGCAGGCGTCGTGCTGGAGGGTTACTCCGCCTTCAGCCAGGACGACGCGCTGGAAGGCGGTCGGCGCCTGTTTGAGCGCGGTATGCGCGTGCGGCTCAAGCGCGCAGTCTCCAGGGGCGGCCTGGGACAGTGGAAGGCCGGCGACCCGGAACAGCTTGCATCCGCACTTCAGGAAATTTCCGCTGCGGAACTGGCGGAATGGGGGGTGGTCGTGGAAGAGGACCTCGCCGAGGCCCGCACGTGGGGAATCGGGCAGGTCACCATCGGCGGGCGGATCATCAGCTACTTCGGCGTACAGGAACTGACGCAGGACAATCATGGCTGCGAGGTCTATGGCGGGTCGGATCTGCAGGTGGTGCGCGGCGGCTTCGACGCTTTGCTGGCCCGCGAACTGCCTGCCGACGTCGGCGAAGCGGTGCGCATGGCGATGGCCTATCACGAGGCCGTCAAGACCTGCTTCGACGGCTTCTTTGCATCGCGCATCAACTATGACGTGGTGCGAGGCGTCGCCGCCGACGGCAACCTGAAATCAGGCGTCCTTGAGCAGTCGTGGCGCCTGGGCGGCGCCAGCGGCGCAGAGATCGCGGCGCTGGAATACTTGGCGGAGAACCCCGATTGCCACGTTGTGCGTGCGAACACCATCGAACGCTACGGGCAGGCGGCGCTCACCGAGCCTCTGCCAACCGGCGCGCTGGTCTTCTTCAGGGGTGACGACCCCGTCACCGGCCCCATCGTGAAGTACGCCACCGCCCGATGCCAGGCATGAGCGTCAGGAGCCGGCCGTTCGGCGTGACCGTCGACGAGCAACGGATCGCCGCCACCGTGGTCGGGCCGCGACGGACGGTGCCCGGCGTACTGCTCGTGCACGGCTGGGACGGCAGTCAGCAGCAGTACCTGGCGCTCGCGCGCGAAGTCGCCAGCTTGGATTGCGTCTGCGTGACCTTCGACTTGCGCGGGCATGGACAGAACATTGCCGATCGCGACGTGGTCACGCGTGACCACAACCTCAGGGACGTGCTGGCCGCCTATGACTCACTCATCGGACTGACGGCGGTCGACCCCGAACGCATTGCACTCGTCGGCAGCAGCTACGGTGGGTACCTCGCCACGCTGGTGACGCTCGAGCGTCCGGTCCAGTGGCTCGGGTTGCGGGCACCCGCCTTGTATCGAGATGCCGAATGGAACCGCCCGAAGAGCCGCCTGGACAAGGTGGACTTGGCCGACTACCGCTCGCGCCTCGTCAAGGCGAAGGAAAACCGGGCGTTGGCCGCCTGCGAGGCGTTCAAGGGCGACTTCCTGATCGTCGAATCGCAGTATGACAAGATCGTCCCGCATCCTGTCATCGAGAGCTATCGGGCTGCAGCCTGCCACGCCCGATCGGTGACCTACCGGGTGCTTGAAGGCGCCGATCACGGCTTAAGTACACCGCAGGGCCGCCGGCAGTATGGAGATGTCCTTCTGGAATGGATCTCAAACAAGGTGCGTGTTGATCCTGCTCAATAGCCGAATTCCGCCCCGAAATGCAAAAAGCCCAACCATTTCTGGTTGGGCTTTTTGGGCTGTAAGAGCCTGACGATGACCTACTTTCACACGGGAACCCGCACTATCATCGGCGCTGAGGCGTTTCACTGTCCTGTTCGGGATG
>Ga0160473_100122_pt1 | contig 75229 bp, 84 predicted proteins | sample HID1975I_E11MG_FD_108217 | JGI IMG/M metagenome (GOLD analysis project Ga0160473, IMG submission 108217) | Enriched soil microbial communities from UW Madison campus, WI, USA - HID1975I_E11 MG | ecosystem: Environmental > Terrestrial > Soil > Unclassified | place: USA: Madison, Wisconsin... | reverse complement strand
CCACCGCCAGCCTCTCCCGCATCCTCCTGCCCCTCATCCGCTGAAGAAAGGTCCATCCATGGCCACCACTGCCTTCAAACATGGGATTTCCGTTACCGAGGTCTCGACCGGCGCCCGCACCCTTACGGCGGTCAGCACTGCCATCATCGGCCTGGTCGGCACCGCGCCCGATGCCGATCCCGCCGCCTACCCCCTCAACAAGCCGATCCTGATCAGCGACATCGAAGTGGCGATCGGCGACATCGGCGCGCAAGGCACGCTGACCCGCTCGCTGCGTGCCATTGCCGACATCACCCGCCCCATCATCGTCGTGATTCGCGTCGAGGAAGGCGAGGACGCCGCCGAAACCGCCAGCAATGTCATTGGCACCATCACCGCCGAAGGCGCCCGCACAGGCATGCAGGCCCTGCTGTCGGCATCAGCAGAGGTCGGCGTCATCCCGCGCATCCTGGGCACGCCGGGGCTGGAGACGCAGGCGGTGACCACCGCGCTCGCCGTGGTCGCCAAGAAGCTGCGCGCCTTTGCCTATGCGCGCGCGATCGGCCCGACCGTGGCTGCCGCCACCCTCTATCGCGCCAATTTCAGCCAGCGCGAACTGATGCTGCTGATGCCCGACTTCCTCGCATGGGACACCGACGCCAGCGCCAACGTCACCAGCTTCGCGGCGGCGCATGCCATGGGCCTGCGCGCCTATATCGACGAACAGACCGGGCCGCATAAGACTCTGTCCAACATCGCCGTCGATGGCGTGGTCGGCCTGTCGCAGCCGATGCACTGGGATATCGAGGATCAGGACACCGATGCCGGCCTGCTCAATGCAGCCCAGATCACGGCGCTGATCCGCAAGAGCAGCGGTTTCTATTTCTGGGGCAACCGCACCTGTTCCGACGATCCCCAGTTCGTTTTCGAAAGCGGCGTGCGCGTCGCCCAGCTGCTGGCCGACACGGTCGCCAAGGGCATGGACTGGGCGATGGACAAGCCACTGACCCCCAGCCTGGCCAAGGACATTATCGAAACCATCAACGGCCTGGGGCGCAATCTCAAGGCCGCCGGCGTCGTGCTGGGGTTTGACGCCTGGTATGACGAAGCCGCCAATCCGGTGGACAGTCTCAAGGCCGGCAAGCTGGTGATCCGCTACAAATATACGGTCCCGCCGCCGCTTGAGGATCTCGGTTTCTATCAGGAAATCACGGACGAATATTTCGCCGACTTCGCCGCGCAGCTGACTGAGGCCGGCTGACGCCCGCGCGCGCCCTTTCTCTCCCTCTCGATCAAAGGATTATCGCCATGGGCATGGCCCGCACCCTCAAGGACATGATGCTCTTCAACGAAGGCCTCGCCTATATTGGCGAGTGCAAGACCGTCACGCTGCCGCCCCTGACGCGCAAGATGGAGGAATGGCGCGGCGGCGGCATGGGCGGCGTCGCGGAAATGGACATGGGGCTGGAGGCGATGGAGATGACCTCCGCCTTCGGCGGCCCCATGCGCGACATCCTGCGCCAGTTCGGCATCACCACCGTCAACGGCGTCTACCTCCGCTTCGCGGGCGCCTATCAGGATGACGACACCGGCGCGGTCGATAGCGTCGAAGTGATCGTGCGCGGCCGTCACAAGGAAATCGAATTCGGCGATCAGGAAGTCGGCGAGGCCGGGGAGTTCTCCGTCACTTCCGGCCTGGTCTATTACAAGCTGGTCTGGAACGGTCGCACCGAAATCGAGATCGACGTTCTGGCCGGCATCGAGATTGTCGACGGCCTCGATCGCCGCGCCGCCATCCGCAACGCCATCGGCATCTTCTGATCCCCCGGCCCGGCCGCGCGCCGGGCCGCCCTCCCCTCACGCATAGGCTTTCACCATGAACGACAATGACACTGGCCCGATCTTCCGCACCGTCACGCTCGACACGCCCATCATCAAGGGCGACACCACGATCGACACGCTGCAGCTGCGCAAACCCCGATCGGGCGAACTGCGCGGCCTTACCCTGGTCGATCTGGGCCAGCTCAAGGTCGATGCCCTGATCAAAATCGTGCCGCGCATCGCCATGCCCACCATCACCGAAGTCGATGTGGCCAATCTCGACACCGCCGACCTGCTCGCCATCGGCACGGAAATCGGCGGTTTTTTGCTGCAGAAGTCGCATCGTGCGGATGCCCTCGCTCAGTAGATGATGCGATGGCGGATGTGGCGATCATCTTCCATTGGTCGCCCGACGTCATGGACCCGATGACGCTGCCCGAATTGATGGGCTGGCGCGAACAGGCTGCGAAGCGGGCCAAGCCGCCCGAAACCGGGAAAAAGAAGAATGGCCGACCGTAACCTGCGCATGCAGCTGATCCTTGAGGGGCTGGACCGCGTCACCGCGCCCCTCAAGTCCATCACCAACGCGTCATCGGGCGCCCGCCGCGACCTGGCCGAAACCCAGAAACAGTTGAAGGCGCTCGACGCCCTGCAGAAACAGGTCGGCGGCTACAAGGCGGCCGAAGGGCGCTTCGCATCCGATCATCAGCAGCTGCAGCAGACACAGGCCCGCGTCGCGCAGCTGCGCCACGAACTGGAGGCGACGGAGGCCCCCACCAAGAAGCTGCGCACTGAATTTGAAAAGGCGCAGCGTCAGGCGAGCATGCTGACCGACCGGGTCGATGCCAGCGGCAAGGAATTGCAGCAGCTGCAGCGCCAGCTGGAGGCCGCCGGCATCGACGTCGCCGACCTCGCCGCCCATGAGGATCGGCTATCGGGCCGGGTCTATGATGCGAACAAGGCCCTCAAGCAGCAGATCGGGACCGTCGAAAAGCTGAACCAGGCCAATCGCAACACCGAAAAGCTCAATGACATCAGTGCCAAGGCGACCGGCGCAGGCCTGGGCATGATCGCCGCCGGCACCGCCGCCGGCCTGCCCGTGGTCGCGGCGACCAAGCAGGCGATGACGCTGGAAAGCGCCATGGCCGACGTGTCCAAGGTCACCAACATGACCCGGCCGCAGATCGAGCAGATGTCCACCGACTTCCTCGACATGAGCGAGACGATCCCGATGCCGGCAGAGGGTCTGGCGCAGATCGCGGCTGCCGCCGGCGCCGCCGGTGTTGGCATGGACAAGATGGGCCGCCCCATGGCCAACCAGCGCCAGCAGCTGGAAGAGTTCACCGCCGACGCGGCGAAGATGGGCGTGGCCTTCGACATGACCGCCGATGTCGCCGGCGAAACCATGGCCAAATGGCGCACCGCCTTCGAACTGCCCCAGGACGGGGTCCGCGCGCTGGGCGACCGCGTCAATGCGCTGACCAACACCTTCGGCGGCAAGGCGGCCAATGTCACTGACATCATCACCCGCATCGGCCCGCTGGGCAAGGTCGCGGGCCTCGCCGCGCCGCAGATCGCGGCGCTCGGCTCCACGCTCGATTCGATCGGCGTGCCCAGCGAGGTCGCCGCCACCGGCATCAAGAATACGATGCTGGCCCTCACCAAGGGCGAGGCTGCGACGAAAAGCCAGCAGGGCGCGTTCAAGGCGCTCGGCCTGTCCGCCACCGACGTTGCCAAGCGCATGCAGACCGATGCCGCCGGCGCGATCGTCGATGTCATGACCCGCATCGGCAAACTGGACGCAGACCAGCAGTCGGGCATTCTGACCCAGTTGTTCGGCTCGGAAAGCGTCGCCGCCATCGCGCCGATGCTGACCAACCTCGACGGACTCAAGAACCGCCTGGCGCTGGTCGGCGATGAAAGTCGCTACGCCGGGTCGATGCAGGCGGAATTCCTCAACCGCATCGGCACGACGGAGGGCGCGACCGGCCTCGCTACAAACGCCCTCTCGGGCCTCAACATCACCATGGGCAAGGCCTTGTTGCCGACCGTCGTGAAGCTGGCGAAGCTTGTGCAATGGGCGGCCAGCGGCCTGCGCCACTGGGAACAGGAACATCCCGGCATCACCAAGGCGGTGATGATCTTCATGGGCGTGGGGTCGGGTCTGCTGGTCATTCTGGGCGGCCTGGCATTGGCCTTCGCCGCCCTCACTGCTGCTGCCGCACCGCTGGGCATCGCCTTGGGGCCATTGCTGCTGATCGTCGCGGCCATCGCCGCCATCGCCGCCCTGGTCTACGTCGTCTATGCAAATTGGGGTGCCATTGTGGGCTGGCTCGCCGGCCTGTGGGAAACGATACGCAGCAACACGGTTGCGGCGCTCGGCGCCCTGGTCGATGCCTTTCTGAACTTCACGCCCCTCGGCCTGATGATCCGCGCGTTCGCGCCTGTCCTCTCCTACCTGCGCTCGCTCGACTTCGCGGCGATCGGCCGCCATCTGATCGACGGCCTGGTCAACGGCATGCAAGCGGCCTTCCCCAACTTGACGGCGATTGTCGGCAGGATCGGCAAAATGCTGCCGGATGGGCTGCGAAAACTGCTCGGCATTCACTCCCCGTCGCGCGTGTTCGCCGAAATCGGCGGCCATGTGATGAGCGGCCTCGATCGAGGTCTGGCCAACAACACGTCCGCGCCGATCGGTCGAATGTCCGACCTGTCGGGACAGATGACCCGTGCCCTGGCCATTGGCGCGGGCAGCGCGGCCATGGCCGTCGGCGCGCCGGCGGCCGCCCAGTCGGGCGGTGCCATGGGGGCTGCGCCGATCGCGGTGACCTACAGCATCAAGATCGATGTCGGCGCCCGCAGCGCGTCCGCCACCGACATTGCAGAGGAAGTCCGCAAGGCGATCGAGCAGATCGAGCGCGAACGGCGCGGCCGCGCCTTTGGCGACGAAGGGGATTATTGATGCTGATGGCTCTTGGCATGTTCATCTTCGACCTGCCGACCCTCGCCCATGACGAACTTCAGCGCCGCGCATCCTGGCGCCACGCGCGTAGCCCCCGCGTCGGCGCGCGCGATGCTACCCAGTTCGTCGGGCCGGGCGAAGAAACCATCAACCTGTCGGGCGCGGTCTATGCAGAAATCACCGATGGCCGCGTGTCGATCGACGATCTGCGCACCATGGCGGCATCGGGCGAGGCCTGGCCGCTGCTCGACGGCACCGGCACCGTCTTCGGCGATTTCGTGATCGAGGCGATCGACGAACGTCACGCCTATCTGATGATCGACGGCCGCGCCCAGCGCATCGACTTCGCCATCGACCTGCTGCGCGTGGCGGAAAAGGACGCGGCGGCATGACGGATCGCATCGCCAATATCCCTGACTTTCGTGTCACGCTGGGCGACACCGACTTGACCGGCAGGATGCGCCCGCGCCTGGTGTCGCTCACCCTGTCGGAAAAGCGTGGGGACGAAGCGGACCAGTTGGATATCGTGCTGGACGACAGCGACGGCGGCTTGGCTATCCCGCCCGAGGGCGCAACCCTGCGCCTCGCCCTGGGCTGGAAGCAGGGCCGTGATGTGACGCCCGGCATGATCGACAAGGGCACGTTCAAGGTGGACGATGTCAGCCACAGCGGCCCGCCCGATCAGGTCCGCATCCGCGCCCGCGCCGCCGACTTCACCAGCGATATCCGCAATCGCCGGGAACAGGCTTGGCAGAACATCACTCTGGGCGCGGTGTTGACGGAGGTCGCGGGGCGCAATGGCCTCACACCGCGCATCGCGGCCGACTTGGCGTCGATTGCGCTGCCGACCGTCAGCCAGAGCCGCCAGAGCGATATCGCCTTCCTGCGCCGTCTGGGGCGCGAGAATGACGCCGTCGCCACCATCAAGGACGGCAACCTCATCTTCGCGCGTAAGGGCGCCGGCGCGACCACCAGCGGCACCCCGCTGCCCACCCTGACCATCCGCCGCAGCGCCGGCGACGGCCATAGCTGGCAACGTCAGCAGCGCGATGGGCAGGCCGGCGTGACGGCCAGCTGGCACGATCGCAAGGCGGCGAAGCGCCAGACGGTCACTTTGGGCGAACAGGACGGCGCGAAACGCCTGCGCAAAACCTTCGCGGATGAAGCGTCCGCCCGGCGCGCGGCGACCGCTGAACAGGCGCGCTTGAAGCGCGCGCCGGCCACGTTGGACATCCGCCTGGCGCTCGGCCGCGCCGATATCTATGTCGATCTGCGCGCCGCCGTGACCGGCATAAAGGCCGGTATCGATGGCACATGGCTGATCAGCGAGCTTACCCACAACCTCGATAATGGCGGCGGGTTCACCACCGCACTCAAGATGGAAACGGCGCCTTAGTTATTCCCCTGGCGCCAGCATGGCCGCTTGGCCCCAGTTGCGGACGTTCATGATGGCGATTTGAGCCTCAACAATGTGCTACTCGTTCATAAGCCTGTGGAGCGCGCCCTTCACACGGGTGGGGTCGCAGTTTCAATCCATGCCGCGCCCACCATTTTTTTAAACTTATTTCAATTGTTTAGGATAGTGGATCGACCTTCGGGCGGAAAAGGCCGGGTTCTGAGAAAGAACCGGCAAAGGACGCATAAGGTAAGGACGAGGCCCACAAGGGCGTTGCTGCGTCTCGCTCGTAAAATCGTTACGTCGTAGACAATTGCGTTCAAATCAGCATAGATCGCCACGAAGCTAGTGAGGGGGCTGCTGGGTGAGTATCGACGTTTCGCTTGGGACATACATTCTTCCGGCAGACCATAAGGTCTGGAAATACTTTCCCGGCAAGGATTACAAATTTCATGACGTAGTTTCACAAACGTCGGTCGCACTGATTGACGTTCGCGATCTAAACGATCTTGGCGATGTCCCTGCCGAATGGGACGAGGAAGAACTTCTCGAACACATCGCTGCTGATCGTATTGAACGTCGCGTCGAAGCTGGCGCACCTCGCCCCGACCGTTTCGTTCGTAGCGCAGGCGACAAAGCGACCCTCACTTTCCTCCAAGGCTTGTTTTTTACCGCGAAGAAGGGCGACCTTCTCGTAATGCCCGACAAAGGCTATACGACCGGGGTGAAAATCGGGATGCTGCTGGATAACCCCGGCATATTGAAAACCGTATCGGCAAAAGACAGCAACGATGAAACATACACCTACTATGGTCGTCGGGTAAAATGGGTTGGCGAAATTGAGAAACGCAAACTCGGCGATGATCTAATTAGCCAACTGCATTCTCTGGCGGCATTTTTCGATCTAGGGCGTAGCAGATACGAAGAAATCTATGACAAGGCATTCGATGATTATGTCTACGATGGCCTTTTCGTATCGACGTTCAGAACGTCAAAGAACGTGTTCACTTCGAAAGATAATCTCCTAAGTTCTTTGTGGTTTGAACTCATCGAAGTTCTCGAAGAAGCCCGCGAGAATGACGAAGAATTGACCGTAAAAAGCATATACGAACTTGCCGTCGATTCTGAAATTGACGAAGATGAGCGTAATGACCTGTCAATTTACGTTCAATCTCCCGGCTGGTTTCGCTGGCGCTCTCAGAAGATTGAACCGCTTGCTGCCATAGCATTGTTCGCAATGGCTACGGCCGACGTTCCATATGCCAAAGCTAAGGAAGTTACGGTGAGCGCGCAAATCGTCAGGCAGGCCGACGATCAATGCCTCGGTGACGTGGATGAAACCGTTAAGCGGTATTTGGAGTTGTTGGGTAAAGATCGCTGGGAACAAGCCTGTAAGCTTGCCGTGAAAGCGGAAACTCAGGCAACGCTCAAGGCTAACGCAAAATTGAAAAATTCCCAAAATCATGCTACGCATAGCCCGTGATTGCGATGAAATGGCCATTCCCTTCGGCGGCGTCCCTACGTGCGGGCGTGAAAGCCGTGTGCACGTGGGCCGTCACGGGCGGGCTGCTGCTATGGGCGCTGACGGCTAGTTTTCAGTGGTATGTCGCGAGGCAGGATGCGCGCGAAGCTACCGTCCAGACCTACAATATGGCTCGTGTCGCGGCGTTTCGCGATAGCGGCGCAGAATTGGATAAGAAGGTGGCCGCATTCAACGATGCAGCCGCTGAAGGTCAAAGCCTGTCTGAAGCGCGACAGAAAGTCCGTGAAGCAATGGCCGATCACGCCGCAAAAACTTTCGCCATGCAGGACGCATTCGGGAAGACGGCAACCGAACACTATTCGGACGAACTGAAGGCGCTCCAAGCTGCGATTGAAGACACGAAGGATGCCACCAATTCCGGCGCTATCATAACGGCGTTGTCGAAAGCATACGTGGCTCGGACGAAGCTTGCTGACGATGTAACGAAGAAAGCGACCGCGTAACATTTGGTCCTGTCCTTCGCCCGCCCTTGCCAGATTTTAGCGACGAACCGTTGGCTTCAGCAACACATTGAAACTACTTCAATAACCTCGCCGTAGTGCGGCGATACCGTCACCTATGCGATGATAAGATCTGAGGTTGGCGCATATATCAACCGCAGTCCTGAAGATGGCATTTATCGCCTATCGATGCCGAAACCAGACAGACAGCAATCGGCCAAAGACAGACTGGGGCACTAGGAGACGCGTCGACAATGGACTCCGCCACGTCGACCAATGCGTCGATGCCATTAGGAATGTGCTCAAGCTCAACAATTGCGAAATCATAGTCCGATCAGCCGGATAAGCTCGATTTATGCGAGAATTGGCGTGCCCCGATCAAGCGCAGGCGGGCCGCAAAGATCGCTCCGAACGACCAGGACACCAGCCGCTATTACGGACGGGATTTGAATTGTTCAACCCGCAGCTTGTGCCCCAGCATAATTCTCAAAAGCCTTTACTATTAATCATGCATTTGCAAATCCGTGCCAGGGCAAACCATGGACGCAATTTGGGGGGAATGATGAACGTCACCGTTGACAAGGATTTCGCGCGGTTCGGATCGAAGAGCTACGCGATCAACAAAATTAACACGGTAGAGGTCCGGGAGCGGAAGCCGCATGGACAAGCCGGCATGTTCATCTTTGGGGTTCTGGCCTTCATTTTCGCCATGTCCGGGCTGGGGACGCTTTTAGGCTCTGGAGAAAGTTCGGGCGGCCTCACCTCGCTGATCGTCGCCGCCATTTTTGGCTTCATCGCCTACAGGTTGTGGCTCAAGTCCAAGATAATTGAGTATCAACTTTTCTTGATGACCTCGTCTTCTGAGGCGCAGGCTATCACCTCCCGTGATGGCGAGATGATCGACGATCTTCGCCGAAAGATCGAATCCGCGATGATCGCGGCCTGAGACACCTTTAAATTCTGGCATCGTCACGCTCCATAGCGCGACATGCTGCCAAAATATGGCGGTTGGAACACCATCTATTGACGGTTTCGGCGCACAAGCAAAGCGGGTTTGGGGAGACCGCGACGGTGACGCTCATCAATGTCACAGGAATGCCCGTGATCCAGATCGCCCGCCGCTCAAATCTCTCGCGTATTGAGCGGCGGTGCTAGACTCCACGCAGGAAATTTCCTGCCAGCACAGTTTCCTCTTTCCTACAGCACCTTATGTAGCTCATGGATAAGAACATAAAGTGAACAAATGGAAACGGTGAATTGAGTGAATGCGCGACCAGACTGACGCCGGGATGCGAACATGCCTGCCGGACATGCACTGTCCGCTGCGCGTCTATGGTCGCGATTCGGGACGATCTGTGGCGGGAGATTGAGCAATTGCACCGCCTCCAAGCGATGCGACCGACGCTTGATCGAGCGCGAGAGGTCCGCACGCTGCAAGGCCAGCTGGCAGCCGCCGAGCGAGAATGTCGGCGGCTTCGTCCTTCGACGCCCCTTCCGGCACAAGCACCAGCAGGCTTCGGAACATGTCGCGCAGGGCGACTTCACTAGGCAGCGCGACCGGCATTGAAATGTGGATGATTGAAGGTCGTTCCGATTCGATCCGGTCTGCCTCCGGTTTCGCTTCCGTTTCTGTGAGACCTGCAAGCTTCATTACATCCGCCGGGTCGACACCGTGATCGGCAAAAACTTTGGCGACCTTTCGAGCAAACTCGATCGGCAAATAGGGCTTTTTGTAGCTCTTGGGGTTCTCATACACATTGTAGGATGTGTGGCCCATGCCCAGCAATTCAGCCGTTTGGCGGATCGACAAGAGTGGCTTGGTCGCGAGGCGTAGTTGCTTCAGCTGAGGTCCGACAGGAGGCATTTCGCCACCATGCAAACTTTTTGAACGGCGTCTGTTCATAAAGTACGTTGACTTCCGTTCAAATATAATGAACTTAAGTGTTCATGAGTAAGGAACAGACCCTATTCGATTTGTTCGGAGGCATCAGGCCAACGGCACGCGCTGTTGACGAGCTGCCTCAGACCGTAGCGCATTGGAAGCGTGTCGGCCGCATCCCGGCTGAAAAACAGCCCCATGTGCTGGCGATCGGTTTGAAGCTGGGCCTGCCAATCACCGCCGAACATGTCGTCTTCCCTCTGGGTCGGCCCCATGCCGCTTATGCCGATCTACCCCCGATGCCCGCGCCCGTCCTTTGCGATCGGCACCCCATCTCGCAAAAAGGTGACATCACATGAACCACCTGACCGACGATCAGTATTTCCGGCTGGAAGCGCTTCGCCTCGCCGTTCAGGCAGGCTACCCGGATCACCGGGAAGCCTTCTACAAATTTCTCAAAGGAAACGACGGAACAGCACTCTATTCCGTCGCCGACGTCGAAAAATCTGTCGTTTCTGCGATTAGGAATATTGACGAAACGCGGAACGGCCGCAGCTTCGGCGATGGTGAGCCATGAACGCCTTAATGTGCGAAGCCCTGGGCATTTTTTCGATGATCCAGCATGGCGGCAAAGGCAGCCCGACTTTGGGAATCGACCCGGCGGCCAACGCTTTTGGCATAGGCAAGAAGTTCTTCCGGGTCGAACGCGACGCGCTCCACATGGATGCCGCTTGCGGCCTTGTGATCCAGATTGGGGCCGACTGCCGCATAATATTCCTCGACAGTGGCCGCCTTGATGTCGCCCTCGCTGATCTCACGAAACCGATCATAATTGGCTGCATCCGGCCAGAGGACGGCGATACGACTTACAGACAAGGGATTCTCCTTTCGTTGCACTCTCGAAACGCAACGATAGCCGAAGCCGGAGGGGCAGCAAGTCCCTCCGGTGGAAGCATTTTCCACCGAACCACTATCCACTGATTTTCGGAACGAATGATCGGGCGGGCTACGCCTCCCGCCCGATCGGACCGCCCTTGTATGGAGCAAGAACGGAATGAAGACGATCATCAAACTCCCGCCCCGCCGCAACCGGGCACCTGTGGAGCGCCCCAAAACCGCGATGGAGCGACTGCGCGGCGCCTATAGCTGGAGCCAGTATATCTTTTTCGTCGTCGGCGCTTACGGCGTCCTGCTCGCGATGACTGCCACCGGCAGGGCCGGCGCATGAGCAGAGGAAACCGGCCGAAGCCTGAGCCGGCGTTCCTGGCGCATAAGGGTTTGTCCAATGGCTACCTGTACCTGCGCGGCGAACATTTCGCCTCATTCCTTTGCTACGACGCTGCGCAGGCCATGGCTGACATTCTCAACGCGATTGAGCGCATCGCTCCCCACGCGGGCATCGGTGGCAATAGCCTGGAGAGCAATCGCTTTCGCATTGGCGTTTTGGTCGCAAAGCACTGCGGCGTGCCTGTCGATTTCTCCAGGGGCTGGCCTGCATGACAAAGGTTAGGGCGCCCCTCTCCTTCTCCCTCGCCATCACCACGGCGATCAGCCTCATCGGCTGGGACGCCGCCGGCAGCATCACGCGGCGCGCCAACCGTACCCTGCGTCATTGGAGCGAAAGCGACCGGAAGGGCACGCCAACGCTCGATCAGGCCATCGCCCTCGACCGCGCTTTCATTAAGGCTGGCGGCGGCTTCGCCCCGATCCTTGAAAGCTACGCGCGTCAACTCGACGTCGCGCTCGCGACCTCCATGGCCTGCCATGCTGCGCTTGGCGAAGACATCGCCGCCGTGTCCCGCGAAACCGCCGATGCCATCGGCGCCAGCATTCAGATCATTCAGCCTGGCGCGTCCCCGACCGCCGTGCACCGCGCCATTGCCGAAACAGAGGAAGCCGGCGTCCGCCTGACCCGCCTTCTGGGCCGGCTCAGATCATTCCTGCCCGGCAATGGGGCTGGCGGGGACAATGCGGGGGTACGCACATGAGCAAGGGCCAGCGGCCACAAACAAACGTCGGCGGGGAACGTCCGCGCATGGCATCGGTCGATTGTCCGTGCTGCGGACAGCGCGCCTTCGCCCGGCAGATCGGCAAGCGGACCCTGCTCTATCGCGAGGTCTACTATCATTGCCGCGATGTCCGCGACTGCGGTCATGAATTTGTGGTCGGCATTTCGGCGCTTCGCACCGTCCGCGCCTCCCGCTGGCCAAAGCCGCTTGAAACGCTGCCGATGACGACCTGGCGCGCCGCCGCGAATGATCGCGCCGCCAATGACGATGATCCGCCCAGCGAGCCGAACGCCGACATGCTGACCAGCTAGGCCGCCCGGCCGCAAGGCCAGCTTTCCACACTAAATCTGATCCAACCGGCACGACCCCCGCTGCCGGTGACGCCCTCTCTTTGCCCAAACGACAGGAGTTTCGATCATGCACCATGCCGATCTGCGGCACGCCATCGCAGCAACGCCGGCCATCCAGCCCTGGGATTATGTTGCCATGCGGCGCAACGCGGCTGGCCTGTCCATCGATCAGTTGGCCGCCGCACTGGGCGGCAAGCTGTTCGCCCGACACCTCCGCGCGATCGAGACGCCCGGCCTGCGCTTCCAGCAGATCGCGGCCCTGGACCAGGCCATGCCGTTCAGCGCCGACGTCTATCGCCAACTGGCCGATCTTCCGCCGCATCAACATCCGCGCCTGTGTCACCGCTGCGGCTGGGATGCCCACACCGTTCAGCCTGACGGCTGCGATGGCCTGATCACCTGGTCGCGCATCGACGCCGCCATCTGCACCCGCTGCGAGCAGGGCGCCCGCCAATGATGCGCCTGGTCAAACTGCTCCTCATCCTCGCCACCATCCTCGTCATGCCTTTCATCATCGCCTGGGCACTGACCAACCAGAAGGGGAATTGAACATGAGCACCGGCAACGTCGCGGCGGAACAGCTGCGCCTCCTCATCGAGCGTATCGAGCGCCTGGAGGAGGAGAAGAAGGGCGTCAGCGACGACATCAAGGACGTCTATCTGGAGGGCAAGGCCACCGGATATGATCCCAAGATCATGCGCCAGCTCGTCCGCCTGCGGAAAATGCAGCCCCACGATCGGCAGGAAATGGAGGCCATCCTCCAGACCTACCTGTCCGCGCTCGGCATGGAATAGCGGCCCAGTCCGATCGGCCTCTCCTCTGCGCTGCATATGGAGAGGCCCCCTCTCCCAATGCCCCTGATTGATCCCGCCCCCGTCGAAAAAGGATGAACCGTCCCATGGGACAACACAGCCCCCTCGATCCCGCCATTGCGCGTATCGTCGAAGCTCTCGCCGACCTCATGGTCGATCGCGACCTCGCCCGCCTGCGCGCCGCTACGCCCACCCCTCTCACCGCCCCGGCCCTTGCCCGCTAATCCATGCGCACGATCCTTTACGCCCGCTTTTCCTCCGATCTCCAAAATCCGCTCTCAACCGCTGACCAGCTTGCCTCATTGCAGGAACGTGCAGATCGCGAAGGCTGGACGGTTATCGACACCTATTTCGATGAGGAAATCAGCGGCCGCGCAGGCATCAATGAGATGCAGCGCCCCGGCCTCAACGCGATGCTCACACGCGTTGAGCGGGGTGACGTTGACCAGGTTCTCGCCGAAGCGACCGATCGTGTCGCGCGCCACATCGGCGATGCCCATGCCGTGCGCGAACATTTGGAACATTTTGGGGCGCGCCTCTTCACCCTTGCCGATGGCCATGTCGATGAGATTACCGGCACCATCAAGGGCCTGATGGATGCCCGTTTCCTCAAGGATTTGGCCGATCGCGTGCGCCGTGGCCAGCGCGGCCAACATAGCCGCGGCTTCAATGCCGGCGGCCGATCCTATGGCTACCGCGTGCTAAAACCGATCGACGACAATGGGGAAATCGTGCGCGGCATCCTCGAGATTAACGAGGATGAGGCCGCTATCATTCGGCGCATCTTTGAAGAATCCATCGCCGGCGTCCCGGCCAGAGCGATCGTCAAAGCGCTAAATGACGAGGGCATAGCCGCGCCCAGGGGCAAGCGATGGAATGTCAGCGTCATCCATGGCGGCCGCGCCCGCGCGAACGGGATCCTGCGCAACCAGCTCTATCGCGGCATCAAAATCTACGGCCGGTTCAGCAAGACCTATCACCCCAAAACCCGCCGGCGCGTCCTGCGTCCCAATCCGGTCAGCGAATGGCGCTCAGTCGAGGTGCCGCATCTTCGCATCGTCACGGACGAACAATGGGCACAGATCGAGACCCACTATGCGGCATTCGATGGCAATATTCGCAAACAAAAGCGGCATCCCAAGCGCCTGCTATCGGCCTTGGGCCGCTGTGGCGAATGCGGCGGTGTGTGGACTGTCATCGGACGAGAAAGATGGGGCTGCTCCACCTACAAGGCGCAAGGGGAATGCACTAACAGTCGCTCGATATCGACGCCCCTCTATGGAAATGGCGTGCTAGGCCAGCTAAAGGCCGTACTCCTCAATGCCGACGCGATCGCCCTATTCGTCCAGCGATACAATGCCGGCATCCGTGCCCGCCAGTCCGAAGCCAAAATGAGTCGTGCTCCGCTAGAGCGCAAGGTTTCGGACCTCCGCGCCCGCGTGACGCGCTTGGTCGACGCTATCGCGGATGGCGCCGGCGAATTTCAGGAAGTCAAAGACCGCCTTCACGCGGCAAGAAAGGAACTGCGCGATGCCGAAAGTCAGCTGGCACACCTGGCGGCCGACACGCCGATCGAACTGTCGAAGGACATCGCCGAACGCTATCGCGCCTACGTCATCGAACTGGACACCGCGCTTTCTGCGGAAGGCATAGCGCGCGAACGCGCCGCCAGCGCCATTCGTGCACTCATTGAGAAGATAACGTTGCTGCCCAAAGCCCAAGGGCGAGGCGTCGACATCCAAGTCACCGGCCGAATGGCCGAAATCATCAACTTAGCAAAGTGACCTGACTACGTATCTTTCCATCAGCGTCACTCCGGGGTCGCCAATCACGCGCGGCGTGCCACTTTGGCGAGACGCAGCGGCGGGCTTGCGCCGCCCTGTTCCGCACCCGATTCAAGCGAGATGCGGTCACGCCCCTTCCGTTTGGCATCATACAACGCGCGATCCGCCCGGTCGAACAGATGCGGCATCGCCTCTATTCCCCTGACGCTGGTCGCGGCGCCGATGCTGGTCGAGACCGGCAGGGTCAGCCCGGCAATGTCCGCGCCGCTCTGTGCAAACCGATGGCAGATGCGGCGACCAAGCGCCGGCAGATTTTCGGGCGGAAGACCGAACAGCAGAACGGCAAACTCATCCCCGCCCAGCCGCGCCACCAAAGCATCGACGGGCACGCTGTCCGTCAATATCCCGGCCAGCGCCGACAGCAGTCGGTCGCCCGTCGCGTGACCAAAGCCGTCATTGACCGCCTTGAAATGATCGACGTCGCACAACAGCAGTGCCACCGGCTGACCGGCCCGCCGCGCCAGCGCCATGCCAGCGGTCGCCTTCGCCTCGAACGCGCGGCGATTATAGGCCCCGGTCAGCGAATCCCGCTCGGCCAGGGCCGTGATCTGCCGTTCGCGCCGGTGACGCACAGCCGCCAGCATCAGCAGGGCCAGCGACACCTCGACCAATATGCCCTCATAGAGCGAGGCCTTGATCAGCAGCCCCTTGAAGCCGATCAGGCTGACGAACAGGCCCGGCATGAATATCAATCCCGACTTGGCGAGGTAGAACATACCATGGCCGAGGAAAATATGACCCAGCCGCACCGCATCGCGCACTTCGCTGGTGCGACGAAGCGACAGCAGGAGGGACGCGGCCTTGAGCGACAGGATCGCGACCAGCGCCGAATTGACGAGGCCGAACAGCGCTGTGCGATCGCTTGCCGGATCGGTGCCCAGCAGCGCCACCCAGACCAGCAGCACGCCCAGCCAGATGCCGGGGAGGCGTCGCCCGGCAAAGGCCGCCGCCCCCTTGGCGAACAAAAGGTGCGCCACCACCAGCAGTCCATTCGCCAGCCAGACATAGAGGAGAAAACTGTCCGGCGTGCGCAGCACCGACATGCCGCTGCCTACCACGATGGTCGCGAATCCCGCGCTCCACCAGGCGAGCGAGCGCACCTTCGCCAGCCGCCATTCGGCGGCCAGCACCAGCGCCGCAACAAGGGCGATGGCCTGGGTCATGAGCAGCATGGTGACGGCGTCGATCGGCATGGACAGGTTCATTGGGGAAAGGAGCGTGCTATCTAGCCGAATATGCTGAACAAAAGGTTCTCACCCGGCTCAGCTCGTCGCACGCACCAGCAGGTCGTCGGTGACCGTCATGGTGAAGATCGGATCGGCGTCCGCCGGCACTTCGGCGATCGCGTCAACAAAGGCAGCGCGGGTTGCCGGATCATCATAGACCATCTTCGCGTCGAAAGCCGCGCGCCAGGTCGCTTCGTCCGGCCATTCGGCATAGCCCACGAACCGCCCATCCGCATCACGGTGCAGGCGCGATCCATAGCTGCCATATTTTTCACGGATGAGGTCGGTGCCGCGGCGCCAGGCTGCGCGGAACTGTTCTTCCTTGCCGGGGTGGACTCGCCACCAATAGACCGCGACGAACATGGCCCTCTCCTCCTGCGGAGATAATGGCCGAAGGGTCGCAGGCGTTCCGGCGGACAGGCACATCGCCCGCCCGCCGGAGCATCAGATCAAAGGATCGACTGGCCGGTCTTGGCCCAGTCCGACATGAAGCCGGCAATGCCCTTGTCGGTCAGCACATGGTTGAACAGCGCCTTGATGACCGCCGGCGGCGCGGTCATCACGTCGGCACCGATCTTGGCGCTGTCGAGCACATGGATCGGGTGACGGACCGACGCGACCAGGATTTCGGTGTCGAACGCGTAATTGTCGTAGATCAGGCGGATGTCTTCGATCAGCTGCATGCCGTCGAAGCCATTATCGTCATGACGGCCGACGAAGGGCGAGATGAAGCTGGCGCCGGCCTTGGCCGCGAGCAGTGCCTGGTTGGCCGAGAAGCAGAGGGTGACGTTCACCATCACGCCATCGTCGGTCAGCGCCTTGCAGGTCTTGAGGCCGTCGATCGTCAGCGGCACCTTGATGCAGACATTGGGCGCGATCTTCCGCAGGACGGCCGCTTCCTTCATCATCGTCTCATGGTCGAGCGCAACGACTTCGGCCGACACCGGGCCGTCGACGACGCCACAAATTTCCTCGATCACTTCCAGGAACTTGCGGCCCGATTTGTGGATCAGCGACGGGTTTGTGGTGACGCCGTCCAGCAGGCCGGTGGCGGCCAGGTCACGGATTTCGGCAATGTCGGCGGTGTCGACGAAGAATTTCATGGGATGCTCCGGGGCAGGATTCGCGAATCGGCTCCCTTTAGCGGCTGGCCGATGGATTGGCCATCGGGGCGAGCGGCAATTGCCCTGGTGATCGAACCGCTTTAAATTTTGCCCGACAGGGGAGCGGTCTCGATGCCTGCGATGCGCCCATATGCTTATATACCCCCCCGCATGCTCACCCTGGCCCTGCTCGCCTTTCCCTGCAGCGTACAGGCCGCGCGGGACGAAGGCCAGACATGGCTCAGCACCGGCGTCGTCGCACAGATTGACGATAACGACCGGGTCAGCATCGAGATGAACTATCGCCTGCGCCCGGGCAATGACCAGTTGCTGCAACGGTTGACGATCGACCACCGGGTCGCCGACGGCGTGCATCTGGGTGGCGGCTTCGCGTTCGCGACCAGCCGGCCCCAGAAGGAAATGCGTTTCCACCAGCAGTTGGTCGTCGACCTGGGCGTGCTGCAGAGCCGCACCCGGCTGGAACAGCGCTATATCGACAGCGCAGCGCGACCGGCCTGGCGCTTGCGCGAACGCATCCAGCTCGACATTCCGCTGGAACGGGAGCGAAACTGGCTCCTCGTTACCTCTGCCGAATTTTTCTTCGAACTGCACAGGCCAAGTGCGGTCAAGGATAGCGAACTGGTCACGACCCGGCAGTTGATCGGCCTGCGCCATGTGCTGACGCCGCGGCTCGGCATCCAGCTCAGCTATATGCGCCAGCATAGTTTCCCCGATGACCGTCCCGATGAGGTCGTCCATGTCCCCTGGCTGGCGATCGCCTGGCGGCTCTGACGATTTGCCAGAACGGCAAGAGCGGTTAAGGACGCTGCATGGCCCGCGCCCGTGTCCTCCTCCTCAATGCCGCCCTCGGCCCGCTCGACTATCGCATCCCCCATGGCATGACGGCCAGGCCGGGCAGCATCGTGGTCGCCCCGCTGGGGCCACGCCAGTTGGTCGGCGTGGTGTGGGACGAAGGCTCCTTTCCCGATGTCGAGACGGTCGGCGACAACCGGCTGCGCAACCTGCTGGAAGTGCTGGACGCGCCGCCGCTGCCCGAAACGCTGCGCCGGCTGATCGAATGGACCGCCGACTATTATCTCGCCCCGCCCGCCGCGGTGCTGCGCATGGCGCTGGCGTCGATGTCCGCGCTGGAGGGCACACGCACCGTCATTGAATATCGTGCCAGCGGCCAGTTGCCCGATCGCATGACCGAGCAGCGGACCCAGGCGGTGGAGCGGATCGGCGAGCGCCAGGGGCTGGTGCGCGAACTGGCGATGATCGGCGGGGTGAGCGACGCGGTGATCCGCGGCCTGGTGAAGGCCGGCGCGTTCGAGCCGGTCGAAGTCAGCGTCGACACCCCCTTCCCCGAGCCCGACCCGGCCCACGCCCCGCCCGCCCTGTCAGACAAGCAGCTGGAAGCCGCCAGCCAGATGGCCGACGCGGTTCGCGCCCATGAATTCACCCCTTTCCTGCTCGACGGCGTCACCGGATCGGGCAAGACCGAAGTCTATTTCGAGGCGATCGCCGCAGCCATCCGCGCCGGCAAGCAGACCTTGGTGCTGCTGCCCGAAATCGCCCTGACCGAACCCTTTCTGGAGCGGTTCGAGAAGCGCTTCGGCACGGTCCCGGTCAACTGGCATAGCGGCCTGCGCCAGAGCGAACGACGCCGCGCCTGGCGCGCGATCGCGGCGGGCGAGGCCCGCGTCGTCGTCGGTGCCCGCTCCGCCTTGTTCCTGCCCTACCCCAATCTCGGCCTCATCGTCGTCGACGAGGCGCATGAGGCGAGCTTCAAGCAGGAAGAAGGCGTCCATTATCACGCCCGCGACGTCGCGGTGATGCGGGGCCTCATCGAACATTTCCCGGTCGTTCTGGCCTCCGCCACGCCGGCGATCGAGACACGGCATCAGGTCGACCTCGGCCGCTATCGCGAGATCAAGCTGCCCGCCCGTTTCGGCGGCGCGCAGATGCCCGATATCGAGGGGATAAACCTGCTGACCGATCCGCCCGAGCGCGGCCGCTGGATCGCGCCGCCGCTGGTGGTGGCGATGGAGGAGGTGCTGGCCAAGGGCGAGCAGAGCCTGCTCTTCCTCAACCGGCGCGGCTATGCCCCGCTGACCCTTTGTCGCCATTGCGGCTATCGCTTCCAATGCCCCAATTGCACCAGCTGGATGGTCGAGCATCGGCTGACCAAGCGGCTCGCCTGCCATCATTGCGGCCATGTCATCCCGGCGCCGCGCTTCTGCCCCGAGTGCAAGGAAGAGGACAGCCTGGTCGCCTGCGGCCCCGGCGTCGAGCGCATCGCCGACGAGGTGAAGGCGCTCTGGCCGCAGGCGCGGGTCGCCATCGCCACCTCCGACACGCTGCATTCGCCCGCCCGCGCCGCCGATTTCGTGAAGTCGGTCGAGGCCGGCGATATCGACATCATCGTCGGCACCCAGCTTATCACCAAGGGCTATCACTTCCCCAACCTGACGCTGGTCGGCGTGATCGACGCGGACCTGGGGCTGGAGGGCGGCGACCTGCGCGCGTCCGAACGCACATTTCAGCAGATCATGCAGGTCGCCGGGCGCGCCGGACGCGGCGAAAAGCCGGGCCATGTCTTCATCCAGACCCGCATGCCCGATGCGGAGGTGATCCAGGCGCTGATCGCCGGCGACAGCGAGCGCTTCTATCTGATCGAGACTGAAAATCGCCGCCGCGCCAACGCCCCGCCGTTCGGCCGTTTCGCCGCAATCATCATTTCCAGCGAGGATAGCGACGAAGCGGCGCAAACCGCCCGGCTGATCGGCAAGTCGGCGCCGCAGGTGGACGGGATGCGGGTCTATGGCCCCGCCCCCGCGCCGCTCTCCGTGCTGCGCGGCCGCCATCGCCACCGGCTGCTGATCCATGCCACCCGCCAGGTCGACATCCAGTCGGTGATCCGCGAATGGCTGGGCAATCTGGTGTGGAAATCGACCACCCGCGTCGCGGTGGACGTCGATCCCTACAGCTTCATGTGATGGCCGCGCCGATCGCCAGCCCCTGCCGCAATCTCTGTTCGCTTGATGCCGAGCGGAAGGGCTGCACCGGCTGCGGCCGCACCCTCGACGAAATCGTCCACTGGCGCAGCATGACCGATGCCGAACGCGCCGCCGTCATGGCGCGGGTGAAGGAGTTCGAGCCGATCCGCCGTTAAAGCGGCATCGCATCGCCTGGTGCGACGATGATGACGACGCGGCGGTTTTCCTGGCGGCCAACCTCACTTTCGTTGCTCGCGACCGGCGCCCGCAGCCCCATACCCACCGGATGCAGCGCCGCCGGTGCCATGCCCCCCGCCGCCAGCGCATCGGCCACCGCCTGCGCCCGCTTCTGCGACAATTGCTCATTATAGGCGGCCGTTCCGGTATTGTCGGTATGCCCCTCCACCTTGGCGCCGCGCACATCGACGGCGACCAGCGCGCTGGCGATCCGGCTGATCACATCGCGCTGCGCCAGGATCAGCACGCTCTGGTCGGTAGCGAACAGCAGCCGGTCGGCCATGCCGAATTCCCAGTTGCTACCCACCGGTTGGAAGCCGTTGGCGCGCAGCACCGTCTTCTGCGCCTCGGTGAAGCCGTCACTCGGCTGCACCGTCTGACAGGCCGCCAGCAGCGTCAGCGCCAGCAGGGAAAGAAGCTTTCGCATGTTGTTCCTCATAATCAATTCCTGCCGTCGCCCCGCGCCTTGGCCGCATACATGGCCGCGTCGGCATGGCGCAGCAGCGCGCGCGGATCGACACTGTCCTGTGGATAAAGGGCGCTGCCGATGCTGAGCGAGGATCGGATGCTGACCCCGCTCGGCAGCATGATCGGCTGGATCATCCCCTCCCCGATCTGTGCCGATAACTGGTCTGCCTCCGTTCGGGTCGACCCGGCCGCCAGGATCAGCGCGAACTCGTCGCCGCCCAGGCGGAAGGCCATGTCGCCCGGCCGTAATGCCATGCGCAGCCGCGCGGCAATGACGATCAACATGACGTCGCCGGCATCATGGCCATGGCTGTCATTGACCTGCTTGAATCGATTCACATCGACATAGATGACCGCGAAAGATGTGTCACTTTCATCAGCCTGCGCCATGGTCGCCGCCAGCTCCCGCTCGAACATCGCGCGATTGCCGAGCCCCGTCAGCGGGTCGCGCGTCGCCTGGCGCTCCAGGATGCGATTCTCGTTCAATATGCCGGCGTGCCATTCATCCAGCTCGTCCAGCAATGCATTGAAATCGCGCGCGAACTGATCGACTTCCTGGATACCCGCTGCGGGCACGCGACGATCAAACTGGCGATCGGTGCGGACCGCGTGGGCGACGTCCGCAATATGGGCGAGCGGCCCCGTCACGTCGCGCTGCAATCGGCGCGCGAGCAACTGGGTCGCAACGATGGTCAGGCCAAGGCAGGCCAGCGCAGTCGCAACCCCCGACAGGATGTAGCGCCCCAGGCCACCGGCATCACCGAACACCTGCACTTCAGCGACGACAACCGGCCCATGATGGACCGGCACCCGCACCGGACTGGGCCAGAACAGCGCGTCTACGATCCGCGACAGGCCGCCCGTCATGCCGCGATCGGGCTGGTTCCAGGCGGCGATCAGCCGGCCGTCGCGACCATGGAGTTCGACCGATCGCACGCTTTCGGATGCGGCCACCGTGGCAATCCCGCGCCGTGCCGCATCGACATCATCGAACACCAAAGCCGGTTCGACCGTATAGGCAACGGTCTGCGCGATCAGCGTCAGGTTGCGCGCGGCATAGCCGCGAATGACCGTGACACCTGTCACCGTCAGGGTCAGGCCCGCCATCAACACCGCGAACAGGATCAGGCGCAGATGCGCCCGCGCCAGCAACTGGCGCAAGGTCGGCATCGCGGTCGGGCTTGGTTCGGCCACGGTCAATAGCCCCCCTTCGCCACGCGCAGCACGCGCGGATCGACCCGCACCGTGGACCGCGACACCGCATCGATGTTGAGTTGGAAGGACAGGGTCTGCGGCGCAAACAACAGGCAGAACATCGCCCCACCCGCGCAGTCGCGATCATCCTCCGCGATCGTCAACACCGCATTGCCCCGCACGGCGGCGATCAAGCGCTGGCGCACCGCCGCGTCCAGGCTTCCCAGATAGAGCGCATCGCAGCGCGCGGCCGGCGCGGCATCGTCGGCGGCCAATGCCACCGTGGCGATCCGCGCCCCGTTCGACAGGCTGATCTCGTCCAACTGGTCACCATGAGCGACAGCCCCGGCCATGCACATGCGCACGACTGGCCGCTCGGTCGGCCAGCGGGTAAATTCCAGGATCGATCCGACCATGCGCGCGACGCCAGCGGCCATCCGATCCGGGCCGGGACCGATCGGCATCGCTACCGGCCGCGCCAGCGGCAACGCCACTGTCACCGTCGGTGTCATCAGCAACAGCCAGAACAACAGACTACGCAAGCCCAACCGCCCCCATCGAAGAAGGCGCGAGCCTATAGTTAATCAAAAGTTAAATTACGAGAATATTGTGACGCAAGCGGATCGAGAAACGGTTATTCACCTGTCGTCTTCGCTGTCATCTTCGCACGGCGCTCCCGCTCCAGCAGGCTCCGCTTGCGGTCGACTCCATAGGCATAGCCACCCAGGCTTCCATCGCTGCGCAACACGCGGTGACAGGGCACCAATATTGCCAGGCCATTGTCGCCACAGGCTGTCCCCGCCGCGCGCACGGCGCCCGGCCGGCCGATCGCCGCGGCGATCTCGCCATAGCTGCGGGTCTCTCCCGTCGGGATCGCCCGCAAGGCGGCCCAGACCGCCTGCTGAAAGGCGGTGCCACCGACATCGGTCGGCAGGTCTGCACCCGCCCCCGGATCATCCACCAGTGCGGCCACGGCACTCGCCCAGCGATCCAGCGTGGCGTCCGCCGGCAACAGAGTCGCGTTGGGGTATCGGCGGCGCAGGTCCGCCTCCCCTTCCTCGAAGGCGATGCGGCACAGGCCGCGCTCGGTCGCCGCGACGAGCAGCGCGCCCAGGCTCGTCCCGATTACGACATGGCGGATATCGACGCCCCGCCCGCCCTCCCGCCAGGCACTGGGCGTCATGCCCAGATGCCGCTCGGCATCGGCATAGGCGCGGCTCGGCGCATTATAGCCGGCCTCATAGATCGCATCGGTCACGCTGCCGGGCGTCGCCAGCGCCGCCTTCAGCCGATCGGTGCGCAGATCGCGGGCATAGGCAGCCGGGGTCAGGCCGGTGATCCGCTTGAACAAGCGATGGAAATGATGCGGCGCATAACCGACATGGTCGGCCATTGCCTCCAACCGAAGCGGCGCTTCGGCCGCGCGGATCAGGCGGATCGCCGCCTCGACCGCCTGCTGGTCGCGCCCGACCTCGTCCGGACGACAGCGCAGGCAGGCGCGAAAGCCTGCCGCCCGCGCCGCCGCGCCATCAGGCAGGAAGATCATATTCTCCCGCTTCGGGTGCCGCGCCGGGCAGCTCGGCTTGCAATAAATGCCGGTGGTCAACACCGCGCCGACGAAGGAGCCATCCTGGCGACGGTCGCGCGCCAGAAAGGCGGTCCAGCAGTCTTCGGCATCGGGCATGGCGGCCGGGACGGGTTCGGGGCGTGTCATCTGGTTCATGGATATGGGGTAATCCAAACGGCTTGGCGAGGCTTCCCGTCGCTTGCGGTCAAAAGCACACGGCCCGTCGCATCCGCTTTTTCCCGATTGCCTAACGCGGGCCTTCGCATATGTATGCGCCTCCTATGGTCGCCCTTTTCCGTCGCCTTCGCCCGATCGCCGCGCTCGTCGCGTCCCTCGTCCTGCTCAGCCCCGCACGGGCCGAACAGCAGGATATCACCGCCGCTGCGCGCAGCGTGGTGCGCGTCGCGCTGGTCGCGACCAATGGCTCGGACGCCTATTTCGTGGGCCATGGCAGCGGCATCGCGATCGCCCCGGACAAGGTGCTGACCAACGCCCATGTCGTTGAACTGGCGCGCGAGGAGAAGGATCTCGTCATCGGCGTGATCCCGTCGGAGGGCAAGAAAAGCTATGGCGGGCGGATCATCGCCTATTCGCCGGGCAACGACCTGGCCCTGATCCAGCTGGAAGAAGGCAGCCTGCCGGTTGCCACCTTCTATGCCGGGGCGGTCAATGACGGCCAGCATGTCACCGCTATCGGCTATCCCGGCACGGTCGATCGCGCCCAGGGCCTCAGCCTCAAGCAACTGGTCGAACCGCTCGGCACGGTGAAGACCAGCGGCAGCATCTCGTCCGGCCGCTCCAGCCAGAGCTTCGACACCATCCTGCACACCGCCCCGCTTGCCGCCGGCAATAGCGGCGGCCCCCTGATCGACGATTGCGGCCGGGTGTTGGGGGTCAACAGCTTCGGCTCGATCTCCGACGGCAATGATGCCGAATTCGGCTTTGCCGTATCCTGGCGCGAAGTCGCCTCCTTCCTGCGCCAGGCTGGCGTCTCCTCGCTCCACACCGTCGTCGCCTGCCGCACCATGGCCGAGGCTGATGCCGCTGAATCCTCGATCACCCAGCGCGAATCGCAGCTAACCGAACAGAGCGATCGCGCCGCCGCCGACAAGCGCGACCAGGCGCTGCAACAGGCCCGTGACACGGCCGAACGCGATGTCATTTCCGGTCGCGAAAATGCGATGGCGGGCGCCGCCGTGCTGCTGGCCCTCGCCGTGCTGGGGCTGGGTGCGGGTGGCCTCTTCTACAGCCAGGGCCGCGAAAAGCGCGCCACCTGGTTCATCGCCGGTGGCGGCATCCTGCTGATGGGCGCGCTTGGCCTGTTCGTCTTCAAGCCCAGCTTCGCCAGCATCGACGAGCGGGTGAAGTTGCCCGAGGACCAGAGCGTGGTCAGCAACAAGGCCTTTGCCTGGGCCGGCGACAATATCTGCCGGATTGACCTCAACCGCAGCCGACTGACCGTGTCGCAGCCCAACGACGTCGGCCTGAACTGGGCCGAGGGCGGCTGCGTCAACGGCGACACCCAATATCAGGCGACCGGTACGACCTGGCAGCGGGCGAGCGTGCCGGACGAAGGAAATTATGTCAGCCGCAGCGAATTCGACCCGGCCACCGGCCTGCTGCGGGTACAGCGCTGGCTGCCAGACGGCGACACGATGGACAAGGCCCGTGCCCTGCTGAAGGATGGCCCGATCAAGGGATGCAGCAGCGATTCCACGATGTTGACCCGGATCGCGACGCTCCAGTCGGACCTTGCAGCGCTGCTCCCGCCCCAGCCGAACGAGCGGCTGGTCTATCATTGCCAAAAAGGACGGCTTGCCCCCGCAGACCCCGCTCCCTAGCCTGTCCGTTTTCCTGAAAAACTCAGTCAAATTGGCTTGATTTCGTCGATGCGATGGAATCGTGTCACATGACTTGCATAGTCATATTGGCACTGCTAACCGGCCCGACAACAGGGGACGGTTATTACTGCTCCCCCTCTTTTTGCATGACCGGCAAATCAAGTTGGAGGACGGTAAGCGCGTGGAGACTACCGGCGGTATACAGGCCAGCCTCAGCGGCCGCTATGCGGTGGCGCTGTTCGATCTGGCCCGCGACGGCAAGACGCTCGACACCGTCGCAGCGAGCCTCGCGGCAATCAAGGCAGCGATCGCAGAATCGTCTGATTTCAAGGGCCTGATCAACAGCCCCGTTCTCAGCCGCGACGCAGCGGGTAAGACGATCGCGGCGGTTGCATCCGCCATGTCGATCGATCCGCTGACGACGAATTTCCTGGGCGTGCTCGCCCAGAACCGTCGCCTGTCGCAGCTCCCTGCGGTCATCCGCGCCTATGAAACGCTGCTGTCGAATCACAAGGGCGAGGCACGCGCCGAAGTGACGAGCGCGCATCCGCTCACCAAGACTCAGGTCACCGCTCTGCAGAAGAGCCTGAAGGCCCGTGTCGGTCGCGATGTCGCGGTCGATACCAAGGTCGATCCCGCGATCCTGGGTGGGCTGGTCGTCAAGATCGGCAGCCAGATGATCGATTCCTCCATCCGCACCCGTTTGAATAGTCTCGCCCAGGCGATGAAAGGCTGAACATGGATATCAACGCCGCAGAAATTTCGAAGGTCATCAAGGACCAGATCGCCAATTTCGGCACCGAAGCGCAGGTCAGCGAAGTCGGTTCCGTTCTGACCGTGGGTGACGGCATCGCCCGCGTCCATGGCCTCGACAACGTCCAGGCGGGCGAAATGGTCGAGTTCGCCAATGGCGTTCAGGGCATGGCGCTCAACCTCGAAGCCGACAATGTCGGCATCGTGATCTTCGGCTCGGACGCCGAGATCAAGGAAGGCGACACCGTCAAGCGCACCGGCACCATCGTCGACGTCCCCGTCGGCAAGGGCCTGCTGGGGCGCGTCGTGGACGGCCTGGGCAACCCGATCGACGGCAAGGGTCCGATCGTTGCCGAACAGCGGATGCGCGTGGAAAAGAAGGCGCCCGGCATCATCCCTCGCACTTCGGTGCACGAACCCGTGCAGACCGGCCTGAAGGCGATCGATACCCTGGTTCCCGTCGGCCGTGGCCAGCGCGAACTGATCATCGGCGATCGCCAGACCGGCAAGACCGCCGTCGCGATCGACACCTTCATCAACCAGAAGACCGCCAACGCCGGTGATGACGAGAGCAAGAAGCTCTACTGCATCTACGTCGCCGTCGGTCAGAAGCGCTCGACCGTCGCCCAGATCGTCAAGCAGCTCGAAGAAAATGGCGCGATGGAATATTCCATCGTTATCGCCGCGACCGCTTCGGAACCCGCACCGCTCCAGTATCTCGCCCCCTATACCGGCGTGACCATGGGCGAATATTTCCGCGACAACGGCATGCACGCCGTCATCGTCTATGACGATCTGTCGAAGCAGGCCGTCGCCTATCGCCAGATGTCGCTGCTGCTGCGTCGTCCTCCGGGCCGTGAAGCCTATCCGGGCGACGTCTTCTATCTCCACAGCCGCCTGCTGGAACGCGCTGCGAAGATGAACAAGGAAAATGGCTCGGGCTCGCTGACCGCGCTGCCGATCATCGAGACCCAGGCTGGCGACGTGTCGGCCTATATCCCGACCAACGTGATCTCGATCACCGACGGCCAGATCTTCCTCGAAACCAACCTCTTCTACCAGGGCATCCGCCCGGCCATCAACGTCGGCCTGTCGGTGTCGCGCGTCGGCTCGGCCGCGCAGACCAAAGCGATGAAGAAGGTTTCGGGCTCGATCAAGCTGGAGCTGGCCCAGTATCGCGAAATGGCGGCCTTCGCCCAGTTCGGTTCGGACCTCGATGCATCGACCCAGAAGCTGCTGAACCGCGGCGCGCGCCTGACCGAACTGCTCAAGCAGGGCCAGTTCTCGCCGCTGCCGTTCGAGGAGCAGACCGCGTCGATCTTCGCGGGCACCAACGGCTATCTGGACGGCATCCCGGTCAAGGACGTGACCCGTTACGAAGAGCTGATGCTCGCCTATCTGCGTCACGATCACCCCGAAGTGCTGACCGCGATCCGCGACAGCAAGGATCTGGGCGACGATGCCAAGGGCAAGCTGAAGGCTGCGCTCGACGCGTTCGGCAAGACCTTCGCTTAAGACGCTGTGCTGACCGCCCATTCCCTTCTTGCCTGGACCGTGATGTCGATCGGTCTGGTGCTGCTGCCGGGGCCGGACACCATGTTGGTGGCCGGCCACGCGGCGCGCCGCGGCTTCAAGGCGGGAATGGCGGCGATCGGCGGCATCCAGCTCGGCGGCCTCTTCTACATGCTGTTGTGCGGCTTCGGCTTCCTCAGCGTGCTGAACGCGGTGCCGGGGCTGTTCATGGCAGTGAAGATCGCCGGTGCCCTCTATCTGGCCTGGATGGGTTTTGGCCTGCTGCGCGGTGCGATCAAGCCGGCGCCGGCAAGCGAAACGCCCAAGGTCCGGATCGGCGGATCGCCCTTCGCCCAGGGCCTGGTCAGCACCGTGCTGAACCCCAAGGTTGCGATCTTCTTCCTCGCCGCGCTGCCGCAGTTCGTGGGCACCGGCCCGGATGCGCCGTGGCAGGGCATGCTGCTGATCGCGATCGTCTATGGGCTGGGCTTCCTGTGGTGCGCCCTGCTCGCGCTGCTCGCCACCAAGGCGGGCCGCAAAGTGGGGCAGAGCAGCGCGATGCGCTGGTTCGAAGGCGCCATGGGCGTCGGTTTCTTTGGTCTCGCGGGCCGTCTGGCCCTTGCTCGGAATATTTGAACTATGGCTAGCCTCAAAGAACTGAAGCTGCGCATCGGGTCGGTGAAGTCGACCCAGAAGATCACCAAGGCGAAGCAGATGGTCGCCGCGGCCAAGCTGCGCAAGGCGCAGGCCGCTGCCGAAGCTGCCCGCCCCTATAGCGAGCGACTGGAAGCGGTCGTCGCCAGCCTGGCGACCAAGATCGCCGGCGGCTCGGGCGAAGGCGCTTCACCGCTGCTCGCCGGCACCGGCAAGGATGAAGTCCATCTGCTGGTCGTCGCCAATTCCGATCGCGGCCTTGCCGGCGCGTTCAACGCCAATATCGTGAAGGCCGCGCTGGCCAAAGCTCGCGCGCTGGAGCTGGATGGCAAGAAGGTGCTGTTCTACCTGATCGGCCGCAAGGGCCGTCCGGTCATCAACCGCACCTATCCGGGCAAGATCGTCGCCAATTACGACACCACCGGTGCCAAGGAGCCGGGCTTTGCCCAGGCCCAGGCGGTGGCGCAGGAACTCAGCCAGATGTTCCTCGACGGCAAGTTCGACGTTGCCCACCTCTTCTATTCCCGCTTCAAGTCGGCGCTCGCGCAGATCCCGACCGAACAGCAGATCATCCCGGTCAAGATTCCCGAGGATGCCGACCGCAATGCGATCGCCGCAACGGTGGAATATGAACCGAGCGAGGAAGCGATCCTCGACGACCTGCTGCCGCGCAACGTGACGGTGCAGCTCTTCAAGGCGCTGCTGGAAAACAACGCATCCGAACAGGGTGCGTCGATGACCGCGATGGACAATGCGACCCGCAATGCCGGCGACCTCATCAACAAGCTGACGATCCAGTATAACCGCAGCCGCCAGGCCGCGATCACCACCGAACTCGTCGAAATCATCTCGGGCGCCGAAGCCCTCTAAGGACAAGCAGGCAAGGACATAGTCATGGCAACCACCAACAATGTAGGCCGCATTTCGCAGGTCATCGGCGCCGTCGTCGACGTGACCTTCCCCGATGCGCTTCCGGCGATCCTTTCGGCGCTGGAAACCAGCAACAACGGCCAGCGCCTGGTGCTGGAAGTCGCCCAGCATCTGGGTGAAAACACCGTCCGCACCATCGCGATGGACTCGACCGAAGGCCTGACCCGCGGCCAGGAAGTCACCGACACCGGCGCGCAGATCAGCGTTCCCGTCGGTCCGGCCACCCTCGGCCGCATCCTCAACGTCGTCGGCGAACCGATCGACGAACGCGGCCCGGTCGCTACCGACCTGCGGTCGCCGATCCACGCCAAGGCCCCGCTGTTCGTCGACCAGTCGACCGAAAGCTCGATCCTGGTCACCGGCATCAAGGTCATCGACCTTCTCGCCCCTTATGCAAAGGGCGGCAAGATCGGCCTGTTCGGCGGCGCAGGCGTCGGCAAGACCGTTCTCATCCAGGAACTGATCAACAACATCGCCAAGGGCCATGGCGGCACCTCGGTCTTCGCGGGCGTCGGCGAACGCACCCGTGAAGGTAATGATCTGTACCACGAATTCCTCGACGCTAACGTGATCGCCAAGGATGCCGATGGCAACGCGATCAGCGAAGGCTCGAAGGTTGCGCTGGTTTATGGCCAGATGAACGAGCCGCCGGGCGCCCGTGCCCGCGTCGCTCTGTCGGGCCTGACGATCGCCGAATATTTCCGCGACGTCGAAAATCAGGACGTGCTGTTCTTCGTCGACAACATCTTCCGCTTCACCCAGGCGGGCGCCGAAGTGTCGGCTCTGCTGGGCCGTATTCCTTCGGCGGTGGGCTATCAGCCGACCCTGGCGACCGACATGGGCGCGCTGCAGGAACGCATCACCTCGACCAACAAGGGGTCGATCACCTCGGTCCAGGCCGTCTATGTTCCCGCGGACGATCTTACCGATCCGGCGCCGGCGACGTCGTTCGCGCATCTTGATGCGACGACCGTGCTTAACCGTGCGATTTCGGAACTGGGCATCTATCCGGCAGTCGATCCGCTCGACTCCACCAGCCGCGTGCTGGAACCGCGCACCGTGGGCCAGGAACATTATGACACCGCCCGCGCGGTTCAGTCGATCCTGCAGAAGTATAAGTCGCTGCAGGACATCATCGCGATCCTGGGCATGGACGAGCTGTCGGAAGAGGACAAGGTGACCGTCGCCCGCGCGCGCAAGATCCAGAAGTTCCTGTCGCAGCCGTTCCACGTCGCCGAAGTCTTCACCGGCATCTCGGGCAAGTTCGTCCAGATCGAAGATACGGTGAAGTCGTTCAAGGCCGTGGTCGATGGCGAATATGACCATCTGCCCGAAAACGCCTTCTACATGGTCGGCGGCATCGACGAAGCCATCGAAAAGGCGAAGAAGCTGGCTGCCGAAGCGGCCTAAGCAGCAAACCCTCCCCTCCCTACCAGGGAGGGGATTGAGGGGTGGGTAGCGAGCGAAGCGAGCTTCCTGCCTCTCGGCTAGGGCGCAGGCCATCGCATGGCGATGGCACCCACCCCCGGCCCCTCCCTTTCAGGGAGGGGGGAGATTTTAGAATGGCACTGCATTTCGAACTCGTGACCCCTGAAAAGCTCGTCCGCTCGGAAGAGGTCTATCAGGTCGTCGTTCCCGGCACCGATGGCGACTTCGGCGTGCTGGAGGGCCATGCGCCCTTCATGTCGACCGTGCGCGACGGCGCGATCCAGATCTTCGCCAGCGCCGGCGCCGCACCGGAAGTCATCCCGGTCGAGGGCGGCTTTGCCGAAGTGAATGAAAAGGGCCTGACGGTTCTCGCCGAAAAGGCGGGCTGAGGCTTCCTGGCGCGCAGGCCGATGGGGGAGCCAGGCTCTTTCCAACCTGCCGCATTCATGCCAGACGAACGGACCAAGGGGCGCGCTTCGCGCCCCTTTTTCTTGTGAGTGCCGTGTGCCGATGACCGCCCTCGCCTTTACCGCCCCCGTCCAGAATGAACGCGCCTTCACTCCGCCGGCGAACGGATCGCCCTCTTGGCTGGCACGCCAACTGCCCTCGGGCTGGCTGATTGCTGCGTTGCTATCCTGGCTCGGGCTGGATCAACTGCTGCTGTGGCGCTTTCTCGATATCATGCCCGTCTGGGTCTATCCGCTCGGGGCGTTGCTGATCGGCGGACTATGCGTCGCGACCGTGCGCGCCATGCCCGACCGACAGGGGCCGACCCTCGCGACCCTGATCGCCTGCCTGTCGGTCGCGCTTATCCTGCTAATGTTGGGGGGCGAAGGTCGTTTCTTCTACGCCAATATCGACTGGCAGGTTCGCTTTGCCGTGCTGCGCGACATGGGGCTGCATCCCTGGCCGTTCGTCTATGGCGATCAGGTGGTACCCACAGTGCTGCGCGCGCCCATCGGCATGTTCCTGGTCCCGGCACTCGCGGCGAAGGCAGGGGGCGACCGCGCCGGCGACCTCGCCCTGTTGATCCAGAACAGTCTGATGCTCGCCGCCATGCTCGGCCTCGGCTCCACGCTGTTCGATACCCGTCGTGCCCGACTGATCGCGCTCCTCGTCTTCCTGGCATTTAGCGGCCTGGACGCCCTGGGCCGGATGCTCTTTCGCGACGGCCTGTCTGACCATCTCGAAAACTGGGCCTATCTCCAATATAGTTCCACCATCACCCTTGCCTTCTGGGTGCCCAACCATGCGCTGTCCGGCTGGATCGGCGCGCTGGGCTATCTGCTGTGGCGACGCGGCCGTCTGCCCCTCGCCGCCTATCTCAGCCTGCTGCCTCTGACCGCCCTCTGGTCGCCGCTGGGACTGATGGGGGCAATGCCCTTCGCCGCACTGGCCGCAATCCGCACATTGCGCCTGCGTGCATTGATGCCCGCCGCCATCCTCTATCCTGCCTTGGCCACCCTGCTAGCAGTTCCCGGCCTTGCCTATATGAGCGCTGCACCCGCCGATGTCGGTGTCAAGATCATGGCGCTGGCGCCACTGCAATGGGGACTGTTTGAACTGCTGGAGGTGCTGGTCTACGCCTTGCCCCTGGCATGGCTGGGCCGATCCACCCCTTTTGGGCTGGACACGCTGCTGGTCGCGACAGCCTGGCTGTTGCTCATTCCCTTCGTCCAGATCGGCTGGTCGACCGACTTCATGATGCGCGGTTCGATCAGTGCGCTCGCAATCCTGGCCGTCATGCTGGTCGATGCGTTCGGTCGGGGCGGCATGATCCGCCACTGGCTGATCGCCATGCTGTTGATCGGCAGCATCACCGGCCTCGCCGAGATCCGCCGTGCATTGGCCTATCCGGCGGCGCCACGGGTTCGATGCAGCTTTTCCGGCGCCTGGGACCAGAGCTTCGGCAGCTTCCCCAAAGGATCCTATCTGGCCCCCCTGCCCGCGATGCCGGCTTGGGTTCGTCCGGCCAATCCCGCCCGCATCCACAGCATCGATCCCGCACGCTGCTGGGATGGGGCATGGCATCATCCGGACAAGCCGGATGCCCCGATCTCAGACCGACAGGATCGCGTAGAGTGACAGGCCGATCGGAAAACGGATGCGACCCAGCAGATGCCGTTCCCAGGCAAAGATGCGTCGCAGCAATCCATTGACCGGCGGCGAGGGCTGGATATCAGCCTCGCTCTTGCGCTTCAACAGCCGCTGCGCCATCCGCGTGGCCATCGCCAGCGGAAACAGCAAGCTGTTGAAATAGCCCACCGCCTCGACCGTCAAACCAGCCTCACGCGCCACCCGGATCAGGCTGGCCCGGGTATATCGGCGCTTGTGATGATGCAGCACATCATGATCCGACCAGAGCCAGGGCACGGCCGGCACCGTCAGCAATATCCGTCCACCCGATGCGAGCCGCGCCCGCAATGCGGCCAGCGATGCCCGATCCTGCTCGACATGTTCCAGCACATCGAGCAGCGCGATCAGATCATAGCTGTCCTCATCAAAGCCGATCCGGTCGGGCAGCATGCCCGGTTCGACCCGGCCGATCCCGCGCGCCTGCGCCAAGGCTCGGGCGCCGGCATCATATTCCAGCGCATCCACCGCGCCATGCGCGGCCAGCATCGCCAGATTGCCGCCGGTGCCGCATCCCGCCTCCAATATCCGCGCGTCCTGCGGAGGGGCAATGCGCGACTGGATCAGCGTTTCCAATATGGCCCGCCGGGCCACGAACCACCAATGATTGCCTTCCTGTGCGCTCATGCTCGCATAGGCTGATTGGTCCATGTCCCCTGATCCTCCCCAGATAGCGCCGCAACCGGCACCGGCGCGGCCACGCCGCCGCCCTGCTCATCCGCAATCACATAGAGCGGCCGCTGCCGCACTTCGCGCGCGACACGGCCCAGATATTCGCCGATGATTCCCAAGCTCATCAGATTGAGCCCGCCCAGCCCCAGCACCGCCACCATGATCGATGCATAGCCTGGCGTATCGACCCCGGTGACCAGCGTATGCACGACCAGGAAGGCCGCATAGGCAAAGGCCAGTAACGCGATGCCGCCACCGATATAGGACCAGATGCGCAGCGGCATGGTGGTCGACGCGGTAATGCCGTCCACGGCCAGCGACCAGAGCTTGCCCAGCCGCCATTTGGTGGTGCCCGCTTCCCGGCGCGCGCGGCTATAGTCAACCGTCGCGACGCGAAAGCCGATCCAGCTGAAAAGCCCCTTGTTGAACCGTGCCTGCTCGCCCAGTTGCTTGACGACATCGACAGCCTGTCGATCGAGAAGTCGGAAATCGCCGACATTTTCAGGGATGGGATAATCGGACAGGCGATTGAGCAGGCGATAGAAGCTGCGCGCGCTCCAGCGCTTGAACCAGCTGTCGGTCGACCGATCGACCCGCCGGGCATTGACGACCTGCGCGCCGGCCAGCCAATATCGCACCATCTCCACGATCACCGCCGGCGGATCCTGCAAGTCGACATCGATCGGGATGACGGCGTCGCCCCGAGCATGATCGATCCCGGCCGCCAATGCTGCTTCCTTGCCGAAATTGCGGGACAGGGTGATGCAACGAACATCGTCGTTCAGGCGCGACAGAATTGCCAGCACATCTGCGGTGCGGTCCGTACTGCCATCATCAACGAACAAATATTCGGCCAGCGCCCCCGGCCCGATCAGCGCCAGCGCATCGGCCAGCGCTGGACGCGCAGCATCCAGAAACAGCGACAGGCTGTCCTGTTCGTTGAAAACGGGAATGACGATCGACACGGTTCGCATGGCGCATGGATATCCTGCCAGACACTTATGCTCGCTATCGGCCAGAATGGTTAATGACGAGTAACCGCCAAACAGGACTTACGCTTCGTTTACCCTATTGCGGCATCAGGGCCGCCATGCGCTTCGCCTCCGGCCTTCTTCGTCACCCCACGACCATATTGGCCGCGCTAGGCCTCCTGTTGATGCTGCCCTCCTTCCTGCTCGGCCCAGGGGCCAGCCATTCCTATCTCTATAATTATATGTGGACCGGCCATTTCGGCGAGCAAATGGCGGCAGGGCACCTGTATGAACGCTGGCTCTCCCGCAGCTTCGAAGGGATGGGCAGCCCGACCTTCTATTTCTATCCGCCGCTCGCCTATTGGCTGTCAGGCGGCCTGGCGGCGATGGGCCTTTCGGTTCTCCAGGCGATCAATGTCGCCGCGCTCCTGCTGCTCGTCGCGTCGGGCATGACGATGCATCGCTGGCTTGCGTCGCGGGGTACGCATCCGCTGCTGGGCGCCGCGCTCTATATGCTGGCGCCCTATCATCTCCATGATTTCTATGTGCGCGGCGCACTGGCCGAGTTTGCTGCCTTCATCTGGCTGCCGCTGATTGCCCTGGGGATTGCGCGCCTGCCCTCGCGCGGCGGCATCGCCCTGCTCGCGCTCAGCTATGGCGCGCTCATTCTCACCCATTTGCCGGTGGCCACGCTCACCGGCCTGTTCCTGATCGCGCCGCTGATGCTGCATCGGATATGGCAGGACCGCTCGACGCTGGTTCCCGGACTGATCGCAGGCATCCTCGCCTTTGCCCTGGCCGCCTTCTACCTGTTGCCCGCCGCCACGCTGCAGGCGCATATGTCGACTGCCTTGCTATGGACCGGCAAATATCACGCCGCCAATTGGTCGATCTGGCGCGAAGATTTCGTGCTATTTCCCTGCATCGCGCTGGGACTGGGACTGTTGGCTTGGCCCGGCCGGTCGATCTGGTCGGGAATCGCTATCGTCACCGCCCTGGCGTCGATCAACCTCATCCCGTTCCTCTGGCAGATCGACCTGCTGGACAAGACGCAATTTCCCTGGCGGGCGCTGGGTATCGTCGAATTTACGACCATCACGGCGCTGATGACCTATCGTCCTCGCCCCGTCCTGCTCGCAGGCGCCGGCGTGGTGCTGCTGTTCCCTTATCTGGTCAGCGGCATCATTACCTGCACCAATCTGCGCCTGCCGATCGACTATGCCCGGCTCGACCGGATCGTCCCCGACGCCCCCGAATATCTTCCGGCCGGTTTCGACATTGCCCGCGTCGATCGCTATGATCGCTCGACCGACCTGCGCCCCTGGCGCGCCCTGCCGCGCGGCGATCGGATCGTCGTCACCCGCCCCGGTCCCGTGACCATGGGCCATGCCGCCTTCCCGATCTGGCGGGTGACGCACAACGGTCAGCCTGTGCCTTCCCATGGTCCGCTCATCAGCTTCGATGCGCAACCGGGCATTTACCGGATCGAACAGGTACGCCTGTGGCAGGAAAGCGTCGGCACGGCCATCAGCCTTGCCGCTTTGCTGATGCTGGCGCTCCTTCTGTGGCGCCGACCCATTAGCCATTTGTCAAAGTTTCCGGCCTATTCACCTTTTTCAGCCATGGTGAATCGGCCCATTTTGGGGTGGCTGGCCCGATCGCAGAATTCCGGCGGAGAGTTATGAGCGCATTTGGACGGAAAAATGGACCTGCCGGCATCAAGCCGGGTTTCGGCGTCGCCCGGCCGATGCACAGCGCCGGCGGCGCCCGTGATGAGGCCCCACGTGGCGGCGACCAGTTCCCGCCGCTCGATCTGGCAGCGCTGCCGGGAGACATTCCGCTCGATCCGCTGTCGGCCCCGACCAGCCAGATGCAGCGCAATGCGGACGCCATGTCGCGCCTGTCCGAACGCGCCAATGCCGAACATGTCGCCGATGCCGGTCCGCAGGGGTTCGAGGCGTCGGTTCACAAGATCAAGGAACAGGTGCTTCCCCGCCTGCTCGAACGCGTCGATCCTGAAGCGGCCGCGACCCTCACCAAGGATGAACTAGCGGAAGAATTCCGCCCGATCATCATGGAAGTGCTGGCAGAACTGAAACTGACCCTCAACCGCCGCGAACAGTTCGCGCTGGAAAAGGTTCTGGTCGATGAACTGCTGGGCCTCGGCCCGCTCGAAGAGCTGCTGTCCGACCCGGACATCAGCGACATCATGGTCAACGGCCCTGAGCAGACCTATGTCGAAAAGAAGGGCAAGCTCCAGATCGCGCCGATCAAGTTCCGCGATGAAGAGCATCTGTTCCAGATCGCCCAGCGCATCGTGAACAAGGTCGGCCGCCGCGTCGACCAGACCACGCCGCTGGCCGACGCCCGCCTGCCCGACGGTTCGCGTGTCAACGTGATCGTGCCGCCGCTCAGCCTCAAGGGCACGGCCATCTCGATCCGTAAATTCTCGGCCAAGCCGATCACCATCGACATGCTCGCCCAATGGGGCGCGATGAACCAGAAGATGGCGACCGCGCTCAAGATCGCCGGCGCCTGCCGTTTCAACATCGTCATTTCGGGCGGTACCGGTTCGGGCAAGACGACGATGCTCAATGCGCTGTCGAAGATGATCGATCCGGGCGAGCGCGTGCTGACTATCGAGGACGCGGCCGAATTGCGCCTGCAGCAGCCGCACTGGCTGCCGCTCGAAACCCGCCCGCCCAACCTGGAAGGCCAGGGCGCGATCACCATCGGCGATCTCGTCAAGAACGCCCTGCGTATGCGTCCTGACCGCATCATCCTGGGTGAAATTCGTGGCGCGGAATGTTTCGACCTGCTCGCCGCGATGAACACCGGCCATGACGGCTCCATGTGTACGCTCCACAGCAACTCGCCGCGCGAGTGCCTGGGCCGTATGGAAAACATGATCCTGATGGGCGACATCAAGATCCCGAAGGAAGCGATTTCCAAGCAGATCGCCGACTCGGTCGACCTCATCGTTCAGGTCAAGCGCCTGCGCGACGGTTCGCGCCGCGTCACCAATGTGACCGAGGTGATCGGCATGGAAGGCGACGTCATCGTCACCCAGGAACTGTTCAAGTTCGAATATCATGACGAGGATGACAGCGGTAAGATCATCGGCGAATATCGCTCGATGGGCCTGCGCCCCTATACGCTCGACAAGGCGCGCATGTTCGGCTTCGATCAGCCTTATCTGGAAGCCTGCCTCTGACCCTCAGGGAATAAAGGCGCCCGCTCCCGCGTAGACGGCGATGTGAATCCTCACATCCTCATCGCGGGAGCAGCCTTCCTTGTCCGTTCGATCCCTTTCCCGCCATGGCCTTGCCGCCATGGCGAGCGCCTTTCTGGGCGATGTCGCGCTGGCGTCCGACGCCTATCCCGACGTGCCCGAACCGATGATCTTTGACATGATGCGGCCGCTGGGCGCCAGGCGCGGCGAACTGGAGGTCAATACGCTGGCAACCGTTCCGCTGTCGGGCGATGACGACGCCGTCCATTGGGCGCCGGAGGTCGAATATGCCTTTGCCGACGGTTTCGCGATCGAGGGCGAACTGCCCTTCGTCAACGGCCGCCTCGCCGAACTGAAGCTGGGCCTGCAGGCGAGTTTCGGCACCACCGGCGGCGGGCGCACCGGCCATGGTGTTCAATATCTCGGCATCTATGACCGCCGCGCCAAACAGTATCGCAGCAGCTTCGCCTATATGGCCGCCCATCGCTATAATAGCCGCTGGAGCAGCGTGACGATGGCGGGACTCGCCGACGTAAAGCTGTCGGGTGGCCATGGCCGCAATGGGGTAATCCTCAACCATTCTGCCTTCTACAACAGTCGCGAGGGGCAGATATTGGGGCTGGAGATCAACTATCAGGGCGGCAGCGAAGGCGGCCTGCTGCTGATGCCGCAATTGCACCAGCAACTGGGCGGCAATTTCGCCATGCAGGCGGGCCTTGGCGCGGAACGGCCGCGCGGCGATGTCTTCCGTCCCACCGCCGGCCTGCGCATCATTCGTCAATTTTAATTGGCCATCAATGGAATAGGCCCGATCCGACAAGCGTATGCGGGGCATGACGCTGCATTCCCCGCTTTCTTCCCTTCGCGCCCATATTCATGCCGCCCTGCCGGTCGCCGCGGCGTCGGCATCATCCCGGCCGCTCAAGATCGCACTATTTTCGGGCAATTATGCTTGCGTCCGCGACGGCGCGAACCGGGCGCTCAACCGCCTGGTCCGGCATATGCTGGACCAGCATGGCGCAGAGGTGCGCATCTATTCGCCCACCGCGCCGACACCCGCTTTCCCCTCGGCCGGTGATGTCCGATCGGTGCGTTCGCTCAGCATTCCCGGCCGCCCGGAATATCGGCTCGCGATCGGCCTGACCCGTGCCGCCCGCGCCGATCTGGAGGCGTTCCAGCCTGATATCGTGCATCTGTCCGCGCCCGACCTGCTCGGCCGGCAGGCGCTGAACTGGGCGCGGCGCAACGCCGTTCCGACCGTCGCCAGCCTGCACACCCGTTTCGAGACCTATCTTGCTTATTATCGCCTCGGCTTCCTGCGGCGACAGGTCGAGGCCTATCTCGATCGCTTCTATGGCGATTGCGACCGCATCCTCGCCCCGACCCCGCCGATCGCTGCGGAACTGGCCGCGACCCATGGCGCCGAGCGCATTGCCCTCTGGAGCCGGGGCGTCGATCGATCCGTCTTCCACCCGGCGATGCGGGACGAAAGCCTGCGCGCCCAGCTTGGCTATGCGCCCGACGATGTCGTGCCGCTCTTCTTCGGCCGGCTGGTCCGGGAAAAGGGGCTCGATATCTTCGCCGACGCCATCATGGCGGCGCGCGCCAACGGTCTGTCGCTGCGCCCCCTGATCCTGGGCGATGGCCCGGCGCGCGACGCCCTTGCACGCCATTTGCCCAATGCCAGCTTCGCCGGCCATGTCGAAGGGGCACGTCTCGGCGCGCTGGTCGCCAGCGCCGACATATTGGTCAATCCCAGCGTTACGGAAGCGTTCGGCAACGTCAATCTGGAGGCAATGGCCAGCGGCCTTGCCGTGCTGTCGGCCGACGTCCCCAGCGCATCCGCGCTGATCGATAATGGCGTCAATGGCCTGCTGGTGCCGCCGGGCGACGTTGGCGCCTATGCCGGCGGCCTGGCTTCCCTCGTCCGCGACACCGGCCTAAGGCGGCGGCTTGGCCGCGCTGCGGAGGCGACGGCGGCCGACTATCGCTGGGACCATGTCCTGGATTCGGTGGCGCGCGTCTATCGCGAACTGGCGGGCGCCCCAATGGAATGATGTGGATGACGGGCAAGCGGACGGACATGGAAATGGAGGCGGACCTGCGCGCCATGCGCCGCTATGCCCGCGCCCTGTCGCGCGACCATGTCGCCGCCGACGATGTGGTGCAGGACGCCGTGATGCGCGCGATCGAACGGCGCGACCAGTTCCAGCCCGATCGCAGCCGCCGCCGCTGGCTGCTGGCCATCGTCCACAATGTCTTCATCTCGGCCAAACGGCGCGAGGCGGCGGAAACACGCCGCAATCTGGCCTTTGCCCAGATCCAGGTCGATCATGCCGATCCCGACCAGGAGGTGCGCGCCGACCTGATGCAGGTGGCACGCGCCTTTGCCGACCTGCCCGACCATCAGCGCGCTGTCATGCACCTGACCGTCGTCGAGGGGCTGAGCTATCAGGAAAGCGCCGATCTTCTGGGCATAGCGGTCGGCACGGTGATGTCGCGCCTTGCCCGTGCGCGTGCGACATTGCGACAGGACAGGGACAGGCAGCCGCGCGATCGGCTGCGCATCGTGGGAGGACAGGATGAGTGAGGATCCTTCGGAGATCGAACTGATGGCCTATGTCGACGGCCAGCTCGATCCCGGCCGACGCTTTGCGGTGGAAACCCGCCTGTCGCGCCGGCCCGACCTTGCCGCGCAGGTGATAGGCGACCTCAGCGCCCGCACCGGGCTGCGCCTGTTGGCGCAGGATCGTGCCCCCCTGCCCGAAGCCATGGCGGCACAGGCGAGCGCAATCAGCCCGCCCGCCGCCCGCCATCGTCGCTTTGCGATCGGCGCCGGCGGCGGCCTTGCCCTGCTGGCGGCAAGCTTCGTCGCCCTCCTCATGGTGCGCGACGGCCCGCCCGCTTATGTGGTCGATGCCGCAACCTCCCACCGCGTCGCCATGATCCGCGCGCGAATGCAGGGGCAGATCGAATCGCCCAGCTTCGACCCCCGCGAGATATTGGCCAGCACCCATATCGACATTCCCGGCCTGCCCGCCGACTGGCGCGTGACCGATGTCCAGCTCTTTCCCGGCGAGCGCACGCCCGCGCTGCTGATCGCGCTACGCACGCCCGAAGGGCGCAACCTGTCCATCTATGCCATGCACCAGCGCACCGACGCGCCCGAGCGGCCGGATTCGGTGCGCGAGGGCGCCCAGTCGGTGGCCTATTGGCGGCGCGGCGACATGTCCTATGCGCTGACCGGCGAGGATGAGCCGGCCGCCATCGACGCCACCGCGGAATCGATAGCCGGCAGTTGGTCCTGATCGGCCATCCCCTAAGCACCGGATTTCCTTGCCAGTGCGATGCGGGCACGGCACACCCTGCGCTCCAGATCCGTTGAGAGGTTGCCCATGTCCGCTTTCCCCCGCCGATCGATCGCGCTTGCCGCTGCCCTCGCCCTCCTGCCGCTGGGCGCGGCCGTCGCCCAGCATGCCGGCCATGGTGCCGATCCGGTGGCAGCCGCCATCGGCGCGTCCAGCCGTACCCCGGCCAATGTCGCCCGCGACAAATATCGCCATCCGCAGGAAACGCTCGCCTTCTTCGGCGTGACGCCGAGCCAGACCGTGGTGGAATGGGCGCCGAGCGGCGGCTGGTATACCGAAATCCTGGCGCCGCTGCTGCGCGACAAGGGCAGCTTCTACGCGCTCCAGCCGACCGGCCGCTATCTTGACGGCTACAAGAAGTTCCTGGCCGAAAAGCCGCAGGCCTATGACAAGGTGAAGCTGGTCGCCTATCCCGAGGAAGCCGCCGGCATCCCGGCCGACAGCGTCGACACTGTGCTGACCTTCCGCAATGTCCACAACATGGTCATGGGCGGCAGCGAGGACGCGACCTTCAAGGCCTTCTTCGCCATGCTCAAGCCCGGCGGCACGCTGGGCATCGTCGACCATCGCCTGCCCGAGGATCGCGACACGGCGCTGGAAAAGAGCAGCGGCTATCTCAAGGTATCGACCATCCGCCGCATCGCGGAAGGCGCAGGCTTCGAATATGTCGGCGCATCGGAAGTGAACGCCAATCCCAAGGACACGGCCGACTGGGAAAAGGGCGTCTGGACCCTGCCGCCCACGCTGCGTAACGGCGAAGTTGACAGGGCGAAATATCTTGCGATCGGCGAAAGTGACCGCATGACGCTGAAATTCCGCAAGCCGCTCAAGTAAGAAACCCCGTCCAGCCCGGTTGCGCCATCGCGTAACCGGGCTAAGGAAGCGGCGTGTCCAGCGCAGCCGCCCCGTCCCGCCCGCATCGCCCGCTCTTCGCCATCGGCCTGCGCCTGGTTGCTGTGGTCTGCCTGGCGGTGATGTTCGTGACCGGCCGGGTCGCCGACGCCCATGGCGTCCATCTGGTCGAAACCCTCTTCTACCGTCAAGCGCTTGCCCTGCCCGTGGTCTTCGCCTGGCTCGCGATGAGCAGCGGCATCGGCGCCATCCGCACCCGGCGGATCAGTGTCCATGCGACCCGCATGGTCATCGGCCTCACCGGCATGGCGCTCAACTTCCTGTCCTACATCCTGCTGCCGCCGGCCGAGGCGACGACGATCGGCTTCACCATGCCGATCTTCGGCACGATCCTGTCGGCGCTGATCCTGCGCGAACCGACCGGCATCCACCGCTGGGCCGCCGTCCTGATCGGCTTTCTGGGCGTACTCATCATGGTCCGGCCCGAAGGCGGCCATTTTCCGCCCATGGGCGTTGCCGTTGCCATCACCGCCGCGCTGGTGACAGCCAGCGTCAGCCTGGTGCTGCGGGAACTGGGCCGCACCGAGAGCGCGGGAGTCGTCGTCTTCTGGTTCACCGCCCTGTCCGTGCCGCCGCTCGGCATAGGCATGCTCTTCTATGGCCAACCGCACGACGCGCAGACCTGGGGCCTGTTGCTGATGATCGGCCTGTTCGGCGGCATTGCGCAGCTCTGCCTCACCGCAGCGCTGCGCTGGGCGCCGGTGTCGGTGGTGCTGCCGATGGATTATAGTTCAATCCTGTGGACCACCCTGCTGGGCTGGGCGATCTGGGGCGACTGGCCGATGTGGACCACCTGGCTCGGCGCGGCGCTGATCATCGCCAGCGGCCTCTATATCGCCTGGCGTGAACATCGCCACGCCAGGCGTATCGCGGCAGGTTAGGCCAGCAGTTCCGCATCCAGGCTGATATCGGCCTTCAGCAGTTTCGATACGGGGCATCCGGCCTTCGCCTTCGCCGCCAGTTCCTGGAAGGTCGCATCGTCGGCGCCAGGAATCTTCGCCTTCAGCGTCAACTTGCTCGCGGTGATGGCAAAGCCGCCCTCCTGCTGCTCCAGCGTGACGACCGCGCTCGTCTCCATCTTCTCCGCCGTCAGCCCGGCTTCGCCCAGGATCAGCGACAATGCCATGGTGAAGCAGGAGGCATGGGCCGCCGCGATCAGTTCTTCCGGATTGCTGCCGGGCACGCCCTCGAACCGGGTGGCGAAGCCATAGGGATAGGCGTCGAGCGCCCCGCTCTGGGTCGAGATCGTGCCCTTGCCATCCTTCAGGCCACCACTCCAGGCTGCCGAACCGCTACGATTGATCTTCATGCCGATGCTCCTTGCTGTGAAGCGGAGGAACCCCACCGGTTCCCCATGGTTGCACCAGAATAGAATGTTTTTGCAGGAGAGTGACAATGACCGACATAGTGAGCGAATATCGCCATGACCTGATCGCATCCGACCGGGTCGAGGGCACGGTCGTCTACAATCGCCAGGGCGACAAGCTGGGCAAGATATCCCATTTCATGGTCGATAAGCGTAGCGGCCAGGTTCGCTATGCGCTGCTGTCTTTCGGCGGCTTTCTGGGCATGGGCCATGAACATTATCCGCTACCCTGGTCGATGCTGGCCTACGATACGGATAAGGGCGGCTACGTGATCGAACTGGCCAAGGAAGTGCTGGAACAGGCCCCCCATTATCTTGACGAGGACCGTCCCGCCTTCGACGATGCCTATGGTCGCAACGTCTACCAATATTATGGGCTGATCTATCCTTGGTGATTTTCCTGCCGGATCATAGACTTGATGCGGGCGCGTATCCCACGATCGGGTGCGCCCGTTTATCTGCCATTCAGGTTGCCCAGATTCTGACACATTTCGACGCTCGCCCATTGTCTACTATATGAATAGTATTATCTTGAGAGGCTCAGAATATAGGACGAGGATCTCATCATGGAGCGATTCGGACATGCGGGTGACGCGCGCCAGCCGGTTGTATTGACCATCCCTGGCCTCAACAATAGCGGCCCCGATCATTGGCAGACATTGTGGGAAAATGGACGCGGCGATTGCCAGCGCGTCGACCTGGGCAGCTGGGCCAGCCCCAATCGCAATGCCTGGGTCACGCGGCTCGACGCCGCCATTCGTCAGGCCGACGGTCCGGTCATCCTCGCCGCGCACAGCCTGGGTTGCCTGGCCGTTGCCTGGTGGGGTGCCCTGCAAAGCCAGGCTTATGGCTGGCCGGTGACCGGCGCGCTGCTGGTGGCCCCGCCCGATTGCGACCGGATGGAAACGCCCGAGACGATCGGCGGCTTCGGCCCGACGCCGCGCACGCCCCTGCCCTTCCCGTCCATCCTCGTCGCCAGTCGCAACGATCCCTATATCTTCTTCGAACGCGCCCACAGCGTCGGCAAGAACTGGGGCAGCCAGTTCGTCGATGCCGGCCATAGCGGCCATATCAACGCGGATTCGGGGCTGGGTGCCTGGGGCTTTGGCCAGGCGCTGCTCGAACGGCTGATCGATAATGCGCAGGAACAGGCGTCCGCCGTGCGCCAGATGCGCCCGGCCATGCCGATGGCCCGGCTCGATCGCCAATCAAACAGCCTGCACATGACGAGTTGATAGCGGCCTCAGACATCGCCGGGGCGCGACAAGAGAATCTTGCGCGCCCCTTATATTTGCTTTTTTGTCTACTGATGCGGTTGAGTTAAGAAGCGGCAAGAGGGATTTTACATGACCGAACACCGAACCATCGAACTTCGCCACAGCCGCCCTGAAGGGCAGCGTCCCGACATCATCGCCAGCATCGACAAGGTGCGCGACGTGCTGGAAGGACTGCGCTTTGGCTCCATCACGCTGACCGTCCACGACGCCCGCGTCGTGCAGATCGACGTTACAGAAAAGACGCGCCTGACCGCCTGACCAATCAACGGGAGGACAAGCGCAAGAATCAGGGCATGTCGGGGATGGCATGCCGATGCGGCACTGGGGACGCCGCATCACCAGGGACGACCCCAGCACGGCTTTGACCGGACCACCGGAAACGCCGCGATCAAAACATCACCGGACCTCCGGAACCAAGGGGAAGAACATGATTGCGCGTTTTCTGTTGCTCGCCAGCGTGGCGAGCGCTTCTTTTGTCACGCCTGCCGTCTTTGCGGCCGAAGCCGCCCAACCCGCCGTTGATGGCGATCAGCAGGCCAGCAGCCCACGCGGCGACGTGATCGTCGTCACCGCCCGCCGCCGCCAGGAAACCGCGCAGGAAGTGCCCTTGGCCATTTCCGTGGTGAAGGGCGACAGCATCGAGGCGACCGGCAACTTCAACATCGTGAAGCTGCAGCAGCTCGCGCCGACGCTGCAGGTCTATACCACCAATCCGCGCAACACCTCAGTCAATATCCGCGGCCTTGGCGTGCCCTTCGGCCTCACCAGCGACGGCTTCGAACAGGGCGTCGGCATCTATGTCGACGATGTCTATAACAGCCGCGTCGCCGCCGCGACCTTCGACTTTCTCGACGTCAACCAGGTGGAAGTGCTGCGCGGCCCCCAGGGCACGCTCTATGGCAAGAACACCACCGCCGGCGCGATCAACATCACGACCAACCAGCCGACCTTCGATTTCGAGGGCCGCGCCGAGCTGACCGTCGGCAATTTGAACTATAAGCAGGCCAAGGCCGCCGTGTCTGGCCCGCTGACCGACACGATCGCCGCCCGCATCGCCGTCGCCGCAACCAGCCGTCGCGGCACGCTCTACAATGTGACCAGCCAGCGCTGGATCAACGAGCAGGACAATCTGGGCATTCGCGGCCAGTTGCTGTTCCAGCCGACCGAGGATTTCAGCCTCACCTTGTCGGGCGATTACAGCAAGCAGGATCCCGAATGCTGCGGCACCACCTTCGTGCGCGTGGGCAAGACCCAGCGTCCGCTCAACCGCCAATATGATGCGCTGGCCGCTGCGCAGGGCTATGTCGTGCCCAGCCGCAATCCCTATGACCGGCTGACCGACCTCGATTCCAATCTCAACGCCGGCAACAAGATTGGCGGCGCGTCGGCCAAGATCAAATGGGACATCGGCCCCGGCACGCTGACCTCCGTCACCGCCTGGCGCTTCTGGGACTGGAAGCCGGAAAATGACCGCGACTTCACTGGCTTGTCGATCGTGTCCAAATCGCAGAACCCGTCGCAGCAGGACCAGTATAGCCAGGAATTCCGCTATAATTACGAGAGCAAGGACGTCGACTTCGTCGTCGGCCTGTTCGGCTTCAAGCAGCGGATCGACACCCAGGGCACCGAGCAGCAGGGCGACGACGCGGCTCAATGGAGCCTTGCGCCATCGACCGATCCGACCAACCCTGCCAATATCCCGGCGACGCTATCGGGCCTGACCGCCAGCAACACCCAGTACCTCAAGGCCGACAGCGCAGCCCTGTTCGGCCAGCTCAGCTGGAAGGTTACGGATGCCCTGACCATCCAGCCCGGCGTGCGCCTCAACTATGACAAGAAGTCCGGCTTCTACCAGCGTGTCGTCACCAACGCGCAGGGCCAGGCCATCAGTTGCACCACGGTTGCGGAACCTGGCACCATCAAGGGCACGACCCAGCAGTGCGGCGTCTACCAGCCGCAGGTCAGCTCGCCGTCCGACAGCGCCTGGAATTTCACCTACGACTTCAACGTCAATTACAAGATCGCCCGCGATGTGCTGGCCTATGCGACCTATGCGAAGAGCTTCAAGACGCTGGGCATCAACCAGAATGGTCTGCCGCTCAATGCCGACAATACGGTCAATTACGACGCCAGCACGGTGAAGCCGGAATCCGTCAATCATTATGAAGTCGGCCTCAAGACCCAGTTCTGGGATCGCCGTGCGACCTTCAACCTCACCGCCTTCCGCACGGAGATCAAGAATTTCCAGGCGACGGTGAATGGCGGCCAGTTCGGCACCGTGCGCGGCTATCTTGCCAACGCCGAAAAGGTCCGCTCGCAGGGCATCGAGGCGGACTTCAAGATCGTCGCCAGCGACCGGTTCACCGCCTATGCCAATGGCGCCTATACCGACGCCAAGTACAAGAAGTTCACCAACGCCCCCTGCCCGCCCGAACTGTCCGGCGGCACGTTGCAGCCGGCTGGACAAGCGGCCGACTATTCGCAGGCTGGTGTTCCCGGCGCCCTCAGCCCACGTCAGTGCGACATTTCGGGGCAGGATCTGCCCGGCGTGTCGAAATGGGCCTTCTCCTACGGCGCGGAATATAACATTCCGGTCAATCTGCTGGCGAAGGACGGTCAGCTCTATCTGGGCGTAGACGGCAATTATCGATCGCACTGGAATTCCAACGCCTCGCCGTCGATCTACACCGAAGTGAAGGGCTATGCCCTGACCAACTTCCGTGCCGGTTTCCGGGGTGACGGCTTCGACGTGTTCGGCTGGGTGCGCAACGCCTTCGACGTCAACTATATCGAAAACCTCCAGGTCGCACCGGGCAATACCGGCCTGATCGCCGGCCAGGTCGGCGATCCCCAGACCTGGGGCGGCACGATCAAATTCTCCTTCTGATCGCATCGGAAGCAGAGAGCAAAACCGGCCGGAGCGCACATCATGCCGCTTCGGCCGGTCCGGCATTTGCACGCCGCGCCGGGCTGCGGTAGAGCGCGGCCATGTCCACGACCTTCACGCTCGACACCGCGACCAGCCGCGCCAACCCCACGCCCGCGCCGATGAAGCGGCTGACCGTGCCGCAGATCCAGCGCCGCAAGTTCGAGGGCAAGACCGACGAGCCGCTGGTCATGCTGACCGCCTATACCGCGCGTCAGGCGCAGTTGCTCGACCCGCATTGCGACATGCTGCTGGTCGGCGATTCGCTGGCGCAGGTCATCTATGGCCTGCCGTCCACCTTGCCGGTCACGCTCGACATGATGATCGCCCATGGCGCCGCCGTGGTGCGCGGCAGCTATCACAGCGTTGTGCTGGTCGACATGCCCTTCGGCTCCTACGAGGCTTCGCCCCAGCAGGCCTTTGCCAGCGCCAGCCGGGTGATGGCGGAAACCGGCTGTGCCGGCGTCAAGCTGGAAGGCGGCGAGGCGATGGCCGAGACGATCCGCTTCCTGACCCAGCGCGGCATTCCGGTGATGGCCCATATCGGCCTGACGCCGCAGGCGGTGAACGCGCTGGGCGGCTATGGCGCACGTGGCAAGAGCCAGGAGGAACATGCCAAGATCCTGGGCGATGCCAAGGCCGTGGCGGCCGCCGGCGCCTTCGGCATGGTGGTCGAAGGGGTGATGGAGGAACTGGCCGACATCATCACGACCAGCGTCGACATACCCGTGATCGGCATCGGCGCCTCGGCCCGCTGCGACGGTCAGGTGCTGGTGGCGGAGGACATGCTGGGCATGTTCGAGCGCACCGCGCGTTTCGTGAAACGCTATGCCAACCTCGCGGAAACGATCAGCCAGGCAGCGGAAAGCTATGCCGCAGAGGTGCGCAATCGCAGCTTTCCGGGCGATGATCAGGTCTATCGCCCGAAAAAGTGATTTGCGTGTCTCTGCCACGCCGCTAATGATCCCGCCTTCCGGCTGCCCCTAATGACCATTTTTCGGAGATTCCCGTGGCCCTGACGCCGCAAAACAGCGAAGCCTTCATGCGCGAGGTCGATGACGCCGTCCGCCAGGACCAGCTCCTGACCTTCTGGCAGCGTTATGGCCGTGCCCTGGCCGTCCTGCTGATCGTCGGCCTCGCCGCCTTCGGTGGCTGGCTCTACTGGCAGCATTACAGCAAGACCCAGTCGCAAGCCGTGTCCGAGCAGATGGATAAGGTGCTGACCACCGCCGCGGGTGGTGGTACGCCCGACGCCAAGGAAATCGATGCGCTGGCCAAGGCCGGCCAGCCCGGCTACCGCGCCTCCGCCCTGCTGGTGAAGGCGGGCCTTGCCGCGCGCAAGGGCGACAACAAGGCCGCGATCGAAGCCTATAAAGCGATGGCGGCGGACAGTTCGCTCGACCAGCCCTATCGCGACCTGGCCCTGATCCGTCAGACCACGATCGAATTCGACGCGCTCAAGCCGCAGCAGGTGGTCGATCGCCTCAAGCCCCTTGCGGTCGAGGGCGCGCCCTGGTTCGGCAGCGCCGGCGAACTGGTTGCCATCGCCTATATGAAGATGCGCAAGCCCGAACTCGCCGGCCCGATGTTCGCGGCCATGGCCAAGGACGAGAATGTGCCCCAGTCGATCCGTTCACGTGCGCGACAGATGGCGGGTCTATTGGGAATTGATGCGGTCGAAACGCCCGCCGAACCGGTACAGGGATAAGCAAGCGCATGGCTAAGCACAGCATCACCAAATTCGGCCGGATGGGCCGTACCCTGACCACCGTCGCCCTGGTAGCGATGCTTGCGGGCTGCGGCGTGGTCGGCGGCAAGAAGGGCGGCCCCAAGACCCCGGTGGTCGGCAACCGCACCTCGATCCTGTCCAACGAGCAGGGGATCGAGGTCGATCCGACCCTGGCCGACGTGCCCGTTACCCTGCCCGAATCCTATGCCAATGACCAATGGTCGCAGCCGGGCGGCGATCCGTCCAAGGCGATGGGCCATCTGGCGCTGGGCGCATCGCCGCAACAGGTCTGGACCGGTTCGATCGAGGGCAGCACGCCGCAGGCGCGTCTTGCCTCCTCGCCGGTCATCGCCGGTGGCAAGCTGTTCGTGATCGACGCGGGCGCCCATGTCATCGCGCTCGACGCCAACACCGGCCAGAAATTGTGGCAGACCAGCCTTCCGGCCGAAGGCAATGGCCGTGCCCTCTTCGGCGGCGGCGTCAGCGTCCTGGGCGACAAACTGTTCGCCAGCACCGGCGTGGGCGACGTCGTATCGATGAACGTCGCCGACGGTTCGATCGGGTGGAAGGTTCATCCCGGCGGCCCGCTGCGCGGCGCCCCGACGCTGGAAAATGGCCATGTCTATGTGATGGGCCAGGACAATCAGATCTTCGCCCTAAACCAGAGCGACGGCGCGACCCAGTGGACCGACAGCGGTACGTTGCAGGTCACAGGCATCTTCGGCGTGGCGGCGCCTGCCGCTGCGCAAGGCACCGTGATCGCGGGCTACAGCTCGGGCGAAATCAACGCCTATCGCTATGAAAATGGCCGCACCCTGTGGGGCGATGCGCTTTCGCGCACCAGCATCTCCACCGCCGTCGCTTCGCTGACCGATATCGACGCCAATCCGGTAATCGATCGTGGCCGCGTCTTCGCGATCGGCCAGGGTGGCCGCATGGCCTCCTATGAACTTACCAGCGGCCAGCGCCTGTGGGAAATCAACATTGCCGGCATCTCCACCCCGTGGATCGCGGGTGAATGGGTGTTTGCCGTCACCAGCGACGCCAAATTGCTCTGCGTGGCCCGCGCCACGGGTAAGATTCGCTGGATCAGCCAGCTGCGCCGCTGGCAGAAAGAAAAGAAGAAGGACAAGGCGATTCGCTGGACCGGCCCGGTGCTTGCGGGCGGTCGCCTGATTCTGGTATCCACGCATGGAGACATGAACTATGTCGACCCGGCGACTGGCACCGTCCAGCAGGACGTGAACATGAAGAAATCCATGTCTCTGTCGCCCGTCGTCGCTAACAACATGCTCTACATCCTTGCCGATGACGGCAAGCTGACGGCGCTGCGTTAAGGGCAGCGATAGAAAGGAAACGGGCCTTCATCATGCTGCCCACAGTTGCTATTGTCGGGCGGCCCAATGTGGGCAAGTCCACCCTGTTCAACCGCCTGGTCGGGAAAAAGCTGGCTCTGGTCGATGACCAGCCCGGCGTTACCCGTGACCGGCGTGAGGGCGAGGCTCATCTTCTGGGCCTCGAATTCACCATCATCGACACGGCAGGCTATGAGGACGAAGATCCCCACAGCCTGCCCGGCCGCATGCGGATGCAGACCCAGGCCGCCGTCGAAAATTGCGACGTCGCCCTGTTCATGGTCGATGCACGCGCCGGCATCACGCCGCTGGACGAGGAAATCGCCCGCTGGCTGCGCGAGGGCGACGCCCCGGTGATCCTAGTCGCCAACAAGGCCGAGGGCAAATCGACCGAAGCCGGCGTCATGGAGGCCTTCGTGCTGGGCCTGGGTGAACCCATTCCCTTCTCCGCCGAACATGGCCAGGGCCTGGCCGACCTGTTCCAGGCTCTGCTTCCCCACCTCGAACGCGAGGATGGCGAGGAGCATGAGAAGGAATTTTACGAGGACGAGGAGAGCGCTCCGCTCAAGCTCGCCATCGTCGGCCGTCCCAATGCTGGCAAATCGACCCTCATCAACCGGCTGCTTGGCGAGAACCGCCTGCTCACTGGTCCGGAAGCGGGCATCACCCGTGACAGCATCGCCGTCGACTGGATGTGGACCAATGATGAGGGCGATGAACGCCCGGTCCGGCTGATCGACACCGCCGGCATGCGCAAGCGCGCCAAGGTGCAGGACAAGCTGGAAAAGCTGGCCGTGTCCGACGGCTTGAACGCCGTGAACTTCGCCGAGGTCGTGGTGCTGCTGCTCGATGCCACCCGTGGGCTTGAAGCGCAGGATCTGCGCATCGCCGACAAGGTGCTGGAAGAAGGCCGCGCGCTCGTCGTCGCGCTCAACAAATGGGACACGGTCGAGCATGGCTCGGCGCTCTATCAGGGCATCAAGCAGGCGCTGTTCGACGGGCTGGCGCAGGTGCGCGGCGTGCCGATCATGACTGTGTCGGCCGCCACCGGAAAGGGTTTGGACGACCTCATCAAGGTCGCCTTCGAAACCCGCACCGCCTGGTCGCAGCGTATTTCGACCGGCGTGCTCAACCGCTGGTTCGAGGTCGCGCTGGAGGCCAATCCGCCGCCAGCCCCGGGCGGCAAGCGGATCAAGCTGCGCTACATCACCCAGAACAAGACGCGGCCGCCGACGTTCGTGCTGTTCGGCACGCGGCTCGACGAACTGCCCGAAAGCTATCGCCGCTATCTGGTGAACGGCATCCGCAAGGAACTGGGCTTTGGCGCCGTGCCGGTCCGCCTGACCCTGCGCAGCGCCAAGAACCCCTATGCCAAATGAGGCGGGCGGCATCGATGCCGCCCCCTTTCACGTCGACGCCAGGGGCATGAAATGTCCCTGGCCCGTCCTGCGTGCCGCGCGGGCGATGCGCCATGCCGATCATGTGACGATCGATGCTGACGATGCTATCGCGTCTGGCGAACTGGCGGCATTGGCGCGGCAGCATGGATGGCAATTTTCCGCCCTTTCCCCGCAGCGTTTCGCGCTCAGCAAGGCGCCGGCTTAACCGGCTGTTTACGCCCGCCCGCTAATCTCGCGAGCGTCAGGAAAGGAGTGCGCAGGTGCCCGAACACGCTACCGAACTGGTGGACTGGAACGATTTTGCGCGTACCCGCACGGAGTTGGGTACGGCCTTCATGCGCATTCTGGGCTATTTTCGCGAAGATGGTGAAAAGGCGATCGGCACCATCGAGCAGGCCTTTCGCGACCGCGATGCCGTCTCCCTCGTTCGCCCGGCCCATACGCTGAAGGGCGAATCGGCCCAGTTCGGCGCCCATCGCCTCAGCGCCATGGCCGAAGAGATCGAGATGGTTGCTCGCCGCTGCGTCGAATTTCGCGAGAGCCCGGACGAACTGATCGAGACCGTGGTGGCCCTGCGCCCCTGCTTTACCGAGACCATGGCGCTGCTCGACCGGGATGCCAATCCCCTGGTTGCCCGCCGTCCCACCTTCGGCCGTCGCGTCGAACCACAGGGCTTTGGCCGCGCCGGCTGAAATTCAGTATTGAAATAAAACCGACCATGGCCCCATATGGCAGCCATGACCCGCTTTTCCGTCCTAGACCTCGTCCCTGTCCGTGAAGGCAGTGACATATCCGCCGCCCTTGCCGATGCCGCCGACCTGGCTGCCCATGTCGAAGCACTGGGCTATCACCGCCTCTGGGTGGCCGAACATCATGGCATGCCCGGCATCGCATCGGCCGCCACGGCCGTGGTGCTTGCCCATATCGGCCAGGCGACCTCATCCATCCGCATCGGCGCGGGCGGCATCATGCTGCCCAATCACGCCCCGCTGCTGATTGCGGAGCAGTTCGGCACGCTCGACGCGCTGTTCCCCGGCCGCATCGACCTGGGCCTTGGCCGCGCGCCCGGCTCGGACCAGAAAGTATCGCAGGCCATCCGTCGCAACCTCAGCGGCGGAGCCGACCAGTTCCCCCGCGACGTGATCGAACTCCAGGCCTATTTCGCCGGCGACGATCGGCTGGGCATTCAGGCCACACCCGGCGAAGGCGCCAATGTCCCACTCTGGATTCTCGGCTCCAGCCTCTACGGCGCGCAACTGGCAGCCGCACTCGGCCTGCCCTACGCCTTTGCCTCTCATTTCGCGCCGGCCGCGCTGGACGAGGCACTGGCCATCTATCGCCGTGACTTCCGTCCTTCGGCCCAGCTTGACCGCCCCTATGCCATGGCGGGCTATAATATCTTCGCCGCTGACAGCGCAGCGGAGGCCGAACTGGTCGCCAGTTCGATGCAACAGGCCTTCGTGCGCCTGCGCACCGGCCAGCCCGGCAAGCTGCAACCGCCGCTGGCGGGCTATTATGAGAGCCTGCCGATGCAGGCGCGGGCAATGCTGTCTGATGTCCTCAGCGCCTCCAGCATCGGCACCCAGGCGGATGTCGAGCGCGATCTGGCCGCCTTCATCGAACGCACCGGCGTGGATGAGGTCATCATCGCCGCCCAGATCTTCGATCCGGCGGCACGCAAGCGCAGCTATGAAATCGCCATGGCGGCGGCGCAGGCGATCGGCGCCCGCGAACTGGCCTGATGCGTCAGGTGGCGGCCAGCCGGCCGCCGCTCATCAGCCCGGCGAGAGTAGGCGACAGGCGCTGCATCAGATTTCCGATCAGGATCACCACCGCCAGCACCAGGAGGGGCTGGGCGATCAGATAGAGCGGATAGAGCGGCGATCCCAGCGGCCCGAACAGGGCGCCCAGCACCGGACCGCCCAGCCAGATCAGGATCAGATGGGCACAGAAGAGGAAGAAGGCATAGGGCTCGACCCGCATCAGCAGGCCGCGCGCAGGACTTTCCACCAGCGCCCAGGCCAGCCGCCAGAAGCAAAGCGACGCCGCGATACGCACCGCCATGTCTAGGCTCGCCAGCATCAACGGCGCGAGCCCCGCCCCGGCCTTGAGCGAGACATAGAGTTGCGCACTCATCAACAGACCAAAGGGCAATAAAGCCGCGAGCAGTGGCACCGCAGCCGCCCGATCCGCCCAGCCCTCGCGCCGCGCCAATATGCCGATGGTAAAGAAGAACAGGATCGATGGCCGCATCAGCACCGGCGGCCCAAGCCCCGCGACCTGGCACGACAGCGCCAACAGAGCGACCGCCATCAGCATCCAGTTGGGCAGCCGTACCAGCAGCGGCGCCGCGACCATGCACAGGAACAGATCACGCAGGAACGGCATCTGGACATTGATGTCCGGATTGCGGTTGATGATGAACAATTCCTCGGCGATCCAGCCACCCGATTGCGGGAGCGGCGCCGACAGGCCCAGCAGCCAGGCAGCACCCGACACCAGCAGGATGGCGACGGCGTTCCACAGCAGCATCGGCAGCAATATCGTCCGCGCCTTCCGCCCGACATGATCGAACCAATTGCGGGTGCGCGCCGACCCGCCGACAAGCCAGCCGGAAATAAGGCCCAGCAGCGGCACCGCGCTGCGGCCGAAAATCTCCATCAACACCCAGCGCAGTCCCTCCTGCGTGGACCCACGCAGCATCTCCAGATCCTGGCCGTTACGCCCGGTCCAGGCATGGACATAGACGACACCCAGAATGCAGATCACACGCGCAATCGCAATCGCATCCGATCGGCGCGTTGCATCGGCCAAGACGATATCGGGCAAGCAAAAATCCTGTTTGTGGCAAGTCTCCAATGCCTCAAACGCCCCACTGTTCCCTGCCTTGCGCGATGGAACGAGCCCCGAGCGGGGCCATGCGACGCTCGGCTGGGTAATCCAATATTTACCTCCCACGGATACTAAGCTGTTCGATTGTCGGAGCTTCCGGCAGGGGGGAACATAGAGGCTCATGACCCAGATGCCGGGCGCACAGCAATTTTCGCACGACACGGCCCCTGCCTCATCGTCCCCCGGCTTGCATCAGGCGCTGGGTATGGTGTTCCAGATCGCCGGATCAAGTTCCAAGGTTCTGGTCGACCCGAACAGCCTCGCCGCCTTTTCCCATGACCAGGACGCCTGCCTTGCCATGGCCGGCCAGGTCGGCAGCCAGGTCAAGATGCGCGTTGGCGATCGCTGGCTGATCGCCAATATCCGCTCGCTCGTGCTCGATCGCAGCAATGGCGGCGCAATCATTGCCGACATCGACTTTCTGGGCGAAGGCGACGAGGAAAAGCTTACCGGCCGGATCTACGGTTTCCGGCGCGGCGTCACCCGTTACCCCACGCCCGGCACCGACATCTATCCGGTGTCCAGCTATGACATGCAGCAGATCTATGCCGCCGATGATCGGCCGCATGTGCAAATCGGCACCGTCTATCCCACCACGGACACACGCGCCGCCCTCTATGTCGACGCGATGCTGGGCAAGCATTTCGCGCTGCTGGGTTCGACCGGCACCGGCAAGTCGACCAGCGCGGCGCTGATCCTGCACCGTATCTGCGACCTGTCGCCGCAGGGGCATATCGTCATGATCGATCCCCATGGCGAATATGGCGCGGCCTTTCAGCAGAATGGCGCCGTGTTCGACGTGAACAACCTCGCCCTGCCCTATTGGCTGATGAACTTCGAGGAGCATTGCGAGGTGTTCGTCACTTCGGAAGGCGCCGAACGAACGCAGGATTGTGACATTCTCGCCAAATGCCTGCTCGCCGCGCGGATGAAGAACCGCCTCGCCGAAAGCATCGGCCGCCTGACGGTGGATTCACCGGTCCCCTATCTCCTGTCTGACCTGACCGCGATCCTGCAGAATGAGATGGGCAAGCTGGAAAAGGGAACCGGTTCGCTCCCCTATATCCGGCTCAAGTCCAAGGTCGACGAGATCAAGGGCGACCCACGCTACTCCTTCATGTTCTCCGGCATGCTGGTGGCCGATTCGATGCAGGCCTTCCTGGCCAAGATCTTCCGCCTGCCCTCGGGCGGCAAGCCGATCTCGATCATCGACGTGTCCTCCATGCCCTCCGATATCACCTCGGTGGTCGTCTCCGTGCTGTCGCGACTGGTGTTCGACTATGCGCTATGGGCGCGCGACGAACCGCAGCGCCCGATCCTGCTGGTCTGCGAGGAAGCCCATCGCTACATCCCTGCAAGCACCAGCGGCAGTGGTCAGGCAGTCCGTCGCATCCTGGAGCGGATCGCCAAGGAAGGCCGTAAATATGGCGTCTCGCTGGGCCTCATCACCCAGCGCCCGTCGGACCTGGCCGAAGGCGTGCTGTCGCAATGCGGCACGATCATCTCGATGCGCCTCAACAATGATCGCGACCAGGCCTTCGTAAAGGCCGCCATGCCCGAAGGTGCGCGCGGCTTCCTCGATTCGATTCCCGCCCTGCGTAACCGGGAGGCGATCATCTGCGGCGAAGGCGTCGCCGTGCCGATCCGCGTCGCGCTCGACAATCTGGAAGAACAGCGGCGTCCCGCGTCGGGCGATCCCAGTTTCACCCAGCTCTGGCGCCAGGCCGGCGGCGAAGACGATATCCTCACCCGCACCATCACCCGCTGGCGCAACCAGGGACGCTGAACGCGCGCCCTGCCTCAGCCGGTCGGTGCGATCCGCCCCGCCGGCTCGGTCTCGCTATGCACCGCTTCACGACATTCCTCCTCGTGAATCGGCACCATCAGCCTGGCCTTGCGCCAGCCGCCCTGCAGGTAGAGCAGGGTCGCAAGCGTCAACGAAACCGCCGAACCCACCGGGAAGCTCAGCCACAGCGCATCCGCGCCGATCCGGGGATAGGCGAGATAATAGAAGCCCAGCCGCACCGCGAAGAGGGTGAAGACCAGGATCAGCAGCGGCGCCACCACCACGCCATTGGCGCGCATCACCCCGAACAGGATCATGGTGCAGCCAAACAGCATGAAGCTCCAGCTTGCCAGCAACTGCATGTTCCAGGCCGCATCGATCACCGCCTGGTTATGGCTCAGGAACAGCGCCAGCAGCGCTTCGTGGAAGATCAGGATGACGACCACCATCGCGCCGGTGATCGCCAGCAGATAGGAAACCCCATAGCCCGTAATCCTGCTGATCCGATCCCAGCGGCCCGCACCGATATTCTGCGCCGCCATCGCGCTGACCGCCGCGCCCATCGCCATGGCGGGCATCTGCAGATAGGTCCAGATCTGCTGCGCCGCGCCATAGGCGGCCGTCACCAGAAACCCTTCGCGGTTGACGAGGCCGATCATGACCAGCCCCGACACCGACATGACGATCATCTGCAAACCCATCGGCAGCCCCTTGGCACCCAATACCCGCATCTCGTCCATCGCGGGCCTGAGGTAGCCCAGTTCCGCGCCGCGCAGCCGCAGCGGCAGATCCTTGGCATAGCAATAGATGATGAGGGCGATCAGGCTGATGAAGCCGGCCGCCGCCGTCGCCGCCGCCGATCCGCCGATGCCCATCGGCGGGATCGGCCCCAGCCCCAGGATCAACACAGGATTGAGCACCAGGTCGATCGCCACCGACAGGATCATGAAGATCAGCGGGGTGCGTGCGTCGCCGGTCCCGCGCAGGCCCATCATCATCATGACGCTCAGCAGCCCGGCCGGCATGGCGACGAAGATCACCCGCAAATAGGTCAGCGCCATGTCGAACGCCTCGGGCGGCGTCGCCAGCAGGCGCAGCAGCGCCGGCCCGCCGAACCAGCCCGCCACGGCAACGCCCATGGCCAGCAGGAAGCAGAAGCCGACTGCCGAACCGAAGGCGCGCCGTGCCGCGTCCATATCGCGCGCGCCGACCGCCTGCGCGATCATTACCGTCGACGCCATGCCAAAGCCGAACACGACGGAAAACATCAGGAACATGATGATATTGGCATTCGCCGTCGCGGCGAGCGCCTGAGGCCCCAGGAAACGGCCGACCCAGATCGCGTTGATCGATCCGTTCAGCGACTGGAGGATATTGGACGCCAGCGTCGGGATGGCGAATGTCAGCAAGGTGGAGGCGATCGGCCCCTGCGTCAGGTCCCGCGCCCCTTGTGCCCCTGCTGTCATTCGCCCTTACCCCTTATCCCCGATCACGGCGCAGGCTAGGCGGCTCAGCCCAGCCGGTCCAGTGCCGCCTTCAGCCTTTCCGCCTCGGCGGTCTTTTCCGCATGGTCCTCGCGCGCCTTGGCCACGGCCTCGGGCTTGGCCTTCTCGACAAAGGCCGGGTTGGACAGGCGACCGCCCAGCGAATCCCGCTCCTTGGCCGCCGCCGCCAGCGCCTTTTCGAGGCGGGTCTTTTCCGCCGCGATGTCGATCACGCCTTCCAGCGGCAGGATGAAGGTCGCCTCGTCGACGACGATCTGCGCCGCGCCGCCGGCGACATCCTCGCCAAAGGCCAGGCTCTCGATCCGGCCCAGGCGCGCCAGCGCCGCACCCTGGCGATCCAGGCGGCCACGCGTCGCGTCCGACGCATCACGCACGACCATGCGCAGCTTGGCGCCCGGCGGCACGTTGAGTTCGGTCCGCGCGGTGCGGATCGCGCTCACCAGCCGGATCAACCAGTCGATCTCGCCCTGTGCATCGGTGTCGACCTCATAAAGGGCGACCGGCCATTCCGCGACGATCAGTTCCTGCGCGCGCGTGCCGGTCAGCTGCCACAGCTCTTCGGTGATGAAGGGCATGAAGGGGTGCAGCATGACCAGGATCTGGTCGAACGCCCAGCCGGCGACCGCCTTTGTCTCCTCATCCATCGAACCCTTGGTCAGTTCGATATACCAGTCGCAATACTGGTCCCAGACGAAGTGATAGATGGCGTTGGCGCCCGCGTCGAAGCGCAGTTCGGCCATGGCGGTGTCGATCGCCTGCACCGTCGCCACCGTTTCGGCGATGATCCAGCGATTGACCGGCAGCGTCGCATGCGGCGCTTCGCGGCTGGTCGAGGCGGTGACGCCATTGGCCTGCAGGAAGCGCGCCGCGTTCCACAGCTTGGTCGCGAAGTTGCGATAGCCCTCAACCCGCTTCTCATCCATCTTCACGTCGCGGCCCTGGCTTTCCATCGCCGCCATGAAGAAACGCAGCGCGTCCGCGCCGAACTTGTCGATCAGGCCCAGCGGATCGACCACATTGCCCTTGGACTTGGACATTTTCTGGCCGTCGGCTGCGCGCACCAGGCCATGGAGATAAAGCTTCTTCCACGGCACATCGCCCATGAACTCCATGCCCTGCATCGCCATGCGCGCATCCCAGAAGAACAGGATGTCGAAGCCGGAGATCAGCAGGTCATTGGGATAATGGCGGCTGAGCGTCTCGCTCTGTTCCGGCCAGCCCAGCGTGCCGAACGGCCACAGAGCGGACGAGAACCAGGTGTCGAGCACGTCGGGATCGCGCACCAGCTTCTTGTTGCCGGCCTGCAACTGCGCCTCTTCCTCGGTTTCGGCGACATAGGCATTGCCCTCGTCATCGAACCACGCCGGGATCTGATGCCCCCACCACAGCTGGCGCGACACGCACCAGGGCTGGATATTCTCCATCCAGTTGAAGAAGGTCTTTTCCCAGCTCTTGGGGACGATCTCGATCCGGCCGTCGCGCACCGCCTGCATCGGCGCCACCGCCAGCTTGCCGGCATCGACATACCATTGGTCGGTCAGCCAGGGCTCGATCACCACGCCCGAACGGTCGCCATAGGGGGTCTGGATCGTGCGCGGCTCGAAATCGGCGGCGACTTCCTCGCCATCCTTGTTCTTGGTGAGGTGCGGCTCCAGCAGGCCCAGCGCCTTCATCTCGGCCACCACCAGCTCGCGTGCGCCGTCCGCGCCATCCTTCTTGAAGCGGGGCAGCCCCAGGAAGCGATCGGGGATCAGGCCGTCGGCGGTCTGCACGACATTGGCGTCGGCATCGAACATGTTCAGCATGTCCGCAGCCTTCATGCCCGCGCGCTTGCCGACCTCGAAATCGTTGAAGTCATGGCCCGGCGTGATCTTGACCGCACCCGAACCCAATTCCGGATCGGCATGTTCGTCGGCGACGATCTTGAAGCGGCGGCCGGTGATCGGCTGGAGAATCTCCTTGCCGATCACCGCCTGATAGCGCGGATCCTCAGCATTCACCGCGACCGCCATGTCGGCCAGCATGGTTTCCGGGCGGGTGGTGGCGACGACGATATGGTCGCTGCCATCGGCCAGGGTCACGCCGTCGGCCAGCGGATAGCGGAAGCGCCAGAAGCCGCCCTTGGTTTCCTTGGTCTCGACCTCCAGATCGGAAATGGCCGAGCGGAAATGCGGATCCCAGTTGACCAGACGCTTGTCGCGATAGAGCAGGCCGCGCTGGTGCAGTTCCACGAACACCTTGATGACGGCCCTGGAAAAGCCCTCGTCCATGGTGAAGCGCTCATTGGCCCAGTCCATCGAACAGCCCAGACGCCGCAACTGGCTGGTGATCGCGCCACCGCTTTCCGCCTTCCAGTCCCACACCTTGGCGACGAAATCGTCGCGGCTGAAATCGGTGCGCTTCTGCCCGGCCGCGTTCAGCTGCCGCTCGACCACCATCTGCGTCGCGATGCCGGCATGGTCGGTGCCGACCACCCACAGCGCATCCTTGCCGCGCAGCCGCTCGTAGCGCACGACAATGTCCTGCAGCGTATTGTCGAGCGCATGGCCGACATGCAGGCTGCCGGTCACGTTCGGCGGCGGATTGACGATGGTGAAGGGTTCGGCGCCCGGACGATCCGGACGGAACAGGCCATTGGTTTCCCAATGCTGATACCAGCGGGTCTCGATGGCGGCGGGGTCGAATGTTTTCGGCAGCTCGGTCATGATCGCGCCCATAACCATGTCTGCCGACTTTTTCCAATGTTTCGCTAGCTCAAGCCGCCCATCGGAACGGCCGCAGAGAGGAATATTTCTTCCAGATCGGGCGGCAGCTTGTCCCACAACCAGACGCCACCCTCTGCTTTTTGCGCCAACAGGGCCGGTTCGCCGGTAGAATTGTCGTAAATATAGCAGTCATCGACATGCTGGACGAACCAAGCCAGTTGCTCAAAGGAGCGTGCCCGCCGCGCCATGACCTTGTCCGCCGGCACATCATGGCCGCCCTCGACCACACGCACGCGAATACGCGCAGCCTGCAGTTCGGCCGATGCCAGTAGCACATAGATCATGCGGACCCGAAAACCGCGCTCATGAGCCCGATCGACCAGCTTGCGATATTTGGGCGAAGACAGAACCGTCTCCACACCGATCGTCTGATACACGTCGAGCGAATGGTTCAACCAGGATTCAATCCGCTGTACCGCCTCCAGATTGGCACGCTCCAGCGGCAACTTTTCCTCGGTGACGATATGCTGGGTCAGCAGGTCCGGATTGATGATCCAGACCGAGCCGCCCCAGCCCTCGATATCCGTGCGATTGTAAAAGGTACTCTTGCCGCTCCCATTGGGGCCAGCAATAATCCAGAGAACCGGACGTTCAGGCTTGCGCGGCGTCTTGGGCATGACCGCGCTTGCGTCGCTCATCCACAACCCGGCGCACATTGGAGCGGAAGGCTGCCAACAGATCCTCGCCCAGAGTCTGACTGTCGGCGTTCACCACCTTCAATCGCACCGGCGTCCCGTCAGGCGCATGGACGATCTTCGTTTTCAGATCACTGGGTCGAACATTCTTGCGGGTCATATCGCCTTCCTTCCCCATCAATATAGCAGGCCGGGCTACGCCCTTAAAGGCTCATTTCCCTTTCGCAGCGCCGGTCCACTGGTCCAGCCAGCCCAGCGCCTCATCATACCATTGCAGCGAGTTCTTGGGCTTCAGCACCCAGTGATTCTCATCCGGGAACACCACCAGCCGCGACGGGATTTCGCGCCGCTGCAACGCGGTGAAGGCAGCCAGCCCCTGGGTATAGGGAATGCGGAAATCCTTCTCGCCGGTCACGACCAGCATCGGCGTCTTCCACTGGGCGACATGATTGACCGGGTTCCATTTCTCGAACTCTTCGGGCTTCTCATAATAGGGGCCGCCATGCTCCCATTCGTCGAACCACAGTTCCTCGGTCTCATAGGCCATGGCGCGGGCGTCGAACACGCCGTCATGCTGGACGATGCATTTGAAGCCGTCGGCCCACTGCCCCTCGATCCAGTTCATCATATAGCCACCATAGCTGGCGCCGAGCGCGCAGGCATTCTTGGCATCGACATTGGCGTCCTTCGCCGCAGCAGCCGCCAAGCCCAGCTTCAGATCCTCCAGCGGCTTGCCGCCCCAATCCTGGTTGATGGCATCGGTGAAGGCCTGGCCATAGCCGGTCGAACCATGGAAATCGACGATCACCGCGGCATAGCCATGGGCGGCGAACGCCTTGGGATTCCAGCGATAGGACCAGCTGTCGTTGAAGCTGCCCTGCGGCCCACCATGCACCAGGAATGCGACCGGCAGCCTGCCCTTGGCAGCCATGGGCTTGACGATCTGCCCCCAGACGGTGTCGCCATTGGCGCCCTTGAAGCTGAAGCGCTGGACCGAGACATCATCCACCCCGGCCAGTTTCTGCGCGTTGACATTCGTCAGGCGCACCGGCTTGCCTTTCGCCGGCATCTTCCAGAAATCGGCCGGCGACTGGATGCTGTCGAGCGCATAGACGAAACCGCCATCGGGCAGCGGCACGACGCTGCCGGCATGGCCCTTTTCGGTGAGGCGCGTCACCTTGCCCGATGCGGCGTCGACCCGGAATACCGGATTGTCGAGCACGTCATTGGCGGTGACCAGCAGCCCCTTGCCATTCGCCTCCCACGCGATCGACCCGATCGAACGATCCCAGCCCTCGGTCAGCGCGCGCGTTTCGCCTGTGGCGATGTTGCGCAGCATCAGGACCAGCCGATCGGCTTCATAGCCAGGCCGCTTCATCGCGGCATAGGCCAGCCATTTGCCGTCCGGCGACACCACCGGCATCGTGTCGGTCGCATCATTGGCGTCGGTCAGGTTGACCGGCTTCGCGCTGCCGTCGGCCGGTACGCTGAAGATATCGAGGTTGGTCGACAGCGGTTCGATCCGCCCGGCCTCGCGCAGGGCGAAGAACAGCGTCTTGCCGTCTGCGCTCCAGGCCAGTTCCTCGGCCCCGCCAAAGGGCTTGGACGGGCTGTCGCCGATCAGGCCGCCCATCACCGACACCGCCTTGCCACCCGCGACCGGCATGACGAAGATCTGCGAGCGCTGGCCGTCGCTCCACGTATCCCAGTGGCGCACGAACAGCTGGTCATAGACCCGGCCGCTGCCCGCGCTCGGCGGGGCCGGCGCCTTGACATCGTCGATCGTGCGCGCGCCTACCGGACGGTCGGCCCACAGCGCCACCTTGTCGCCCTGGGGGTTCAGCAGGAAACCGGAAATGCCGCCGGGCACCTTGCTGATCTGCACCGGCTGACCGCCGGCGATCGGCGCGCGCCACAACTGGTCGTCCCCGCTGGCGTTGGAGACATAATAAAGCGCGCTGCCGTCAGCCGAAAAGACCGGCGACGCCTCATTCTTGTCGGGCACCGACGCGATCAGCCGGGGCGCCTGCCCCGCCGTGTCGATGGCGAGCAGATAGAGGTCAGTGCGCCCGCGATTATTGGCCAGATCGGTGCTGCGCAGCTGATAGGCCATCCACTTGCCGTCCGACGACACGGTCGGCGACGACACCCGGTCCAGCGACACCATGTCATTGGGCGTAAAGGGACGGGCAGCCGCCGGCGCCACCAGCGCAGACGACAGCATCGGCGACAGGGCCAGTGCGCCAAGGCCGGCAAGCAGGATATGTTTCATGAAAAAATCACCCTCGGATCGAAAACACGGCGTGCCGGCGCATGCGATGCACGGCCGGGCGCGTCGATGAGATGATCCGTGGTCTAGGCGCGGCTAACGTCCCCGGCAAGAGGCCGGAGCGCGTTCGCCGGCCTCCCGGCCTCAGCGGCCGGTGATGCGGGAAATTTCCTTGGCGACCATGTCCTCGACCAGCGCGGGCAGGCGCGCGTCGAGCCATTCCTTCAGCATCGGCCGCAGCATCGAGCGGACCAGCGCCTCCAGCGTATTGTCCTCGCCCTCGCGCGGGCTGACCAGCATGGTGGACAGGGCCGAGAGCGAATGGCGCGCGGCCACTTCGCTTTCCACCGACAGGATCGAGTCGCCGTCCGATTCAGACTGGGCAACAGCCTTCACGGCGCGGGTCGGCTTGGGCGCGGGCATCACTTCCTCCACCGGAATCTCGTCGGTCAGTTCCAGCACTTCCTCGACCTCGGCCGACATCACCGCATGGGGCGCGGCACTCAGGTCGATCGGGGTCTTCTGGCGGCGCTGCGGCGTGGCCTGAACGGCGTCCTCGCCCTCTTCGGCGATGATCCGCTTGATGGACGAGAGTATCTCTTCCATCGAGGGTTCCTTGGTCATGTCACCCATGGATAGTTCCCGTCCAAATTTCATTCCGCACCTATTCCGCCAAGATTACCTGTTCAGGTTAACAAGCGGTTAAGGCTGCACGACATCGACTTTGGCGTTTTGAGCCGGCGTGTCAACGGTACGCGTCGAAACCGCCTGCGGCTTGCCGTCATAATCCCAGTCGAACCACTTGCCCTCGACCCGATCATAATTGACCATCGGGTCATAGAGCGTGCCACTCTCCAGGCCCAGATCATCGGCCTCGGCATGGCCCATGGCTGCCAGCAGGGTGAAGCCGGCGACATAGGCATTACGGCGGGCCGTCACCAGTTCGACCTTGGCGTTCAAGGCTTCCTGCTCAGCATTGAGGATGTCGAGGATGGTGCGGCTGCCGACCGAATTTTCCGCACGCACGCCTTCCAGCGACAGGTCGGCGGCATCGACCGCCTTCTGGCTCGACTGGATCGTGCGCAGCGACGCCTGTAACGCGGCATAGGCGGCGCGGGCCTGCGAAATCACGCCCCGCTCGACCTCGATCTGCCGTTCGATCGACTGCGATTCGAGCGCCTGACTCTGGCGCACCTGGGCCGCGGGGCGACCGCCCTGATAGAAGGGAATGGTCAGGGTCGCACCGACGGCCGCCTGCTTGTTGGCCGCGATGTCCTTGTCCATATAGTCGGTATAGCTGCCCTGGCTGAAACCGCTCAGGGTCGGCAGCGTGGCGCCCTTGGCCGCCTTCACGTCATAACGCGCCGCCTCACGCGACTTCTGCGCGGCGAGGATATCGGGATTATCAGCCAGCGCCACGCGCACGGCGGCATCCGGATCGGCCGGCAGACCCGGCAAGGTCGGCGGCGATTCCAGATCGACCGGCGCTTCGCCGACCATCGCGATATAATTTTCGCGGCTGGTGATCAGGTTGGATTCGGCGCGCTGCAGGTCGGACCGCGCCAGTTCCAGACGCGATTCGGACTGTGCGACGTCGGTGCGCGTGACATCGCCGACCTCGAACCGGTCATTGGTCGCCTGGAGATTGACCTCCAGCACCTTCACGTTCGCTGCATTGAGCGACACCAGCGCGCTGTCGCGAATCACGTCCATATAGGCGGCGACCGTCTGCGAGAATACGCTCGCCTCGGTCCCGCGCAGATTGGCCTGCCCCGATTCGACGCGCGTTTCCGCCGCCTTCACGCTGTTACGCACGGTGCCGCCGGAATAGATGGGGACGTCGATGCTGGCGCTGGCGTTGGCCGAACGATGCGGCGCCAGGAAGCTGTTCGACGGGCGCACCACCAGTTCCTGAAACTGGATCTGCGAATTGGCCGTGGGCCGTCCCGCCGCCTTCTGGATCGGGACATTCTCGTCCGTCGCCCGCTGACCGGCGCGCGCGCCGGTCAGGGTCGGGTTGGTGCGATAGGCCTTGGCCAAAGCGCCTTGCAGGGTTTCGGCATGCGCCACCCCTGCCATGGAAGAGGATAGCAACAGCAAGGCTGTAGCGGCTTGGCGCCGAAGGGTCATACGCTTTGCTGTCATCTATCCTGTCTCAAAAAACGAACCGCTCCGGCGCGGCGAAGCCGGGAAGCACGACCATTTCCATGTCGGTAAGGCTGGACAGACCCAGTACGCCCGCCACCGCGCGGCCGCAGCACAGGCGAGCGACACCGCGTTCCACGACGCCCGTCACCACCCGTCCCCCATCGACTAGCTGCTGGACGAGCGCGGCGGGGACTTCCTCCACCGCGCCGTCAATGAAAAGAACGTCATAGGGCGCACCGGCCGACGCACCGGCCGCCAGCGGGCCGCGCACCACGGTCACGCCGGGCACCGCGATCTCCGCACCGCCCTCGACCTCGACCGCCGTCACCTGTGCCCCCAGCTCTGCGAGCAGCGCCGCGCTGTAACCAGTCGCAGCGCCGATCAGCAGCACCTTCTCGCCGGCCTGGACATCGGCTTCCTTGAGCAGGCGGCCAGTCACCAGCGGCGGGTTCAGCGCACGGTCGCCATCCAGCGGGATCGGGCGATCGATATAGGTCATGGCCCGGCGCTCGGCGGGCACATAGTCCTCGCGCGGCACCTTGGCCATCACGGCGATGACGCGCTGATCGTCCACTGCGCTGGTGCGCAGCTGGCTCTCGACCATGGCGGCCCGCATCGAAGAATAGTTCTGCTCGGTCACGATAGTTCCTCGCTTGGCACAACTGTATTGGCAATGCAATACAGTGAAGGGATAACCGGACCTCTAAATCAGCATTTCCCCCGCGCCAAGCGGCTTTGCGCGATGGAGAGCGAGATTCTTGGGATTGTTCCCCTTCCCGCGCTTGACTTTGCGATCAAAGGCGGACATTTGCCGCCTCCACCGCACGGAAGGCCCGATGGCGGAGTGGTGACGCAGAGGACTGCAAATCCTTGCACGCCGGTTCGATTCCGGCTCGGGCCTCCAATGACTTAACGCCTTGATTTTCCGGCGTTTATCCCGACAATTTTAGCAGGTTTCCCAGCCCCTACATCGGGGGTCGTGTGTAATGCTGGTGTAACTGCGCCAAGGATTGGCCTGTCGATCGCGCTGATAGCTGCATCGATGTGCTGGCCATGAACATGGGTGTAGCGTAGCACCATAGCGAGCGTCTTATGCCCGCTGATTCGCTGGATGGTCGGCAGATCGACGCCAGCCTTCACCAGCCGCGTGATCGCAGTGTGCCGCATCGTGTGAGGCGTCACCTTGTCCGGGTCGAGCCCAGCTCGCACGACCGCGCGCGCGAACTGCCGCCCCATGTTCGTGATGTGCCCCGCCTTCGACTGCTTCGGATTGGTCGAGGGGAATATCCATCCCTTCTTATCAGCCGCCGTATCGCGGTCAGCCTTCAACGCTGCGGCGAGGCTGGGCGTGATCGGCTGCTCGCGCTCGCCTGCTTTGGCGTCAGGGATGAATAGGCGGCGGTTGTCGAAATCGATATGCTCATACCGCACTTTCAGGATCTCGCGATGGCGCATGGCGGCGCCCAAGCCGAACGCGACGAACAGCCAGAGCCGAACGTCCTGATCACCGATAGCACCAGCCATAAGGGCATCGGCCTGTTCGTCGGAAAGAACGGCGATCGGCTTCTTGCCCTCCGCCGTCTTCTTGATCTCAGGCACACAATCGGCGCGCATCCATTTCCAAGAGACTGCGCTGCGGAACAGATGCGATAGCGTCGCCATTTCCCGGTTGATCGTGGCATCTGCCGCGCCGGCCGAGCGCCGCGCCTTGCGGTACCGATCGAGGGAGAAGCTGCTGATCTTGTCCAGGCGGTCGGAGCCGAAGAAGGGTTTGAGGTGCATCCTCAGGTGCTGGCGCTTCGGCTTGATATTCTTGCCGTCGCTCTCATCAAGGCGCTCCAGATATTCATCTGCCGCCTCCGTGAAGCTGCGGTGCGTCTTCCTCCCCTTTGGCAGGTCCAAGCGCCCTTCGCGCGCCTTGGTGCGCATCGTCTCGATCGCGCGCTCTGCCTGCTCGCGCGTGACCCCTTCGCTTTCCCGACCGATGACACGATGGATGCGCTGGCCATCGACCATGATGTTGACGGTGTAGCGGATATCATTTGTGGCCAGTCGCTCTGCACTGATTCCATGTTCATTGATCCGCTGGCCTGGCTGTAGGGCACGGATCGCAGGACGGGTCAGGCGGGCGAATTTGAGGGCCATCTTATCTTCCAGGCTTTGGCGTGGGCATAACCGCAACGGCGCCATCGGTGGCTCGCTTTATCGCTGCAGCGCGGTCCATGTGCGCCTGCCAGACTGGCAGAACATCGTCCGGCAAGCTGGGCTTCGGCGGTTCACGGTTAGCCCGGGCTTCAGCGTCGACATCGGCGTATTCCCGCTCTTCATCGTCAGTCAGGCCATGCGCCTCCCGCTTCATCCACAACTCTGCATGCCGCCGGCCGAGATACTTCTGCCGCTCGGACCATTTGGCATGCTCGTCTTGGTATCGACCGAGGATCGCCAGTGTCGCAGGATCATCAGGAAGTTCGGGCATTTTTCGTGGATCGGGCTTGATCTCTTCCAGCATATACAGCGCAACGCTTCGAACGATATTCCATGCTTCAAGATCGGCGTACCAATCGCTTCCAATGTCGCGTGACACACGATTCATCACCGCCAACAAATCACCAAGGAACTGCGCTTGAGCGCCCCCTCCCTTGTTGTCGTCTCCAGATAGGGAGCGCTCGAGGCGCGAGATGATCTCGCTGTTGATCGACTGTGCATTGCGCGCCGCTTCTTCATCCAGCCGTGCCCGCAGAGACTCACGCATCCGTAGTTTGAATTGCGCAATATCGTTGGGTTCCTTGGCCATGTGATCAACTCCGTATCGTTCCCTGTTCTACCGCTAATTGCGCCATAATGTCGCGTCAATCCTATGGGGTCATTTTTGACCCCATTTTTTCGTTGAATGCCCGCAAAGTTCCAAGCATAAGGATGGGGTCAAAAATGACCCCATTGGAGGCGTTGGTATGCAGGACATCGAAATTACTCGGGTGCGCGCCACCCCTGACGGGCGGTTGAACAGGAAAGATGCCGCCATTTTTCTCGGCCTTAAGCCTAAAACCCTTGCGGAGTATCAGCGCAAAGGGTCCGGCCCTCTCCCTCGCAAGGTGGGCGGCCGGGTCTTCTATCGCATGGTTGATCTGGAAGCATTCCGGGACACCGGCGCGCGCGAGGCAGGCAAGCACCATGCTTAAAGAAAATGGCGCCCCCGGCACTGCCGAAGGCGCCGGCGTCTCCTGCCAGAGCGCTAGCGCAGATAGCAAATTTTCGCCCCAAAACCAAGGGGAGCAGCGCACCATAGAGGTTCATGCGTGCCCGTTCGGGCGGCGTTTCGTCGTCGTCTTCATGCCCCGGTCGATCGCTTGGCCCAGCATGGAATTCAAGACGAACGGCGAGGCCTTCGCATGTGCCGACGCTCGCAGCCGGGCGCATGGCTGGCCGGTGATCGACCGGACGGGAGGCGAGCATGGGTAAGGTCATCCGCTTCCCGGTCGAACGCACGCGCCCTCATGTCCTGCTCACCTGGGATTGGGCTTTTGACGAATATCGGATTCAACCGCATGGCCCCGGCTTTGGAGCTGACGCGATCGAATTCTGCAGCAGCTATGATGAGGCGTGGGACCGTTTCATCAGCATGGGCGAGCGCCATAGCCTGCCGCTAATCGACTGCACCCCGGAAGGCAGGGCCGCATGACTTTCCAGCATGCGCGGAGGGCATTTTCCTATTCCTCGGACGCTCATCATTTTGGGGGCACCATGGATCACGACATCATCCCCGCCTTCCTGTCCGCAATGGCTTCTGCTGGCGTCAAGCCCACCGAGCCGGTCGCGGATCGCTTGGGCAGCGGCCTTGTACGCTTCCACTGCGAGGGGGACGGCAAAGGCAAACGGAACGGCTGGGCCGTGCTGCATCTCGACGGGCGCCCCGCCGGCGCCTTTGGCAATTACCGCCTGCAGGTGTCTGAGACATGGCGGGCCGGCCAGGCCGAAGACCTATCCCCTGCCGAGCGCCGCGAGCAGGCGGCCCACTTCCGCGCCGAGCAGGAGCGCCGCGCCGCAGCTAAGCGCGCCGAGCAGGAGGCAACTGCTCTCGACTGCCAGCGTCGTTGGAACGCCGCGCGCGTCGCGAGCCACCATCACCCCTACCTCCAGCGCAAGCGCATCCCCTCCGAAGGGGTGAAACAGGAAGGCGCCCGTCTTCTTGTACCGATGCGTGATGACAGCGGCGCGATCTGGAACCTCCAGAGCATCGCACCGGGCGGCACCAAGCTATTTGCCAAAGGAGGGCGGCAAGGTGGCCTGTTCTGCCTGCTGGGCCAGCCTGACGGCGCGGTGATGATCGGCGAAGGCTTTGCGACATGCGCGGCGGCGCGACGCGCAACTGGATTGGCTGCGGCTGTGGCCTTCTCAGCGAAGAACCTGATGACCATCGCCTTGACTATTCGGGATATGTGGCCGGACTGCGATATCGTGATCCTAGCGGACGATGACGCCCATCTGATCCATCACCCCACCATCAAGCGCAATGTCGGCCTCGACGCTGCGCGGGAGGCTGCCGAGGCCGTAGGCGGACGGGTTGCGATCCCTCCATCGGGAGAGCGCACCCGTGCATAAGCCAGCCACATCGACCGACTTTGCCGATATCGGCGATGATGACGCGATCCGCGCATCGATCCACAACGCTACCCCTCCCCCGACGACTGCACCGGACATGGACATCCTGCGCGCCGGGCGACGGGCCCCGGTTCAGATGCCCGCCCAACTGTTCGGCGAGGCTTGGCCTTTGCTGGTCGACACGGCGGAGGGCACGGGCGCGCCTGTCGATTATGCCGCGATCGGGCTGCTGGCAGCATGCGCCAGTCTCATCGGCGGTAAGCGGCGGGTGAAGCCCTATGACACTACGCCATGGTCTGAGCCCTGCATCCTGTGGGCCGGCGCTGTGGGCGATCCGTCTGCCAAGAAATCCCCCGCACTTGAGGCCATCATTGCCCCCCTGCGCGCGATCGAGGCCGATCATGCGGCCGACCATCAGACGCGCATGCTTGCCTATTACGCGGATTGCGAGCGGGCGAAGGTCGAAAAGCAGTCGTGGCAAAAGAACCTTGAAGCCGCGCACAAGGAGGGCATGGGCACGCCATCCATGCCCGCCGCCGCGCTGGAGCCCGATGAGCCTCAGCGCCGGCGCACGATCCTGATGGACACGACGCCCGAGGCCGCTGGCGCCATCCTTGCGGGCAACCCGATCGGCACTATGCATTTCCGCGATGAGCTGGCCGGATGGTTGACCAGCTTCGACCGCTATTCGCCAGGCGGTCGTGAATTCTGGCTGGAGGCATATGGCGGGCGCCCGTTCGTCATCGATCGAAAGGGCAGCAAGGCGGCGCTAACCATCCCATTCAATGGCGTGTCAGTGCTGGGAGGTATCCAGCCCGAGAAGATGTCGGCCGCGCTGCTGGAGGCGGCTGATGACGGCTTGGTCGCGCGCTTCCTGTGGGCGTGGCCTGATCCGATGCCCTTCCGCCGGCCTCGCCAGCTTGCCGATGTGGCGCAGTTGGAAGGCATCTATCGGCGGCTCGACAGTCTCGAATTTGGCCATGACGGATATGGTAACCGCCCTGCGATCGTGATCCCCCTGGCGCCTGACGCAGCCGATATCTTCGACCATTTCAGACAGGCCAACGAGGAAGGTATTAGTGACGCCGGCTCGCTCTACAAGAGCTTCTGCGGCAAGATGGACGGCGCGGTCCTTCGCCTTTCGCTGGTGGCCGAGTTGCTGGCATGGGCGATCCGCGGCGGGCCGGAGCCCGAGGCGATCAGCGCGCGCACCATCGCGGCGGCGGCCGAATGGGTGGACGACTATGCGAAGCCTATGGCGCAGCGCGTCTATGGCGACGCCTCGCTGCCATTGGTCGAGCGCAACGCGGCGATCCTCGCTCGCTTTATCCTGAAAACGGGCCTGCGCCGGATCAACAAGCAGGAGATCAAGCGCACCTACAAAAGCCAGCTCCCCACCATGCGTACCGCCCCGCCCCTCGATGAGGCGATCGAATATCTTTGCGAGGCAGGCTGGCTGTTCAACGCTGGCGAGCGAGCGGGCAGCACCGCTGGGCGTCCCAAGGGCGATTATGCCGTGAACCCCGCAGTATTTGGAGACGCCTGATGGGCCGCTGGATGGATCTTGTTGACCAGATGGCGGGCGAACAGGACGAGGGATATGCGCCGCCCGCTGTAAAGGCAGATGTGCAAGCTTTCGCAGCGCCTGGCGGACTTCTTGGCCTATGGCTGGAGAGCATCTATGCGCTCGATCCTGCGGCGCCTCGCGGTGGCTATAGCGTCGCTCGATGGGGCCGCATGGTGGCCGACTGCGACCGCTTCCTTCGGGAGTACGGCGAGAGTGCGATTGCTCTTGGCTGGTCGACCATCGACATCTTCGGCGTCGATCCGGCGCGTGACGAACTGGGCGGCCTGATCTGGCGCCTGCACGGCGGACCCGTCATCTTCCTTGGCGATGCATGCGCGACCTATCGCTTACCCCTGTCCGATCGCACCAGCCGATTTGCGCGCGGCTATCTCGCCCGGCTGGCGACGCGGTTCGTACCGATCTGGGCGCTTGAGCGGCAGTCCGAGGGGGAAGATCTATGACCGATCAGGAACGCGAGTTCGCCCGCCAGGCTGCTTTCCTTGCGAACGTTCATCTCCTTGCCGATCGAGCGGAAGAAATCGCCGGTATAAACGGTGCCGCGACGATGCTGTTTTCGGCGGCACTGGTCGCGCTCAACCAGATGCATGACATCGATCATGCGATGAACATCGCACGGATCTGGGCGGATTCGCTAGAGGCTCAGCAGGTGAAGCGCGAGGGGACGCACTGACGGTCGATGTTGAGCATAGCCCCGGCGTTCATCGGCAACGGCTAAAGTAGGCATAGATAGCCGTCTCGCAGCCGCAAAAGCGGGCCTAATGCGGGCGCGCGCATGTGCGCGCATCGGCGGGTTCCGAGCGGTCGCCGCCGCCCTTGGTTCTCGTATATGGATATCCAGACGGGACGTTGGGCGACGCAGCAGCGCAAGCTGGCCGAGCAGCAGAGTTTCAACTGTTCACATATGTCTACGGTTGGTGCAGCCAGCGGAAGAAGCTCGCGACCGATCCCCGGTTCGCGTGTAGACATATCTCTACGCACGATAGCACGGGCCGACTGCAATCGATGCTCGCGACGCCTCCCCCCAAACCTAACGGCCGAATTTTCGGGGCGTTCTTTACGAAGATGCAAAAGGCGAACTGACTGCGTGCGAAATTCGTACTCAGTGGCCAGGCGGGCAGTGTTGTCCTGCCCGGTGTAGCTGCCCCCAAATTTGGGGAGAGCTTCTTCGCCATGCAATTCGACCAGCATTTCGCGCCATCATGGCGCAAATTCCCCGACAGCCATTCGCCGCCACCTATCCGCACTATTCACACTATCCGCACCGCCCCCCCTGTCCCCGTACCTATCCGCACTATAAACGCTATCCGCCTATCGTAACCATTTGAAAAACATACATACTTAGGCAAATTCGCCTTTTTTGCGGCCCGGAGAGACGGAGAGAGGGACGCAACCCCAGTGCGATTAGTGCGGATAGTGTGGATAGCATGCGTCCGCTTTTTTGGAGTCCATCGGGGGTGGGCACAATGCACCTACCCCGCAGCACCGTTCGTATTGGCGCCCGTCCCTCAAGGCCATCATCGCGCCATGGACAGCGCCGCCGCCTCACCACCGTCCCGATATTCGCCGACAGGCCCGCGCCCGCACCTCCATAAACCCTGCCCGCCGGCCTTCGCTGAGACATTCGTGCGCTGGGGCTGGCGAGGTGTCGAAAGGGCATTCGGCGCCCGCACCGACATCAACAAGCGCTGGCTGACCCATTGCGGTGGCGAGGAGCTGCAGCAGGCGCGGTTGCGGTATCTCGGCCGCCTGAAGGGACTCAGGGCCGAACAGGCCCGGCGCGAGTTCGCCAAGCGCCGATATGCCCACGCGCTGCATCAAGCGATCCCGGAGGGCATGCCATGTTTGTGAATGCCCGGATCTGCGATGTCACCTTTGCCGGCCGCCAGGTGCAATTCGAGCTGGCCGACGATCGGATCGTCACGGTGCCGCTTGAGTGGTTCCCCATCCTGTCCCTGTCCCCCGCGGGCGATCGGGAGGACTATCAGATCGAGGATGACGGCCGGGCCGTCGCGTGGCCCAGACTGGGCGAGCGCATCACTGTCGACGGCATTCTGGTTTCTCGGGCGCCGCCGGGATTCGGTGATTGTGATGGGTAGGCGGTGGGAAGCTGCGCGCCGGCTATCCCATGTCCCGCGCAACTCCGCGATCCGGCGGGGATAATTGGCGGACTAGGTGTCTGCCCCGGCCTAATCGATAAAGCTTGAGACGGTCTGGCTGATGATTGCAAGCCCGGTCAGTAAGGCCGCCGCCGCGTTGATTTTCGATTGCTTGCGCAGCGATTCCATCAGGTCGATCCCGTCGATTGAAGTGCCCCCAAGCTTCGGCGTCTCGCCTTTCTTCACAGCGTCACGAGTGCGTTTGGCGACAACCTGCTCGCGAGTTACCGCTGCAAATGTCGACCAAAACCAAAGGCCAGCGGCGATAACGCCGGCGATAGCTCCACCGATCAGCAGGATGTTATGCGGGGTTAGATACTTGGCGCAATCGATCATCTCGCCTCCAATTCTCCCGTCCGTATAAGCCCGCCCTGCCAGCGCGCAATCTCCCTCCTGTGTCGCCCGATCTACCCCCGGCGCGGCACGGTTGCCCCCGAACCCATGGGGTGGATGGAGATGAGAATGTTCTACGACCAGAAAGGTCGACCGGACCCCAACGGAAATTGCCAGATGATCGACGGCAAGCTTGTACTTCGCCCTGGTCATAGCGTGCGCTTCGACATCAGCATGATCGATTCCATGCCCACGTCTTCGGTGT
>Ga0160473_100120_pt1 | contig 75647 bp, 68 predicted proteins | sample HID1975I_E11MG_FD_108217 | JGI IMG/M metagenome (GOLD analysis project Ga0160473, IMG submission 108217) | Enriched soil microbial communities from UW Madison campus, WI, USA - HID1975I_E11 MG | ecosystem: Environmental > Terrestrial > Soil > Unclassified | place: USA: Madison, Wisconsin... | reverse complement strand
TGCTCTGAGGCGTGTAGCCGGCTTGGGAAAAGACAATCCTCGCTGTGCAGATGGGCTTGATGTATCCAGGCCTGTAGGGCCAGCCGAGTTTGCTCTGTAATCTCAAACTGCACGGGACGCTGAGTTTTCTGCTGCATCAGAACCACTCTGCTAAGGACGTGCACCATGTCGACACACACCGCACGGCAAAGTGCTTGTGGCTGGGTTTGTCGAAGGCCACCTGCACCTGGAAAAAGCCAACGTGATGCAGCGCAAGGCCAACCGTTCCGGCACCTTGAAGGAAGCGATCGCTGTCACCGCCGAACTGAAGCCCACACTGACCCGTGAGGATATCCGCGAACGTTCGATCCAGGTGCTGCGCGCACTGGTTCAGGCCGGTACCACGCATGTGCGTGCCCATGCCGAGTTCGACCCGCCCAAGGCTTCACCGGGCTCGAAGTGGTGCTGGAGTTGCGCGAGCAATTCCGCGAGGTGATCGACATCCAGGTCGTGGCGTTTCCGCAAGAAGGCATTCTCAAGCTGCCTGGCATGCAGGCCATGATGGCCCAGGCAATGGAGATGGGGGCCGATGTGGTGGGCGGCATTCCCTACAACGACGTGTCGCCGCTGGAGCACATAGATTTCGTCTTTGACTTGGCCAAGCGCTACGGCAAAGACATCGACTTGCACCAGGACTTCGCCGATGACGCCGAGCACATGACCATCGAGTACGTGGCACGTCGAACCATTGCCGAAGGCTACCAAGGGCGCGTCTGCGTTGGGCATCTGACCAGCCTGGCCGCCGCCTCGCCAGCGCGACGGGCACAGGTGATTGCGTTGCTACGTGAGGCCGACATCAGCGTGATGTGCCTGCCCGCCACCGACCTGCACCTGGGGGGCTCGGGGTGACAGTCACAATGTCAGACGCACCCTGACACCGGTGCGTGCACTGCGCGACGGCGGTGTCACGGTTTGCCTGGCCACCAACAACATCCGCAATGCATTCACACCGTATGGCACTGGCGACCTGTTACACATTGCGCAACTGGCCATTCCCGCCTGCCACTTGGGCGGCGCGGATGATCAGGCCACCGTGTTGCCGATGCTCACGACAAACCCTGCCAAAGCCATGGGGTTGAAACGCCACGGTTTGGCGGTGGGCAATGATGCCGACCTGGTGATGGTCGATTGCCGGGCTGTGGCCGATGTCATTCTCGACCTGCCGACACGGCTGATGGTGCTCAAGCGCGGCAAGGTGGTTGCAACGGCTGAGCATCGTAGGTCAGTCGCATTTTGAGGCCATCTTGAAGAATCGTAATCAAGCGGGCTCATTTATCCCCGTGGAGAAGATCACTGGCTGCGTCTCAGGAAGATGGCATTGGATCGAGAGCGGCCACTGGCAAGATGGTAGACGTTTCGTTTCTACAGCCAACGCCTGACCTGTTTGCAGTACTGCGCAAACTCCCTTCCGAAAAGGCTGGCAAGGGCCCGCTCCTCCGGCCCGATCTGGAAGCGGTTCATGTAGATCACAAAGCCCAGCACGCCCAGCAGCGCTGGCGGCCAGGCGAGAAAGATCGACCAGGCTACCAGCACTGTGGCGAAGCCTAAGTACATGGGGTTGCGTGTGTACCTGTAAACCCCCGAGCGAACCAGGGCCGAAGCCGTTTCAGGCTTCAGCGGGTTGACCGTCGTACGTGCGTGTCGGAAAGAAAGCACGCCGGCCAGGCAAACCGCTACGCCTGCCAGCAATACCACCAGCGCCAGACCAATGCGCCATTCGATCGTCAGATCCAGTGCTCCCGGCAAGTGTCGAGCTGCGAGCCATGCCAATAGGCCGAACAGGGTAGCGACCAGCGGCGGAGGAATACGGTTGTCCATGATGAATGCCTGGTAGAGAGAAACTGGCTACCAGCGTGAGGGTTGTAGCCACTTCAGGGTCAAGCCGCTTGTGCACGATGGAGACCGCAGGGGCTCATATGACTTTCACCGCGCGGCCAATGAACTTCACCGGGCCCGTTGGCGCACCGGTCGGGGAGCCGCCCGCTTTCTCAAGGGTCAGCTCGAACAGCTGATTCGGCTCAAGCGCAGGCAAGCGCCTCAGCGGCACGCGGTACTGTTCGCCCGGTTTGACCAACCCCAGCGAAACAGGTGCGCGCCACTGCTCGCCCTTGGTCCAGAACTGCAAGGTCATGCCTTCGGGCACATCGTCCACGCCAAGCGGGATCAGTTCGATCATGCTCGCATCGTTGGCTTGCACTACCCACCCCGGGGCCTGCCCCGACGGCGCTACCAGCACCACCATATAGGTGGTCACAGGCGGAGCCTTGGTCAACAGCGCCAAGGCCAGAAGCAAGCTCGCGGCCAACCCCGCAGCGCTCAAGCCCTGCCAGAGTCCAAGCCGCTGCCACCAGCCAGCGCGTGGTTGCCCGGACGGTTGAGCCTCTTCAAGGCTGCGCTCGATCCGGCCCCACAAGCGGTGGCTTGGCGTGATGGGTTCAGCCTGCGTGGTCAGTTCGAGCAGGCGGGCCTCCCAGGCATCCACTGCGGCGCGTACGGCCGGCTCCGATTTCAACCGGTCCTGCATGGCAGCACGCTGCTCGCCACTCAAGGTACCCAGCACGTACTCGGCTGCTAGGTCGTCCAGGTCCTCGACGCTGTCATCACCTGGGGTACGCTTCATGTCATGCACTCCCGCAGGGCCTTCAGGCTTCGCTTGATCCATGCCTTCACGGTGCCTAGCGGCGCACCCAGCAGCGCTGCGATTTCGGCATTGCTGCAACCGTCCACATACGCATGCAGGATGCAACGCTGGGGGGCGGGTTGCAGTTGCTCAAGGCAGCGATAGATTTTCGCCGAGCCTGACCACAGTTGCAGGTCGTCCAGCTCCGGGGCCAGGGCTACAGCCGCGATCATGCCAGGCTCGTCCAGGTCGGTTTCCCAGCGGCCGTCACGCACCAAGTTCAGCGCCAGGTGACGGGTAATGCTGTAGACCCAGCCCCGGGCTGAACCGCGCGATGGGTCATAGCTGGCAGCACGTGTCCAGATACGCACAAAGGCATCGTGAACGATGTCCTCCGCGCTCGCCTGGTCGCGCGCGATGCGCCGTGCGACGCCCAGCAAACGTGCCCCCTCATGCTCATAGAGCGCCTGCAAGGCGCGGCGGTCTCCTTGGGCACAAGCGGCAAGACAGCCCTCGAAATCAAATGGAACAACGGGCGAATTCAAAATGGGGTCGTTCCTTCATCATGAAACCTGGACGGTGCCCTGCCTTACCGGCCTGGGGCACGTCCAGCAGCGTAGATGATCAATCGCTGGCCTGCCGCTCAAGCCCTCGTCACTTGGCCGACCAGAACACGTAGTCCGCCTGGTACTTGACTACTTGTTGCGCGCCTTTGCTCTGCGCCGTGCAGTCCATGGCAGGCGCTACGCCACCGCGCGTCGCCAGCCGCTGGATGTAGCTGACCCCTTGCATCGCGCCCTTGCCCTCGGCAGGGTTGGCCTTGACCAGTTGATACGGGATATCGCCTTTGGCCGCCGGGGCGACGGCAAGCTGGGTGCCGGTCACTTTCGAACCGTCCTTGGCCTGCCAGGTGGCCGGAGGACCAAAATAGTCACCTACAGGCTTGCCGCTGCGATCGTTGAGCACCGCCTTGGGACCGACGAAAACCCATTCGGTCTGGCCTGGTGCATTGGCCTTGTCGCGGCATTGGTAGGTGATCTCACCGACACCAACGGTTTCCAGCATGATGGCGTGGCCGTCGGGAACCTTGACTGCGTCCGGGACGCCCGACTGGGCATGGGCGGGTGCAGACGCAAGTACAAGGCAGGCGGCGAGCAGGGAGAAAGCGGGCTTGATGATCATGGGGCGAGCTCCGTGGGGGTCATGGGTCAGGCAATCACCGACTGCCTGATAACAACTACCCATCGGGTGCCGTTCTGGATGCACTGGCGCAAAAATATTTTTGCATGCTCGTAATCGATACGGTGCTGACGCCGAAGCAGGCGTGCAGGGTTGCAACGGTCGACTGATCAGGCCGAGGCGGTTACGCTGGCGTTTTCCACCTGCACGGAAGCGCCAGCGAAAGAGGCATACCAAGGAAGCTGCTTGTGTGCAGCGGTCAGTTACCTGCTACTTACCCCGCCAAAGGCTGTGAGCCACTGCCATTGCAGCCAGTGCCGCAAAGGGCACGGGGCAGCGTTCGCTTCGTACGGCAGCGTTCCGCGCAACATGCTGCGCATCCTTCGCGGCGCCACCAGTATCAAGGCCTATGCGTCTTCGCAGACGGTGGTGCGAGAGTTTTGCGTGGAGTGCGGCTCGACCCTGTTCTGGTCACGCACCCAAGGTGAGTTTGCCGACTGGATATCGATAGCGCTGGGCACGCTTGATACGCCTGTCCTGCCCAAGCAGCAGAAACACCTTCACCTCGATTCTGCTGCCTCGTGGTACGCGCCCTGCAGCGCAGTGCCTCAAACTGACTGAGATTGCAAAGCATCCTGATACCCCTATAATTGCGATCAATTCTTATCCGCACTTTATAATCAGGAAGATCCAGGTGCCCTACCCCCAGCCGCCCGCATCAGCCCGGCATGATGAGATGCACGCCCTGTACCGCGACCACAGCCAATGGCTGCAAGGCTGGATTCGCAGGCGCCTGGGTAATGCAGACCGGGCGGCCGATATTACCCAGGACACCTTTCTGCGCCTGATCAGCAGCGCGCTACGCCAGCCATTGGCAGAGCCTCGCAGCTTTCTGGCCACCGTGGCGCGGCGAGTGATGATCGACCAACTGCGCCGACGCAACCTTGAGCAGGCCTACCTGGAGTTCCTCGCCAGCCAGCCGGTACTCGAAGAGTGCTCGCCCGAACAACGCCTGCTGATGCTGGAAACCCTGATGCAACTGAACGCCATGCTCGACGGGCTGGGCCAGAAAGTGCGTGACACCTTTCTGTACGTGCAACTCGATGGCCTCACCTACCCAGAGGTCGCCCAGCGCCTCGGTGTGTCGGTCAGTTCGGTGACGAAGTACATGGCCAAGGCCACCGAACGTTGCCTGCTGTTCGCTTTTGATGCGCAACTGTGAGCCCCGCCGACCAGCGCCAGGCCCTGCGCGAAGCGGCACACTGGCATGCGCGCTTTCTGGCAGCGCCTGACTGCGCAGAAAACCGGGCACAGTGGCAAGCCTGGCTGGACCAGGCACCTTTGCACGGTTGGGCCTGGGGGCGCCTGGAGCAATTGCAGGCAGGCCTTGCGGGCGTGCATGGCCCGCTGGCACGGCATACCCTTGCCGCAGGACAGATCGGGACGGGACGGCGTACGGTGCTCAAGACGCTGGTGCTCGGTGCGGGGCTGGCCGGGGTAGCCTGGACAGGCTATCGCAACGCCCCCATCTGGATGGCCGATGTGCGTACCGCGACCGGCGAACGCCGCAGCTTGACCCTGCAGGACGGCACGCGGCTGACGCTCAATACAGCCTCTGTGGTCGATATCCGCTACAGCACAGAGCAGCGCCTGATCGTCCTGGCTGAAGGCGAAATCGCCGTACGCACCGCCGCTGACTCTCGCCCGCTGCGCGTGCGCACGGTACATGGCGACATGCGCGCCCTGGGCACTGATTTCACCGTGCGACTGCATGCCGACTGCACCGAGCTGTCCGTTATCGAACACGCCGTTGCGGTGCACAACGCCGCCAGCGCCCATGAGGTGCGGGTTGAAGCAGGCATGGCCCTGGCCTTCGACAACGGGCCGCTGCCAGAGCCACGCCCAGCCGACCTGGCTCGCACGGCATGGCGCGATGGCCAACTGGTGCTCGACGGCTGGCCGCTGCGCCGCGCCCTGGCCGAACTGCAGCGGTACCGCCCCGGCGTGCTGAGTTGCAGTGACGACGTGGCCGGGCTGCGTCTGGCTGGGGTGTATCCACTGGACGACACCGACCGCGCCCTGATGGCAATTGCCGAGGCGCTGCAGCTGAGGATCAGCACCTGGACGCGCTACTGGGTCAGGCTGATGCCTGCCACTTAGCAGCGTCAGATGAAAATATTTCTCAGCCGTATTGTCGGATTGGCCTCTCTCGTTCGAGCTCTCCTGCAAACCGCCCAAACAGGCATTTGAAGGAGCTGTCATGCCTAGAACAACAAGCTGCCCATACCCACGCCGAAAACACCTCACGTCCCTGCTGCTTGGCACCGCCATCGCCGTGCATGCCGGGCTGCTGGCCCCGCTGCTGTCGACGGGCGCCCAGGCCCACGCCGAACAGGCCAGCCGCGTCTACGACATCGCCCCCGGGCCGCTGGTGACGACCCTGAACCGCTTCGCCCGCGAGGCCGGCGTACTGCTGTCGTTCGATGCGGCGCTCACCCAAGGTCGTCAGAGCAGCGGGCTGCACGGTGGGTACAGTATCGAGCAGGGGTTTGCCCAACTGCTGGCCGGCACCGGGCTACAAGCTTTGCTGGTGGGCAACAACTATGTGCTGGTGAGCCAGGTTGATGCAGGTTCGGCACTGCAACTGGGCGCAACCAGCATCACGGGTGAAGGTTTGGGCTTGACCACCGAGGGAAGCGGCTCTTACACCACTGGCGAAACCGCCGCCGCCACACGCCTGAACCTGAGCCTGCGCAAAACCCCGCAGTCGATCAGCGTGGTCACCCGCCAGCAGATGGACGACCAGAACCTGCAGAGTGTTTCGGAAGTCCTGAAGCAAACGCCCGGTGTCACGGTCAACCAGGAAAGCTCCGAAGCCTTTACCTTCTATTCGCGCGGTTTCAAGCTGGATAACTACCAGTTCGATGGTGTGCCCAGCCTGTCCTCCGACGGCGGCTCATTGCGCGACAACTACAGCATCGGCAACAGCCTGGTCTATGACCGGGTCGAAGTGCTCAAGGGCGCAACCGGCCTGGTCAACGGCGCCGGCAACCCTTCGGGGGTCATCAACCTGGTGCGCAAGCGCCCCACTGCCGAACTGCAGGGCCATATCGGCGCAGGCGCCGGGTCCTGGGACAAATACCAGGCAGACTTCGACCTTGCCGGCCCGTTGACCGACAGCGGTAATGTCCGTGGCCGCATGGTGGCTGGCACCCAATCCCAGCACAGTTACGTCGAGTACCTGACCGGCGAGCAGAACACCTTCTATGGCGTGCTGGAAGCCGACCTCAGCGAGGGCACCCTGTTCACGCTTGGCTACGACGTGCAGAAAAACTACGACAACGGCAGCACCACCGGCGCACTGCCCGCGTTCTTCCTCGATGGCCGTACGGTCAAGTTCGACCGTGACACCAACGCCGCCGACCGCTGGACCTGGCGCAACCAGGAAACCCAGCGCTCCTTTGCAGAGCTTGCCCATACCTTCGATAACGACTGGGTACTCAAAGGCGTAGTCAGCAGCCGTGATTACCGCTCGCGTGAGCTGATCTCGGGCATCAGCAGCGAGGCCATCCAGGCAGACGGCAGCATTTCCCATGGCTTCATCGGCGGCAACATCGACCCCGATACCGGCGCCGTGAACAACAACGGCACCGCAAGCAAATTCAACACCACCAGCAAGGAAAAAGGCCTGGACCTGTATGCTCGCGGCCCGTTCTCGCTGGGCGGACGCGTGCATGAAGCCGTGTTCGGCTACAGCATCGCCCACACCAAATCCACCTCCAAGCGTGATGATGGCGTGACCAATGGCGTCATGGACGACGTATTCCAGTGGGACGGCTACGGCGATACCCCGACCAACTTTGAATGGTGGTCCACCTTTGATATCGAAGCGCGGCAGAAAGTTGGCTTCGCGGCCACCATTCTCAAACCCACCGACGCGCTGGCAGTTATCCTGGGGGCACGGATCGTCGACTACAAATGGGACATCGACACGATCAACGCCATCGGTCGCCGCCTCCCGGCCAGCGCTACAAATTCCAGCGAAATCGTGCCTTATGCGGGCATCACCTACGACCTGGACCGCTACCACACGGTGTATGCCAGTTATACCGACGTGTTCAAGCCGCAAGCCTATAGCCTCGGTACGGACGGTAAACCCATCGACCCGCTCACCGGCGCCAGCTATGAGATCGGGATCAAAGGCGCCTACTTCGAAAACCGCCTGAATGCCAGCCTGGCCCTGTTCGAGCTGAAGCAGGACAACTTCGCAGTGCTCACCGGCGGCACCACGCCAAGTGGCGGCGGCGCCTACCGGGCAGCGCAAGGCGTCACCACGCGCGGCGTCGAGCTGGAAATGAACGGCGAACTGATGAAGGACCTGCAAGTGATGGCGGGCTACACCTTCGCCGAATCCCACGATGCGGATGACCAGCGTGTGGCGACCAACCAACCGCAACATCTGCTCAAGCTGGCGACCAACTACCGCCTGCAGGGCGAATGGCGCAAGTTCACCGTGGGCGGTAATGCGTATTGGCAGAGTTCGACCTTCTTCAAACCAAGCGATGAGGACTGGTACGCGATCGATGATCCGGCTGCCAAGTTCGAACAGAAGTCCTACGCACTGGTCGGGCTGGTTGGCGGCTATGACTTCACCCGCAACCTGAAGGCTACCCTTAACGTCAACAACCTGTTCGACAAGCATTACTACAGTGGCATTGGCAACTACGGCACAGTTTTCTATGGGGCGCCGCGTAACCTGATGGTCAATGTGAAGTACAGCTTCTAGGATATTACCAAGCACCAGACCGAAGCCCCCGGCACCACGACGCCGGGGGACCGTGCCCATGATGAGTTCACTGCGCGTAAAGGGTCACGACAATTTCCAACAGAGCAATCACGGCTAGGCACCCCAATGCCTGAACAGCGGATGCTAGCGCTCACCGCACCTTCCGGAGACTCCGCTCGTTGACTGACTCACAGCACTGCCCTGCCTACGCGAAACGGTTCGAAGCCGTGCTTGCCTACATCGACAGCCACCTTGAAGGTGACCTGTCGGTGAACGCCTTGAGCCGCATCGCCAACTTCTCGGCGTTTCACTTCCATCGGCAGTTCACGGCATACATGGGTATCTGTTCATGCCCATGGTCGCCTGGTGGGTGCAATCGGTTTTTCTCAATGTGCAATTCCCTGCCATACCGTTCTGGGGCTGGATGTTGGTCAACATTGGCCTGACCACGCTGGTGAACGTCCTGGGGCTTAGCCTTGCCGACCGGACAAACAAATTGCTGACAGGGTTGGGCATCGCCCTTGTGTTGCTGTTTGTGGTGCTGTGCGTTGTCCACCTGGCCCATCAGTCTCCGGTAGCCCTGACCGCGCCACTCTGGAACCCCAGTAGCACCTTCCTAGGTGTGTCTGCAGCGGCGGCCGTGGCGGTCTATTCCTATCTGGGTTTCGATGCAGTCACTACAATGGCCGAGGAAACGCGCGACGCGAAGCGCAACATCCCGCGCGCCGTGGTGCTGGTGATGGCAACGGCAGGCCTGCTGTTTGCGTTGGTGGCGTACATCATGCAGCTGGTCCATCCCGGCGGCGTATTCGAAGATGCCCAGATTGCTGCTTATCTCATGTCCGTCGAAGTGGGCGGGCAGATATTTGCGGATTGGCTGAACCTCGGTTTGATCATCTCCGGGTTTGCTTCGGGCCTCATCGTGCAACTCAGTACCAGCCGCCTGCTTTACTTCATGGGCCGGGCCGACATACTGCCCAAGAAGTTCTTCGGCACGCTCAGCCCGAAGACCCAGGCTCCGGTGTTCAACCTGCTGTTCACCGCCGTAATCGGACTGCTGGGTTTGAACCTCACGCTCGAAATGGCGACCTCCTTCATCAGCTTCGGTGCCTTCCTTGGGTTCACCGCAGTGAACCTGTGCGTCATCTGCTACTTCTACCGCGCTCGTCGGCGCCAGAGCCTCGGGCTTGTGAGTTATCTGTTGTTTCCACTGCTGGGCATGTGCGTAAACCTGTATCTGGTGAGCCAGCTGAGTGCGACCGCGATCGTCATTGGGCTCTGTTGGCTTACCCTCGGCGTGATCTATCTCACCTGGCTGACACGAGGTTTCCGCCAGCCTGCACCCGACCTTCGGTCATGGTGACACCACGGGCATTCGATGTTCAGTCCACAACTTATGCTGGGCAAGTTTAATGGGTAAACGTCCGATTCTGGCCGCTAGCTGTCCTTGGTGAAGGGCAGCTGTGGGTCGAAAGCAGCCGTTCGCGAATGGCCGTTATCGACCCATTGCGGTCGTTCACGAGCGACGTGGGCCGCAGTTTCCGTTTCCCGGGCTGACAGTTCAGTTTGCGGCGTTGTTCATCTGCTGAAGTTCAAGTTGCTTGGCAGCACTGGCCTCAAGGTTTGCACGCTCTTCATCCAGGTACCGATAGATGCTTTGCAGGTTGGCGATCTTCTGCTTGATCTCTGCCATCTTTTTTTCAATTAGCCTGGCGCCGTCAGCACAGTCAATCAGCTGGTTCCGCTGCGCATCCAGAATCTCGCCAATTTCCCCAAGGGAAAACCCCATGCTTTGCGCGCGCTGGATGAAGTCCAGATCGTGCAGCGTTTGCTCGGTGTAAACGCGATAGTTGTTGGTTTGCCGCAGCGGTGAGATCAGGCCAAGTTGCTCGTAATACCGCAGCGTATGGCGGCTGGCGCCGCTGCGCGCCTCAAGTTCGCCGATTTTCATGACAATACCGCTTGACCCTAGAGTTGGGTCGATAGTTTACGCTTTGTTTCTCACCCTCAACAAGGAACAGGGAAATGAGCGTGGAGTGCTTTGTTACAGGCGGAACAGGCTTTGTTGGCCAACATTTGGTGGCGAACTTGAGTGCAAAAGGTCACACCATCAGGGTGTTGATGCGTCGCCCAGAGCAATTGGCTGCACTGCGCGAGCACGTCGCTAATTTGGGCGGGTGCGCCAGCCGGGTGTTTGCCGTAGCGGGCGATTTGGAACGGGACAACCTCGGGCTGAGTCCTGCTGACCGTGAAGTGCTAAGGCACGCCAGCGTCATATTCCATCTAGGCGCCCACTTCGCATGGGGGCTGTCAGTGGAGCATTCTCGTGCGGTAAATGTGGACGGTGCAAAACGCGTGGCGCTTCTGGCGGCAGAGCAAAAAAGCCGTTTAGTCATGATCGGCGGCTTCATGCTGAAAAATCATGAACACCTGCAACGCATCGGAATTGATCCTCGTCGTCCGGAGTTGACGAATTGGTCTGCCGTCTATCGACGTGTGGGGGGTTACGAGGGCAGCAAGCTGGAGGCGCATTTTGCGACCCTGGCGCTCATGTCTGCCAAAGGTGGGGAGATTACCGTTGTCCACCCTGCGACGGTCTGTGGCCACAGCCGCACGGGGCATATTCTTGAGGGGCAGCCACTGGTGGCGCTGATACGCAACCTTGTGCAGGGAAAGCTCACCGCTGTACCCGGTACCGCCAAGCACTGGCTGCCACTGGTCACAGTCGATTATCTGGCGGAGCTGGTAGCAGTTTGTGCGTTTGACCCTGCCATGGAGGGCCAGGAATTGCTGGCACTTGATGCCCACACCCCAAACCTGCGAGAACTCCTGATGCAGGTTGCACAACCGTTGGGCTTAAAGTCTCCCAAGCATCACATTCCCCTCCGATTGTTGAAGCTGCTATTGGCTATTCCCCCCATCGCGTCGTTCTTGCACACAAAACCCGAAGCCATGGACTTTATCCAGACCACGCGTTTTGACACAACGGCGGTCGAGCAATTTGCAAAACGGCATAAAATTGCCAAACCGGATATCCGTCAGTCATTGCAGCACACGGCCGCGTTCGTCAATTCCTATTGCATCGCCAAAGGCTAGGCACCTGACTTCTCCTCCCCAACATTTATGCCGTCGATACTGGCGGAATTCTATCGAACGACAACTCAGCGACAGGGATCGCCAGCCATGCAATCAACTTTCGGAAAAGGCGTCATATTTGCACTTTCCGCTGCAGCACTGAACGCAACGATCGGTGTACTCAGCAAAGTACTCATGAGTAATGGCTTCACCGCCAGCAGTGTCGCTGTGATCAAGACCGTACTGGGGTGCATGCTTCTTTCGATCTTACTGTTTTTCCTCAAGCGCCCTGCGGTGTCGACCCAATGGGCTCAGGCGGCTATCTGTGCATTCCTTGGCATCTTTGTGCTGTTCCATTTCGAAACGTCCGCCTATAGACACTACGCTGCGGCAGGTGTGGTAGTAGTGCTGATGGCCAGTGCCTCAATTTCGTCGATCATCCTAGGGCGCATTTTTCTCAAGGATGCCATCACTGCGAACGCTACCCTAGGCGCGGCATTGGCTATCGCTGGGATTTCGGTGATCTTCGGTGGCGACCTGCAGCAGGGCTTTAGCCTGCAAGGTGCTGCGCTCGCCTCCATTGCCGGCTCCGGCTACGGGGCGTTTTCGGTTGCCATGAAGCGTATGGGGGTATCGGGAGGGCTGCACTTCACCCGTCAGTTGTTGTTCTTTGGCAGCCTGTATCTGCTGATGCCAGCTGCCGCCGATGGTTTCGCAATCGGCGAGTTGTCGCCGCTGGCGATCGCGGCGCTGCTGGCGCTGGCCACGCTGCCGACAATCCTCGGCTTCTTCTGCACCACCAAGGCCATCGAGTACCTGAAGCCATCCCAAGTGCAGGCACTGGAGCTGACGGAGCCACTGTTCGCCGCGCTGCTGGCATTTGTAGCGCTTAACGAAGTGCCGCCCCAAAGCCTGTACGCGGGAGCGGCACTGATCATCGTCGGCCTGTGTTTCTCCAATGAACTGATTCGCTTGGGCGGTAAAGCATCCGCCCCTTCCACTTAGTAAACTATTCCGGGCTGCTAATTACGTGAGTGGCGCGAGTGTCTTGAACCGACCGTTTCTGGCCGGTTCCTGCCCTTCGTTGCTCATTAAAATTGATCCTGTCTTAGGGCGCGACCCAACCCGCCTGCCAATGCTCGCCTTGCAAAATGAAGCGTGCCCGTTGGTGGATATCCTGGGTAAGATCGAGCCACTCTATTTGTCGTAGGTGGACAGCCAGTACAGCGAAATTTTTGAAACCCTCCCTGTGCGTTTCATAGGCTACAGAAGGTGAAGAAATCGACTCGCCGGGTATGCGCCCATGGCGAAAGAGCGCTTGAGTTCTTCCCCGTGCCTGCTCCCAGTGCTTGGCAAGCAGCGACACATCAGACACAGGTTCACCTAGGCCTTCAAGCCGAAGCTGACGCTTGCCAGACGGGTCGACGGCGGTAATACCGACTCTAGGTTCGGCCAGTATCTCTGCGAGCTTCGCCGACCGCTTGTCCACATAAAAGACGATCGACTTCGTAGACTCATCCGCATGGCGCAAGACAACGGTGCTTACCTTAGGTTGCCCTTCAGCATTGACGGTGGCCAGTTGCATCAAGCGAAAGGGATTTGGACTACCGCCAACCGGTATAGCTAAATTTGACCATACCTCAGCCAATATCAGATCAAGCATGGCATTCGCCCAAAATGAAAAAGGGCCGCGTACTGCGTGCGGCCCGGAGGCACTCAGACGCTGCGTGTAACGCCGCCATCGACCTTGATGTTCTGGCCGGTAATGTAGGCTGCCCCTTCGCTCGCCAGGAAGGCGACAGTGGCGGCAATCTCCTCACTGGTGCCATAGCGTTTAAGCGGCACACCTTCTCGACGCTGTTCGGTAGCAGGGAGACTGTCGATCCAACCAGGCAGCACGTTATTAATGCGAATGTTGTCAGCGGCGTACTTGTCCGCATAGATTTTGCTGAACGACGCCAAACCGGCACGGAACACTGCCGAGGTAGGGAAGAGTTCGCTTGGTTCGAACGCCCATGCAGTAGAAATGTTGATGATTGCACCGCCTTTCTGGCGCTGCATGTACGGGGTCACCAGCCGCGCTGGGCGAATGACGTTGAGCAGGTAGGTCTCCATACCCTGGTGCCAGTCTTCGTCGCTGATTTCAAGAATGGGTGCCCGCGGACCATGGCCGGCGCTGTTAACCAACACATCGATACGGCCCCATTTCTGAATGACTGCGTCGACTAGGCGCTGCAGGTCTTCATTTGACTGGTTACTGCCGGTTACACCAATACCGCCTAGCTCTTGGGCCAGGGCCTCGCCTTTGCCAGACGAAGAGAGAATACCGACCTTGAAGCCGTCGGCAGCCAATCTACGTGCTGCCGCCGCTCCCATGCCGCTGCCACCGGCAGTGACAATTGCTACTTTTTCTACTGACATACATCCCCCTAAGTGAGGCGTGGACGGGTTGTTGGTGAAATGAGACTAGCACCGCTCAGCACGTCTCAGAGAGACAACAACCCTTCTTCCTGCCAGTAGATAATCTATAGCCTCGCCTGTTCAAGTAGCCACGTTCGGACGGTTTCCAGGGCCGCCGGCTGGTGAGCGTTTCGCGGCCAGACCAGATAATAGGCTTTGTCCAAGCTCATTTGATGCGCCATCGCCAGCACTAACCTTCCTGCCTCTAGGTCTGCTTTGACGAAGTGGTAGCTGGCCAATGCCAGCCCTTGTCCTGCTGCTGCAGCCTCGATCGCAAGTACTGTCTGGTTGAACCGCACATTTTTAGAGGGTTGGCGGATGGGGCTCTGGAAGGCCTGATCTATGAACTCAGGCCAGAAACTGTGAGCGTCATGCAGCAAGGTGTATTCCTGCAGTTTTTCCACGCTCTCTGGCCGACCCAGTTGTTCAAGCAATACCGGGCTAGCCACCGCAACTATACGTTCAGTCAGAAAAAGCTCGGCATTGAGCATATTCTCGAAAGGTGCACGTCCGTAGCGGACAGCGATGTCAGCTCCACCAGGCCGAAATTGCGAAATGCGGTCAGTGGCAAGTACTTGCAGATCAATCTGTGGGTGCGCAACTGAGAACGAGGACAGCCGAGGGATTAGCCACTTCGCCGCAAAAGTAGGCGTGACGCTGACCGTCAGCTCCAGCCCCACTGGCTTGAGGGCTTGCGTGGCCGTAGTGATCAAGGCGAATGCCTCACGAATTGCCAAGCTGTAGCCCCTCCCGGGTTCAGTTAAGCGCAGCCCTCTCGGCAACCGCTCAAACAACTTCAACTCCAGGCTCGTCTCAAGCCCTCGTATCTGCTGTGCCACAGCGGCCTGAGTGACACCTAGCTCGTCGGCGGCCAGCCGAAAATTCAGATGACGGGCAACCACCTCGAATACCCTGAGCGCGTTAAGGGGAGGCAACAAGGTATGTCCGTTCATAGTATTTTTTCTAATGGCAAGCGAGGGATTTAATGCCGCTTTCGGAGGATGATAGGCGCTGCCTATAACGCCCACGGACTACATCTAGTCCTCTTTCGTCCACTCCAAAGTGCCAGGGAACCTGGCTACGAAGCGCGTGCCGGCCTCAGGCGTAGAGGTTACTGATAACGTCCCGTTGTGACCCGTTACGATCTGGGATGCGATATACAGACCGAGCCCCAGCCCCTCCCCGCGGCCACCGGCTGCCGACCTTTTAAACGGTTGAAACAGTAGCGGTAACAAAACGTCGGGGATTTCTGGGCCATGGTTCATAACTGACAGCACTATATGATTTTCTTGCATGCTTGCGGTCACCTCTATCGGAAGATCACGCGCCCCATGAGCCACTGCATTGCCCAATAGGTTTGAAAGCAACTGCCCCATTCTCCCAGCATCACAGAAGACCCCAGGTGAAATGATCACCTCTTGACGGATGTTGACGTTGGGATGACTCGTCATGATTTCATTAATGACCGCACTAAAAACGTCACCCAGGTTGTCCACTAGCGTCCGTTTGACCGGAATGCCTCCCCCCAGCTTTCCTCGAGAAAAATCCAGGACATCTTCAATCAAGTTATTCATCCGCTGCGAGCTTTGTCGTATTGCAGTGGCAAGCTGCTGCTCGCGACCGGCGGGAAGCTTAGCCTCCAGTAGATCGGCGCTCATTCTGATAGCGCACAGTGGCGAACGGAGGTCATGCCCCAGTACGGCAATGAACTGCTCCCGGACAATGCCGGTCTCAGCTGCACTGGCCAGTTCAATCGTTTTGGTCTCAAGGTCCGCCAAAACGTCGAGTTGAACAGCTATTAACTGGGCGAACAGCGTTAGCGTTTTGCACACCGCCTCTTCATCAAAATGGGCCGGAACCTCATCGATAGCACAGAGCGTTCCGAAGAAGTCTCCGTTTGTCCTGGTGATAGGAATGGAGACGTAGCTTTCTAAGCCGTATGTCTGAGGGGTGTGGTGGGTTGAGTACACCGGATGCTCACTGGCATTCCTGAATATAACGGGTTTGCGGTGCTGACGAATTTCGTGGCAAATCGTCGTTTCCAGCACCAACTCACCGCCAGGCATGAGCCCAAAATCAATAGAATCATCGACAGCGCAAGCCACCCATTTTGTCTCGGTGACACGCGCAATTGCCGCAAAGCGCATGCCGGTAACATGCTTCACCATATTGAGAATAAGCGGGACGGCCTCGATCTTGGCAATCGTACTGATGTCGTGTGAAAGGTCAGACGGATAAGGCATCAAGATCGCCGATTGGGTGAATGGCAAATTGGAATTAAAGCGTAAGCCCCAGCGTTTGACAATGAGCCCGGAAAAGCGTTGGGGCCAAAAGCGGACGAATCATCAAACCGGCAGGATGCGCGTCCAGTAGCGGGTAAGTTGCTGGATTCGGATGGGTAACGAGCGGGCAATCGTGTTCAACGTCAGCTCGATATTCCCAAGCGAATACGAGCCCGACACCCGCAAATGGCTGACCTCGGGCGCGCAGCCAAGATAGCCGGGGCAATAGCGCTGCAACTCATTGATCAGTAGGTCCAGCCTCCAGCCTTCCACTACCAGCCGCCCCTGGGCCCAGGCCTCTTCGGCTGTTTTCAACGCCTGCGTGCCCAACAGTCGGTGACGATCAAACGTCACCGATTGCCCGTCCTTGATCACGACCTCATCGTTGGCCAGCTCAGGGCGTACCGCAACGGCATGCTGGTAGACGCTAAGACGCGTCAGCCCGTCTAACTGGCGCACGGCGAAACGAGTGCCCAATGCGCGAAGCTCCCCCTGGGCACTGCGCACCAGGAACGGACGGGAGTCCTTGCCGGTGGTTACGTGGATCTCACCGGCCCGAAGGATCAGCAAGCGCGTGCTGGCATTGAACATTACATCCAGCGCGGTATCGGTATCCAACACCAGCAAGGTGCCGTCAGCAAGCGCCTCTTGGCGCTGTTCTCCGGTGCGGGTTTTGAGATCGGCCATCCATTTTGGCGCAACGTCATAGCCTTGCCATGCCAATGAACTCGCGCCGGCGCCGAGCAACAACCCTTTGAGAAGGGTGCGGCGATTCGGCCCGCTCTCGCGTAACGTGGACTTTTCCATGACCGCCCAGGCCAACTGCTGCGGCATGCTGCCAAGGCGCGCCCGCAATTCGGTCAACTGCTGCCATGCCCACTCATGCTCCGCACTTCGGCAGTGCCAGCGTTGCCACTGTGCGCGCAGCGCCGGGTCGTCAGGGTTCGCGGACAGGTGCGCGAACCACTGCGCAGCGTGGCGAAGCGCTTGGCGCTGGGCGTCCTTGGTCACCAGGGATTGTCCACGAGGTACAAGAGGCAGCGTTCGGTGGCTCGGGCCATATATTTGGTCACTGAGCTGGCGGACACCTGTAATTGTTCCGCGATTTGAGGGTAGGTCAGCCCTTGCACTTGCGACATCAGGAACGCCGTTTTCGCCTTCACGCCCAGGCCGTCAAGCATGCGATCCAGCTCCAGCAGTGTCTGGAGCAAGGACAGCTGTTCCTCGGCAGAAATCTCGAACGACTCAGGCTGCGCAGCGAGCACTTCGAGGTAGGCACGCTCCACCGACTGACGGCGAAAACTGTCGATCATTACCCGCTTGGCGATGGTTACCAGAAAATGCCGTGGCTCATTGAGCGTGGCCGCCAGGGGTTCACGGCGCTCGGCGAGCAGCACGCGAAGAAAGGTGTCCTGGGCGAAGTCTGCCGCCGCCTGCGAACACCCGGTACGCTTGCGCAGCCAGCTGATAAGCCAGGGTTGATGGTCGTTGTAGAGCGTCGCGATAGGGTTGCCAGACGGCATGTCGAAGCCAAGCAGAGAATAAGAATTAATCTCAATATAGTGAAATGGTGGCCTGAGGGCAATCGACTTTTGGGCCAAAAAACAGGCCAAAAAAAATTTCAAAACGCGTTGTCACTTTACGCTCGGCAGCGCGACTCCTTTTGCAGACACCTCATAAAATGCCAACAATCGCATCAGGAGAAAGCATGCAGCATCCCCTTCCAGGCTTCTGCACCGCCACGTTGAACACCCCAAGCGCACTATGCCTTGCCCTAATGGGTGCATCGTTGTTGATGGCCACTCCAGCAATTACCCGTGCGGCTGAAAGCCAGGTAACAGCCCGTACCCTGCACCAGCAGCATTTTGTTATCGAAGCCGGGTCTCTTGCCACTGTGCTGAACAGCTTTGCCACCAAAGCAGGCGTTGTCTTGTCGTTCGACAACGGCCTGACCGAAGGCAAGCAGAGCCGGGGCATCAACGGCCGCTACAGTATCGATCAGGGCTTTTCTGTGTTGCTGAGCGGGTCTGGATTGCAGGCAGTTGCAGGTGGGGATAACAGCTATGTGGTACTGCCGGCTGCACCGTCGGGCTCATTGCAACTGGGCGTGACCAACGTGACAGGCTCGGGGCTGGGCGCCATCACCGAGGGGTCGAGGTCCTACACGACAGGTAGCTCCAACACAGCGACGCGGATGAGTCTCTCGCTGCGCGAAACGCCGCAGTCGGTCAGCGTCGTCACGCGTCAGCAAATGGACGATCAAAACATGCAATCCCTGGAAGACGTTGCCAGGGCTGCGACGGGAATCAACACCACCAAGGATTTCGGTACCGAACGCTCACGCTATTTCTCCCGCGGTTTCCAGGTCAACGACCTGCAATACGACGGCGTACCGACCAGCATTTCCGAAAGCTACTCGATGGACGTGACCTCTGTTAACAACATGGCCATCTACGACCGGGTAGAGTTTGTTCGCGGCGCAAACGGCTTGATGCAGGGTGCGGGAAACCCCTCGGCGGCCATCAACCTGGTGCGCAAGCGGCCAACGGATACCTATAAGCTCAAAGCAGAAATCGGCGGCGGCTCCTGGGATAATTACCATAGTCAGATCGACGTAAGCGGACCGTTGAACGAACAGGGCACGCTGCGTGGCAGGACCGTACTGTTATACAACGCCGGCAGTAGTTTCGTAGACCGTGCCGACAAAGAGAACCAGCTGTTCTACGCCATTGGCGAAGCCGACGTGAGTGAAGATACGACCGTGACTCTCGGCACCGTCTTTCAAAAGGATTATCACGGCGGTTATGACTGGGGCGGCTTGCCCACTCAACTCGATGGCAGCTTCTATCCACTGTCGCGCTCGGCGTCCTTTGCGCCAAGCTGGGCCCACCTGAACAAAATCAATCGCACGGTATTCGCTGACATCAAGCATGCGCTCAACGATGACTGGAAACTCACCGTCAATACTAACCTGATGTGGTCGAATGCCGATTTCCTCGGGCTCTACGGCAACAATATTGGTAACGACCAGTTCCGCCTGTCCACCAACGACACAACATACGACGACGAACAAATCAGCCTTGATGCCGCGCTGAACGGCGCTTTCTACCTGCTCGGCCAGCGCCACGAACTGGTGTTTGGCGCTAACGCGCGCAAAGACCGGTTCATCAACGAGTCGCGTTACAACAACAACCCAAGCGTCGTCGATATTCTGGGTTTCGCCCCTTTACACGTGGTCGCGCCCACCTATAGCTACGAACGCATCCAGTACCGCAACGTACGCAAGGACAAAGGGCTTTATGCCGCCACCCGGTTGAACCCCAGCGACGACCTGCATGTGATCGTGGGCAGCCGTTTCAGCTGGGTTGACTACGCGTCTGCTGACTATGACGACCGTTTCAAGGAAAACGGAAAAGTCATTCCCTATGCGGGCGTCGTGTATGACCTGACTGACAATGCCTCGGTTTACGCCAGCTACACCGAGATTTATCAGGTTCAAAGCAACTACGACATCAACAACACACTGCTCAACCCTATCACCGGCAGCAACTATGAAATCGGCCTAAAGAACGAGTTCTACGACGGGCTGCTCAATACGTCGGTGGCGGTATTTCAGGTTGACCAAAGCCATTTACCTCAGGCGGTTGCTGGCGCAGACCGTATTTGCGGGCCAGGGCATAGCTCAACGTGCTACGAGGAAGGCGGCAAGGTGCGCAACCGAGGTTTTGAAGTAGAGGCTTCTGGCGAGATTCTCCCCGGTTGGAACGCCGTGCTCGGCTACACCTACAGTCACCCTGAATATGTCGGCGGAACCCGCAAAGGTACCGACTACGCCACCGAAACCTCCCCGCGCCGATTAGTCAAACTGGCCACCAACTACCGTTTGCCCGGCGAGTTGGACAACTGGCGCGTGGGCGGCAGCCTCTATCATCAGAGCAAAGTCTACCTGGGCAGCGTGGAGCAAGGTGCATACAGCCTGGTCGATCTGAACGCCAATTACCAGATCAACAAGAACCTGAGTGCACAACTGAACCTGAACAACGTGTTTGACAAGCAATATTACTCTGCCGTCTATAACTCGAACCTGGGCAACTATTACGGCGAGCCGCGTAACTTCGCTGTTACGCTACGGTACGAAAACTGACGTGGCCTGGTCTCGCCGCAGCCATGTGATGTGCGGCGAGATTGCAGACCTGTACTGAACAGCAGTGGATGGCAGGTTTGGGTCGATTGCAGCCGCTCGCTAGTAACCCCTTTCGACCCCTAGCCGACAGCCGTAGCCGTGCTGCAGCCAAAAGGAGGGCTCAGTTCACCATCACTTCGTCCAGCGCCCGTTCAAGGGTGCTGACCGTGCGCTCGATATTGCGCAGCTTTTCGAGCCCGAACAGACCGATACGGAAGGTCTGGAAGTCGGCCGGCTCATCACATTGCAACGGCACTCCGGCGGCTATCTGTAGGCCGTGTTCTGCAAATTTCTTACCGTTCTTGATGTCGGGATCATCGGTGTAACTCACCACTACACCCGGGGCCTGAAAGCCGGCTGCGGCCACGCTTTTGATGCCTCTGCCGGTCAACATGGCGCGGACGCGATCGCCCAGCGCCTGTTGTTCATCACGCACCTTGTCGAAACCGTAGGCTTGCATCTCGCTCATCACGTCGTTGAATCGCGCGAGAGAATCGCTGGGCATGGTCGCGTGGTAAGCATGTCCGCCCTTTTCGTATGCCTGCATGATCTGAAGCCACTTTTTCAGGTCGCAGGCAAAGCTGCTGCTTTGCGTCTGCTCGATGCGCTCGAGGGCCAAAGCACTGAGCATCACCAGCGCGCAGCAAGGGGAGGCGCTCCAACCTTTCTGCGGTGCGCTGATCAGCAGGTCGACTGCGCACTTGTCCATATCAACCCAAAGCGTGCCTGAGGCGATGCAGTCCAGTACGAACAGCCCCCCCACTGCATGAACAGCGTCGCCAATGGCCCGCAAGTAATCGTCGGGCAGGATAATCCCGGATGACGTTTCAACGTGTGGTGCAAAGACAATTTTCGGCTTGTGCGCCTCAATAGCCGCTAACACTTCGTCCAGAGGCGGGGGCGCGTAGGCTGGCTGGCGACCCGTGTCGATCGGTCGGGCTTTCAGCACCGTGGTAGCCGCCGGAATGTTGCCCATCTCAAGGATCTGGCTCCAGCGATAACTGAACCAACCGTTGCGGATCACCAGGCACTGCTGGCCCGTGGCAAACTGTCGCGCTACCGATTCCATGCCGAATGTACCGCTACCCGGCACTACTGCAACAGCCTGGGCGTTATAGACCTGTTTCAGGGTGCTGGAAATGTTCTTCATCACGCCTTGAAATGCCTGCGACATATGATTGAGCGAGCGGTCGGTGTAGACCACCGAATACTCAACCAGCCCCTCAGGATCAATACTTGGATATAGCTTTGACATGCGGTGACTCCTTTAGCAGAGATGTCATTGGTATGGACCCAGTCCAAAGCCTTGGCAACTGAGAAGTTAGAACATGGCTCGGACAGAGGTCGTTCACGTCCGGTTGGTCGACAGCAGGCGGTGGTGACTGTCTGCTATCACCCCACCCAACAAGCCATTAAGCTACCGCACTGTCTGACCGCTCTCTCAGGACGAGGCCAACCATGTTCGATCACCCGACCCACCCCGAAATCGCTGAATGGTTCACCCAGTTCAATGTCCCTGAGGTGTCCTACAGCGTCTGCTCCATTGACCTGAGCAATGAGCCGCCCGAGCACTGGTTTTACAAACGCAAGAAGTTGCGGCCTGAAAGCCTGAAACTCGATCTGCACATCCCGGCCAACGGCAACTGGTGGGTCGACCTGTCGCGTCATGACAAGCTTTTCAACGTCCAGTGGCGCCCCAACGATGACCTGCGCATCGAGTCGCAGCAACTGCGCTACCGCAAGCAGATCAAGTGGCCCCGCCTGCACAACCTGATGGGCTTCCCCTTGCTGGTCGAACAGTTGCAGCAGTGCCTCGAGGTGACCTTCCTGCGCCATGCCAATATAGGGGCGCGCTTGCTGGAACCCGAAGCGTTGGCGCGCAATCCAGAACTACGGCAATGGCTGGCACCCTGTGCCGACACTTTTGGCTGGAACAGGCGAATGCAGCCGGAATAACAGGGCCGTGCGATTCAGTTACGAACGCAACCATCGCCCGCTATCCATCAATCCGATCAATCTCCTCCTGGCTTAGCGCACGCCAATCAGCCGGCAAAATCCCGTAATCGGCGCGCGCGGACTCCAGGGCCTGCGCCAATGACAGCATTAGGTGATCGCCTTCAACCTGTTGAGCGCAGTAATCGATGAAGCGAATCTCCAGATAAACCGGCGGGTCCTCCCCTCCTTCGACCTCAAGACCAAACAGCACGATGGCTGTTACGTTGGGACGATATTCACAGGGTTGCCGCACCTTGGCGAACAGGTACACGGGCTTTTCCGTCATTCGTTCAACTCCGTTACATGCCCGGGTACAGACCCGCAGGGGGTTGGTAGTCGGGGTCTTCGAAGCGACTGTTACTGTAAGTCGTTTTGGCCGTTGGCCCGCTGTGGGGGTACGTCACTTGCGGGTTGGGGACCAGGTGCCACTCGGCGCCGTCTTTGTCGCGCTCAATCAGCGTGGGATACAGCGTGCAGGTACCGCCTGAACCGGAGGTCAACCTGAACTGATAGTAGCGCCCTGCCTGGGGCGTGAACTGAGTTACGACCATGCAGGATTCCGTACGCGGCCCCTCCCAGAACATGCCCACCTGCGTTTTGATACCGGGCCTGACACGGGTTTCGAAGTAGTCGAACGTCAAGTGCTGCCCGGCTTTGGGCATGCCCTGGTCCTGTGTATTGATGAACGGCAGCGGCCCGGTGCGGATCACGCCGCCCGAGCGCACGCCGTTTTCGTATTGGTAAATAGTGGCATGCTGCGTGAAGTTGACGACGCGAACCCACGCGGGATCCGGCTCGTTTTCTGGCGCGACGAAGTAATCGGTATGAGGTAAATATTGGCAGCCCGCAAACAATGGCAGAAGCAGCAAGCAGCGTGCAGTACGTATCGACATGGCGCATGTCCTTTGCAAAGTGCCTGTACAGACCACACGAGCGGGGATGCATTCCGTAGCAGCTTCAAGAATGTCACGCTTAGCCGTCGGCCAAACGGTCATGGCGAATCGCCTTGAGGGGGCTATCGTTGCTTGTCTGGGCAACGACTACCGACCGAGGGCGGGGCGATGAACACCAGTGATCTTCTTGAACAGTTACTCCGGGCCGGGCAAGGCTCGCAAGCGCAACAAGGCAGCGGTGGCCTGTCATCGCAAGATGGCCTGGGCGGTTTGGGCGGCTTGCTGGGTGGTTTGCTTAACGGCGGCAGTGCAGCGGGTGGCGGCGGTGGCCTTGGCGGTCTATTGAGCGGCCTGTTGCGGGGTGGCGGCAGCGCTGGCGGCGTTAGCCAGGGGCGCGCCACGGGTGGCACCAATTACGCGGCCCTGGCGTCGCTGGGCATGATGGCGTTCCAGGCCTATCAAAGCTGGCAGCGCAGCCAGGCGGCAGCCCCGCAACAGGCCATGCGTACTGTCGATCAATTGTCCGGCCCCGAGGCCGAGGGCCACAGCCATGCAATATTGCGCGCGCTAATTGCGGCAGCCAAGGCTGACGGGCGCATCGACGAGCAAGAAGAACAGTTGATCTACGCAGAAATCAAACGTCACACCAGCGACCCGCAACTGCAGCAGTGGCTGGATGACGAAGTCAGCAAACCCCTCGATGCTGCCGAAGTGGCACAGTCGGCACAGGACCCGGCCATGGCTGCGGAGATGTACCTGGCCAGCGTGATGCTGGTGGATGACCAGCAGGCCGCAGAGCGGGCCTACCTTGATGAACTGGCCAGCGCTCTGCAAATCGACCCGACCTTGCAGGTGCACCTGGAACAACAGGCCAAGGGAGCCGCCTGACCGGGCTGAGATGCCTGCGCTATTTCATTAACCTGAAGCCCGCGCAGGCATGGCCCCGAGCGTAAACAGCCTGTGAGGTTGTGCTGTTTAGCTGTCACCTTCCTGCACACTGACCCTCACGCCCGTGCTAGCGATTTCGTACTCGGATTCCGATATCTGCCGCACGGCCCCACCGAATTGCATTTCAAAATGCACCGGACCTTCATGCCGAATCATTCCATTGGGCGAGCGCTCAACGGTCTCATCCTGATAAATGTTGATCACGTAGACCACATTATCCGTACCCACCCCGACTTTTTTCCCAACGTATTTGTCCGCCATATCCTTACGCCTTGAGTGAAACCTCACAGCCGCTGCACCTGGGATGCAGACCGTTAAAGCCTGTGCGCAATGGCGCAAGCGGTCTGTGCGCTACCGTACAGACGCTTCGAATTAGATAGCCGCCGCAGGCTAATTAGACAGGCTGGATGGTATCCTCCAGCGGCTTTACCCCGTTGGCAGTAGCGGACGGCGAACAGGACAAAAGGAAAATGTCATGCGTACACGCACCCTCCTCGCGGCATTCGGCGCCGCGTTCACACTGCTGTCAGCCCCGGCATCGGCCACCCTGCCGGCGCCCGTGACGCCGGCACAGGTGAACAAAGACCGCATTTCGGTAACGGTCGAAGGCAGCGGCCCTGATGTGATCTTGATCCCAGGCTTGGCGTCTTCCCGCGAGGTCTGGCGTGATCTGGCCACCCGTTTGCAGCGCAGCCACCGCCTTCACCTGGTACAGGTCGCAGGTTTCGCCGGGGCACCTGCGGTGTCCGACGCGCGTGGAGAAGTCGTGGCGCCGACGGCCGAGGCCATCGCTGACTACATCCGCACCCAGCACCTCAAGGCCCCGGTCATCATTGGTCACTCGTTGGGTGGTGAGGTGGCGCTGATGCTCGGCGCGCGTTACCCCGATCAGGTCGCGCGGCTGATGGTCGTCGATGCCCTGCCCTTCTACACACTGCTCATGAACCCTTTCGCAACCCGCGAGACGGCCGAACCGCAGGCGGCTGCGTTCCGCGATTCGCTGCTGGCGTCAACGCCTGAGCAGGCTGAAGCCCTGCAGCGTGTATCCATTGCCCGCTTGGTAAAAAGCCAAGCAGCCCGGCCTGTGCTGCTTGCGGCGGCGACAAGCTCGGATCGGCAGACCACGGCGCAAGCCACTTACGAACTGATGACCACCGACCTGCGCCCAGAGCTTGATCGCATCCAGGTGCCGGTCGAGGTCGTCTATGCCTATGACCCGGTGTACGGCATCCCCGCGGCCAATGTCGAGGCGACCTTCCGCAACGCCTATGCCAATACCCCGCACATCAACTTCACGCGCATTGACGACAGCTTCCACTTCGTCATGCTCGACCAGCCAGAAGCGTTCGCCAACGCGGTCACTGATTTCCTGCAGCCCTAGCGGGCGCCTGCCACCGCCGTTCAGCGCTTGAGCAGGGCAATGAAAAACAGCCCGCCAAGCGCTGCGGTGGCAATGCCGATCGGCAGGTCTTGCGGGGCGATCAGGGTACGTGCAGCCACGTCTACCCAGACCAGGAAAATCCCCCCCAGCAGTGCGCTCACCGGCATCAGCCGGCGGTTTTCCGCACCCACCAGCGCCCGCGCCATGTGCGGTACCATCAAGCCGACAAAGCCGATGGCACCGGAGAGCGACACCAGCACACCGGTCAGCAACGAGGTGCAGGTGAACACCTGCAGGCGCAGGCGTCGGCCGCTGAAGCCCAGGCTCACTGCGGTCTGCTCACCGCTCATCAGCGCATTCAGCCCGCGCCCCATGACCTGCAAGGCAACCAGCCCCAGCACCACGCAAAGCGCCGGCAACCAGAGGACATGCCAACGCGCCGCCCCCAGGCCTCCCAGCATCCAGAACACCACCGAGGCGGCGGCGTGCTGGTCACCGGTGTACAGCAGCAGGTTGACCACGGCCATCAACACGAACGACACGGCGACGCCCGCCAGCAGCAGGCGGTCGCTTTCCATGCGGCCATGGCGCCGCGCCACGGCGATCACCAGCAGCATGCTCGCCGCCGCGCCCATGAACGCCGCCAACGGCAGGCTGAAGGCGCCGATGAATTCGCCGAGGTAGAGCATTACCAGCACCGCCCCCAACGCCGCGCCGGAGCTGACGCCCAGCAGGTGCGGGTCTGCCAGGGGGTTACGGGTCACGGCCTGCAGCGCCGTGCCGACCAGTGCCAAGCCGGCACCCACCAAGGCCCCCAACAACACCCGGGGGGCGCGAATCAGCCAGACGATCTGCGCCTGGCTCTGGGACCACTCGCCTGGCCCGGCGATGCCCAGTTGCTGGCCGACGATCCCGATCAGGTGGGCCAGCGGTACCGATGCGGGGCCGAATGCCAGGGCGATCAGGCACGACACCAGCAACAGTGCGCTCAGCATCACGATCAACCACCGGTAGGCCACGGGGCTGTGCCCGCCCCTCATTGAACGACACCTTGGAACAGCTGCGGATGCAGGGCAGCAGCCAGCTTCTCGATGGCCAGGGCGTTCTCGACAGCGGGCGTTACCTCCAGGTAAGTCAGCACAATGAAGCGCTGCTCACGAATCGCCTGCACGTCTTTCAACGCCGGCTGGCGCAGCAAGAAATCGCGCTTCTGCTGCCAGCTGCTCGGGCCATAGTCGACGATCAGAATGACCTGCGGGTCGCGCTCCACCACACTCTCCCAGTTCACCTGGGTCCAGCTGGCAGACACGTCATCCATCACATTGCGACCGCCTGCCGCCTCGATCAGGGCCTGGGGTACGCCCAGCCTTCCCGAGGTGGTCGGGCGGTCTTCGCCACTGTCGTACAGAAATACACGGGGCGCAGGCTGCGCGTGTTCAACCCGGCGCTGCACGTCACCGATGCGCGTGCGCATGTTCGCGATCAAGGCGTCGGCCTGGGGCTCGACGGAAAAAATCTGGCCGAGATTGCCCAGGTCGCGATAAACGTCATCCAGGCTGGCCCGTTGCTGGGCCATGACCCACGAACACGACTCGCTGAGCTCGTACACCGGGATACCGAACGGCGCGAGGGTGCTGGGCGTGACTGGCCCACCGACCTGCATGCCGTAGTTCCAGCCGGCAAAGAACAGGTCGGTTTCAGCCGCCAGCAAGGTTTCGATGGCGGGGTAACGGCTGGCCAGCGGTGGTACGCCCTGCAGCGCTGCATCCACCCACGGGTCGCGGTGCTTGCTGGCAGTGAAGCCGGTGTAGCCGATGATGTGCTCGCGCAGCCCCAGGTGCAGCAGCATGGCGGTCATGTTCACGTCGTGCACCACGACCCGCTGCGGTGGCTGGGTGAACGTTATATCGCGGTCACAGCTGCGCACGCTCAGGGGGTAATCGCTGGCCATCGCAGGCAGCGCGGTCAGCAGCGCCAACAGGCCGATCAGGTAGCGGACAGTCATGTTCGGGTGATCCAGGTAATGCGTGGGTAGGGATGCAGGGGATGCGGGTCGACCAGCGCCTCGACGCCGAATACCTGCAGCAGCAGCGCGGGGGTCAGCACCTGCTGTGGCGTACCACAGGCGACGATGCGCCCGCCGTCGATGACGTACAGCCGATCGCAAAACGCAGCCGCCAGGTTGAGGTCGTGGAAGCTGGCCAAAATGCTCAGGCCCAGGCCACGCAGGTGCTGAAGCAGCTCCAGCTGGTAGCGTGGGTCGAGGTGGTTGGTTGGCTCGTCGAGTAGCAGCAGCTGTGGCGTCTGCACCAGCGCCCGGGCCAGCAGCACGCGCTGTTTCTCGCCGCCAGACAGGCTGGCAAAGGCCCGTTCGCCCTCGCCGGCAAGGCCAACTTGCGCCAGTGCCTGGGCCACTTGCCGGGCGTCCTCGGCCGTGTCGCCGTCGAACAAGCCCTTGTGCGGTGCGCGCCCCATCGCAACGATGTCGCCTACGCTCAAGCCAAACGCGTCGGGAAACTCCTGCAGCACCACCGCGATGCGTTGTGCGCTCCAGCGTGCGCTGCGTTGCCAAAGGTCATCGCCGCCAAGGCGCACACGGCCCTCGGCAGGTTCATTGGCGCGGTAGGCGCACCGCAGCAGGCTGGTCTTGCCGCTGCCATTGGGGCCGATCAAGCCGACGAACTCGCCCTGTTCCACCCGCAGGTCCACACCCTGCAGCAGCGGGCGCGGCGGCTGTCCCCGTTCAAGCAGGGCCCAGTCCAGGGCCTCGATGTGCAGTTTCGTCATGGGCATCACCTCCAGGAAGCACCGGCCAGGGGCCGGTGCGACAGGCTCAGAAGCTGTAGTCAGCCGTGACGAAGAACGAACGCGGTTCGCCCAGGTACCACTGCCGGCCGTTGTTACCCGTGGTGGTGGCGTACTGGCGGTCGAACAGGTTGTTCAACTGCAGGCCCAGGGTCAGGTCCGGTTGCACGTGCCAGTCGATGTTGGCGTCAACCACGGTGTAGCTGGGCACCTCGACGGTGTTGGCGTTGTCGGCATAGCGGCTGTCGACATAGCGCGCCCCGGCGCCGGCACTGAAGCGTTGGCCGAAGTCTTTGCTCAACCACAGGTTGGCGGAGCGGCGCGGCACGTTGATCGGCTGGTTGCCGGCGTAGTCGTTGGCGCCACTGGCAAACTCGTCATACTCCGCGCGCACCCAGGCGGCGTTGGCCGACAGCTGCACGTCGTACGGCAGGCGCAGTTCGAGGGTGGCCTCGATGCCGTCCGACGACTGTTGGCCGACCTGCTGTTGCAGCGTGGGGTTGAGCGGGTCGGTGCTCAGCAGCTTTTTCTTGACGATGTGATACGCCGCCAGGGTCCACTCGCCTCGCCCGTCAGGCAGCATGTGCTTGATGCCGGCTTCGGTCTGTTTGGCGGTGCTCAGGTCCCATTGCTGCTGCGCGGCGTTGAGGGTGAGCAGGTTGCTCACGCCTTCGGTACTGGTGGCGTACTGGCCGTAAACCGACAGGTCCTCAGTCAGCGCGAACACCAGGCCGGCGCGCCAGTTGTCGCCAGACAAGCTGCGATCGGTGCGGGTATCGGCATCCAGGTCGTCGCGGTTCAGGTGCACCTGGTCGCGGCGTGCACCGGTGATCAACGACAGGCGCTCGGTGAGTTGCGTGCGGTTTTCGGCGAACAGCGAGAATTGCTTGGCCTGGTTGGCCTCGCGCGAGCGGTAAGGGTCGTTGCTGATGTACTCGCCCCCACCGGAACCCGACAGCGGCACGGTATCGGTCAGGGTGTTGCCAAAGTCGTGCTTGCGCACGAAACGGATCGTGTTGTAGTCGGCGCCCACCACGGTCTGGCTGTCCAGGCCGAACAGTGGGTGTTGCAGGGTGAACGACTGGCGATCGCCGAGCTGTTCCTGGGTCTGTTTGATGCTGATGAAGCTGCTGCGCCGCACCTGGTCGCCTGGCAGCCAGGTGTAGGTCTCGGCGTTGCGCCAGCGGCGCTGGGCCTTGAGGAAGTACAGCTGGTTGCTGGCGGTGAGGTTGTCGTTGATTACCCAGTCGGTGACTAGCCGTGTGGACTGGTCGTTGTAATGCACTTCGGCGTTGTCGACGTTGTAGTTGTGATCGCGCAGCGACTCGCGGTAATGCCCGTCCACCAACGGCGTCCCCATGTACAGCTGCGGGTCTTGGTCTCCGTAGTCGTGGCTGAGGGTGAAGCTCAGTTCATCGCTGGGCTGCCAGCGCAGCGCGCCGCTGATGGCGAGGCTCTGCGAATCGCCCCGATCGACCCAGCCGTTGCTGGCCAGCTTGTTGAGGTTCAGGCGGTAGCTCAAGGTGTCGGTCAGCGAGCCGCCGCTGTCCAGGGCCATCTGCCGACGGTCATCCGAGCCGTAGCCCAGGCGCAGGTGATTGCGGATTTCGCCTTCAAAGGGCTTCTTCGGCACGACGTTGACCACCGCACCGGTGGCGCCCTCCCCGTACAACACCGAGGCCGGGCCGCGCAGCACATCGATGCGCTCGACCGACCAGGTGTCGACCGGGAAGGTCACGGTGCCAGCGCCCACGTAAAGCCGGGTACCGTCGTACAACTGCATGGTCGAGCTGTGCCCGGTGAAGCCGCGGGCCGACAAGGCCGTGCCGCCGTTACCGGGGGTGCCGATGAAGATGATGCCGGGTGAACGGGTGACCGCGTCCTGCACCGTGGCGTTGTTACGCGTGAGGATTTGCTCGGCACTGATACTGGTCACGCTGGCTGGGGTTTCCAGCGGCGTCAGGCCAAGCCGCGAACCACTGGTGCCTGGGGTATGCAGGTCGGGCTGAGGGTTGTGCTCGGCCGTACCGGTAATGTCCGTGGCCGGTAGCGCCAGGGCGGTGTCCGCCTCGGCGGCGTGGGCGGCAACAGAGAGAAACACACAGGGCACCAGGCTGGCGTGCAGCAGCGTACCTGGCAGAGAACTGAACAGCGAATAACGGGACATGTCGTTCCACTTGAAGCAGGAATGAAAGAATCCCGGAGGGAACAACGCAAAGAGGAATCGCGGGCGAGCACGCCCACGGAAACCGGCCTGCGCCCGCCCACCGCGGGTTTGCCAAACGATGCTTCAGGCCGGTCTCCGGGCTCGCGAGGGTCATGAAGCCTTCACCTTCCCATGCCAGGGCACAGTGGTGTCTTGAATGCTTCGCTCGCATACCGTTGCGGGGGCAGCGCCGGACTGATCATCGAACGATGACGAACCGGCTTCCCGTTTCACCCCATGCACGGCGGCAGGGGGCACCTGAAACAGGCGCGCAGATGACCATCAAAAGCCCGCTGCGTCAACCGGCTTGTGGCAAACAGGTCGTCTAGCTCGCCACTTCAGGCCCTGGGCGAACGCGTCACGGTTCAATCATCGCCAGGGCTTTCTACTGCCTTTTCTGGCGCGGCATTTTGTAACGTTCAGTAAGAAGTTTTTGCATGGACATCATTCCCACCACTCTTTAGCCTTACGCCTCCGTCGAAGTGGGGACCCCGTGTGAAGCAGCAGTCAGCTAAACCAAAGCCCGCCCTCTGGGGCATTCTCATGGTCGCCGCGAGCCTCTGCGCACACGCAGACAGCACACCCCAACAAAGCCCGACGCTGGTGTATTCCTGGCCCGTTAACGCAGGCCCGCTCGACCCACGCGGCTACTCGCCCAATCAGATGTACGCCCAGGCCATGGTGTATGAACCGCTGGTGCGTTACACCTCGGCGGGCACTGTAGAGCCGTGGTTGGCACAGGCTTGGCAAGTCTCCGACGATGGCAAGACCTACACCTTCAACTTGCGAGATGGCGTGCGCTTCAGTGACGGCACGCCATTCGACGCTGCAGCTGCCAAGGCCAACCTGGATGTCGTCCTTGCCAATAGCCAACGCCATCGTTGGATGGAGCTGGTCACCACCCTCGACCACATTGAGGCCCCTGACCGGCTGACCTTGCGCCTGGTGCTCAAGCACCCGTATTACCCAACGTTGATGGAACTGGCCCAAGTGCGCCCGCTGCGCTTCGGCTCCCCACAGGCCAAACCTGGCGAACCCGTCGGCACCGGCCCATGGATGCGTATCGAATCGCGCTTGGGCGAGTATGACCGCTTTGCCCGCAACCCCTTTTACTGGGGCGCAAAGCCGGCCTATGGCGAGGTGCTGGTGAACGTCATCCCTGATCCCAACAGCCGCGCGCTGGCCCTGCAGGCCGGCGAGCTCGAGCTGATTCAAGGGGCCGCCGGCGAGATTACCGCCGGCACATTCGTGCGCCTGCGCGACCAAGGCTTCGCCACCGCCCTCTCGGCACCGCTGGCTACCCGCACCCTGGCGATGAACACCGGGCATGGCGCCACCCGTGACCTGGCCGTGCGTCAAGCGATCAACCAAGCGGTGAACAAGCAGGCCATCATCGACAAGATTCTGTATGGCCTCGAGCCCCGTGCCGATACCCTGTTCGCCAGCAACATGCCCTATGCCGACATCGGCCTGAAACCCTACGCCTACGACCCTGCCCAAGCCGCCCGCGAACTTGACGCTGCCGGCTGGACCCTGACGGCAGGCGCAACGGTACGTAGCAAGGCCGGTGAACCGCTGTCGATCGAACTGGTGTTCCTCGGCACCAGCGCACTGCAGAAGAGCCTGGCCGAAGTGCTGCAAGGCGAGCTGGCTAAGGTCGGCATGCGCATCGAGTTGCGTGCGGTCGAAGAAGGTGGGCTGGTCCGGCGCCAGCGCGATGGCGACTTCGGCATGATCTTCGCCGACACCTGGGGAGCGCCCTACGACCCGCACTCCTTTGTCAGCTCCATGCGCTATGCCGGCCATGCCGACTACATGGCGCAGCGTGGTTTGGCGATCAAGGACGAACTGGACCAACGCATTGGCCAGGTACTGGCAAGTACCGACGCGCAGCAACGCGCCGAACAGTACCGGTTCATCCTCACCACCTTGCATGAGCAAGCCGTGTACCTGCCGATTTCCTACCTCACCGCCATCAGCGTTCGCCGCGACTCCGTTGCCCATGTGCAATTTGGCAGCACGCTGTTCGACGTGCCGTTCGAAGCCATGACACCGAAGCAGGGAGACTGACATGCTGCGCTATATCCTGCTGCGGCTGGCACTGCTGGTACCGGTAATGCTCGGGGTTTCACTGCTGGTCTTCGTGCTGCTGCACCTGGGCAGCACCGACCCGGCCCTGGACTACCTTCGCCTGTCGCACATCCCGCCGACTGACGCAGCCATTGCCGAAGTCCGCCATACCTTGGGGCTCGACCGGCCGTTGTTTGAGCAGTACCTGACCTGGCTCGGGAAGGCCGTGCAGCTGGACTTCGGTATTTCATACCTCACGGGGCGGCCGGTGCTCGACGACCTCCTTTACTACCTGCCCGCCACCTTGCAACTGGGCGGCCTGGCCCTGGCCTGCACCCTGCTGCTGTCGATTCCGCTTGGCCTGGTGGCTGCGCGCTGGCAAGGGCGCTGGCCCGATCACGCCGTCCGCGCGGTGACGTTCCTGGGTGTCTCGATGCCCAACTTCTGGTTGGCGTTTCTGCTGATTGCGCTGTTCTCCCTTTGGCTGGGATGGCTACCGCCACTGGGGCGCGGCAGTGCCGGGCATCTGGTGATGCCGGTACTGGCGATTGCCCTGATGTCGATGTCGATCAACGCCCGCCTGCTGCGGGCAAGCCTGCTGGAGGCCAGCGGCCAGCGTTATGTTACCTACGCCCGTGCCCGCGGGCTGCCCGAGCGCCGGGTATGGCGTGACCACGTGCTGCGCAACGCCTGGCTACCCTTCGTCACGGCCACCGGTATGCACATTGGGGAATTGATCGGCGGGGCACTGGTAATCGAGACCATCTTCGCCTGGCCCGGCGTAGGCCGCTTCGCGGTGTCGGCGGTGCTCAACCGCGACTTTCCGGTCATGCAGTGCTTCACCCTGCTGCTGACAGGCCTGCTGATGGTCTGCAACCTGGTGGTGGATGTCTGTTATGCCTGGCTCGACCCTCGCAGCCGTCTTGAAGGGGTCGACGCATGAGTGTACTGGCCATCTTCCGTCGCACTACGCTGCCCGGCCGGGCCAACCTGATTGCAGGGCTGGTACTGGTCAGCGTGCTCTGCATGTTGGCCGTGTTTGGCCAATGGCTTGCCCCGCACGACCCGGACCTGGTCGACCTCGGCCGACGCCTGCTGCCACCGGACAGCAGCCACTGGCTGGGCACCGACCACCTTGGCCGCGACGTGCTGTCCCGGTTGATCGTCGGCACACGGCTGTCGCTGGGCAGCGTAGTGCTGACACTGGCGCTGGTGCTGTTTCTGGGCTTGCTGGTGGGCGGGGTGTCCGGGTTTGTCGGTGGCAAGGTCGACCTGCTGCTGATGCGCCTGTGCGACATGTTCATGACCTTCCCCACGCTGGTGCTGGCGTTCTTCTTCGTCACCCTGCTGGGTACTGGCCTGAGCAACGTGATCATTGCCATCGCCCTGTCGCACTGGGCATGGTATGCGCGCATGGTGCGCGGCATGGTCATCGCCCAACGCGGCCGCGAATACGTGATGGCATCACGCCTGGCCGGTGCCTCACGTTGGGCGCGGCTGCGCCAGCATGTGCTGCCGAACATTGCCGGCCCCTTGCTGGTGCTGGCCACGATGGACATCGGGCACATGATGCTGCATGTCTCGGGGCTGTCCTTCCTCGGCCTTGGCGTCACCCCGCCCAGTGCCGAATGGGGGGTGATGATCAACGATGCCAAGGAGTTCATCTGGACCCAGCCGCAACTGCTGCTGTTGCCCGGGCTGATGATCTTCTTCTCGGTAATGGCGTTCAACCTGTTGGGCGATGCGTTGCGTGATCGCCTGGACCCAACCCAGGAGGCTCATTGAATGCCCGTGTCGACGTTACAGCTCAAAGGCCTGTGTATCGAAGGGCGTGCTGGCGTGTTGGTGGACGACGTCGACCTGCAGCTGCGCCGCGGTGAAGTCTGTGCGCTGGTCGGTCACAGCGGATCGGGCAAATCGCTCAGTTGCCTGGGCTTGCTTGACGTACTGCCGCCAGGCCTGCGCCGTACACGCGGCCAGTTGCTGCACGATGGCAAGCCATTGGCGGCCGATCTGGTGCGTGGGCAGCTTGCCAGCCTGATCCTGCAGAACCCACGCAGTGCATTCAACCCTGTGCGCAACATGGCTAGCCATGCCCAGGAAACCCTGAAACTGCGAGGGGTCGTCGGCAGCGCTGCACGTACGCGCATGGATGAATGCCTGGAGGCCGTGGGGTTGGATGACCGCAGTCGGGTCCTGCAGTCGTTCGCGTTCCAGCTCAGCGGTGGCATGTTGCAGCGCATGATGATCGCCCTTGCGCTCATGGCCGAAAGCCCCTTTCTGCTGGCGGACGAGCCCACCAGCGACCTCGACGCCGTGAGCCAGGCGCGCTTTCTCGACCTGCTCATGAAACTGGTGCAACAGCACAAGCTTGGCGTGCTGCTGGTGACCCATGACATGGGGGTGGTTGCCCGCTGCGCCGACCATGTCGCGGTGATGGAAGCGGGGCGCGTCGTCGAGCGGCAAACAGTGCATGGCCTGTTCGATCAACCTGCCAGCGCCACCGCCCGCACCCTGCTTGAAGCCCATCAGCTACTAAACGGGAGCCAGCCATGAGCCTGCTGCACGTTAACCAACTCGGGCATGGCTACCGTTCCGGAGGGCTACTGAGCAGACGCGGCTGGCTGCAGGTGCTCGACGGCATTGAGCTTGAGCTGCAGCCCGGTGAGTCGCTCGGCCTGCTCGGCAGCAGCGGCAGCGGCAAGAGCACGCTTGCCCGGTTACTGCTCGGCCTGGAGAAACCCGCGTGTGGCCAGGTGACATTTGCCGGCCAAGAGGTCAGCCGACTGCGCGGCGGTGAGGCCCGTGCTTTCTTGCGCGCCGTTCAGTTGGTACTCCAGGACGCGCCCAGCGCGTTCAACCCGCAACGCAGCATCGGCTGGAGCATTGCCGAGCCGTTGCGTCACCTGAGCGAGCTGGACGAAGCTGCACGCAACGCCCGTACCGTGGCGCTACTAGAGCACATGGGCCTGCGCAGCGAGCATGCCGAGCGCCTGCCACACCAACTCAGTGGTGGCCAGCTGCAGCGCGCCAATATCGCCCGCGCGCTGGCCATCTCACCCAAACTGGTAATACTGGACGAGGCCTTGTCAAACCTGGACCGGGTGTTGCAGCTGCAGCTGCTGCAGCGCCTGGATGCACTTCGACGCGAGCACGGCACCGCATTCTTGCTGATCACCCATGACCTGAGCCTGGTGCGCTACTTCTGCCAGCGGGTGGTCGTGTTGGACGCCGGGCGTATCATCGAGGAGCGTCAGATAGACGGTAGGCTTTCGTTCGATCACGCCGTTGGCAAGCAGCTACAGGCCGCAGTACTGCCGGTGCGCCCAACAATGCGCGAGCCTGAGGCAGGGTCGCCCGCCGCCTTGTCACCTGCGGCGGTTCGGGCGACGACTAGACTGAGTGTCTGACCCAGCCGGTGGCTAACACAGCTGCCTACCTGCGCCAGCCCCAGAGCCCGACGCCGTGGAGGCACTGCGCACATGAGCTTCATCGTCTGGGTGGCCATGCTCGGCGCAGTCTTGTTGCTGCTGGCGTTGACCTCCTCTTACCTGCGCTGGATCCCCGTCACAACCTCGGTCGTGTGCCTGGCGCTGGGCGTCGCGCTTGGCCCAGGTGGCCTCGGCTTGCTGCAACTCGAGCTGCCCGATGCGCACGGCTGGATGGAGCACCTGACCGAGGTCGCCGTGCTGTTTTCCCTGTTTGTCAGCGGCCTCAAGCTGCGCCTGCCGCTGAGCAGCCGCAGCTGGCGGGTGGCGGTTTTCCTGGCTGGGCCGGTCATGCTGGCTTGCATCGCCGGGGTCAGCCTGGTGCTGCATTACGGCCTGAACCTGGGCTGGGGGGTGTCGGTGTTGATTGGCGCCATCCTTGCCCCGACCGATCCGGTGCTGGCCACCTTGGTCCAGGTCAATGACGCGCAGGACTACGACCGCGTGCGCTTCAGCCTGTCGGGTGAAGCAGGGCTCAACGATGGGGTCGCCTTTCCGTTCGTAATCCTGGGCTTGCTGCTTGTGCAGGGCGCAGCAGGCAGCCAATGGCTGACTGACTGGCTGTGGCAAGACGTGCTGTGGGCGGTGCCCGCCGGCTTGCTCAGTGGTTATTGGATGGGACGCGGCCTAGGGCACCTGACCCTGTACCTGCGCACCCGGCACGAGGACAGCACCCTCTCGCCCAACGACTACCTGGCGCTGGCGCTGATCGCGATGGCTTATGTGGTCGCTGATCTGATCCATGGCTATGGGTTTCTCGCCGTGTTCGCTGCCGGGCTGGGCCTGCGACAGGCCGAAGTACACGCCAGCCCCACCCCACAAGCGCCTGCAGAACACCTTGTGCAGCCGGTGGTCGGCCACCAGCATGTCGCACCGGAGCACGCGGTCAAAGGCGATATCGCCGCGCTGGAAGACACGCAGGTCGCAGCCGGCATCATGCTGGGCGACATGCTCTCGTTTGGTGGGCTTGTGGAGCGGGCGATGGAGGTGTTTCTGGTGACCTTGCTCGGTGTCGTGTTGATCGAGCACTGGGACTGGCGCGCACTGACCGTAGGCGCGGCGCTGTTCGTGTTCATTCGGCCATTGAGTACGCTGATCATCCCAGGGCGTGGCCTGCTGGACCTTCGCCAGCGCGGCATGCTGGGCTGGTTCGGCATACGTGGTATAGGCAGCCTTTACTACTTGTTCTACTCGGTAAACCACGGCCTGAGCGCCAGCGATGCCGCGGCCATCACCAACCTCACGCTGTCGGTAGTGGCGCTGAGCATTGTCGTGCATGGGTTAAGCGTGCAGCCTCTGCTGTCGCGTTATGAAGCAGGCCGAAAACGCCGTGACGGCTAACTGAGCGCCCTGCCCTGCGTGACTCGGGTCAAGCACACAGCGCCGGCAGTTCGCTACGCAGCAGTGCCGCAGCGGCGGGCTTGAGGAGGGAGGTATTCAGTGCATCGCGCTCAATCCACTTGCAAGCGACGATCTCATTCTTCGGCACCGGTTTATCCTGATCGTCCAGCTGAAGGGTAAAAATGTAATGGAGGGTGTTACCGACTTGCAGCGTGCACAGCGCCACCAGGCGCTCACGGCAAATCCCTGTTTCCTCTTTCAGCTCTCGGCTGGCGGCGTGCAACGGTGCCTCATTCGTGCCCACACCGCCCCCCGGAAAGCCCCATTTCCTGGCCTTTCTACGCACCAGGAGTATTTTGCCACTGCGATAGCACAGCACCGTCGCTCTGCTCCTGAGGCTGCTCCTGTCAGACATGTCTACCTCCTACTTCCCAACACAACGCCCTGCGCTCGCAAGCAGGTAGCGTTATTCACTTGGATGCGAATATCGCGCCACTTTCAAAGCAGGCAGCTAGCCTTGAGAAAGCGTGGCCTGGGCGGTAGTTCCGTTCGGCAGAAGAAGATTGTCCAGCGCTGTGGGCCAGCGCTGCACTTAGAGCTGGGTTGTGAGCAAGCCGTTACGCGTCAGGGAGCGCTGCGATAATCGAGATTTCGACCAGCACGGCAGGGTCATACAACTTGGCTTGCACCGTTGCGCGCGCTGGCGCACACCCCTGCGGCAACCATTGATCCCACACCTGATTCATGCCCGCGAAGTCGGCATCGATGTCTTTGAGGTAAAGGGTGGCGGACAAAATCCGCGTCTTGTCTGTGCCGGCCTGGTCGAGCAGTCGCTCGATGTTCTGCAAGGTTTCACGGGTTTGCTGCTGCACATCGCCCGCAAAATCGTTGGCAACCTCACCGGACAGGTACACGGTGCCTTGGTGCTTGACCACAAGGCTCATGCGAGCGTTAGTGTGCAGGCGTTCGATCGTCATCCTGATATTCCTTGTCGTGTCGAGATAGAAAACCACTGCGTCGAGCAGGCCCCCGTTCTACCCATTAATGGATGCCTTGTCCACGCGGGGCTTTTAGCCTGGATGCATTTCGACACCTTTCAGCGGCTTTTCACCGCGGCCAGCGCAAGCGCACACACCAGCCCTGCTGGCTGGCCGCATCGATAAAGCCAACGTCTATCTGCCCCCCGGTGCGTTGCACAATGGTCCGCACGATGGACAACCCCAACCCGGAACCTTCCTCCTGGTTTCCCTGCCCTCGGTAGAACGGGTCGAACACCCGCTCCCACTCTTCGGGCGCGATGCCGGGCCCGTCGTCACGGACGCACAGCTCTACCGCCTCCGCCGATTGCTGCATCGACACTTCGACATGCCCCGCCTCGGGCGCGTGGCGAATAGCATTTTCGACCAGGTTCTTGACCACTGCGCGAAGCTCGACTTCACGGATGATCAAGCGCACATCATCCCCTTCGACGCCAATGTCGAGCTGCTTTCGCTCCGCCAGGGGCATCAAGTCTTCCAGCACCAAGCGGCAAACTTCATGTACCGACACACTGCCGGAGGGCTCTGCACCCAGCTGAGCGCCCGCCAGGGCAAGCAACTGCTCGACCAGTTTGCGGCTCCTGCCGATACCCCGGCGTAGCTCGCTGACTTTGGCCTGGGCTTGCGGGGACATCGGCTCGCACGCCAGCCCCTCGCTCTGCAGGGACAACGCTGTGAGGGGTGTGCGCAGCTCATGGGCTGCATCTGCAACAAATCGCTGCTGGCCCTCCAGCGTGCGCGCGACGCGCGCCAACAGCCGATTGATCGCATGCACGAAGGGGCGGATTTCACTGGCCAGGGCTTGATCATCGATGGGACGCATGTCTTGATCCTCTCGGCTATCGAGCTTCGCCGCCAACGCGGTGACGGGTTTGAACAGCTTGCGGATCAGGTCGGCAACCACGAGCAGCAGCGTCGGAAAGAGAATGGCGAATGGCAGCAATGCTCGCCAGGCACTGTCGCGTGCATCACGGTTGCGGCTGCCGATTTCCTGGGCCACCACGAAGCGCGCCCCTGAGGCGTCTTTGCCGACCCACACGCGAAAGGGTTCGTCACCCACCTGCACGGTCGACAAACCATCGGCGACCGTGACGGGAATGGGCAGCGGCAGCCGGCTGTCATCGCCATGGCTTGCCTTGGCGCCATCCGCCAGGTACTGAATCACGATTCGGGTTTCTTCGTCGTCTTCGGCCGCAATGGCCTGGTTGTCGCCGTAGTGAAACGTCAGGCCCTGTCGCGTGTGCAACGCGGCGACTTGGCGCAGGCTGTTGTCCTGGAACTCCAGCGCTTCATCGTAGGCCGACACATAGCTGAACAGCCCGGTCAGGGTCGCCACCAGCAGAATCGCAATCGTCAGCGCCAACGACAGCCGCAGTTGCAGCGAGTACTTCAGACGTCTTTTGAGACCATCCATCCCAGCCCCCTGACATTGCGGATGACATCCTTGCCCAGTTTGCGGCGCAAACCGTGGATCAGAAACTCCACGGCGTTACTCTCGACTTCGTTGCCCCAGCCGTAGAGCCTGTCTTCGAGCTCCGCACGCGACAGGATCGCGCCGGGCCGTACCAACAATGCCTGCAACAGCGTGAATTCACGGTTGGACAACTGCACGGCGTCCTGGCCTGACACCCACGCGCATTTTGCGGCCGGGTCCAAGGTCACCCTGCCGTTACCCAGCTCGGGCGCCGCACGCCCGCCTTTTCGGCGCATGACCGCACGCATTCTGGCCAGCAACTCGGCCATCTCGAAGGGCTTTTGCAAAAAGTCATCCGCGCCGCCATCCAGGCCCCGCAAGCGGTCATCCAGGCCTGGCCGGGCCGTAATGATCAGCAACGGCACCGGGTTGTCCGCTGCTCGTAGGTGTTGCAGCACCTGCAAGCCGTCCTGCCCAGGTAACCCTAGGTCGAGCAGGACTTGGTCGTAGGCTTGCGTACGCAGTGCCGCCTCCGCTGTCAGGCCATTGTCGACCCAATCCACGGCATACCCAGCTGCTTCCAGTGCAGCCTGCAATGCCTGCGCAATCATGGTGTCGTCTTCGACCAACAGAATTCGCATGGCGTCTCCCTCGGTGCCAAGCTTTGAGGGAACGATAGCCTCCCCGGTCTCTACAGGAAAGCTGTCACCCCGCTCCAGCCCTGCTTAGCCCTGTCGCGGGCCCTGCAAGGTATCGAAGGCCTTGAGCAGGTTGCTCATCGCCGCCTTGCAATCGCCCTGCTGTGGCTGGCCTGCCCGCAGCGCATCGAGCGAATGGTCGATGGCTTTGTCCAGCAGGTGCCAGTCACTGGCAGCACGCGGCTTGATGCCCCCCTCGGCATCGTCCCAGGCCTTTTCCAGGTCTTTGATGCGCGCCTTGGCGCCAGGCAGGTCCTGGGCGTCCACCTTCGCCGCGACGTCCTCGGCGATAACCCGAAATGCGCTCAGGTCACCGAGCTTGCTGGAGGCATGCACCCCAGCGGTTGGCTGTTGCGGGTCATCTGCCTTGGAGCAGCCTTGGGTGATGCCGAGTACCGAGGCCAGGCAGGCGACTGCCAAGACAGAGCGCAATGTGCAATGTGAAATCATGGATAAGTACCTCGTGCTCAAGGGGCGAGCCGGCGGGACTGGACGGCACCGATCTGGGCGACGCCAACCAGGATGAAGATGACGCAGAGGAATATCGCGCTGGTCCAGGTAGCGCCCATGCCAAGGCCACCATAGGCGTGTGCCTGGGTAAGCAGGTCGCCGAGGGATGCACCCAGGGGGCGGGTCAGGATGTAGGCGACCCAGAACACCAGCACCGTGTTGACGCCCAACCGCCAGGCAATCAGGCAGGCGGCGATCAAGGCGCCGAAAATCAGCGTACCGATGCCAAAGCCCAGGCCCAATGCCTCGGTCGCCAGGTCGCCACCTGCGGTCCCCAGGGCAAAGGTGCAAAGCACCGTGCTCCAATAGAACAACTCGCGCCGGGCCGTAACGATGTGACGGATCGAAAGGTTGCGCTCCAACGCGTACCAGGCTGCAAAATTGGCCATCAACAGCACTGAAAACACGGCGGTGCTGGTGTAGAGGCTGACATCCAGCACATCGGTCAGGATATCGGTGATCTGGGTCCCCAGAATGCTCACCAGCACAACGCACAACCAGTAAATCCAGGGCTCGCATTCGCGCTTGCGCAGCTGGAGCGCCAGCGCGGCACTCAGCAGCAAGGCCATCACCACGCTGGTGATGCCCAGCCCCCAACCGACATCGACGGCCAGGAAGTCGGCAAACGTCTCGCCCACGGTGGTGGACATGATCTTGATGATCCAGAAGGATAACGTCACTTCCGGGACTTTATTCAGCCAGTCGGTGCTCACTGCATTCATCGCGGGTACCTCCTCGGATCCTGTCGCGGTCAGGAGGCACATTACGGATGAAAACTTAGCTGGGCCTGAGCTGCGCAGGCTGGTTGTCGGGCGCGGCCTCTGCGACACTGGCCCGGCCAACGATGATTGACCCAGGAAGGCCTCGTGTCCTCATCCCCCTCAGCTGCGCAGCACCTGCCAGTACTGATCGAAGCCAAGCACCTGAGCCGCGTGGCGGCCTCAGGCAGCCCGCCATTGCTCGCACCGACCGACTTTTCGCTGTGCGCAGGCGAGCGTGTGGCGGTCAGTGGCAACTCAGGCTCGGGCAAAAGTGTCCTGCTTCGCTTGCTGGCGCTGCTGGATGCACCCAGCACCGGCGAAGTCCGGTGGATGAACAGCGCCATCGCCGCCCAGTCGATCCCCCACTACCGGTCATGTGTCTGTTACCTGGCACAACGGCCTGCGCTGGTGGAAGGTTCAGTCATGGACAACCTGCAGATGCCCTTCAGGCTCAAGTCGCTGCGCCACCGCCGTTTCGACAGCCGCGTGCTCGATGAGCTGCTGGGCCAGGCCGAAAAACCCCAGGGCTTTCTAGACAAGCTGGCCACCGACCTGTCGGGCGGCGAAGCACAACTGGTTGCGTTGATTCGCGTGCTGCTGCTGGAACCCCAGGTGATCCTGTTCGACGAACCCACTTCAGCGCTAGACCCGCGCTCGGCAGCCGCCGTGGAACGGCTGGTGATGAACTGGTTCAACGCATCCAGGCATTCGCGTGCCTATATTTGGGTATCGCATGATCGTGAACAGGCCCTGCGCATGTGCACCCGCCAGATGAGCATGCAGCACGGTGTGCTTTGCGAGAACATCACATGACCTATCAGAACCTCTCTTATGCGGACTTGGCGATTGCGTCATTGCTCATCTTGATCAATGGCGTGCTGTCCATTCTGTTGAAGCTGCAACTCGAGCGGCAACTGCTGTGGGCCGCCCTGCGCACCGTGGTTCAACTATTGGCGATCGGTTACATACTGGGCTGGGTTTTCCAGTTTGCCGAATGGTATGTGGTACTGCCCTTGATGCTGGCCATGACGCTTGTCGCAGGCAGCTCGGCGGCGGGGCGCGGCAAGCATCGTCACCGCGGCTTGCTCGTCGACAGTATCATCTCTGTCTGGCTGAGCGCTTGGCTGGTCACGGCCATCGGCCTGTTGGTGGTGCTGAAGGTACACCCCTGGTACACCCCCCAGTACGCTATCCCTATCCTCGGCATGGTGCTCGGTAATACCCTCACGGCCGTGTCATTGGGCATCGACCGCATGACACGCGAACTCACTACCAACCGCGCCACCGTGGAAACGGTCCTGAGCCTGGGCGGTACCCGCTGGGAGGCGGCTCAGGCCGCTGCTGCGCAGGCGGTGAAAGCCGGCATGATGCCAACCCTGAACCAGATGACGGTGGTTGGCATCGTCAGCCTGCCTGGGATGATGACCGGCCAGATCCTCGCCGGGCAAAGTCCGGCAGAGGCCGTCCGTTACCAGATCGTCATCATGTTCCTGATCGCCGCAGCCTCGGCGCTGGGGACCGTGTGCGCGGTGTTGCTGACGTTCCGGCGACTGTTTTCGGCCTCACACCAGTTCATGTCGCACAGGCTCTCGAAGCAGAAGTAACACCCTACAAACGCGCTGAACGTTATACGCAGCAGTCAGCCCACCACCGGCTTCAACAACGCCTGCGCCTCGTAGAGCGGTGGCAGGTAGCGCAGCCGTATCTCGTCGACGCTCAACCGCGAGGCGTGGGTGGTAATCGTCAGGGTCGCCTTCAGCTGGCCGCTACGGTCCAGCAGCGGTACACCCAGCACGCGCATGCCGATTTCGTATTCCTGGTCGACGATGCTGTAGCCCTGCTGGCGCACGCGCTGCAGCTCTGCTTCCAGCAGCGCCCGATCGGTCTGGGTATAGGGCGTGAGCGGGCGGAGCGGGTTGCGTGAGAAGTAGTCATCGCGCGCGGCCTCCTCCAGCGCCGCCAGCCAGACTCGCCCGCCGGCGGTGCAATACATCGGCACCCGCGAGCCGGGCCTGATCGACAACGAGGCGATGTGGCTGTAGCGGCTGCGCACCAGGTGGATGATTTCATCGCCGTCACGGGTGCCGACCGAGACATGCTCCTGGGTCTGCCGCGCCACCTGCTCGACGATGGGCCGCAGCATGCGCGGCAACTGTGCCGAGTCCACGTAGGCCTGGCCGATGCGCAGCGCCTTGGGCGTGAGCCAGTACTGGCGGCTGTCGGTGTCGGCAAAGCCTTCGTGTACCAACGTCAGCAGGAAGCGGCGCGCGGCGCTGGGGGTAAGGCCCGATTGCCTGGCTGCCTGCGGCACGGTCAGGCGTGGCTGATCGACGCTGAACAGTTGCATCAATGCCAGGCCTTTCTGCAAGCCCGCGATCAGGTCGCGGGGGTGGATATCGGGTTTATTCATTGGGGTTCTCCAGTGATGCGCAAGCCCGGGTAGGAGCAGCCTTGTGCTGCGAAGAGGCCAGTAAAAGCAGCGAAGATCGAGGGTGTTGCCACTGGCCTCTTCGCAGCACAAGGCTGCTCCTACAGTGGGAAAACTGACGCACATTTTTCAGCATTGCCCGCCAATAATCGCTACCTGACTGCGATTATCGCACTACCCGCCCGACAAGCGCATTTCCCCGCGCCCTGCACCCGGTCACCCTTGCTGCACAACAACAGCAAGCACGGAGGTCAGCATGATTCGGGGTTCGACAGAACTGGTCGCCATCGTCGGTTCACCCATCGCCCAGGTGAAATCGCCTGAAAACTTCAACACCTGGTTCGCCAGCAACGGCTGCGACCTGGCAATGCTCCCCATCGACCTGCAAGAGACTGCGCTGGAAGCCTTTGTCGGCAGCCTGCGCGGCTGGCAGAACCTGCGCGGTTGCGTGGTCACCGTGCCCTACAAACAGGCACTGGCCGCACGCCTGGACGGCCTCAGCGCACGCGCCGCCGCACTGGGTTCGGTCAACGTGGTGCGCCGCCACAGTGACGGCCGCCTGCTCGGCGACAATGTCGACGGCGCAGGCTTTCTTGGCGCCGCACGCAAACAGGGCTTTCAACCGGCAGGCAAACGCGCGCTGGTGATTGGTTGTGGTGGGGTGGGCAGTGCAATCGCCTACGCACTGGGCGAAGCGGGCGTGCGCCAGATCACCCTCAGCGACCCCAGCGCTACCCGCGTTGGCGCACTTTGCGAAGTACTCGGCACGGCCTTTCCCAGTCTCGAAATCGCCACCCACTACCACTCGCTGGAAGCATTCGACTTGGTGGTCAACGCGTCGCCGGTCGGCATGGGCAGCACCGATGAGTTGCCGCTGCCGGCGCCGATGCTGGCAACCCTGCAACCCTCCACGTTGGTTGCCGACGTGGTCACCTCGCCAGAAATCACCCCACTGTTGCAGCAGGCACGCGACCGGGGCTGTGCGATCCAGACTGGCCCGCAGATGGCCTTTGCCCAACTCGGACACCTCGGCGCCTTCATGGGCGTCACCCCGCTGGAGATCTGAGCCATGGCCGCTACCGAACACGCGCAACCGGTGTACGACTTGGTGGTCCTGGGCAGTGGTGCCGGGGGCTTTGCCGCCGCCGCCACGGCCGCCAGCCTTGGCCTGAAGGTACTGATCGTGGAGAAAGCCGACACCTTCGGCGGCACGTCGGCGATTTCCGGCGGTGCGGCGTGGGTGTATGGCACCGATCAAGCCCGTGCAGCCGGCGCCAAAGACTCCCCCGAAGCCATGCGCACCTACCTGAAAACCGTGATTGGTGCCGGCTACAACGCACCGCTGGTAGACGCCTTCATTGCACGTGGGCATGAAGCGCTGCGCTGGCTGGAGCGCCACACCGAACTGCGCTATGCCCTGCGCCCGCACTCGCCGGACTATTACCCGGATGAGCCCGGCGCCACCCAGTTCGGCCGGGCGCTGGAAATGGTCGAGTACGACGGCCGCCGCCTCGGCCCGCGCTTCAAGGACCTTAAAATGCCGCCGCCGGGCATGCTGTTGTTCGGCGGGATGATGGTCAACCGCGTGGATATCCAGCATTTTCTTGGCCTGCGCAAATCACCACGCTCCCTGTGGCATTGCCTGAAGCTGATGGCGCGTTATGCGCTGAATCGCCTTCGCCACCACCGTGGCACCCGCCTGACCACCGGCAATGCGCTGATTGCACGCCTGGCCACCACTGCATTTGCCCACGGCACACAACTGTGGCTGCGCAGCGAGGCTAAGGCGCTGATCGTCGAACACGGCGCGGTGACTGGCGTGGTGGTGCAGCACGAAGGCCGGCGCGTGCAGGTGCGTGCCCGGGGTGGTGTGGTCTGCGCCATGGGCGGCTTTGCAGCCGGCGAACTGGCTGCCGCCTACCGCCCAGGCGTTAATGCGCCGCACCTGACCATGTCGCCGCCAACCAACGACGGCGCCGCGCTGCACCTGGGTGAAGCGGTGGATGCTGCCCACGGCGAGGGGCTGGCCGCTAACTTCTTCTGGGCACCCGTTTCCGAATTGCGCCATGCCAATGGTGAGCGCGAACGCTTCCCGCACCTGGTCACCGACCGTGCCAAACCGGGGGTGATCGCGATCAACCCGGCCGGGCAGCGCTTCGTCAACGAGTCGAACTCCTACCATCACTTCGTGCAGACCATGTTCGCCAACAACCTCACCACCTGCTGGCTGATCTGCGACGCCGAGGCCATGAACCGCTACGGCCTGGGCCTGGCACGCCCGAAACCTGTGAACAACGCGGCACTGATCGACGCCGGCTACCTGTACCGCGCCGACACACCTCGCGCCCTGGCCGAGGCCATCGGCGTCGACCCTCAGGCATTGCAGGCGACACTGGAGCGCTTCAACGCCGACGCCCGCAACGGCATCGACCGCGCATTCGACAAAGGCGGCAACAGCTACAACCGCTACATGGGCGACCCGCATCACACGCCCAACCCCTGCCTCGCGCCCCTGGTCAAGGCGCCCTTCTACGCCATCCAACTCCACACCGGGGACCTGGGCTCGGCACGCGGCCTGGTGACCGACGCCCATGCCAACGTGCTCAACCGCGCCGGCACGCCGGTTGCCGGCCTTTATGCAACGGGCAACGACATGAACTCATTGATGAACGGCACCTACCCCGGCCCAGGCATCACCCTAGGCCCTGCCCTCACCTTCGGCTGGATCGCCGCCAGCCATATTGCCAACCGCCTGCAGGCGCAGGCCCAACCTCTGGAGACAAACGCATGTACTACGAACTGAGAACCTACACCCTCGACCCACTGAAAATGGCCGACTGGCTGGCCCTGTACCAAAGCCACGCGCTGGCGGTGCAGAGCGAGCACCTGGGCAAGCTGGTCGGTTTCTTTACCAGTGAATTCGGCGAGGTCAACCAGGTGGTGCACCTGTGGGCCTACACCAGCCTCGACGACCGCATGCAGCGCCGCGCGGCGATGGCGGCGGACCCGCGCTGGGCGGAGTTCTCGCAGCGCAATCGCGAGCTGGGCGCAGTGTTGCGGTTGCAGTCGCGGTTGATGCGGCCCACCGGCTTTTCGCCGCTGCAGTAACTGACGCCCCCTCCAACCTGACCGGAGCCCCTCCATGCAACCCCTGGAATGTGACGTACTTGTACTCGGCTCCGGCGCCTCTGGCCTGGCTGCCGCAGTAACCGCCGCCCATCACGGCCTGAAGGTGATCGTCGCGGAAAAGGCCAGCCAGTTCGGCGGCACCAGCGCCTGGTCGGGGGGCTGGTTATGGATACCCCGCAACCCGCTGGCGATCGCCGAAGGCACCGTCGAAGCCGACAATGCGCCCGAACGCTACTTGCGCGCACAGACCCACGTCGCCGAACTGGACCCGCGCCAGCAGGCGTTTTTGCGCCATGGACCGGAGATGGTGGCGTTCTTCCAGCGACATACCGCCGTGCAGTTCCAGTCCGGGACGAAAATGCCCGACATGCATGAGGGGGATGGCAGTGCGCGGGGCGGGCGATCCCTGTGTGCGCAGCCGTTCGACGGGCGCCTGCTTGGGCACTGGATCCACCGGCTACGGCCGCCCCTGGACATCGTCAGCCTGGCCGGCATGGGCATCGCCGGTGGCGCAGACATGGCCGCCTTCTTCAACGCCAGCCGCTCACCCAAGGCGGCCTGGCACGTGGGCAAACGCCTGCTGCGCCATGGGCGCGACTTGCTGCTGCACCGTCGCGGCCTGCAGTTGGTCAACGGCAACGCGCTGGTGGCGCGCCTGCTGCGCAGTGCCCTCGACCTGGGCGTGACGCTGTTGCATGACCGGCAGGCCACAGGCTTGCTGAGGGATGGGCGTATCACAGGCGTGCAGTTCAGCGATGGCCAGGTGATCCATACGCGACGCGGTGTCGTGTTGGCCTGCGGCGGGTTCCCCCATGACCGCCAGCGCATCGCCCAATTGATCCCCCATGCGCCCGAGGGCGATCGCCACTACTGCGCAGCACCACCACAGAACAGCGGCGACGGCCTGCGCCTGGGCGAACAAGTCGGCGCACAGGTCACCACCACGGCGGCCCATGCCGGGGCCTGGGCGCCGGTCTCACTGGTGCCGCGAAGCGACGGCAGCCTCGGCCACTTCCCGCACCTGATCGACCGCGCCAAGCCGGGTTTCATTGCCGTGCGCGGTGACGGTCGGCGGTTCGTCAACGAGGCCGACAGCTACCATGCTTTCATGAATGCGCTGTTCACCTCCACGCCACCCGGTGAGGAGCACGAAGCCTGGTTGATCTGTGACCACGCCGCGCAACGTCGTTACGGTATCGGCTGGGCCAAGCCGTTCCCCTTCCCTGCCGGCTTCTATGAGCGCCGTGGCTACCTGTTCAGCGGCCCTACCCTGGCGCAACTGGCCGCACGCTGCGGGATCGACGCAGCGCAACTGCAGCGCACCGTGGCACATTTCAACCACCATGCGGCGCAGGGCACGGACCCGGACTTCCAGCGTGGCGCATCGCTGTATAACCGCGCGCAGGGCGACCCCTTGCACGCGCCCAATCCGTCGCTGCGGCCGCTGCTGCACGGGCCCTTTCATGCGGTAAAACTGCTACCCGGCAGCCTCGGCACCTTCGCTGGCCTGCACACAAATGCTTCGGCCCAGGTGCTGGACAGCCTGCAGCGCCCGATACCTGGCCTGTTCGCGGTCGGCAACGACATGCACAGCATCATGGGTGGGCACTACCCCAGCGGCGGTATCACCCTAGGCCCAGGGATGACCTTCGGTTACCTGGCTGGCATGGCACTGTGCAATCAGCCAGAAGACGCCGCGTCACTTTTGTTCGATCATCGAACAGTAGCCCCATCTTTGAATTGACGCCCCCCCCTTCACTGCTCACCATAAATGACCTTGCGCGCCCAGCCTTACCCTGGGCAAAACCGCGTTCCAGACGCATTGCCGTTCAAAACAATTTCAAGAAACGACTTCACATGACCCCTTCCAAGTTCGACACTGCCAGCCCCCGCCTCGCCCATGCATCCATCGGCGACAAGGTGCGCGGCGCCTTCGCCGTCGGCAAGACCCGCTGGGGCATGCTTGCCCTGGTGTTCTTCGCCACCACCCTGAACTACATCGACCGTGCCGCCCTCGGCATCATGCAGCCCGTTCTCGCCAAGGACATGGGCTGGACGGCGATGGACTACGCCAACATCAACTTCTGGTTCCAGGTCGGCTATGCCATCGGCTTTGTGCTGCAGGGCCGGCTGATCGACAAAGTCGGGGTAAAGCATGCCTTCTTCGGCGCCGTCCTGCTGTGGAGCCTGGCCACCGGCGCCCATGGCCTGGCGACCTCGGCAGCAGGCTTTATGGTCTGCCGCTTCATTCTGGGCCTGACCGAGGCGGCCAACTACCCGGCGTGTGTAAAGACCACGCGCTTGTGGTTCCCCGCCGGCGAGCGCGCCATCGCCACCGGCCTGTTCAACGCCGGCACCAACGTCGGCGCCATGGTCACCCCGGCGCTGCTGCCACTGATTCTCGCTGCCTGGGGTTGGCAGGCCGCGTTCATCGCCATGGGTAGCCTCGGTCTGGTTTGGGTGGTGTTGTGGGGTTTGAAGTATTTCAACCCTGAGGCGCACCCGCACGTTCGCCAGAGCGAGCTGGACTATATCCAGCAAGACGTGGAGCCCGAAGCCAAACCGGTGCCGTTCAGCCGCATCCTGCGCCAGCGCGGCACCTGGGCCTTTGCCGTGGCCTACTCGATCACGGCGCCGGTGTTCTGGTTTTACCTGTACTGGCTGCCGCCGTTTCTTAACCAGCAGTATGACCTGGGCATCAGCGTCACCCAGATGGGCATCCCGTTGATCCTGATCTGGCTGACCGCAGACTTCGGCAGCATCGGCGGCGGCATTCTGTCGTCCTGGCTGATCGGCCGCGGTGTGCGCGCCACCCGTGCCCGGTTGATCTCGATGTTGATCTTTGCCTGCACCATCGTCAGCGTCGTCTTCGCAGCCCACGCCAGTGGCCTGTGGGTCGCGGTGCTTGCCATCGCCGTGGCGGTCGGCGCGCACCAGGCCTGGACCGCGAACATCTGGAGCCTGGTCATGGACTACACGCCCAAGCATCTGGTGAGCACGGTGTTCGGCTTCGGCAGCATGTGCGCGGCCATCGGCGGCATGTTCATGACACAAATCGTCGGCAGCGTGCTGACGGTCACCCACAACAATTATGCGGTGCTGTTCACCATGATTCCGGTGATGTACTTCATTGCCCTGGTGTGGATGTACTTCATGGCGCCGCGTGGGATCGAGGCCGCGTAAAGGCCTTTTAGGTTTCCTCTATGGGGCTCTTCGGAGCCCCTTTTTTTGCCTGCAGGCAGGCCCTTGGACCTCTGCCTAACGTGGAGCGGCCTTGAAGTTTACTGTCATGCGCTGCTTTGCAGCCCTTGGCTGGCAAGCCAACTCTCACAGAACAACACATACCTAATTGATTTAGCAGGGACCTGTGGGAGCGGGTTTACCCGCGAACACCGGCGAAGCCGGTGCCATACACCGCGGCGCCTTCTTCGCGTGTAAACCCGCTCCCACAGGATGGGGGGCTCGCTTTCGATATTAGTTCTCTGCGCCCGCACAGTGGCCCTTGAAGCTCAAACCCGCGCCAATACCGCCTTGGCTTTCTCCAGCGCCATCCGCGCACGCTGCTCGCCACTCACGCCCTGCTCCAGTAACTGCCGCGTCGGAATCTCCAGGCTCAGCGGTACGGTGGCCGGCAAGCCACGCAACAGGCCGATCAAATCAGCATCGCCATCACCCGGGAAGCGCCGTTCGTTGCGGGCCTGGCGCAGGATCTCGTCCATATCGTCCGGCACCGGGCCGGCCACGTCGCACAGCTGCGCATAGCGCATGCGCTGCGGTGCCAAGTGGGACAGGTCGTCGAGTGAGGAAGCGGAGCGGTTGAAATGGAAGGCGTCCACCAGAACGCAGCCGTTTGTCCGGTCAGCGTTGGCAACCACACGCATGGCCTGGCGCAGGTCGCGAACATCAGTCCAGGGCATGAACTCCAGGTGTGGATGGATGCCATAGCCAGCCGCCAGGTCGCAAAGTGCGGCAAAGCGCTCCGTGAGGCGTGCCTCGTCCGGGTCGTTACCGGCCACCAGCAGTTCGGTCCCGCCCAGCTCGGCACCCACCGCCAGAATGGCTTCGAAATCGGCAACACAGGTTTCAGGCTTGAGGCGGAGGATTTCCAGGTCGAGTACCTTGATGCCGGTGTCGCGCAGGCGCGCCTGAGTCTGTCGGCGCAGGTCGGCGTCGGCCGCCAGCGGGAAGTGCTGCTCCTCTGCGGTAGCCGGTACCAAACGCAGGCCCACGTGGCTGTAGCCGGCACGGGCAGCGGCCTCCACCATGGCCGGCGGCGAAAGCTCGAGCACCGTCAGCGCGGCAAGGGAAAAAATACGGTCAGTCATGTTCGTTACCTGAAGGCTATTAAAGGTGTGAATGAGGCTCGCGTCAGGCGATCGTCTCGGGGGCGCAGGCCCGGCCGCTTTCGGCTGCCAGGCGGATCGCCTCGACCAGGGCCAGCGTGCGGCCACCATCTGCAGCGTCGGTCAAGGGGGCCTCTTCACCGCGAGCGACGCGAATGAAGTGCTGCAATTGCAAGGTCAACGCTTCACCTGCCGGCGATTCGGCGCCACTTTGCAGCAAGGGTGTGTGCCAGCCGGAGCCTGCTTCGCCGTACTGCCAGTGCTTGAGCTGCGGAATGCTCAGCGCGCCGTGGCTGCCGGCCAGCAGGTAGCAGGGCTGGCCATCCTGACGCGGGTAGATCGGGCTCTCGCCGGACGTCAACTCCCAGCTCCAGGGTGCAGCCACCGCGTCGGAACCCGTCAGGCTGCCCAGCGCCCCGTTGGCGAACTGCAGCAGCACGGCGGTGCTGTCTTCGTTGGCATACCCACGCACATCGTTGCGGGTAAACGCCTGCACCTGCACGACCTCGCCGCACAGGTAGCGCAGCAGGTCGAGGTCGTGAATCAGGTTGGTCAGCAAAAAACCGGCGCCCGGCTCGCGGCGCCAGGGGGTGTCGAAGTAACTGTCGGGCTTCTGCAACTGCCACAGCGCAGTGACATTAATCAGCCTGCCCAGCGCACCCTCGGCGATCAGGCCGCGCGCGCTGGCGATCAGCGGGTTGTGCCGACGATGGTGGCCAACCAGCACAGGCACACCACAGCGCTTGGACGCTTCGACCAACGCACGGACTTCGTCCAGGTGCACGCCCACAGGCTTTTCCACCAGCACCGGGACGCCGGCTTCGATGCAATCGAGCGCGGTGGCCACGTGCAGGTTGTTGGGGTTGGCGACGATCACGGCCTCGGGTTTGACGCTGGCCAGCATCTGCCGGTGATCGGCGTAATAGGCCACCCCGCATTCGGCGGCGAAAGCCTGAGCCTGCGGGCCGGGGTCTGCCACCGCGCACAACTGCGCTTGCGACAGGTGGCTCAGGTGCTGGTAGTGCTGGCGGCCCATGATACCAGCGCCAATCAAGGCGATACGAAGCGGTGCATTCAACGGACTGTCCTCTTGTCATTGTTGTCGGGGATAAATTACGGAACATAGTTCCAGAATTCATACTCGACAATTTAGAACTCGGGTCCGCTTTACAGAAGCACCGCCTGCACAGACTGTGCGGTTATCGACCACTAATGAACATGCGGCGCTTCAGGCAAACAGTTCGCTAGCCTGGCTGGCCGCCGACAGTTCGCCCACTGCCGCCAATAAAAGGCTAGCCAGTTCAGGCAGGCGCGCTTGCGCCAGCCGGGCACTGGGGCCGGCGATACTCAGCACTCCGATGACCTCGTCAGTGCGTGGGCGCCGCACCACGGCAGCCAGCGCTGACGTGCCCACCGCTGAGGTCTGCTCGACCCAGGCATAGCCACGCTCCCGTGCACGCTGTAGGTAGACCAGCAGTTCATCCGTGGAACGCGGCGCATTCGGGCCGAACTGTGCCGGGTCGGCGATGCCTTGGCGCAAGACCATCTGCAGCGCCTCGTCGTCGCTCAGGCTGGCCAGCCAGGCATGCCCGGAGGCGGTGTAGAACAGCGGGGCATCGCGGCCCATGTCGGGGTCGTAGCGCAAGCCGGAGCGCGCGCCCTGGGACTTGGCGATCCAAGTCTGGCGGCTGCCTTCGATTACGCCCAGGCGCACCAGCTCACCGCTGTCCTGGGCCAGGCGATCGAGAATCGGCTGAATGATGTCGGCGCCACTGCTGGACAGGTAGCGAAAGCCCATCGCCACCAGCTTGGCAGACAGCTGATAGCGGCTGTTGTCGCGGTTCTGCCGCACATAGCCCAGGCGGATCAGCTCGGCCAGCATGCGGTGGGTGGCGCTCTTGGGGATCTCCAGGCGCTCGGCCAAGGTCTGCAGGGCAAGGCCCTCAGGCTCGCCGGTCAGGCTTTCTACAAGACTGAAGGCGCGTTCGATCTGACTACCAGCCATGGCTAAGGTCCCTGAAAAATGGATGAATTCTGGAAGATGATTCCACAGCCACGGCCATCGGCGCAGCAGGCGGGCGTTGAAGTGTCCGGTTATCGACCAGTTCTGCACGGCCTCACTTGCATCCTGCACCGTCTCACATAAAGAATATGGAATCACGTTCCAATAATAATACCGGAGACCCTGCGATGCCTACCGACACCTTGCAAGCCGAATACGACGTTCTGGTCATTGGCTCAGGCGCAGCCGGCCTGGCCGCAGCGGTAACGGCAGCCTGGCATGGGCAGCGCGTGATGCTGGTAGAGAAAGCGCCGGTGTTCGGCGGTGCCACGGCCTGGTCCGGTGGCTGGGCCTGGGTACCCCGCAACCCGCTGGCCCGCCGCGCCGGCATCGTTGAAGACATCGAACAGCCCCGCACCTACCTGCGTAACGAATTGGGCACGCATTACGATGCAGAACGGGTTGATGCCTTCCTCGAGGCCTGCCCGCACATGGTCGCCTTTTTCGAGAAACACACTGCGCTGCAGTTTGTCGACGGCAACGCCATCCCCGACATGCATGGCGACACACCCGGCGCCGCCACCGGTGGGCACCAGGTGATCGCCGCGCCCTATGATGCCCGCGAGGTCGGCGCGCTGTTGCCCCGCCTGCGCAAGACCCTGCGCGAGACCTCGTTCATGGGCATGCCGATCATGGCCGGCCCTGACCTGGCCGCCTTCCTCAACATGACCCGCTCGCCTCGGGCCTTCTTGCATGTGTGCAAGCGCTTTGGCCGCCACCTGTACCACCTCGCCCGCCATGGCCGGGCCATGCACCTGGTCAACGGCGTGGCCCTGGTGGCGCGCCTGGCAAAATCGGCCGAAGACCTGGGCGTGCGGCTGCTGGAATCTGCCCCGGCCAAGCGCCTGCTGATTGAGCACGGCCAAGTGCGCGGCGCCGTGATAGGCACACCGCAGGGTGACCTTACCGTCCGGGCGAAAGCCGTGGTGCTCGCCGCCGGGGGCTTCCCCAACGACAGTGCGCGGCGCCGGCAGCTGTTTGCGCGTGATGCCAGTGGCCATGACAACCTCGCCCTGCCCCCGCAGTCCTGCTCGGGCGATGGCCTGCGCCTTGGCGAATCGGCAGGCGGTGTGGTGGCCACCGACCTGAAATCTGCAGTGGCCTGGGCACCGGTCTCCAAAGTGCCGCACCGCGACGGCAGCGTCGGCCACTTCCCGCACATCATCGAACGCGGCAAGCCCGGCGTTATTGGCGTGTTGGCCAGCGGTAAGCGCTTCGTCAACGAGGCGCACGGCTATTACGACTATGTGTCAGCCATGCTCGAGGCGGTTCCGCCGGGCGAGGAAGCCTGCTCGTGGCTGATTTGCGACCACCGCTTCTTGCGGCGTTACGGCCTTGGTCACGCCCGGCCTGCGCCGTTGCCGGTATGGCCGCACCTGCGCAGTGGCTACCTCAAGCGCGGTGCCAGCATCGAACAATTGGCCCGCGCCTGCGGCATCGACCCTGTCGGCTTGAGTGGCACCGTCGCGGAGTACAACAGCCATGCGCGCCACGGCCAGGACCCGGCCTTTGGCCGCGGCTCCACGCCGTTCAACCGCAAGCAGGGTGACCCGGCGTACAGCGGGCCGAACCCGTGCGTGGCGCCGATCGAACAAGGGCCGTTCTATGCTGTGAAGGTTCAGCCCGGTTGCTTTGGCACCTTTGCCGGCTTGCGCACCGATGGCCATGCACGGGTACTGGATGAGCAAGGCCAACCGATTGGCGGGCTTTATGCCGCCGGTACCGACATGGCCAGTGTGTTTGGCGGCTGGTACCCCTCAGGTGGCATCAACCTGGGCCCGGCGCTGACGTTCGGTTACGTGGCCGGGCGGCATATTGCCGGGGCGCAGGCGCCGGAAAAAGGCCACCGTTTGGCGGCCACCGGGTAAAAACTGTACAAAAAAATCATCCTGTATAGCTTTGCGGTGAAAGCTAAACTATACCTGTACAAGAAAACTTTTTTGTACAGGAAAGTGAATGCACAGCTACCTGCAAACCTTCGCCGAACGCTTTGCCAGCCTCGATGCGCACACCCTCGACATGCTCGGTGACCTGTACAGCGAGGACGTGACCTTTCGCGACCCCCTGCACCAGATCAACGGCTTGCCTGCGCTGCGGGGGTACTTCGCGCAGCTGTACGCGAACGTGCAGGAGGTACGCTACACCTTCGAGGGTTACGACGAAGTGCAGCCGGGCCACGGGTACCTGCGCTGGACCTTGCATTTTCGCCACCCTCGCCTGGGCAATGGCGCGCTGATCAGCCTGCAAGGCTGTAGCCACCTGCGTTGGCACGAGCGGGTTCACTTCCATCAGGATTACTTCGACGCCGGTGCGCTGCTTTACGAGCATGTCCCGATCATGGGCAGCGCGGTCCGCTGGCTCAAAGGCAGGCTGGCATGAGCCGCTGCTGGGTGACAGGTGCCAGCAGTGGCATTGGCGCGGCGCTGGCGCGGCGCTTGCTGGAGCAGGGGCATCAGGTGGCCTTGGGTGGCCGCCAGGCCGACCGCTTGGCACCCTTAGCGGCGCGGTTTGCGCAGCAGGCCATGCTGGCCATCGGCGATAACGACGAACCGGGCCAGGTCGCCAAGGTCGCCGAGCAGATCGAGCATGCCTGGGGTGCACTCGACCTGGTGATCCTCAACGCGGGCACCTGCGAATACCTGGAACCAGGGCACTTCGACCCGGCGCTGGTCGAGCGGGTGATGCGCACCAACCTGATCGGCACCAGCCACTGCCTTGCCGCTGCCCTGCCCTTGCTGCGCCGTGGCCAGCACCCGCACCTGGTGGTGGTGGGCAGCTCGGTGAGCTGGCTGGCCCTGCCCCGTGCCGGCGCCTATGGCGCGTCCAAGGCGGCCCTGCGTTACCTGGTGGAGTCGCTGCGCATCGACCTGGTCCGCGAGGGCATTGACGTCACCCTCGTCAGCCCTGGCTTCGTCGACACACCCTTGACCCAGCGCAACGACTTCCCCATGCCACAGCGCTGGAGCGCCGAGCGCGCCGCCGGGCACATCGTCACGCGCCTGGCCAAACGCCCGCTGGAAATCAACTTCCCCGGCGCATTCATTTGGGTGTTGCGCCTGCTCGGCGCATTGCCGGTGCGCTGGCGTCTGCAGCTAGGCCAACGCCTGGCACGAAACCCACGGGAATAGCACGCCATGCGCATCGCAATCATCGGCAGCGGTATCGCTGGCCTCACCTGTGCCCACTTGCTCTCACGCCAGCATGCGCTGACGGTGTTCGAGGCGGCTGACTGGGTGGGTGGCCACACCCATACCGTCGACGTGAACTGGGGCGGCCAGCAGTATGCGCTGGACACCGGGTTCATCGTCTTCAACGACTGGACTTACCCGCATTTCATTCGCCTGCTCGAACACCTGGGGGTGGCCTCGCGGCCGACCCAGATGAGCTTTGCGGTGCATGACCCCGCCAGTGGCCTGGAGTACAACGGCCATGACCTCGACACCTTGTTCGCCCAACGGCGCAACCTGTTGTCACCTGGGTTCTGGGGCATGCTGCGCGACATCCTGCGCTTCAATCGCCAAGCCCTGGCCGACCTGGACAACCGGCGCATCGAAGAAGACACCACGCTGGGCAGCTACCTGCGCACACACGGCTATGGGCGGCGCTTCATCAACCACTACATCGTGCCCATGGGCTCGGCGATCTGGTCGATGTCACGCGCCGACATGCTGGGCTTTCCGTTGCAGTTTTTCGTGCGCTTTTGCCGCAACCACGGTTTGCTGTCGGTCAACCAGCGCCCGCAATGGCGGGTGATCGAAGGTGGCTCGCGCAGCTACGTGGCACCGTTGTGCCAGCCCTTTGCCGAGCGTATCCGGCGCAACTGCCCCGTGGCCCGGGTGATCCGTGACCCCGACGGCGTGACTGTGATCAGCGCCGCCGGTACCGAGCGCTTCGACAAGGTGGTGTTCGCCTGCCACAGCGACCAGGCCCTGGCCCTGCTGGCAACACCCAGTGCGGACGAGCGTGCGGTGCTGGGTACCCTCACCTACGCCAGCAACGATGTGGTGCTGCACACCGACACTCGCCTGCTACCGCGTCGGCGCAAAGCCTGGGCCAGCTGGAACTATCGGCTGGGCGGCGCCGAGCAGGCACCTGCGGCACTCACCTACAACATGAACATCCTGCAGGGCATCGATGCCCCGGTCACCTTCTGCGTGAGCCTCAACCAGACGGCGCAGATCGACCCAGCCCAGGTGCTCGCCCGCTTCAGCTACAGCCACCCGCAGTACAGCCTCGCGGCCTTGGCTGCACAGGCCCGCCAAGGCGAATTGCAGGGCCGCCAGCACAGCTACTACTGTGGTGCCTACTGGGGCAACGGCTTCCATGAAGACGGCGTGCTCAGCGCGTTGAAAGTGGCAGAATACTTCGGAGAGCGCTTGTGAACAGCAGCCTGTGTCATGGCTGGGTTAGCCATCGGCGGCTGACCCCGCGGCACCATGCATTCCGCTACCGGGTCGGCATGTTCTACCTGGACCTGGACGAGCAATCACACTGGCGCGGCCTGTCGCGCTGGCTCGCGCGCTCGCGGCTGGCGCCCTTGTGCTGGCGGGAAACCGACTACCTGCCGGCACTGACCGCGCCCGGCATACCGTTGGCCCAGGCCGCCCGCCAGCTGGTCGGCCAAGCAACCGGGCACGCACCCGAAGGCGCGGTGCACCTGCTCACGCAACTGCGCTGCTGGGGGCTGTCGTTCAACCCGGTGAGCGTCTACTTCTGCCATGACCGCGACGGCGACCTGGTGGCGATACTGCTGGAGGTCCGCAATACACCCTGGCGGCAACGCCACCACTACGTGCTGCCGGTACAAGACGGCCAGCCCGATTCATTTAGCCTGGCCAAGGCGTTTCATGTGTCGCCATTCATGCCGCTGGACATGGACTACCGCCTGCGCTTCGTGCTCGACGGCCAGCGCGTGCACGTGCACATGGCGAACTGGCGCGAGGGGCACAAGGTATTCGAGGCCCACCTGGCGCTGCGCCGCGAACCGCTGAACCGGCCCGCCTTGCACCGCTACATCCTGAGCTTCCCGTGGATGAGCCTGCGTACGGTGTCTGCCATCTACTGGCAGGCCCTGCGCCTACTGCTCAAGCGCACCCCTGTCTACAACCACACCGTCAGCCAGGGCGACCTGAGCCTTGGCCACGCCTGTAAGGAACCTGATCATGTCCGACCCCACACTGAGCGTTAGCAAGTCGGCCGGCCTGACGCCGGTGCTTGGCAGCCTGGCCCGGATGGCCGTGCTGGCGCAATTGCGGCGTTTGAGCCAAGGCTGCCTGCGTTTGATCTGCAATGACCAGCACTGGAACTTCGGTGACGCCGGCAGCGCGCTGTATGCCGAAGTCGAGATCGTCGATGACGCCGCCTGGAGCCTGATCGCCGGCAACGGTTCGATCGGTGCTGGGGAGGCTTATATCCATGGCTACTGGCGCACCCCCGACCTGGCGGCGGTAACCCGCCTGTTCGTGGCCAACCTGGACGTGCTGGACGCCCTTGAAGGTGGCCTGGCGCGCTTCGGCCGCCCGGCGCTGCGCCTGCTGCATCGCCTTAACCGCAACAGCCGGCGCGGTTCGCGGCGCAACATCCTGGCCCACTACGACCTGGGCAATGCGCTGTTCGAACGGCTGCTCGACCCTACCCTGATGTATTCTGCGGCACAGTTCGACAGCCCCGAGCAGACCTTGGAGCAGGCCCAGTTGAATAAGCTGGAGCGCATCTGCCAGAAGCTTGAGCTCAAGCCCCACGAGCACCTGCTGGAAATCGGCAGCGGCTGGGGCAGCTTGGCCATCCATGCCGCTACCCACTTCGGCTGCCGCGTGACCACAACGACGCTTTCCGAGGCGCAGTACGCGCACACGCTGCAACGTGTGCAGGCGGCAGGCCTGGAGCAACGCATCACGGTACTGCGCGAGGACTACCGCGACTTGCAAGGGCGCTTCGACAAGCTGGTGTCGATCGAAATGATCGAAGCCGTCGGCCATCGTTACCTGCCCCTGTACTTTCGCCACTGCGCCACGCTGCTCAAGGACGACGGCCTGATGCTGTTGCAGGCCATCACCATTCGTGACCAGCGCTACGAAAAGGCCCGGCGTTCGGTGGACTTCATACAACGCTACATCTTCCCCGGCGGCGCACTGCCCTCGCTAAGCGTGCTGCTCGACACCGCCAGCCGCCAGACGGCGCTGAACCTGGTGCACCTGGAGGACTTTGGCACCGACTATGCGCGCACCCTGCGCCATTGGCGCGACAACCTGCGCCATGCGCGCACCGCGTTGATGGAGTTGGGCTATGACGAAACCTTCCAGCGCCTGTGGGAGTTCTACCTGTGTTATTGCCAGGGCGGTTTCGAAGAGCGCGCCATTGGCGTGGCACAGCTGCTATGGGCCGCCCCCCAGGCCCGCCGCGCGCCCCTGCCAGGCGCCTGACCAGGCAGGCAAAGGCTGCACACTTCCCGGTAGGGGCAGCCTTGCGCTGCGAAGAGGCCAGTGAACATTACGAAGATCAACGGTGCTGTCGCCGACCTCTTCGCAGCACAAGGCTGCTCCTACAAAGGGCAGGTCATGTGATCACTGCGGGAACGGCATCGCCAGGGTGATGCAAAAGGTAGTACCCGCCTGCTCTGTCGATGTGACCGAAACTTCACCTGCGTGCGCCTGGGCTATCTGCCTGACAATAAACAGCCCCAGCCCAATGCTGCCGGCCTTTGCAGCCCGTTGCTGGCCGCGTACCAGCGGCTCGAACAGGCGCCCAAGCAGCTCGGCAGGGATGGGTACGCCCCAATTGTGTACGCTGACCGTGGCTGCACGCCCGTAGCTGCGCGATGTCACCTGAATGGGCGCACCGCGCTCGCCATAGGCGACGGCATTGGCGACCAGGTTGCTGACGGCTTGATGAAGGCGGTCCTTGTCGAACAGGGCGCTGCGCTCGCCCAGGTGCAGGTGAATCAAGGGGTAATCGGGGCAGGTCAGGCGCAGCTCTTCCACGCACCTTGCAACGGCCTCTGACAGGTCGCACAGCACAGGATGCAGGGCGATGCCCCTACCTTCTTGCAGCAACGTGTAGTCCAGAAGGTCCGCCACCAGCCGCTGGGCCCGCGCCACCGAATCGCTGATGGTGTCCAGCAGCTTGAGCGTATCGGCAGTGTGCTGGCGACGCGACAGCAGCTCTGCAGCCATGCTCACGGCCTGCAGCGGTGTGCGCAGGTCATGGCAGACCATGCCCAGCATCTGCTGGGGCGACACGGTCGGCTTGTACATCGGCGCCGGTAAAGGGGGCATCAGGGCGAGGGAAAGCACGGGGCAAACTCCTATGGCGGAACAGGTTCAACGGGAGGCAGGAGCAGCATGTGCCCTCTACCCGGGCGGGTCTGTTCGCTACCGTACAGACCCAGCCTGCCTGCCCCACGCACACTGCTTATCTACCGGTCAGCTCACGGCACCCGACACCCATGGACAACCCTTGGCTTCGCGCACTCAGCTACGTGCAACGCCTGGCCAACCGTGCCCGGCGCTGGCGCGCGCCACGGCACGCGTTCACTTACGAAAGCCTGCTGCGCTCGGAGCTGTACAGCGCCAAGCAACTGGCCGAGCACGGCACCTGGCTCGCCAGCCAGCACCGCTTGAGCCAGTTGCCTGCCGACGATTCGCTGCTCGACCGCCTGGCCGATAACGAACGCATGCTCTACGCAAGCTGTACCGCCCTCGCCGCCGCCCTGCCCGACTCACGCCCGACGCTGCCTGCCGCGCAGTGGCTGCTCGACAACTTCTACCTGGTCGAAAGCCATATCCGCATCGCCAAACGCCACCTGCCCAGCGATTACAGCCTGCAACTGCCCCGGCTAGACAATGGCGCCTCAAGCGGCTTGCCGCGGGTCTATGACATTGCACTGGAAACTATCTGCCACGGCGATGGCCGGATCGACGTCGAGAGCCTGAGCCACTTCGTCGAGGCCTATCAACAAACCGCCACGCTGACCCTGGGCGAGCTCTGGGCGATCCCGATCATGCTGAGGCTGGCGCTGATCGAGAACTTGCGCCGCGTGGCCGCACGGGTCATGGCCAACGGGGCGGATCGCGACCTAGCCAATGGCTGGGCCGACACCCTCAGCGAAACCGCCGAACGCGATGCCAAAAGCGTGGTGCTGGTGGTGGCCGACATGGCCCGCTCGGAGCCACCGATGACCGCCGCCTTCGTCGCCGAGCTGGCCAGGCGACTGCAGGGCCACAGTAGCGCGTTGACCCAGCCACTGGCCTGGATCGAGCAACTGCTGGGCGAGTCGGCAATGAGCATCGAGCGCCAGGTGCAGCTCGATGCGCAACAACAGGCTATCGACCAGGTCTCCATCAGCAACAGCATCGGCAGCCTGCGGCTGCTGTCGACCGTGGACTGGCGGCTGTTCGTCGAACACCTGAGCCATGTCGAGCAAGTACTCGGCCAAGACCCCGCCGCCGTATACGCAGCCATGGACTTCGCCAGCCGTGATCACTATCGGCACATCGTAGAACAGCTGGCGCGGCACAGCGCCTTCAGTGAAGAGCAGGTGGCACACACCGCCATCGAACTGGCGCGTGCCGCAAGCGCGACGTCGCACCCACAGGCAGCCCACGTCGGCTATTACCTGGCAGGCGCTGGCCTGGCGTTGCTGGAACAGCGCCTGGAGGCGCGGGTGGCGCTTGCCGAGCGCTGGCAGCGCCTGTTGCACCGGGCACCGTTGGCGTTCTACCTGGTGCCGTCGGCGCTGCTCTCGTGCCTGCTGGCCTGGGGCTTCGTCGCGGGCATGGCTGCCGAGGGCTGGCCTGCCTGGGCAGTGACGGCCATGGCCCTTCCCGTGCTGCTGACCACCAGCCGGCTTGCCATCGGCCTGGTCAACTGGCTGGTGACACTGACCGTGAAGCCTGCGTTTCTGCCACGGCTGGACTACGCCGCGGGGATTCCCGTCGAGGCCCGCACCCTGGTCGTGGTGCCGAGCCTGCTGGGCAACGCGGCCGACGTCGAAGAACTGGTCGAAGGCCTTGAGGTGCGTTACCTGGCCAACCGTGATGACCACCTGCATTTCGCGCTGTTGAGCGACTTCATGGACGCCCCCACACAAACCTGCGCCGAAGACACGGCCCTGCTCGACCTCGCCAGTGACGGTATTGGTGCACTGAACAAAAAATACGGTGAGCGCTTCTTCCTGTTGCACCGGCCGCGGCTGTGGAACCCCACCGAGCGATGCTGGATGGGCCACGAGCGCAAGCGCGGCAAGCTCGCAGCGCTCAATGCCCTGCTGCGCGGACGCGGGGCCGAGCACTTCATGCACATCGTCGGCGACCTGCGCACGCTCGATCGGATGCGCTACGTCATCACCCTGGACACCGACACCCAGTTGCCGCGCGATGTGGCTCAGAAGTTTGTCGGTGCCATGCAGCACCCCTTGAACCGCGCCTGCTTCGATGCCGACAGCGGCCGTATCCAGTCAGGCTACGCGATCCTGCAACCACGGGTCGGCATCAGCCTGCCCAGCGTGTCGCGCTCCCCCTACGCCCGCCTGTTCGGCAGCGATGCCGGAGTCGACCCTTACACCCTGGCGGTGTCGGACGTGTACCAGGACCTGTTCCTCAGTGGCTCCTTCATTGGCAAGGGCATCTACGCCGTGGATGCCTTCGAGCGGGCCCTGGACGGGCGCTTTGCCGACAACCGTGTACTCAGCCACGACCTGATCGAAGGCTGCTACGCCCATGCCGGCCTGCTCAGTGACGTGCAGTTGTTCGAGGCGTATCCGGCGCGTTATAGCGCCGATGTAAAGCGCCGCCACCGCTGGATACGCGGCGATTGGCAACTGCTGCCGTGGCTGGTGCCGTGGCTGCGCACCGGCGTCGAAGGCCAGGCGCAGCGCCCACTGAGCGCGCTGTCGCGGTGGAAGATCTTCGACAACCTGCGCCGCAGCCTGGAGCCGGCCGCGTTGCTGACGGCATTGCTGTGGGGCTGGCTGGCCAGCGCCACGCCGCTGCTGTGGACCGTCGCGCTGCTGGGCCTGCTGCTGACCCGCCCACTGCTGGACACGCTGCTCGAACTGGTGCGCAAAACCACCGATGTGCCGCTGGCCGAGCACCTGCTTGCCGCCCTGCACACCTCGGGCATCTACTTCGTGCGGGCCGGGTTGTCGCTGGCCTGGTTGCCGTTCGAGACCCGCTACAGCCTGGATGCCATCGCCCGCACGCTGTGGCGGCTAACCGTGAGCAAACGCCGGCTGCTGCAGTGGAACCCCTCGCGGGAGGATGAACGCAACAGTGCAGATACCCTGCAGGCGGTGTATCGCGAGCAATGGGTACAGCCCGCCCTGGTGCTGCTGCTGACGGTCGCCTTGGCGCAGCACCCCAATGTCCTGCTGCTGGCGTCGCCCATGCTTGCGCTATGGCTGCTTGGCCCGGCCCTGGCCTGGTGGCTGAGCCGCACGCGCGGGCGCAGCGTTTTCGCACCGCAGGCCCAGGACCTGCGCTTTCTGCACCGGCTGGCCAGGCGCAATTGGGCCTTCTTCGACCGCCATGTAGGCCCTGCCGACAACTGGCTGCCGCCCGACAACCTGCAGGAGCCGCCCTTCCCCAACATCGCTCACCGCACGTCGCCGACCAACATCGGCATGGCCCTGCTGTCGCACTTGGCGGCCCATGATTTTGGTTACCTCACGGCCGGCCGCCTCTTCCAGCGCCTGACCCAGATGCTCGACAACCTGGACCACCTGGAGCGCTACAAGGAGCACTTCTACAACTGGTACGACACCCAAACCCGCGCGCCCTTGCACCCACTGTATATTTCTGCGGTGGACAGCGGCAACCTGGCGGCCCTGCTGCTGACGCTCAAGCCTGGGCTGCTGGCGATGGCCGATACCCCCTTGCTCGACCGCCGCTTGAGCCAGGGCCTGCTGGACACGCTCGATATCCTGCACGAAACGTTCGCCACCGCAGGCCGTGCTGGCGAACCATTGGAAGCGCTGGGCAAACAGCTGCGGCAAGCCCATGAGCAACCGGCCCCGTTGCCTGCCTCGTTGATGCAACAGCTCGCCGAGCAAGTACAAGGGCTGATCCAGCAATGCGCCCCGCCCACTACCGAGGCCGATGATTGCCTGTTCTGGCTGGAGGCCCTGCATCAGCAATGCCTGGACCTGGCTGGCGAACTGCACGCCTTGCAACTGCTACCCGGCAATGCGCCGGCGCTGCAGGCAGCGTTGAGCTGGCGCCAGCTTGCGCAGCTACAACCGGACCAATGGCCCGCCGCCGAGCGCCTGGCCGTGGCCACCGTCCGCACGCAGGCCTGCCAGCGCATCGAGCAAGCGCACAGCCTGGCGCAGCGGATCGCCGCGATGGCCAGCATGGACTTCAGCTTCCTCTACGACACCCAGCGCGACCTGTTCGCCATCGGCTACAACGCCGATGAACATCGCCTGGACACCGCGTTCTACGACTTGCTGGCCTCGGAAATGCGCCTGACCAACTTCGTGGTCATCGCCCAGGGCCAAGTCCCCCAGGCCAGTTGGTTCGCCTTGGGCCGGCTACTCACCAGCAATGCCGGCGTGCCGGTGCTGCTGTCGTGGTCGGGGTCGATGTTCGAATACCTGATGCCGCTGCTGGTGATGCCGAGCTACGAAGGCACCTTGCTCGACCAGACCTGCCGCGCCGCGGTCGAACGGCAGATCGACCACGGCAACCTGCTGGGCATCCCCTGGGGCGTTTCAGAGTCGGCCTACAACGCCCTGGACGCTCACCTGAACTACCAATACCGGGCGTTTGGCGTACCCGGCCTGGGCCTCAAACGCGGCCTGGGCGAAGAACGCGTGGTCGCCCCCTACGCCAGTGCGCTGGCCCTGTTGGTAGCGCCGGGCGCCGCCTGCCGTAACTTGCAGCGCCTGAGCACCCTGGGGCTGGCTGGCCGCTTCGGGCTGTACGAAGCCATTGACTACAGCGAGTCGCGGCTCCCCCCGGGGCAGAGCGCCGTGGTGATCCGCTCGTTCATGGCTCACCACCAGGGCATGAGCCTGCTGGCCCTGACCTCCTTGTTGCTGGGCAAACCCATGCAACGGCGCTTCACCTCCGACCCGCAATGCCAGGCCAGCCTGCTGCTGTTACAGGAGCGCGTGCCGAAAACCGCCGCGCCGTACCTGCATACCCTGCAGGCACCGGCCGTGGACGCGGCAGGCCACACAGGCGAAACCCGGCTACGGGTGTTCAGCGAACCGAATCGGCGCCACCCCGCCGTGCAACTGCTTTCCAATGGCCGCTACCACGTCATGGTCAACCATGTCGGCAGTGGCTACAGCCAGCGCAATGGGATGGCCGTGACCCGTTGGCGCGAAGACGCCACCCGCGATGACCTAGGCAGCTTCTGTTACCTGCGGGACGTCGCCAGCGGTGCATTCTGGTCAACCACTTACCAGCCCACGCGGCACCGCGGCAGTAATCAAGAAGCGATCTTCAGCGATGGCCGCGCCGAGTTCCGCATCCGCGAAAACGATTTCGACTGCCATACCGAAATAGCCGTGTCCCCCGAAGACGACATCGAACTGCGGCGCCTGCACCTGACCAACCACAGTGACCAGCCGCGTACCCTGGAGCTGACCAGCTACGCCGAAGTGGTGCTGGCACCGGCGCTCAGCGATGCCTTGCACCCGGCATTCAGCAAGCTGTTCGTGCAGACCGAACTGGTCCGCCCGCTGCAGGCCATCATCTGCACCCGGCGGCCGCGCTCGCAGCAGGACGCGGTGCCGTGGATGTGCCATGTGCTGGCCGTGCATGGCGCCGACATCGATGCGGTGTCTTACGAAACCGACCGTGCGCGTTTCATCGGCCGCGGCCGCACACTGGTGGCCCCGGCGGCACTGGACCGCCACACCGAGGCCTTGTCCGACAGTGCCGGGGCAGTGCTCGACCCCATCGTGGCGATTCGCTGCCGCATCAGCCTGGCGCCTGGCCAGAAGGCCACGGTCGACCTGGTCACCGGCGTGACCGACAGCCGCGACGCCTGCCTACAGCAGATCGCCAGGTACCGCGATCGGCACTTGGCCGACCGGGTGTTCGACCTGGCCTGGCCCCATAGCCAGGTGCAGTTGCGTCAGCTCAACGGCTCGCTCAACGATGCCCGGCTGTTCGAGCAGATGGCCGCGTCGGTGCTCTACCCCAACGCGGCGCTGCGGGCCAGCGGCGCCCTGCTGGCCAGCAACCGGCGCAGCCAGTCGGGCCTGTGGGGCCAGGGGCTGTCGGGGGACCTGCCGATCGTGCTGGTGCAGATTGCTGACCCGGCCAACTTGCACTTGGTCAAGCAAATGGTGCTCGCCCATGCCTATTGGCGGCAGAAGGGCCTGGCGCTGGACTTGGTGATCTGGAACGAAGACCAGGCCGGTTACCGCCAGCAATTGCAGGAGCAGATCATGGGCATCGTCACCTCCGGCAGCGAGGCTGCGCTGCTCGATCGCCCCGGCGGGATCTTCGTGCGCCCGGCGCAGCAACTGTCGGCAGAGGACCGCACCCTTACCCTGTCGGTGGCGCGGCTGGTGCTCAGCGACAGCCACGGCACGCTGGCCGAGCAATTGCATCACCGCCACGCGCCGCCAGCCCCCGCCGTGTTCGAGGCGACCCTGGCCTACCCCCCGAGCAAACCCGATAGCCGCTCGCTGGCAGACGCACCGGCGCGGGTGCTGGGCAACCGCTACGGCGGTTACAGCGCCGATGGCCGTGAGTACCTCATCGCCCACGCTGATGGCCTGCCACCCCCGGCGCCGTGGGTCAATGTCCTGGCCAACCCACAATTTGGCAGCGTGTTGTCGGAGGCCGGCAGTGCCTATACCTGGTACGAGAACGCCCACGAATACCGCCTGACCCCTTGGCACAACGACCCGGTTTGCGACCCCAGCGGCGAAACCCTTTACCTGCGTGACGAAGACAGCGGGCAATGTTGGTCGCCCACCCCGATGCCTTGCCCAGGCCCTGGCCGTTATCGCACCCGGCATGGCTTTGGCTACAGCGTTTTCGAATACGCCGACGACGGCCTGGACAGCGAGCTGTGGGTGTATGTCGCGCTGGATGCGCCGATCAAGTTCAGTCGGCTCAAGTTGCATAACCGCTCGACGCAGGCGCGACGGTTGTCGGTGACCTGCTTTGTCGAGTGGGTGCTGGGCGACCTGCGCAGCAAGTCGGCCATGCACGTGGTGACTGAAATCGACCCGGCCAGCGGCGCCGTGTTTGCCCGTAACCGCTATGCCGAGGCGTTTGCCCGGCATGTGGGCTTTGTCGATTGCGACCTGCCCTTGTATGGCATTACCTGTGACCGAAGCGAGTTCCTCGGGCGCCATGGCGACTACCAGGCCCCGGCAGGCCTGCGCCAGGCGCGGCTGTCAGGGCGCACGGGCGCCGGGCTGGACCCGTGCACAGCCGTGCAGGTCAGCGTCCTGCTGCAAGCGGGCGAAAGCCGCGACGTGGTGTTCCGCCTGGGTGCCGGGCCAAACGCCGAGGCCGCCAGCCACTGCGTGCAGCAATACCGAGGGCTGCGCGCGGCCCTGGACGCACTGGCAAAGGTCCAGGCCTACTGGCGCGACACCTTGGGCAGCGTGCAGATCGAAACCCCCGAGCCGCCCCTGGATGTGCTGGCCAACGGCTGGTTGCTGTACCAGGTGATTGCCTGCCGCTTCTGGGCGCGCAGCGGCTTTTACCAGTCCGGCGGCGCCATCGGCTTTCGCGACCAGCTGCAAGACAGCATGGCCATGCTCCACGCCACCCCAGCCCTGGCCCGCCAGCACCTGCTGGCGTGCGCTGCGCACCAGTATGCCGAAGGCGATGTGCAGCACTGGTGGCACCCACCGCTGCAGCGCGGGGTGCGTACCCGCTGCTCCGACGACTTGCTGTGGCTGCCGCTGGCAACCAGCCGCTATGTGGCACTGACAGGCGACCACGCGGTGCTGGACGAGCCGGTCGGGTACCTGCAGGGGCGTGCGCTGAATGCCGGCGAAGAGTCCTATTACGACCTGCCCACCCAGGCGAACCTGGTCGAGAGCCTGTACCAGCATTGCCAGCGCGCCCTCGGGCATGCCCTGCAATATGGTGCCCACGGTCTGCCGTTGATGGGCAGCGGGGACTGGAACGACGGCATGAACCGCGTCGGTGAGCAAGGCCTGGGCGAAAGCGTGTGGCTGGGGTTCTTCGGCCACGAGGTATTGCGGGCGTTCGCCAGCGTCGCCCTGGGCCACGGCGACAGCGCCTTCGCCCTGCAGTGCAGCCGCCAGGCAGGCACCCTTGCCGAGCACCTGGAGCAACATGCCTGGGACGGTGGCTGGTACCGCCGCGCCTGGTTCGACGACGGCCAGGTGCTCGGTTCGGCCAGCAACCAGGAGTGCCGCATCGACTCGCTGGCGCAGAGCTGGGCAGTGCTGTCCGGGGTTGCCCCGCATGGACGGGCACGGGCCGCCATGGCCGCGCTGGACAAACACCTGGTGCGCCGCGACATCGGCATCGTCAAGCTGCTCGACCCACCCTTCGACCACGGCGACCTCGACCCCGGCTACATCAAAGGCTACCTGCCTGGCGTGCGCGAAAATGGCGGGCAGTACACCCACGCGGCCATCTGGGCGAGCATGGCCTATGCCAGCCTGGGCGATGCCGCCAAGGCTTGGGAACTGCTGCGCTTGATAAACCCGGTGCGCCAGGGCAGCAATGGGTTGATCGACACGTACAAGGTCGAGCCCTATGTGATGGCCGCCGATGTCTACGCCGTCGCCCCCCACGCAGGGCGCGGGGGCTGGAGCTGGTACACCGGCTCCGCTGGCTGGATGTACCGGCTGATCGTAGAGAGCCTGCTGGGCCTGCAGCGCTGCGGGGACACCCTGCGGATTCAGCCGCTGCTGCCAGCGGACTGGCCCGGTTACACCCTGCACTACCGATTCGGCAGCACCCCGTATCGCATTGAAGTACGCAACGGCGCTAATGCCGAACTGACCCTGACCCTCGACGGCCAGCGGCTGGCCCAAGCGGTACTGCCGCTCAAGGATGATGGCGTACTGCACCAGGTGATCGCCGAGTACCAGCCGTCCCCTTTGCCCATCAACTGAGGGCGACGGGTATGCAGCACGTGCCAGTGGGGGCTAACCTTGTTGCGACAACCGCTGCCCCCGACGGTCCCGCGCATGCAACCCACCTCCAACCCCCGGCAAAATCACCTGTTGGCCGCGCTGACCGCGGACACGTTCGCCCGGTTGGAGCCGCACCTGGAACGGGTCAGCCTGTCCCTTGGCAAAGCGCTCTACGAGTCCGGCGACACCCTGCGCCATGTCTACTTCCCCACCGATGCGATCGTCTCGTTGTTGTACGTAATGGAGAACGGCGCCTCGGCGGAAATCTCGGTGGTAGGCAATGAAGGGCTGGTTGGCATCGCCGTGTTCATGGGCGGCGAAAGCACCCCCAGCCGTGCGATCGTGCAAAGCGCCGGACATGCCTATCGCCTGCCGGGGCAGCGTTTGAAGGACGAGTTCAACCGCCACGGCGAGCTGATGATGTTGATGCTGCGCTACACCCAGGCATTGATCACCCAGATGGCGCAAACGGCGGTGTGCAATCGGCACCATTCCATCGACCAGCAACTGTGCCGCTGGCTGCTGCTGTCGCTGGACCGCCTGCCGGGCGACCGGCTGTGCATGACCCAGGAACTGATCGCCAACATGCTGGGCGTACGCCGCGAAGGGGTGACCGACGCCGCTGGCAAACTGCAGCGGCTGGGCGTGATCGAATACAACCGGGGGCATATCAGGGTGCTCGACAGGGCACACCTGGAGCAGCTCAGTTGCGAGTGTTACGCGGTGGTCAGGAAAGAGACCGAACGCCTGCTTCCCTACCTGCCGCCTGTACGTCCTGCCGTTTAGCCAAGCGTTATGGCCTGATTTTCTGCTTCGGCTGATAGCTGTACCGCTCTGCCGCAGAGGCTCTGGACGGGTCGGGATGGCCGGAACCTCTTTGGCTTTCCGTCGGCGTCTGCACCTCGGTATCGTCTTCATCTTTCCCGGTTGGCCAGTCTTCGCCGTGCCCTGGTTCGACAGCGGGGGCATCAGCCTCTGTGAAGCGCTTGCCAGTGGTCATACACACCTCTCAATGCTCAGATGATCTGAGCTACAGCCAGTGTGCGCCTTCCCGGTGGGCAGCAGTTTTATATCGGACCAGAGACCGCCAAGGCAATTGCCGCGCGCGCGTATTGCAGGGCTGCCCAAGCCGTATATATGATAAGCATTATCGTTTGCAACAATGACCCCTGCGGCGGCCGCACTCCATGCTCCCTTCCCCTGATCCCCTTCTGTGCGATGTGGCCCTGCTCTATCGCCAGCAACACAGCTGGCTGACGCGCTGGCTAAGGCTGCGGCTGAACTGCTCGCATAGCGCAGCGGACCTGGCGCAAGACACCTTCCTGCGCCTGTTGAACAAACAGAACGTGCCACAGTTGCATGCACCCCGCACCTTCCTGGCGAAGGTGGCGCAGAGCGTCTTGTGCAACCATTTTCGCCGGCAAAAACTCGAACGCGCCTACCTCGAGGCGCTGGCGACCCTGCCCGAACAGGTCGCGCCCAGCCTGGAAACCCAGGCAATCCTGCTGGAAACCCTGATCGCCCTCGACGCCGCCCTCGACGGCCTCGAGCGCCCGGTGCGCGAAGCGTTCCTGCTGTCGCAGGTGGATGGCCTGGGGCACGCGGACATTGCCGAGCGGCTGGCCGTGTCGATTACCACGGTGAAGCGCTACATCGTCAAGGCCGGCGCCCTGTGCATCATGCTCGATCACAGCCTGGACCTGCCATGAACGGCCAGGGCTCTGCATCGATCCCGGGCGAGGTGGCCGAGCAGGCCATGCAGTGGCACCTCGAACTGCAAGAGCCAGCCGTCAGCGCTGCCACCCTGGCCGCCTGCATGAGCTGGCGCCAGGCGCACCCGCTGCACGAGCACGCCTGGCAACGGACCCTGGTGTTCGCCCAACGCATGCAGGAAATGCGCAGCCCAAGCCAACGCCCCTTGGCCCACGCGGCGCTGCGCCAGCAGCCGTCGCGGCGCACGGTGCTCAAGCAATTGTCGCTGCTGATGGCCGCAGGTGCCGGCGCCTGGTACCTGAAAGACACCGCGCCGGTGCAAGACTGGCGCGCGGACTACCACAGCCGCATCGGCGAGCAACGGCGCCTGACGCTGGCCGATGGCACCCAGGTACAGCTGAACACCGACAGCGCCATTGATGTGGCGTTCGACCATCAGGCACGCCGCTTGCGGTTGTTGCGCGGCGAGGTGCTGATCAGCCGCTCGCCCCGCGCCGATAGCCGGCCGCTGTGGGTGGACACCGTGCATGGCCGCCTTGCATCGACACTGGCGCAGTTCAATGTGAGGCTGCACGCCGAGCTCACCCAGGTCAGCGTGTATCAGGGTAGCTTGTCGGTGCAGCCTGCCTTGCAGCCCCATCCACCCCTTCTGCTCAGTGCCGGGGAGCAGGCCAGCTTCAGCCGCCAGGGCGTGCTCGACCGTCAGTCCGTGCCCCCCATCGCCCCCGCCTGGAGCCAAGGCATGCTGGTTGCCCAAGGCCAACGCTTGGCGGCCTTTCTCGACGACGTCAGCCGCTATCGCCGTGGGCACCTGGCCTGCGACCCCGCCTTGGCGGACCTTCGTGTGTCAGGCACATTCCCGCTGGATAACACCGAAAAAATCATCACCGCAGTGGCGGACACCTTGCAGCTCGACGTGCAGCACTTCACTCGCTACTGGGTGACGTTGAAGCCGCGAATGGCCTGACGCAAAAAAAAGTTGCGCAGAGGTGGTCCGATTTCGCGTCTCACGAGACTTAACCCTCAGCACTTCAAATCAATGGGGGAACACTCGTGAATCGCACCGCACGCAAACGCCAGGGCTGGCAGTTATCGGTTACGCAAAAACTCGCCGGCGCAGTGGTCCAGGGCATCGCTTGCATGAGTGCAAGCGCCCCGCTGCTGCTGACGCCCGGCTGGGCCACCGCCGCCGAGCAGGCGCAGGCCGATTTCGATATCGCTGCCGGCCCACTGGCGCCCGCATTGGCCCGCTTTGGCCAGACCGCGCACATTCTGCTGTCTTACCCCACGGCATTGACCGAGGGCCGCAGCACCAGCGGCTTGCAGGGCCGTTTCGATGTCGAGCAGGGCCTGGCGATGCTGCTCGCTGGCACCGGGCTTGAGGCCAGCCGCGGCGTCAACGGCAACTATTCGCTGCAAGCCGCTGCCACGGGGGCCTTGGAGCTGAGCGCGGTGTCCATCTCTGGCAAGGCGCCGGGTTCGACCACCGAAGGCAGCGGGCTCTACACCACCTATTCGTCGAGCAGTTCCACGCGCCTCAACCTTACCCCCCGCGAGACCCCGCAATCGCTGACCGTGATGACCCGCCAGCGCCTGGATGACCAGCGCCTGACCAACCTCACCGACGCGCTGGAAGCCGCGCCAGGCATCACCGTGGTTCGCGATGGCCTGGGCTCGGAGAGCGATTCGTACTGGTCGCGCGGGTTTGCCATCCAGAACTACGAGGTCGACGGTGTGCCGACCAGTACCCGCCTAGACAACTACTCGCAGAGCATGGCGATGTACGACCGCATCGAAATCGTGCGCGGCGCCACCGGCCTGATCAGCGGCATGGGCAACCCCTCGGCGACGATCAACCTGATCCGCAAGCGCCCCACCGCCGACGCCCAGGCCAGCATCACCGGCGAAGCGGGTAACTGGGACCGCTATGGCACCGGTTTCGATGTATCCGGGCCGCTGACCGAAACCGGCAACGTGCGGGGGCGCTTCGTCGCCGACTACAAAACCGAAAAAGCCTGGATTGACCGCTACAACCAGCAATCGCAGCTGATGTATGGCATCACCGAATTAGACCTCAGCGAAGACACCCTGCTGACCGTGGGCTTCAGCTACCTGCGCAGCGACATCGACTCGCCGCTGCGCTCCGGCCTGCCTACGCGTTTCTCGACCGGTGAACGTACCAACCTCAAGCGCTCGCTCAATGCCGCGCCAAGCTGGTCGTACAACGATCACGAGCAAACCAGCTTCTTCACCTCCATCGAGCAGCAACTGGGCAACGGCTGGAGCGGCAAGGTCGAGCTCACCCATGCCGAGAACAAATTCGACGAGCTGTTCAACTTTGCCATGGGTGAGCTGAGCCCGGATGGCAGCGGCCTGACCCAGTTGCCCGTGCGTTTTTCCGGCACCCCACGCCAAGACAACCTCGACCTGTACTTCACCGGCCCGTTCAGCCTGTTCGGGCGTGACCATGAGTTGATTACCGGCATGACCCTGTCCCAATACCGGGAAAACACCCCAAGCTGGGGCGGCTGGCGCTATGACTACGCCGGCTCGCCAGCGGGTGTGATCGACAACCTGTTCACCTGGGACGGCAAGTCTGCCAAGCCGGACTTCGTCGAAAGCGGCAAGTCATCGATCGACGAAGACCAGTACGCGGCGTACCTGACCTCGCGCTTCAGCGTGACCGACGACCTCAGCCTGATTCTTGGCAGCCGCCTGATCAACTGGAAGCGCGACACCTCGGACAGGCCGTATGGCGGCGACGAAACCGAAGTGAACCGTGAGGAAAACGGCGTATTCATCCCTTATGCCGGCGTGGTCTACGACCTCGACGACACCTGGTCGCTGTACGCCAGCTACACCAAGATCTTCAACCCGCAGGGCTCGTGGGTCACCGACGAGAGCAACAAGCCGCTCGACCCGATGGAAGGTGTCGGCTACGAGATCGGCATCAAGGGCACCCACCTCGATGGCAAGCTCAACTCAAGCCTCGCGGTGTTCAAGCTGGAGCAGGACAACCTGGCCATCTGGCAACACGACAACGTCTACAGCGCCGAACAGGACACCACCTCCAAGGGCATCGAACTGGAGCTGAACGGGGAGCTGGCCGAAGGCTGGCAAGCATCGGCCGGTTATGCCTATTCGGTAACCACTGACGCCGACGAACAGCGCATCAACACCAACCTGCCGCGCAACAGCTTCAAGACCTTCACCAGCTACCGGCTGCATGGGCCACTGGACAAGATCACGGTCGGCGGTGGGGTGAACTGGCAGAGCAAAGTCGGCGCCGACCTGCACACCTTCAGCCAGGGCAGCTACGCGGTCACCAACCTGATGGCCCGCTATGACATCAACCAGCACGTGAGTGCATCGGTGAACCTGAACAACGTGTTCGACCGCGAGTACTACAGCCAATCCGGCCTTTACGGCGTATATGGCGCCCCGCGCAATGTGATGACGAGTTTCAAGTACAGCTTCTGATTCGGGCCACAGACACGTCAAATCCCCGCTCACCCGCAAGCCCGGTAGGAGCAGCCTTGTGCTGCGAAGAGGCCCGTGACAACAACGAAGATTGATGGTGTTGTCACGGGCCTCTTCGCAGCACAAGGCTGCTCCTTGTATCTCGACTTTCCCTTCCAAAAAAGCGAAAGTTCTCGACTGATCATCGAGGGAAGGTCATGAAGCGGAGCTGCTCCGAGGGCATCGAGCCCG